>Ga0207703_10002031_pt1 | contig 17877 bp, 14 predicted proteins | sample KBSSwiS12_FD_184304 | JGI IMG/M metagenome (GOLD analysis project Ga0207703, IMG submission 184304) | Switchgrass rhizosphere microbial communities from Kellogg Biological Station, Michigan, USA - KBS Switchgrass S1-2 (SPAdes) (version 2) | ecosystem: Host-associated > Plants > Roots >...
ATTTCCCACGCCAATCTGACCGGGGCGGCGATGCAGGCGGACGCGGCCGGCGTTCTGGCCGGGGATGGCGGCCTGGCCCTAAAACTCGGCTGGACCGCCCAAGGTCCGTTCCATGCGGGCCCCGTGGAGATCGCCGGCCGCGGGAGCGGCGAAGGCGCCCTTACCGGCAGCCTTGCGGCGCCCAAGGCGGACCTGACCGCGCAGCTCGCCCAGGTGGATTTTCCGCGCCTGACGCTTAAGAACGCCCGCCTCACCTTGACCTTCCAACGCCAGGCGGACGGCTCCAGCGGCAGGATCGCGGCCACCGCCGAGAGCGCCTATGGTCCGGCGCGCGGCCGCGCCGATTTCCGCTTCCCGCAGGGGGGCGTGGACCTCTCCGCCTTCTCGATGGACGCCGGCGGGGTGCGCGCCGAAGGCTCGCTCTCCCTGCGGAAGGCCGCGCCCTCGGCGGCCGATCTGACGCTCGCCGCAGGTCCGGGCGCCTTCCTCGAGGCGGGACGGCTGAACGGACGGATCCGCATCATCGACGCGCCGGGCGGCGCGCGGGCGCAGATCGGCCTGACGGCGCAAGGACTAAGGACGCCGGGCTCGACGACCACCTTCGCCCTGGCGCGGATTTCCGCCGACGGGCCGCTTGGCCGATTGCCCTACTCGCTGGAGGCGCAAGGGATGGCGAGCGCAGGCCGGTTCGCGGCTGACGGCCGAGGCGTGCTGACCCAGGCCTCGCCGGGCTACCAGGCGACCTTCGAGGGTTCGGGCCGGTTGGGCGGGCGGGACCTGCGGACCCTGGAGCCCGCAGTGCTGCGCTTCGGCGGCCCGGAGCGCGGCGCCCGGTTGCGGCTGGCGTCCTCGGACGGCGGCCGCATCGACCTGGATGGTCGCTTCACCGGCGACGCAGCCGAGGTGCGCGCCCAGCTTCAGGGCGTCGGCTTGAACCTTCTCGATGAGGACCTGGCGGGAAAGATGGACGCCAACCTTACGCTTGGGGGGCGGGGCGCGCGGCTGGATGGCGACCTGGATGCGCGTCTGAGCGGCGCCCGGGGCCGTGGCGCGCCCGCGTCCAGCGGCGTCGACAGCGTGTTGCGCGGCAAGCTGGCGAATTCCACCCTGACGCTCGACGCGGTCGCCTCCAATGGCCAGGGGCTGAAGGCCAACGCCAGCGTCACCCTGCCCACCGTGACCTCCGCGGCGCCGTTCCGCATCGCCGTGGCGCGGGAGCAGCCGATCCGCGGCCAGTTCCTGGCCGATGGCGAGGTGCGCCCGCTCTGGGACCTGCTCATCGGTGGCGAGCGCAGCCTTTCGGGACGGGTGCAGACCCAGGGCACGCTGTCGGGCACGCTGGCCGCTCCGCGCGCCAATGGCCAGGTGACGGTGGCCGGCGGCCGGTTTGACGACGGGGCGACAGGGCTTTCGTTGCGTCAGGTGGCGATCCAGGCGCGCTTCGCTGAATCCGGCATCGATGTGACCCAGGCCGAGGGCGTCGACGGCCGCGGCGGCACGGTGGCGGGGGCCGGGCGCATCAGCCTGGCCCAAAACGGAGTCTCCAGCTTCCGGCTCGATCTCCACCAGTTCCGCTTGCTGGACAACGAGCAGGCCACCGCCACCGCCACGGGCCAGGCGACGGTGGCGCGCGCAGCGGATGGCCGGGTCACGCTGTCAGGCGCGCTGACCATCGATCGGGCGGATGTGGCGGCCAAGCTGCCCGGCGGTTCCGGCGTGGTCGCCATGGACGTGGTGGAGAAAAACCGGCCGGCTGAGCTGGTGGCCGCCAGCGCCGCCCAACGGCTGTCGGCCGCTGCGGCGCCGGTCGGCGGACGCGGCTGGGCGCTTGACGTCGATCTGCGGGCGCCGGGCCGTGTGCATCTGAAGGGCCGGGGTTTGAACCTGGAATTGTCGCTCGACGCCCATGTGGGCGGCACGACCTCAGCGCCGTCGCTCTCTGGAACCGCGCGCGTGATCCGCGGAGATTACGCCTTCGCCGGCAAGCGGTTCGAATTCGACACCACCAGCGTGGTCTATCTGGCGACCCGGCCCCGGGACATCCGCCTGGACCTTTCCGCGACGCGGGAGGATCCGACCCTCACCGTTGTGGTGCGCATCCGCGGCACAGCGGCCAAGCCGGAGATCACCCTGACCTCAACCCCCAGCCTGCCCAGGGACGAGGTGCTTTCCCAGGTCCTCTTCGGATCCTCCGCCTCGCAGCTTTCGCCGGTGGAATCGGCGCAGCTGGCCTCGGCCATCGCGGGACTGGCGAGCGGCGGGGGCCTGGACGTGATCGGCCATCTGGGCGCCTTCGCCCGATTGGACCGGCTGGCGTTCGGCGGCACCCAGGCCAGCGGCATCACCGTCTCGGGCGGCAAGTACGTCACGGACAAGGTCTATCTGGAGCTCACCGGCGGGGGGCGGGAAGGGCCGATCGCCGAGGCCGAATGGCGGGTGAAGCGCCAGATGTCGATCATTTCGCGGCTGGGCGGCCAAGCGGGCGCGCGGCTGTCGGTGCGCTGGCGCCGGGATTACTGAGAGAGGCTTGGGCTCAGCACCTTGTCTTCCGGCAGGACGACGTCGATCGGCAGGTCGGCCGCCCCGTCGAACGCGGCGTAGATCGGGCCGAAGTCCTGCAGGGTCGCCTCCAGCAGGGCCTCTAGCGACGGGATCACGAAATAGGTCCGTTGCAGGTCGTCGATGCGGTAGGGCGTCCGCATCACCCGCGCGAGGTCGAACATCAGCCGGTGGGGAGCGGGATCCTCCAGGGCGTAGACGCTCTCGGCGCGGCTGGAGACGATGCCGGCCCCATAGATCCTTAAGCCGTCCGGCGTCTGCAGCAGGCCGAACTCGACGGTGTGCCAGTAGAGCCTGGCGAGCTGGGTCAGCCGACCCAGCCCCAGGGCGCGCCGTCCGCCCTCGCCATAGGCCTGGAGGTAGTCGGCGTAGACGGGATCGGTGAGCATGGGCGCGTGGCCGAAGACATCGTGGAAGATGTCCGGCTCCGGCAGATAGTCGAGCTGGTCGGGCCTGCGAACGAACCGCCCGGCGGGAAAGCGCCGATTGGCCAGGTGTTCGAAGAAGACTTCGTCAGGGACGAGGCCCGGCACGGCGTGGAGGCTCCAGCCCGTCCGCGGCATGAGCTGGTCGTTCACGCGCCTGAAGTCCGGGGCGCCGCCTCGATGAAGGTCCAGGGCCTGAAGCCCGCGCAGGAACGGCTCGCATGCCCGGCTGGGCAGCAGCGCGACCTGTCGCGCATACAGCCTGTCCCACACCCGATGCTCAGCCGGCGTGTAGTTCTCCCAGGCCTGGTCGATGGTCCAGTCGGCGGCCGCTCCGGGCGGCGGGCCGTTCGCTGCGCCATCCTTGCTCATGCCTTAGGAATGGCGCCGGTTCGCGGGCGGTTCCACCGGAGCCGTCTTGGGCCGTCAGTGGCTGATCCGCGCCTTGAGATGGTAGGCGCCTTCGCGGAAGCTGTCGAAGATCAGCGCGGCTTGCGGGTGGCCGACTGGCTCGCCGCTGTCGTCGGGCAGCAGGTTCTGTTCCGAGACGTAGGCCACGTAGGCGCTGTCGTCGTTCTCGGCCAGCAGGTGGTAGAACGGCTGGTCCTTGCTTGGGCGAACGTGCTCTGGAATGGAGAGCCAGTATTCCTCGGTGTTGGCGAAGCTGGGGTCGACATCGAAGATGACGCCGCGGAACGGGTAGATGCGATGCCGCACCACCTGCCCTATGCCGTACTTGGCGATTCGCGTGTCCATTCTCTCAGCCTACCCCCTTTCTCCTGACCGGGAGGTGAACGTAGGCATCTTGCGTCCCCGTGCAAGGCCACGCTTCCGCCTCTGAAAGCCTGTTGCTAGATTGGCCGGGAAATCAGGCCCGCCTCTCGAAAGGCGCGGCCTGCGAGGACGAAAGGCGGTCCATGGACGAGGCGCCGAGCGCGCCCGGCGCCGAGATGCGTGGCCGGGCGAGGTCTTTCCGCGAGCCGCCGTGCTATGCGGCCTTGGACCTTGGCACGAACAACTGCCGGCTGCTGATCGCCAAGCCGCAGGGCACGGGCTTTCGCGTCGTGGAGGCCTATTCGCGCATCGTGCGCTTGGGCGAGGGGCTGGCTCAGAGCGGCCGGCTGGGCGAGCACGCAATGGAGCGGGCGCTGGCGGCGTTGAAGGTCAGCGCCGAGAAGATCCGCCGACGCAACGTCAGCCGCCTGCGCGCCATCGCCACCCAGGCCTGCCGCATCGCCGACAACGGCCCCGATTTCGTCGCCCGCGTTGCCGAAGAGACCGGCATCCGCCTGCAGGTGATCCCGCCGCAGGAAGAGGCCAGGCTGTCGGTGGCCGGCTGTCTGGGGTTGCTGGATCGCACTCAGGACGCGGCCCTGGTGGTGGACGTGGGCGGCGGCTCGACGGAGATGTCGTGGCTGGACCTGGCCGCCGACCGCCACGCCGAGCAGCCCCAGATGCGGGCCTGGCTCTCGATCCCCATCGGCGTGGTCACTCTGGCCGAGCAGTTCCCCGAGGGGGAGGCGGCGACCGAGACCTGGTTCCGCGCGATGGTGGAATGCGTGAAGGCCGAGATCGAGGGCTTCTCCCGCGCCGACGGCCTGAAACCGGTGTTCGCGGCGGATCGTGCGCATCTGATCGGCACCTCCGGCGCCATCACCAGCCTGGCTGGGCTCCACCTCCAGCTGCCGCGCTACGACAGGAGCCAAGTGGACGGGATCTGGATGACCCGCGGCGATTGCGACGCGGCCGCCGCCCGTCTGCTGGCGCTGGGGCCGGGAGAGCGCGCGGAACAGCCCTGCATCGGACCCGACCGGGCCGACCTCGTCCTGGCGGGCGCCGCCATCCTCCAGGCCGTTCAGGAGCTTTGGCCCTGCTCGCGGGTGCGGGTCGCCGACCGCGGCCTTCGCGAGGGCATTCTCATGTCGCTGATGTCGCAACGCAACGGACGGCGACGCCGACGGCGGCGCGGGAACGGATCGGCGGGGCCCGCCGCCGTCGCCGGCGCGGCATGACCGAGCCGCCGCGCAAGCGCATGGTGCGGCCGCCGACGGCCGGCAGCGAGACGGGTCGCGGCAAGCCGGCCAGGCTGAAGACCGCCAAGTCGCGCACGCCGTCCCAACAGGCCTGGCTGGAGCGGCAGATCAACGACCCCTTCTCGGCGGCGGCCCGCGCCCACGGCTACCGCAGCCGCGCGGCCTTCAAGCTGGCCGAGATCGACGACCGGCTGAAACTGCTTCGGCCAGGAGCCCGGGTGATCGACCTGGGGCTCGCCCCGGGCGGCTGGACCCAGGTGGCCCTGGAGCGGGGCGTGACCGACATCGCCGGCGTGGACCTGTTGCCGGTCGATCCGCTGCCGCCGGCGCACATCCTGCAGATGGATTTCAACGACCCCGAATGCGGGCCGAAGCTGATGGCGTTGCTGGGCGGGGCGCCGGACGTGGTGCTGTCGGACATGGCGCCCAACACCGTGGGCCATCGCCAGACGGACCACCTGCGCATCGTCGGCCTGATCGAGGCTGCAGCCGACTTCGCCGTGCAGGTGCTGAAACCGGGCGGCGCCTTCGTCACCAAGGCGTTCCAGGGGGGCGAGACCGCGGCCCTGATCGCGGAGCTGAAGCGCCACTTCGTCCAGGTGCGGAACCTCAAGCCCAAGGCCAGCCGCGCCGATAGCTCGGAGGTCTACATCGCCGCGACAGGGTTCAAGGGACGCTAGTGTGCTGGATCTGAAGGTCACCTGCATCTCGGTCGCGCACCGGGGTGAACTTCAGATCCGTAAAGCACACTAGAAAACAATCGCTAGCGGGTGAGGCAGTCGTGGCCGTTCGCCTTCAGCGCTCGGCAAAAGGCCTGCGCTTCGACCCGCGTGGCGAAGCCGGTCACCAGCCCGCGGTGGACGGTGCGTCCGCCGACCTGGGCCGTCTGCACGCGCACCTCGAGGCTGGCGAACGCCTGGCCGAAGCGTCGGCGCAGCTCGGTCGCCGAGCGACGGCTGTCCTGCACGTCGGCGGAGCTCACCACCTGAACCGCCGCGGTTCCTTTCCGCACGAGCGGAGGCGGTCGCGCCGTCGCGCTCGCGGCTTGCTCCAGCGCCGATGGCGCCCGCGGCGGCGCGACGGCTTCGCCCAGCGGCGGACGAAACGCCGGGTCGCAGACCGCCCGCCAGGCGCCATGCACGACCGACCCGGGCGGGGGCGTGCGCCAGGCTGGCTCGGCCGGGGCGAGGGGAACGGGCTCGCCCCCGCCGCCGCGCTCCGGATATCCCGCGGTGGCGCCCAGCCGAACCATGCCTGTCTGGCAGTTCACCGAAAGCGGCATCTCCCAGGTCACAACTCCGCCGCGCGCCGCCGTCTCCGGACTGAGCGCCTCCGCCCGCAAAGTCACGTCCCCGCCCTTCGCCAGCTCCGGCCGGCGGGAGACGAGCAGCGTCACAACCGAGGGCGAGACTGCGATCACCTTCGTCGGGTCGTCGCCGACCTGCTTCAGCCAGGCGGCGAGGTTCGCGCCGTCGCGGGCGGCGGGATAGCTCGTCTGGCCGAAGGTTGGAGCGGGCGCCAGCACCGCAGCGGAAACGAGGGCCAGCACCAGGGCGAGAAGACCCGCCCATCGTCCGCCGGAGCGTCCGGCGGCGGCTTCGTCAGGAACATCGCAGGTCAAGGCGAGGCACTCCCAGGTCGCCAGGGGCGGCCAGAACCTGCAGAGGCGGGAGGTGGTTCCGCGCCTCGTTCATGGCGCGGCGCGTTGACACCCGGGCGCTTTACGGGAATACCGCCCCCGCAAAACGGAGAGTCTCATGGAGATTCGCGAAGGCCTGACCTTCGACGATGTTTTGCTGGAGCCGGGGGCGTCCGAGGTGATGCCCACCCAGGTGGACGTGTCCACCCGGCTCACGCGAGAGATCAAGTTGAACACCCCGCTCGTGTCCGCCGCCATGGACACGGTGACCGAAAGTCGGCTGGCCATCGCCATGGCCCAGAACGGCGGCGTGGGGATCCTGCACCGCAATCTGACGGTCGAAGAGCAGGCCGACCAGGTGCGCGAGGTGAAGCGCTACGAGAGCGGCATGGTCATCAATCCGATGACCATCGGCCCGGATACGACGCTCGCCGAGATCCGCCAGATCACCGCCCGCCGGAAAATCTCCGGCTTCCCGGTCGTCGACAATGACGGCCGTCTGTGCGGCATCCTCACCAACCGCGACATGCGGTTTGAGACGCGCGACGACACGCCGGCCAAAACGCTGATGACGAAGGAAAACCTCGTCACGGTGCGTGAAGGCGTGACCCAGGTCGAGGCGCGGGAGTTGCTGCGACGCCACAAGATCGAGCGGTTGATCGTCGTCGACGACGACAACCGGGCCGTCGGCCTGATCACCGTCAAGGACATGGAGAAGGCCCAGCTCCATCCCAACGCCGCCAAGGACCCCCAGGGACGTTTGCTGGTGGGCGGCGCGTCCACGGTGGGCGACGCCGGCTTCGAGCGCTCCGTGGCCCTGGTCGAGGCGGGCGTGGACGTGGTGGTCATCGACACCGCTCACGGCCACAACGCCGACGTGGCCGCCGCCGTCGCCCGGTTGAAGCGCGAGAGCAATCGCGTCCAGGTGATCGCCGGCAACGTCGCCACCTATGACGGCGCGCGGGCGCTGATCGATGCGGGGGCCGACGCGGTGAAGGTGGGGATCGGGCCGGGCTCGATCTGCACCACACGGATCGTCGCCGGCGTGGGCGTGCCCCAGCTCACCGCTATCGCCGACGCCGTGCGCGCGGCCGCCGGCGCGGACGTTCCGATCATCGCCGACGGCGGGATCAAATATTCCGGCGACTTGGCCAAGGCGCTCGCCATGGGCGCCTCGGTGGCGATGATGGGCTCGGCCTTCGCGGGCACCGACGAGAGCCCCGGCGAGGTGTTCCTCTATCAGGGCCGCTCCTACAAGTCGTACCGCGGCATGGGCTCGCTGGGCGCCATGTCCCGCGGCTCGGCCGACCGGTACTTTCAGAAGGAGGTCACCGACAGCCTCAAGCTCGTGCCCGAGGGCATCGAAGGCCAGGTTCCCTACAAGGGACCCATCGCGCCGATCCTGCACCAGATGGTGGGCGGCCTGCGCGCCGCCATGGGCTATGTCGGAGCGGCCTCGCTGGAGGAGTTCCGCGCCCGGGCCCGGTTCATCCGCATCACCGGCGCCGGCTTGCGCGAAAGCCATGTGCATGACGTCATGATCACGCGCGAGGCGCCGAATTATCCAAGCCCGGTCTGAAGCGGGCGGATCCTAGGGGGAGGCAAAGCCATGAGTAACAGTGTTCCCACCGAGCTTAAGCTGCTCGGCGTGGCCGTGATCATCGGCCTGGTGCAGCTTTTCTGGTTCGTCACCACGGCGAACAAGCAGCGTGGAGCCGACTGGGGCGTAGGACCTCGGGACGAGCATCGCCCCGTCACCGGCGTGGCCGGACGCCTGCAACGGGCGCTGGCCAACTTCCTCGAAACCTTCCCGCTGTTCGCCGCGGCGGTGCTGGCGGCCGACGTTGCAGGCAAGCTCGGAGCGCTGACGCTCTGGGGCTCGATCCTCTACGTCGCAGGCCGCCTGGTCTTTGTTCCGCTCTACGCCGCCGGCGTGCCGGTCGTGCGCACCCTGTCGTGGCTGGTCAGCATGGTGGGCCTCATAATGGTGACGGTCGCCCTGTTCCTATGAGTTGGCTTGTTGCGTGACGGCGGGCGGTTGGCGGCCGCGATCGAGGTGTTGGCGGACGTCGAAGGCCGCCGCCGTCCGGTGCGTCTTGGGCTGAAGGCCTGGGGCGAGGCGGCCCGTTATGCGGGCGCCAAGGACCGCGCCTGGGTGTCGGGCCTGGTGCTGGACGTGCTGCGCCGCCGCCGCTCGACCGCCTGGCGCATGGGCGACGAGGCCGGGCGCGCCGCGGCGCTGGGGGTGCTGCGCTTTGACTGGGGCTGGCCGCTGGAGCGGATCGCCGAGACGGCGGCCGAGACGCCGCACGGGCCTGGGCCGCTCACCGAGGCCGAGCAGGGCGCGCTCGCCCATCCGCGCAACCTCGCCGAAGCGTCCGCTCCGGTGCGGGGCGATTATCCCGACTGGCTGGACGCCGCCTTCGCGCGCGCCTTTGGCGAGACCCGCGCCGAGGAGGGCGCTGAGCTTTCCGCGCGGGCGCCGGTGGACCTGCGGATCAACGCGCTGAAGACCGATCCCGCCCGCGCGCTCAAGGCGCTGGCCCCTCTGCATGCCGAGCCAGCGGGCGTGCTGGAGACCGCCGTGCGCATCGCGGCTCCCGATCCCACTACCCGAACCGGCGCGGTGGAGACGATCCCACAGTTCTCCAAGGGCTGGTTCGAGGTGCAGGACCTGGGCTCTCAGATCGCCGCGGCTTGTGCGGGCGAGGTTCGCGGCCTGCAGGTGCTGGACCTCTGCGCGGGCGGCGGCGGCAAGACGCTGGCGCTCGCCGCGGCCATGGGAAACACCGGCCAGATCTACGCCTACGACGCCGACGCGCGGCGCCTGGCCGACACGGTGCGGCGGGGCGAGCGGGCGGGCGTGCGCAACCTGCAGGTCCGATCGCCGATCCAGCCGGGCGCGCTGGACGACCTCGGCGGGCGGATGGACCTCGTCTTCGTCGATGCGCCTTGCAGCGGGACCGGCTCCTGGCGGCGCCATCCCGACACCAAGTGGCGGCTGACCCCCGAGGCCCTGTCCCGGCGCATGGCCGAGCAGGATGCGGTGCTGGATCAGGCCGCCTTCTTTGTGAAGCCTGGCGGACGACTGGTCTATGTGACCTGCTCGGTGCTGCCGGAGGAGGACGAGGACCGCGTGGCCGCCTTCCTCGAACGCACGCCAGCGTTCGCAGCGATGCCCATCGCAACTCCGCCCGCGCTTGCGGCGCATGTCACCTCCGAGGGATGGCTGCGGCTCTCGCCCAGGAGATCATCCACCGACGGGTTTTTCGTCGCCGTGCTGGCGCGTCGCGATGACCGCGCGCCTAAACCCAGCTAACGGAGCGTCATGAGCCACGCCTTTGAGCCCGGACACGAGCACGTCCTGATCGTCGACTTCGGCAGCCAGGTGACGCAATTGATCGCCAGGCGGGTCCGCGAAAGCGGCGTCTATTGCGAGATCCATCCCTACGACAAGGCCGAGGCGGCGCTGCAGGGGCTGCGGCCGCGCGCGATCATCCTCTCAGGCGGGCCGGCGAGCGTGCACGAGGCCGAAAGCCCTGCGGCGCCCAAGGCCGTCTTCGAGCAGGGCGTGCCGGTGCTGGGCATCTGCTACGGCGAGCAGACGATGTGCGCGGAGCTGGGCGGACGCGTCGAGCCTGGGACCACGCGCGAGTTCGGTCGCGCCGAGATCGAGGTGGTGCGGGAGAGCCCCCTCCTGGAGGGGCTGGGCGACTTGGGCCACAAGGAGATCGTCTGGATGAGCCACGGCGACAAGGTCACGGCCTTGCCCCAGGGCTTCGAGACCATCGCCGTTTCGGAAGGCTCGCCTTTCGCCGTCGTCGCCGACGAAGGCCGACGGTTCTACGGCATCCAGTTCCACCCGGAAGTGGCGCACACGCCGCGCGGGGCCCTGATCCTGCGCAACTTCACTCACCGCATCGCCGGCTGCCACGGCGACTGGACCATGGCCGCCTTCCGCGACGAGGCGATCGCGCGAATCCGAGATCAGGTCGGAGAGGGCCGGGTGATCTGCGGCCTTTCCGGCGGCGTGGACTCCTCGGTCGCCGCTGTGCTGATCCACGAGGCCATCGGCGACCAGCTCACCTGCGTCTTCGTCGACACCGGCCTGCTTCGCCTGAACGAGGCCGAGCAGGTGGTGACCATGTTCCGAGATCACTACAATATTCCCCTCGTACACGTTGACGCTTCTGAGGATTTCCTGGGGGCTCTGGCCGGCGTGTCCGACCCCGAGAGCAAACGCAAAACCATCGGCCGCCTTTTCGTGGAGGTCTTCGACCGCGAGGCCGCCAAGATCGAGGGCGCCAACTTCCTGGCGCAAGGGACCCTCTATCCGGACGTGATCGAAAGCGTCTCCGCCCGAGGCGGCCCCTCGGCGGTGATCAAGAGCCACCACAACGTCGGCGGCCTGCCCGACTACATGAAGCTGAAGCTGGTGGAGCCGCTTCGCGAGCTGTTCAAGGACGAGGTCCGCGCGCTGGGCGTCGAGCTGGGCCTGCCGCCGGCCTTCGTCGGCCGCCACCCCTTCCCGGGCCCCGGCCTAGCCATCCGCATCCCCGGCGAAGTGACGCCTGAACGCGTGGCCATCCTGCAGAAGGCCGACGCCATCTACCTCGACGAGATCCGCAAGGCCGGGCTCTATGACGCCATCTGGCAGGCTTTCGCGGTGCTGTTGCCGGTGCGCACCGTCGGCGTGATGGGCGACGCCCGCACCTACGAGGAGGTCTGCGCCTTGCGCGCGGTCACCTCCACGGACGGCATGACGGCCGACTTCTTTGAGTTCCCATGGGAGGTGCTGGGCCGGGCCGCGACGCGGATCATCAACGAGGTCAAGGGCGTCAACCCGTCGTTCTACGACGTCACCTCCAAGCCGCCGGGTACGATCGAGTGGGAGTAGCGGGGCTTTAGAACGTTAATAAAAACAGAACTTAGATAGAAGTCTTCGCGCGGGCAAAGCGGTGGAGTGAGCACCTCCCTCTTGCGGAGCGAGCTGGGCATGCCAGACGCGTTGCTCCGCATCGGCTTAGTTCCAGGCCGCAGGGAACCTGAGCCGCAGCGGCGAGTTTAGCGCCTCAGGAGGCGTATGGCGTCTGCGGGGGGCATTTGTCCGAAATATCACCTCATGAGCTAGGCGACGCTTCTTCACCTCCGGCTACACAGATAACGCCATCGTGCATGGCGGGCATCGACGAGGGCGTCGAGCTGATCTCCAAGCCCTCCACCCGTGATGAACTGGCGCGGAAGCTGCGCAAGATGCTGGGCCGGCAACCGGCTCAGGCGCACGAGCAAGTCATCTCAGAGTGGCGGCGACCCGAGACGCCTGCGGCCGATGGATGTTCCCTATGAGTGACGCGATGGATCGCTTCCGGCCCGAGGCCATATCGGCCCCCGAATGGCGCCAGATCGTCCAGTCCGCGACGGAAACCGCGATCATCAGCACCGATCCGATTGGAAAGGTGACGAGCTGGAGCGAAGGCGCCCACCGCATCCTTGGCTGGACAGAACAGGAGATGCTCGGGCGATCCCTGGAATGCCTGTTTCCGGATCCCCGCCAGCTAAACCGGGAGCTGCGGGACGCGGCCTCGACGGGTCGCGGCGGCGGAGAGGAAGGCTGGCGGCAGTGCAAGAGCGGCGGTCGCATCTGGGCGGCCGGCGAAATGCATCCGATCCGAGGCGATGACGGCGCGATCACCGGCTTCGTGAAGGTCCTGCGGGACCGAACGACCAACCGCGCCGCCGAGGAGGCGATCGCCGAAGAACGGCGGGCCTTGGAGATCTTGAATCGCGCGGGATCGGCCCTGGCGGCCGAAACGGACCTGCATCGCCTGGTTCAGGTCGTCACCGACGCGGGCGTCGAACTCTCCGGCGCCGAGTTCGGGGCCTTCTTCTACAATGTGTTCAACGACAAGGGGGAGAGCTACATGCTCTACACCTTGTCGGGTGCGCCTATCGAAGCGTTCTCCAAGTTTCCCATGCCGCGGAACACCGAGGTCTTCGCGCCGACGTTCAACGGCGAGGGAATCGTCCGTTCCGACGACATCACCAAGGACCCGCGCTACGGGAAGAACGCGCCCAGAAAAGGGATGCCGGAGGGCCATCTGCCGGTGCGGTCCTACCTGGCCGTTCCGGTGATGTCGCGCACCGGCGAGGTGCTCGGGGGCCTGTTCTTCGGCCACGCGACGCCCGGCGTTTTCGACGAACGCTCCGAGCGCGGCCTCGAAGGGCTCGCCGCCGAAGCCGCTGTCGCGATCGACAACGTCCGGCTGGCCCAGGAGCGCAAGCGCGCGGAGGACGCCCTGGTCGAACTCAATGTGAGCCTGGAGCAGCAGGTCGCCGAGCGCACCGCGGAGTTGCGCGCCAACGAGGAGGTGCTGCGACAGTCGCAGAAGATGGAGGCGGTCGGCCAGCTCACCGGGGGCGTGGCCCACGACTTCAACAATCTGTTGCAGGTCATCATCGGCAATCTGGACACGATCGACCGCAACCTGCCCGAAGAGTCAGTGCGCCTCCGGCGCGCGGCCAACCTTGCGCTGAAGGGCGCTCGCCGCGCGGCTTCGCTCACGCAGCGGCTCCTCGCCTTCTCCCGCCGGCAGCCGCTCGATCCCAAGCCGGCGAACGTGAACGCCCTTGTGACGGGCCTGTCCGAATTGGTGCACCGCACCTTGGGCGAAACCGTCGCGGTCGAGACGGTGCTGGCCGCCGGGTTGTGGCAGGTGGAGGTCGACCCCAATGAATTGGAGGCGGCGATCCTAAACCTTGCGGTGAATGCGCGCGACGCCATGCCGGAGGGCGGCCGCCTCACCATCGAGACGGCCAACACCCACATCGATGAAGCCTATGCGTCCAACTATGCCGAGGTCACGCCTGGGCAGTACGTCGCCATCTCAGTCTCGGACACCGGCAAGGGCATGGACGAGGCCACCGTGGCGCGAGCCTTCGAGCCCTTCTTCACCACGAAGCCCGTCGGGCGGGGAACCGGGCTGGGATTGAGCCAGGTCTACGGGTTCGTGAAGCAGTCGGGCGGGCACGTGAAGATCTATTCGGAGGTGGGCCAGGGCACGACCGTGAAGATCTATCTGCCGCGGCTAGACGCGGCGAACTTGACCGAAGACGACGTGGCCATCGATGCTTTGGCGCCGGACGCCGAGGGGGAGGAAACCATCCTCGTGGTGGAGGATGACGACGACGTGCGGACCTATTCTGTCGATATCCTTCGCGACCTTGGCTACCGCGTGATCGAGGCGCACGACGGTCCGTCGGCCCTGCGTCTGCTTGAACGGCAGACGCGTGTGGACCTGCTGTTCACCGACGTCGTCCTTCCGAGCGGCATGACGGGCGCCCAGGTGGCCGAACAGGCCCGCACGCTCCGGCCGGATCTGAAGGTGCTGTTCACGACGGGCTACGCGCGCAACGCCATCATCCATCAGGGGCGGCTCGACAAGGGGGTCAAGCTGATCACAAAGCCATTCGCTTCCAATGATTTGGCGGCGAAAGTGCGCGACGTCCTGGACGAAGGGACGTAGGTTGGACCCCAAAGGCTCGCCTCGACCCTCGCACCGTGCCAGGCTCCCGCGCGGTTCTGAGGCGTTGCGCTGATGACCCCCATGGACACGATATTGGAACGGGCGGTCGGCGCGGCTTCGGCCGGCGAGAAGGCGCTCCGGGAAGCGCTCGATCAGCTTCCGGCCGCCATCTATGTCACCGACGAAGACGGCTTGGTCACCTACTTCAATCCGGCCTGCATCGATTTCACGGGCCGCCGACCGGAGGTCGGCCGTGACCGGTGGTGTGTGACTTGGCGCCTGTACACCAATGCGGGTGAATTCCTGCCGCACGACCAGTGCCCCATGGCCGCAGCGATCAACACCCAGCGGCCGATCCGGGGTGTCACCGCGATTGCCGAGCGCCCCGATGGGACACGCGTGGTGTTTCGACCCTACCCGACACCAATTTTCGACGCCCAGGGAAAGTTCAAGGGCGCGGTCAATATCCTCGAGGACGTCACCGACGAGGTGCGCGCGGAGGATTTCCGCGTCCAGGCGCGGCGCTGCCGTCGCCTGGCCAACGGCATAGACGACCCGGCGGCCCACGAAACCCTCAATCGGATGGCCGAGGAATACGATGCCAAGGCGACCGCGGTGGAGGAGGAGCTGAAGCGCAGGACGCCACGAGTGAGCTGACGGTATCTTGATGACGCGGGCTGGATGGCCCCGCTCAGTTGCTGACACCCGACTTTGCCGCCGAAAGGCGATGCGAACATTGGCCCGGGCCAAGCAGCATAGGTCCTATGGCGGTATGGACGACGCTGATCCTGTATCGCCGGGAAGCCGGGCCCGGGCCGGCGACGCTGCGGCGAACGTTCCGAGCCGGCTGCGCGGAGCTATCGCTCCGCCTTCATTCTCCCAGTTTTCGTCGGCCGCATGGTCCAGCGGTCGCGTGGGGTGCGGGCGAGGGTCTTCAAGGAGAGTGTCGCCCGCTTCAAGAGATTGCGGTGTCATTCTCGAAACTCCCGGGGTGCGTGGGGTGGCGGCCTTGCCGCCGCGACCCTATTCCCCGAAATGCGGTTCATAGTGCGGAATGGGTTTGTCACCGGGCGTCATCAGGACCCGCGATCCACGCCCGCGGCGATCCTGAGTGCGCGCGCCGAAGCAGGCGGCTCGAACAGCGTCCCCGCGGGTGAAGAACTCGCCATAGACCGCCTCATCGCGCGAGACCTGCCAGGCGTCGGCCTTCCGGCTGACGCGGAATGTGAATCCAGCCCCACGTTCGGCGGCGCTCACGCGCCACCTCGTTCATCTGCCGCGGCAAGTTCCGACGCCTCGTGAGCCGCGGACAATTCCGCACAGTCGCCGGGCATCTGCGCGCGACGGAATCTTTGAGAGATGGTGCTCATCGAGGTGAGCTTTCGGGATCCGGTCCAGAGCTACGCTGCGCGTATCTTTCTGTCCCTGGGAGGCGATCTGGCCTCTCTTGATCACGGGTATATTAGCACGGCCATATCAGAAAATCCGGAAAAATAGAGAATATTTATTCCCTATTTTTGGCGGTTTCCGAGTCGGATGACTTGTTTTGGAGAAGGGTGGTCAAGCTCTGGACGGCTTGGGTCAGCGCGAGAACCTCCTTGTCGCGCAGCTGGTCTATTTTCTCGTGGAGGAGTTCGATCTCAAGCTCCGCCTTGATGTTGATGCGATAGTCATTCGCCGCCTCCCGGCGATCCACCTCCTGCTGGCGGTTCTGGCTCATCATGATGAACGGCGCGGCATAGGCGGCCTGGAATGAAAGCGCCAGGTTGAGCAGGATGAACGGGTAGGGGTCCCAGTGACGCACGTAGGCCGTGATGTTCAGCGTCACCCAAAGCACCAGCATGGCGGACTGGATGACGATGAAACGCCACGACCCCATGGTCGCGGCGACCTGGTCGGCGATGCGCTGGCCAGGCGTCAGCCGCGAGGCGGTCGCGTCTGGGGCGACGGCGCGCTGACTTCGCCGCAGAGCTCTCAATTCGCTCAGCAGCCTCGCCTCTTCATCGTGCAGTTCATGCCTGAGACGCAGGGCGTCCATGGTCGTCGCCTCCCGGGCGCTCAGCGGCGCCTGCCCATTTTCACCGGCGCGCCTGAACTGGCTGACGGCCATTCGCGAAAAGCCTAGACCCGCGCGACCGGCGGGGCGGACCGTCAGCGCATGCTGAAGGCCCCTATAAAGTTAAGGCGACGGAGCGCGCGCGTTGGGGCCCGCGTCCAGATCGAAGATCGCCGGCCATGCCTCGGAGGTCGCTTCGGGGAGCTCGTCCGAGAGACCGGCGCGTGACTACTTGGCCGGATCTCCCAATACGGCCCGCGGCTCGGTGTCCTCGACCGCCAACTGGGCATGAGCAAGCGAAACGCTTGTTCCCAGCTCCGCGTCGGCCAACTGCACACGTGCTCGCAGCTGGTTCGCGAGCGCCGTCACGATGCTGGTCCCGAGACCCGGAGTGAGGCTCGCCGGATCCTTCGGCATGCCGATGCCATTGTCGCTGACTGTAAGGGTCCAATCGGCGCCCCGCGAGCGATAGCTCACCACGATCCGACCTGGGCGGCCGCCGGGAAAGGCATATTTCAAAGCGTTGATCACAAGTTCGGTGACCACGAGACCCAAGCTCACCGAGACTTCCGCGCGGACGAGGCTTTCGTCGACATCCACCTCCAGGATCAGCTGGCCGCGATCGCGGATCATCGAGGCGCTGATGCTTTCGCAGAGCTGCCTGAAATAGCTCCGGAGCTCGACGTCCCCCAGGCGCGAGGCGGCCAGTTGCCTCTGAAGGGTGGCGACCGACATCACCCGGCTATGGGCGTCCGTGAGATAGCCTCGCGCCTCCTCCGACTGGACGCGACGGGCGCTCTGCAGGATCACACTGGCGATGATCTGCAGGCTGTTGGCGACCCGGTGCTGGATCTCCTGAAGCAGGATGGCCTTCTCGCGCAGCAGATCGTCCTTCAGCTTGTCGGCGATCCGCGCGTCGGTGACGTCGGCGACCGACATCAGCAGCCGGACGTGTTCCGGTTCGCCGTAGTCGAGCTTCCGGGCGCTGATCACGAGGTGTCGTGCCCCCGCGCCATCGCTGTTCAAGTCCATCTCGTAGGCGTCGACCTGGGCGCTTCCGCTCGCGGTGGCTTTCAGCAGGGCGCGCAGCTGCGGAACATCCCATTCCCCTGAGCGCAGATCGAAAAGGGACAAGCCCGCGATGTCGAGGGGATCGGGCGGAAAGGCGTCGAGAAAGGATGCGCTCGCGGCGATCACCAGGAAGCGCCCGTCGAGGAGGACCAGTGGCGTGGTCGAACCGCCGACCACAGCCAGGGCGAGGGCGAGACCCGTGTCGGGGTGTAAAATAATAGGGGAAGCCATGGTCATCCGTTCAACGAGCGGGAGCCTGGCAAAGCGAGTGGCGAGCCCTGGAATACGCGGGAGACGCCTGCGCCGTGACGAACTCGGACCCATACCATAACACAATCGGCGGGTCGTTGCGCGCTACACCACACTCCAGCGAGGACGCTATGTTGAGTGGCGCTCTATGGAGGGGCATAGTGTCGATGGACTTGATGAGGGCGAAGTGGGGCCTTCAACTGAGGGCGGAACTCGGGGTCGAGTTCGGCTTCCGTGCCTTAGGCGCGCAGGGTCGGTTTTGTCGAAGCCCCTTGGACCATAGTGTCTACGCGCACCGTCATTTCCAGGAAATCCGTCGGCG
>Ga0207703_10002032_pt1 | contig 17866 bp, 13 predicted proteins | sample KBSSwiS12_FD_184304 | JGI IMG/M metagenome (GOLD analysis project Ga0207703, IMG submission 184304) | Switchgrass rhizosphere microbial communities from Kellogg Biological Station, Michigan, USA - KBS Switchgrass S1-2 (SPAdes) (version 2) | ecosystem: Host-associated > Plants > Roots >...
GAGCTGGAGCGCGCCCTGGCGGAGATATGGGCCCAGGTATTGCGCGTGGATCGGGTCGGTGTACAGGACAACTTCTTCGAACTCGGCGGGCACTCGCTACTCGCAACTCGTGTGATCACGCGGATCAGTCATTTGCTCGACACCGAACTACCACTGCGTCTGATGTTCGAGACGCCGACAATCGAAGTGTTGAGTACGAGAATCATCCAGGAAATTGCCGCCGAAGTATCGATGGAGGAAGCATGACCGAGCCGCAACCCAATTTGCATTCACCTGAGCAACTCGCATCTCTAGACGTGGGGCAAATCCGGGAACTGCGACAGCTCGCTAGGAAGCGAAGCGGTCGTTCGCCGCCGCTCGTGCCGCGGAACCGAGGGAGCGCGGTGCCACTGTCATACGCCCAGGAGAGGTTATGGTTTCTCGAACAGTTGGGATTAGTGGGTGCGGCCTATAACATGTCGTTTGCCCTGAAGCTTGAGGGAAAACTGAACGTAGCGGCTCTTGAGCGCAGTATTTCCGAACTCATTCGACGTCACGAAGTCCTGCGGACGCGGTTTGAGTCGCTGGCCGGCAGTCCGATTCAAGTGATTGAGCCCTCTCAGTCGTTTGCACTGAAATTTCGCGATTTATCAAAACTTCTAAAGGAGGAGAGGGAGCGAGAGGTGCAGCGATGGAGTAGAGAGGAGGGGCAGCTTCCATTCGATCTTTCAAAGGCGCCGCTGATGCGCACCATGCTGTTGAAACTGTCGCAGCAGGAACATTTGCTTCTGCTGACGATGCATCATATTGCATCCGACGGCTGGTCACTGGGCATACTGCACCGAGAGCTCCGAACGTTATACACCGCGTACTGCCAAGGCCTTCCGTCGCCGCTTATGGATCTGGCCGTGCAGTATGCAGATTATGCGATCTGGCAGCGAGAGTGGTTGCAAGGCGAGGTGCTGCAAAATCATCTGCAGTATTGGAGCGATCGCCTAGCGGGGATTCCCCCGCAACTGGAGTTGCCGACCGATCGACCACGCCCCGCCGTGACGAGCTTCAAGGGGGCGATCCTGAGATTCGAATTGTCTGCGGAACTACGTCGAAGGCTCGACGAACTGGCGCGACAAGAAGGGGCGACTCTGTTCATGGTCGTTATGAGTGCCTATCAGGTCCTGCTTTCTCGTTACAGCGGACATCAGGACGTCGTGGTTGGATCCGGAATTGCCGGACGCACCCGTCCAGAAGTTGAGGATATCATCGGGTTTTTTGTAAACATGCTCATCCTTCGGACAGATTTGTCGGGCAATCCTACCTTTCGCCAACTGCTGGCGCGCGTGAAGGACGTCACGTTGGCGGCGTATGCTCACCAGCAGTTGCCTTTCGAGAAACTCGTCAAGGAATTGCGACCTGAGCGCAATCTGACGCGGCAGCCGATCTTTCAAGTGGCATTGGCAATGCAGAATTTCCCGAGGGAAATGCTTGAACTTCCAGGCCTCACGTGGACGTGGATCGATCTCGATCAAGGGACTTCACAGTTCGATCTCACACTACACCTCTACGAGTCGCACGGCGGGTTGCGAGGTGACGTCGAATACGCGACGGACTTGTTCGATCGAACGACCATCGAGAGGATGACGGAACATCTGCAAGTATTGCTGGAAGGTATTGTAGCCGATCCTGACTGCACCATCGAGCAGATCCGTCTCATAAGAGAGAGTGAGCAGGATCGGTTGTTGAAAGTGTTCAACGACCGCGCTCTTGACTATCCGAAGGATAGGCTCATTCACGAGCTGTTCGAGTCTCAGGTGAGACGCACGCCAGACGCAGCTGCGGTCGTGGCAGATGGCGAGTCTCTCACGTATCGAGAACTGAACCGGAGAGCTAATCGAGTTGCATACCGATTGAGAAGTCTTGGTGTCGGGTCAGACAAATTAGTGGGGATTTGCGCTGAGCGGGGCGTGCAAATGATTGTGGGGTTGCTCGGGATTCTGAAGGCCGGCGCCGCGTACTTACCGCTTGATCCGAGCTATCCGCGAGAGCGAATCGAGTACATGCTCAACGATGCAGCACCGACCGTGCTGTTGATACAGGAGCGGCTGAAAAGTGTGCTGCCCGGGACTATGGCAACAGTGATTTCTCTAGACTGCGAGAACGGTGCCAATCAAGGGTCCCGCAATGAGAATCTGGACGCAGTGAGTGTCGGTACCACACCTGAGAATTTGGCGTATGCGATCTATACATCTGGCTCGACTGGAAAGCCCAAGGGTGTGATGGTTCGCCATCGAAATCTGTTGTCATCAATCATAGCGCGCCAGCACTTTTACGGCGATGAACAGCGATTCTTGCTTCTTTCCCCGATCGGTTTTGATAGCTCGGTGGCAGGAATCTTTGGAACTCTGATTACGGGAGGGACTCTGCTGGTTGGAACCCGGGACGCACTTCGTGATCCTGCCATATTGCTAAGAACCATTCACGAACTCGAAGCCACAAGTTTGCTGTGCGTCCCAGCGCTGTATGAACGGCTACTCTCGATGGGCGGCGCAGAAATTGGGCGCTGCCGACTCTCTCGCGTCATTGTGGCAGGGGAGGCGTGCCCGGCTGCATTGGTCGCGAAGAGCATTCAGTGCGCCCCAGGTATTGCGGTGTTCAATGAATACGGCCCGACCGAGGCTACGGTCTGGGCCACTGTGTTCGACGCTCGCGAGTTAGGAGTCGCGGAAGTTGTGCCAATAGGCCGCCCGATTGCAAACACCCGAATTTACATACTAGATGTTCACATCCAACCGGTGCCGATTGGTGTGGCGGGCGAGATTTATGTGGGAGGTGCGGGCGTGGCGCGCGGTTATCTGAATCGGCCGCAGTTGACGGCGGAGCGATTCCTACCGGATCCGTTCAGCGATCCGCAGGCGCGGATGTACAAGACAGGGGATCTGGGCAGATGGCGTCCCGATGGCACGATCGAATACCTGGGGCGGAATGATTTTCAGGTGAAGATCCGCGGTTTCCGGATTGAGCTCGGGGAGATCGAGGCGCAGTTGTTGCAGCACGCGCAGGTCAAGGAGGCTGTGGTGCTGGCGCGGGAGGACGAGCCGGGAGAGAAGCGGCTGGTGGCGTATGTGGTACCGCAACTCAAGACGATGCAGCGGGAGGGCTTGGAGGAAGTCGGGACGGAAGTGGTCGATGAGTGGACAAAGCTGTACGAGCAGACGTATTCGTCAGGCGCGGCGGGCCCTAGTTTTGTGGGGTGGAACAGCAGCTACACCGGTCAGCCGATTCCAGAAGCGCAGATGCAGGAGTGGCTCCAAGGGGTGGTCGGACGGATTCGGGCACTGCGGCCGACACGAGTGCTGGAGATCGGTTGTGGAGTGGGGCTGATCCTGCAACACGTGGCGCCGCAATGCGTGAAGTACGTCGGTACGGATATTTCGAGTACAGCGCTCGAGCGATTGCGGCAGTGGATGAGCGGTCGAGAGGAACTCCTGCAGGTGCAGCTGCTGCACCGATCGGCCACGGAGCTGCAGGACCTGCAGCCCGGGTCATTCGATACTGTGGTACTGAACTCAGTGGTGCAGTACTTTCCAAGCATCGAGTACCTGCTGACCGTATTGCAGGAAGCGGTTCGGCTGCTCGCTCCTGGTGGGAAGATCTTCTTGGGAGACGTGCGGCATCTGGGATTGCTGCCTATGTTGCACGGTGCGGTGCAGCTGAGCCGGGCGGCCGCTACGGTCCGTGTGGGTCAGCTGAGAAAGCGTATTGAGCGAGCGGTAGCGCAGGAGAAGGAGCTGCTGATTGATCCGCAGTTCTTCGAAACTCTGCCGGGGCGTCTGCCTGGCATCTGCGCGGTGGAGGTGCAACTGAAGCGGGCTCGCGAGACCAACGAGCTGATGCGCTATCGCTACGATGTGACGTTGCATACGGGCGAGCAACTTGCGCCGCGGGCAGTCTGCGAGCGGCTGAACTGGGAGGGATCGACCTCAGCGCTCGAGATGGCCCTGAAGGAGAGGCGCTGGCCGGCGGTGCGCGTGCACTCAATCCCCAATGCCCGCTTGACCCGAGATGCGGTGGCCCAACAGTTAATTGAGACGAGCGACGAGAACCTAGAGGCCGGCACGTTACGCCGCCAAGTAAACGAGGCCGCGTTCGAGGGAGTTGACCCGGAGGTATTCTGGAAGCTCGGTGAGGCCCACGACTACGAGGTCCAGGTGAGTTGGGATCCGACCAAGTCGCCCGCCCACTTCGAAGTGCAGTTGTTGGATCGCACCCGAATGGATCGCGTGTTGTGGGCGCCATGCCCTGAGGAGGCAGCGAAACCGTGGAGAGCGTATGTCAATGACCCACTTGAAAGCGGGCTAAGACAGCAGCTTATCCCGCAGCTGCGGGAGTATCTCAAGGGGCGACTCCCTGAACACATGATCCCGTCGGCCTGGATGGTATTGCAGGAACTGCCGCTCACGGTGAACGGGAAGCTGGATCGGCGAGCACTGCCTATCCCACAAAGTAGGCCGGAGGAGATCGGGGAGTATCTCGCCCCACGGACGGAGCTGGAGCGCGCCCTGGCGGAGATATGGGCCCAGGTATTGCGCGTGGATCGGGTCGGTGTACAGGACAACTTCTTCGAACTCGGCGGGCACTCGCTAAATGGAGTAAAGCTCGTCGCCAATGTATCAGAGCGGTTTGGACTTCAGGTGCCTGTTGTCACGTTATTTCGATACCCAACCATTAGACAAATGGCGGAGTTTATTGCCTCCCTGCGCCAAGCCGCTGATGAGCAGAGGGATTCGGGAGAACTGGATTTTGAGGAAGGTACGTTATGAGTGCTTCACGATAGAGTTCATTGGTGAAGTTGATTTGACTTTCGCTGTGAGGATCACAAGAGCGCATGCAATCAAGGAAGGTGTCCAGAGTGAGTTTTGTCAACGGTCAATCAAGGTTGGAAAGGGTACCCGAACTTCTCGAGCGCGTCCGGGTATTGGGCGTCCGTTTCTGGTTGGAAGACGGTCGACTCCGTTATAAGGCACCCAAGAACGTGCTGACATCCGGCGATCTTCAGAGGATCCGGGAATCCAGAGACCAGATAACTTCGCTTATAGCGAGAGCGCAGATCACGTCCGAGGGTAATCTCGAGATTGCTTCGAGGCTAAATTATGCGCCCCTGACCTACTCCCAATTGCAGCACTGGAACTTATACCAGCTCCGTGAGCGCCGTGCCCTCCGAGCGGTTGCTTCCGTGACACTCTTGCGCGGCGCGCTAGATATAGATGCTTTACGCAGAAGCCTTACCGCAGTCGTTCGCCACCATGACGCGTTGCGCACCCGGATAGTCATGCGCCATGGTGTCCCTACTCAGGAGATCGACGCACCGAAAGACTGGCAACTGACAGTTCGGGAGTTACAAGCGTCGGCGGCGGTTCCATCCCAGACGGAGATAAATAAAGAAGTCGAAAGACTTACCCTCGAACCGATAGATATCGCTCGTGGTCCACTGTTCGACGCAAGCCTATTGCGGATTGCTGAAGGCGAGCACGTCCTGATTGTCGCAATGGAACACCTGATCTCTGATATGGCCTCGCTGAGCATATTTCTGCGTGATCTCTTAATCGCGTATCACCAAGCGGAGCAGCGCCACGAGTTCTCGCTACCGCAAGTGCCGGTTCAACTCGCCGACTATGGAGTTTGGCAGACGAAAGCGCAGAGACTCTGGATCGACACACACGGTTCATACTGGAATGGGCGTTTAGCTGCATGTGGACGTTTGCGATTCCCAGCTGATAAGTCACTGCCGTTTGAGGCTGGACTTGGCTGGGGAATGGCCGCAATCCACATCGGAAGCGATCTAAAGTTCAAACTGCATGAATGGTCAAAGGGCAGAAGAACGACCCTTGTGATGACGACGTTTAGCGTTTACGTCGGTCTAGTGTTCCGTTGGTGCCAAGCGTCGGATGCCGTCTTTCTGCATCAATCTGATGGAAGATTCAGTCCGAAGGTGATGAACACGATCGGATATTTCACTTTTCCTCTGTACTTGCGCATGCAATTACTCGCAAACGACAGTTTCAACGATCTGTTGGATAAATCAATCGAAGAGTATTGCAACGCGCATGAGCATGCTGATTATTCTTATCTGGAGGCTCAATGGCCCCGACCAGAATTCACTCGTAACACGGCTTTCAACTGGGTACCCCAAGGGCCTCGGGGCGAGCCTTTGTCCGACGTGCGTCCTGGCTCGATTACGCATTCATCACTACAGTTTGATCAGCCATTTCTTATGCGCCTCGAAAAAGATGTCGAGCCATGCCTTGTGTTGTTCGACGAGGGCAAAGAGATCAGAGGGGGCATTTATTACCCTCATCATAAGTTCAGTGCAGGTTCGATGAACAGGTTCGCGCGTAGCTATCTAAGCTCTCTGGAAGCTTTACTCGCTGACCCAAGCAGTCGCGTTAGGGACCTGTCGCTGGCTCAATGACCACAGCCGTGTCCGAGCACGGAGGAATTGGACGACTACGCTAACGGGCAGTGACCAGATCATATTTTCTCAGCCCGGAGTTCGGTAGCTTTGACGAAATCAGAGAGATCGTGCACCAGAGTTCCAGTTTAAGTGGAGGCGCAGGCGTGCAAGACGGACAGGATGTCGATATCGGCTGGTGCGAAGATATAGGACTACAAACAGGAATGTCGGTCCTCCCCACCCGCCCCCGAATCGGCGAAGACGGTCGGTGCTGGGAAGACATATGCCGCGACTTGATTGCATTCAAAACCAGCGATCACGATTGGCGGGGCGGAAAGGTCCCAATCTATGTTTATTACGATAGTGAAGAGCTGCTTGGGGTGTCTCGGGATGCTTACAATCTGTACTTTTCGGAGAATGCACTAGGGAGGCGCGCGTTCCCAAGCATAGTTCGAATGGAGAGTGACGTTATCGGGATGGCATTGTCGCTCTTTAAGGCCCCTGAGGGCGCCGTTGGAAGTTTTACCTCTGGGGGTACAGAGAGCATTTTTTTGGCGCTCAAGGCCGCAAGAGATCACTTCAGAGTGAGCCACCCCCGCGAGCAGCGGCCCAGGATCGTCATTCCTCGGACTGCGCATCCGGCCTTCGACAAGGCTGCACATTATCTCGACTGCGATGTCGTGCGCACGAAAACAACTACGGATCTCAGAGCTGATGCCGACGATTTGGCTGCTGCCATAGATACGCGCACCATGTTGATTGCTGGGTCGGCTCCCTGCTACCCATATGGAGTATTTGATCCGATTGCGAAATTTGGGCAGATCGCGACGTCACACGGTGTGTGGTTTCACGTAGACGCCTGTCTGGGTGGCTTTCTGGCGCCCTTTGCGCGGGAGGAGGGATACTGCGTACCAGAGTTCGAGTTTTCCGTGCCCGGTGTCACGAGTCTTTCAGCGGATTTGCACAAGCACGGATTCTGTGCGAAGGGTGCTTCCGTTGTCCTGTATGGGTCGCGCGCGCTACACGCGCGTCAGAGATTCCACTTTGACAACTGGCCGCGGGGAACCTATTCGACAGAAACATTCCTCGGGAGCCGCCCCGGTGGCGCCGTGGCTTCGGCATGGGCGGTTTTGCAATTTTTAGGGCGCATAGGCTTTAGACGCTTAGCTAGAAAGACCATGGGTGCGAAGGATCGCCTAGTGACTGGCATCGAGGAGATATCCGGACTAGAGGTCGTTCGTCCCTCCGACTTGAGCATTGTTCTCTACAAGTCGTCCGACAAAGCTGTGGAGATCAATGCAGTCGCTGAGTCAATGCGGGAGAAGGGCTGGTTCGTAGGAAGATCCCGCGAACCGGACGCCATTCATCTCGCGCTGAATCCTGTGCATACCCGTATGATCGATGAATATGTGATGGACTTAAAGGGCGCAGTTGACAATGTGCGTTCATCCGGCAGGCTCGGAGAGCATGATGACCATACGTACTGAATTCCAATCGCTCGCAAGCCGCGCACTGAGGTGAAAGGTTCCACACTCGCGTATTACCCTGCCCATTCGATGCGTGCTGACAGATATGGTACCGAAGTGCCGTAATCGTTTTTAGGTCGGCCGAAGAATAGTCGGAAATTTTTTGCGTGCTGGCGGTCATCCGTGGCAACACAAGAGTTTCGGTCTTCGCTTCCAACGCGAGCGGGAAATGTTTGTTAGGTTCGGGTCATATGGCGAAGAGTTTGATTGATGGGATCATTGAGAATACCGAGGCGTTGCCGAAATCCGGTGGCCACCAACCATGGAGCCCCTGATCCTCCATGAACAACAGTTTAGCTCTAGAGTGCGTATGGGCTGTTGGAGTGCAACCCATTCCCGCAGGACCTCTCGATCTGCGATCACCGGAGCAAATTTCGCGACTCGAAGCCGACGTTCAAGACTCGTTCGACAACTTCACGCGAGATCCTCCGAAAAATGGTGTTCCGATGTTGTTTCTCGGCAGAGGCATCGGCAACGATCAATACACTATCCGCGCCGTCAGCGCCTCGGCTAATGTTTCGTTTCGAGGATCAATGGCTCCGAGCTCTCCATCTCTCGAATTATCCAACGTCTGCCACCAAGGCTGGCGTTCGCTCTTGGAGTTATGATAACCCTCGGCCTGAAGGATGGAGCCTTGTAGGTGTCCCATGCATTGGGAATGTACCCGATTGCGCCGCAGAAACATCCCTTGGGCACCGCATCGGTCTGCAACGCAGCCACATCCTGACTCCGCCGAAGCGTAAGAAATGAGCCTCAGCGAAGACGAGAGCACACAACGTTCCACCCGAGTGGAACTTTTAATGTTCCGAATTCGCATGCACAAAAAAGCTTCTGGCGTGCACCCGAGCCGCGATGAGTTCGCTTGCGATTGAGCTTCATGCGGTTGGGAGAGGTCGGACGGTCGCGATATCGACGGCAACGTCCTGCTTTATCATTGCTCAGCGGCTCCCGCTGCCTAAAGTAACTTGCGCGCGTTTAATCAAAGGGCACGCCAAGGCATCGAAGGGTCTAGCGGCAGCTGTAAATCAACGCTCATCCCCGCACCCTGCTGGATCGCTAATCGTAGTCCCCCTTGGCGACACTCAAGGCAAACTCTTCGTTACTCGCATGCGGTCCGGATACCGTGTGATTACTGTCGTGCGCACGCAAGCCCCGAGCCCATTCTCGCAGATCGCCCACGGATCGCCGTCTTTCCTGGGCTCTCGAACGACAGAAGGCAACTGTGCCTTCTACTCCATACGCGAGCCGGCGAGAACTCCTGACGCGTTGCGGAAGCTCTCATGCCCGCCGTGCGCAAGCGCACCGAATTGCGCATATTTGTACCGCATTCCTATTCAGTGCACGGTCGACTGGAACGGCCACAGCACATGGTGGTCCGAGGCTATGACCTTGGCTGCGAGAAAACACGCCGCAGACGATAGTGGTATCACTGACGAATTGTTCCCGACGTTGAAGTTGACCCTAGTGGCCGCGCAATGCGGCGCCTCAAATTCATTCGCAAGGAGCGAAACATGAAACGCGTAGAGCGAATAGCGAAGATTGACACCCAAACTTTCATCGCTCAGTACATTTCCGCGGGCCGTCCCGTCATCGTGACAGATGCCATGGACGAGTGGCCGGCGATGACAAAGTGGACACCTACTTATTTTCGTGAACGCTTTGGTAATCTCAACACTCAGATCTACGATAGCCTCTTTACTCTGTTGGACATACGTCCATTGCGCGATTATATAGATGAGTGCCTCGGTAACCAGAACCAGGAATCAAAGGGCGCTTATGTGCGGTGGTACGTCAAGTTTAAAGATGTCGATTTCTACTGGTCTGACGAAGTGTTTGACGAACTAGCGAAGGATTGGGCGCATCCCTATTTCCTCCCAAAAACGTCCTACGTAATGCCGCTCTGTAGGGAGCCCGATACTGTACTTGCCCACAGGAGCACGTTTCCCTACAAAGGCCTCTTTATTAGTTCTCAAGGCGCTCGAACACGGTTGCATCGAGATCCGTTCGGGACGGATGCGGTACTCTGTCAATTTTATGGAACCAAAAGTGTGACCTTCTATCAACCAGCTGACGATGACAAGTTGAGACGAGGAAAGGAATTCGTCGATCCTCGGGATCCCGACCCAGACGCGTTTCCCCATTTTTCCTCCGCTGCGCCCATCTATCGTGATGACCTAAAACCCGGCGAAATTCTTTTTACACCAAGTGGCTGGTTTCACGATGTCGTGTCTGCCACCGACAGCATTTCAATTACGTGGAATTTTGTGCACAGGGCTAATCGATCGCCCTTCCTACGCGAGATTGCTGATCCCTCGAACGATTTCGATCGCGACATGCTCGACTTTTTCTTTTCCTCTGGATTAGACCGGGATGTATCGGTGGCGGAGATGACGCGACTAGCAATGAGCATTTAACAGTGCGCAGGATGCATCAGAACTATATGCCGGCGGGACTGGCCTCACGAAGTGCAATGCACCGCGAATACTCAACTATGAGGATTGCCCATGGCTGCGTTTTCCTTTTTTTCCGATTCTATACGTCGCTTCCGCGCCTTATGCGTGTCTTCAGAGTGTGGGCATTCGTGGCGAAGTTAAGGGCCCGCCGTAGCGGCCCGGCAAATCCTTTGGTCGCCTAACGTTTGTGCCGTCTTAGCCGGCGCCCTTTGGCCAAGTCAATATTATGCACAACAGCATCGATCGCGTCGTTGCTCCTGCCCGCGTGGGCTACCCTCAGCGGAATCACCTTGGCCCGCTGGGCGCAGAAGGTACAGCTTAATGCTGGCTGGATTGACTGATCCAACGTCTTTGCTAAGCGCGCAGCCGCCCTTAATGACGCCTGCGGATGCGGAGCACGTGACTTATGAGTACTTCGGTGTACGGGCTTCCGCAACCCTGCTAGAGAGTGAACGCGATCTGAATTTCCGAATGGCTGGTTCCAAGGGAGAGATGCTGCTGCTGAAGGTCACAAATGCTAGCGAAGATCGGACCGTTACCAACTTGCAAACCGAGGCGTTGCATCATCTGAAGCGCCGATGCCCCAATTTGCCGGTACCTCACCTCGTAGCAGCACGAAACGGATCGGACGAATTGTTATTGACTCTGGCTAACGGCATGCGCCACGTCACGCGACTGATGACCTATCTGCCAGGACAACCCGCAAGAAATGCTCAAATGTCTCCGGCGTTGAGACGTAACATCTCTCGTGGCTTGGCCGAACTCGACCTCGGTCTTCGCGACTTCGAACATCCGGCAGCCAAGCACGAGCTACTTTGGGATGTCAGCAGGGCGGGGCGAATTCGCCCCCTGATCGATGACCTTGCTGATAAGGACGTCCGCGATTTAGCCAAGTCATTCCTTGAATTTTACGAAGCCGATATCTGCCCTCGGCTTGGAGACTTGCCTTCGCAAGTGATTCACAATGATTTCAACCCCAATAATATTCTCGTCGCCGCCGACGAGTCATCGCTCACCGGTATAATTGACTTCGGTGACATGCTCTTCGCGCCGGTTGTATGTGATCTCGCAACAGCTGCTGCGTATCAACTAATTTGCGTTCCTGATCCCCTTCCTGCTCTCGTGGAGTTCACGTCGTGCTTTAACGAACTGCTGCCTTTGACAGTCGACGATCTCAATGTGCTATTTGATATTGTGATCGCACGGCTGGTAATGATCGTTGTCATAACGGAATGGCGCGGCCGCCTCCATCCTACTAACCGCACTTACATTTTGCGCAATACGCCGGCTGCGGCAATGTGCCTCTCATATCTCCTCTCCCTCTCGCGTTCGAAAGCGCTGCACGCATTGCGCCGTGCATGCCGACTATGAGGCCGATATGAGCAACGCGGTACCGCCCGGCGTGGCAAACACACTCGTATCAGACGATCAGAGCTCAATGAGCGCTGAAGATCGCGAGTTGATCGCTCGCCGCGAGCGACTTCTCGGGCCGGCTTACCGCCTTTTCTATGATGATGAACCGTTGCATGTTGTGCGCGGGGAAGGCGTATGGCTCTTCGATGCACAAGGCAAGCGCTATCTCGACGCCTACAATAACGTTGTGTCAGTCGGGCACTGTAATCCAAAAATTACGGAAGCATTGACTCGCCAAGCCTCAACCCTGAACACTCATACACGCTACCTCCACGAAGGAGTTCTTGAGTACGCAGAGCGGCTGTTGGCGACTTTTCCTTCCGCACTTGGACACGTGATGCTCACATGTACCGGAAGCGAAGCCAACGACCTCGCTATACGCGTCAGCAAAGCGTTTACCGGCGGTAGCGGATTTATTGTTACTCAGTGGGCATACCACGGTGTGACGGATGCCGTTTCGCAACTGTCTCCATCACTGGGGGCGTATGTGTCACGGGGCGATAATATCCGCACCGTCGCAGCGCCCAAATCGTCGCGGGGTAGGGGAGTTAATGTTGGCGAAGTGTTTGCCTTGAATGTACAGAGCGCGGTCGACGATCTGAAGTCCCGCGGAGTTAAGCTCGCTGCGCTACTTTGTGACACTATCTTTTCAAGCGACGGCGTCTTTCCGGACCCCGCCGGATTTCTCGCGCGGGCGATCGATGTTGTGCACGACGCTGGCGGACTTTTCATAGCTGATGAGGTTCAGGCGGGATTCGGGCGGACCGGAGATTCGATGTGGGGCTTTGCTCGGCACGGGGTCACTCCAGATCTTGTGACACTTGGGAAACCGATGGGTAATGGTCACCCTACGGCCGCTTTGGTCATGCGCCCGGAGGTGATCGCCGAATTCGGCCGCAGATCACGCTATTTCAACACTTTCGGCGGCAATCCGGTCTCATGCGCTGTGGCACTCGCCACCCTAACGGTAATTCAGGAGGAGGGCCTCATCGAGAACGCCCGAATCGTGGGTTCCTACCTTCTTAATGGCATAAAAGAAATCGCGCGTACCTATGATGTAATCGGCGATGTCCGTGGGGCCGGCCTATTCATTGGCGTCGAACTCGTGAACGCGGAGACCAACGAACCGAACGGAGCGTTGGCCCGCGCAGTAGTGAATGGGTTGAGACGAAGAGGGGTCTTGATTAGTGCGACAGGGCCATCCGCGAATGTTTTGAAAATACGGCCACCGCTTGTCTTGGCAAAAGAGCATGCGAGCCTGCTGATACAGTCGGTTTTTGATGTGTTACAAGCGGAAGAACCGCGGTCCTGATGCCCGTGTAGGTTTGAGGTACTGTCCAGAATCCAACGCCCGATGACCTCATGCCTTGGGTCTCATGCGCCGTAACCTATCAAAGATAACATCTTGCGTAGTTTACCACTCATGCCTGAAAAATCGCCAGTTCAGGCGGTAGAAGCGGCTTCCCTTCAAGTGTTGCAGCATCGATTGCGGCTCCCACATGCCTCGTGTCCTTTCTGCGGGGGTGCTTGACGGATGGTTTGGTGCGGCGATAGGAGCGCTGTAACTGTGGTTTCGTTCCAAGTTGGATTGAGAAGCTGCTGCGAAAGTTAAGCTCGACAGAGGAAGACCCGGTGCAGAGGCGGCGGCAGTACTTGGCTTGATACCTGGCTAGCCGCTTGGCCACCTCAGCTATTGCCGGTGCGCGTGGACCGGGTCTCCGCCCCAAACTGTCCGTATGCCGCTGAGTAGGCTCGACAGTAGGGGCTACATCAGTTTCAATGCGACCACGCACACATTTCGTTAACGCACACATAACGCGTACGTTCCACTTTATGCTTCCGCTATCGTTCAAGGCGTGAAGACGCTGCTGCGATACAGGGGCTGTGCGGTCACGCGAGCTAATTGTTGCTCACCCGGAAAGAGCCGACGGCGGCTGTCACAGAAGCTGTGCGAGGCATGGGGCTGGCGACAGGCCAACGGTGCGCCGCGGGATATGGTGGCGCGGGGTCTGATGTTGGAGCTATCGAGGGCCGGGTACATCGAGCTCCCGGCGGTGAAGAGGCGGTGCGGGTGCGACCCACGGCGCTGCCGGCGATGGATCGCACGCCGATAGTGTCGAGTGTGCGGGAGCTGGGTTTGCTCGAGTTCCGTCAGGTGCGGCGCACGGCTGATGAGCGCTGCTTCAACAGCCTGCTCGAGAGCCATCACTATCTGGGCTATACACAGCCGGTCGGGGAGCAACTGAAGTTCATGGTGTACGCCGACGCGCGGCCGGTGGCGCTGTTTGCGTGGAGCTCGGCGGCGCGACATTTGGGGCCGCGTGATCGGTACCTTCGGTGGGTCGGAGCGTGTCAAGGCAGTTGCCGCCTGAGTTATGCGGCTGACGCCGTTCTATTCTCCGATGCGAGTGCCGCATTGACGACCTCGTCGCGCTCGGGATTGAGCGTGACGGTCGCGATGGGCTGCCAGTTGCGAGTGTGGCGACTCCATCGCCGTGGATGGATTGCCTGAGCCTGCTGATACAACTCATGGCGCCGGGCGAGGATCTGTAGGTCCTGCCCTGCATGGCGCTCCGCCGGGCTCACGTAACGGATTCCACTATGTCGATGGTCGTGGTTGTACCAGGTAACGAAAGACCGGCTCCAATCGCGAGCGTCCTGCAGGCTGGCAAAACCAGCCGACGGGTACTGCGGGCGATATTTTGCCGTGCGGAACAGCGATTCTATGAAGGCGTTGTCGTCACTGACTCTGGGTCTCGAGTAGGAGGCCCGAAGTCCCAACCAATTCATCATGGCCAACACGGTCGTGGCTTTGAGAGTCGCGCCGTTGTCGCCGTGAAGAACGGGTTTAACCGATAGCGCGTGCAAGCCTTCCGAGAGTGCCGTTCGCCGTAATAAATCGACTGCGTGATCCGAGCTGTCCGTTTCGTGCACTTCAAAGCCCACGATTTTCCGACTATATACATCCAGGATCAGGTAGAGATAGAACCATTGTCCCAGTACCTTACTGGCCAAGTAGGTCATATCCCAACACAGAAGCTGCCGCGGACCGGTCGCAATGTGCGTGCTCGGTGGCCGCTTTCGCTGCGGTGTTTTTGACCGTCCCCGGTGTCGAGTCTGCCCATGAGCTCGCAACACGCGACTGAAGCTCGATTCGCTGGCGATGTAGACGCCTTCATCTGCCAGCATCGGAACGATCCGCGCCGGCGGCATTTCTGCAAATCGCGCCTCGTTGGCAACTTGCAAAATCTGCTCGCGCTCCCGCTGTGTCAGAGCATGATCGGGAGTGCGACGCACAGCCATCGGACGACGATCTCCGATCTGAAGTCCTTCGCCTTCCCAGCGCTGGAACGTACGAACATCGATTCCAGCCAGTTTGCACGCCGGCTTCAGCCGAGCGCCCTTGCTGCGTGCCTCGGTAATACGCGCTACGATCATTTGGCGATCTTCCACGAGAATCAATCGTCCTCGCCGTTGCGCTGGAAGATCGCCTGCAATTGTTTTGACAACACCAACAACGCAGCCGTCTCTGCCAGTGCCTTATCCTTGCGCCGTAGATCTCTCTCGAGTTCTTTGATCCGCTTGCGTGAATCACGCGTCTCTTGGGAACTGGCGCGGTCATCAGGCGCCTCGGACAGGGCGGCCACCGCGTTTTGCTTCCATTGATCCAGTTCGCTGGGGTAGACCCCATTCTCCCGGCACCAGGCGCTACGCTGGCTCTCATCCATCGCCGCCGTCGCAATCACCGCCTGCAATCGCGCCGCCGCTGTCCACACCCGCTCGCGATCGCGAGCGGGTGTGGACAGTGCCTCTGCATGCCATCTCTCCAGAGTCGATACCGATACACCGATTTCCTGGGAAACCGTCTGTAATGGAGCGCTCTCCGGGGGAAGAAGCCGCGCTATCGCGCGGTCCTTAAACTCTTTGCCGTATCGTGCCACTTCATTGCCTCTTGCCCCATAGTTTACGTCCTATTGAGGTGGCAACTACTGTGACACGAGGGGCTCGGCCTCGAGCGCACGGCGCCGTCGCGGCGGTGGGCGCCGCCGCGTACCCGAAAATCTGCCGGTGAAGCGCGAAGTGATCGATCTGCCCGAAGAGCAGAAGGCCGGACTGATCAAGAGCAGAGGTACGTGATCAGCCATCGTCAGGAGCGGATCGATGCCCGCGGCGGTGTTTGGATTACACGCCAGACCCGTTGCCGGTATGTGGAAGCAGCGGCGCATCTGTTGATAACGATCCATCAGCATCTGAAGCGCAAGATCCGGTGCACGTCAAGCTACCTGTCGCTTCATTTTATGCAGCGGAGCGCTTTTTCTCCTCGTGCACGGCGGCGTGAACGATGGAGTCGCGCTCGGGATTCAGCGTGACGGCCGCGATCGGAGTCCAGTTGCGCGTATGGCGTGACCATCGACGCGGGTTGGCAGCTTTCATCTGCGTGTAGAGCTCGTGGCGAGCAGCCAAGATAGCTCGATCCTGTCCCGCATGGCGCTGAGCCGGGCTCACGTAACGGATACCGCTGTGACGATGATCGTGGTTATACCAACTCGCAAATTTCCGAACCCACTGACGTGCATGTTCAACCGTTGCAAAGCCTTTGGCAGGGAACTCAGGCCGATATTTGACTGTGCGGAACAACGATTCGATGAAGGCATTGTCGTCACTGACCCGCGGCCGTGAGTAGGATGCACGGATTCCCAGCCACGTGAGCATCGCCAGGACCGTGGTGGCTTTGAGAGTGGCGCCATTATCTCCGTGCAATACCGGCTTTTCCGGCAGGGAATGGATTCTTTCCGCCAACGCCGTTCGGCGCGCCAGATCCACGGCATGATCGGAGCTGTCAGTCTCGTGCACCTCCCAGCCGATGATCTTGCGGCTGTACAGATCCAACACCAAATAAAGATAGAAGAACCGACCCAACACCTCAGCCGGCAGAAAAGTCATATCCCAGGTCCACACCTGGTTGATAGCGGTCGCAATGTGTGTGGTGGGCGGACGCATCTTCTGTGGCGCACGGGCGCGTCCGCGATGATGCATCTGACCGTGTGCACGCAATACGCGATGGAAGCTCGATTCGCTGGCGATATAGATGCCTTCGTCTGCCAGCATCGGTACGATCCGAGCCGGTGGCAATTGCGCAAAACGCGACTCGTTGGCCACGCGGACGATCTGTTCACGCTCCACTTGCGTCAGTGCGTGGCCAGGCAGCGGCCGCATCGCATGGGTTCGACCGTCTCCACGCTCGAGATTCGAGTCCACCTTCCACCGCTGTATCGTGCGTGCACGGATGCCTATCAACTCGCAAGCAGGTGCGAGCCGCGCCCCGGCACGGTGAGCTGCTTCGACTTCTGCCATCATCTTTCGGCGATCCTCTACGCAGATCATTCTTCCTCCTCCTTGTGGAAGATCGCCGATACTTTTTTTGCGAGTATCAACAGCGCCGCGGCTTCCGCCAGCGCCTTCTCCTTGCGTCGCAGATCCCGCTCCAGCTCCTTGATCTTGCGTTTGTCATCGCGCGTCTGCTGCGGGCTGGCGCGTGACTCTTCGGGCTGTGCGAGCGCGGTGGTGGCGCTGTCCCGCCACTGTTGCAGATCGCCGGGGAAAATCCCTTGCTCCCGGCACCACGCATTGCGTTCGGCTTCCTCCATCGCCGCCGTCGTAATCACCGCCTGCAGCCTCGCCGCCGCTGTCCAGGCCCGCTCTCGCGCGGGCCTGGACAGCGCATCTGCTCGCCATCGTTCCAGTGTTGCAACTGATACCCCTTGCTCCTGGGATACAGCCGTGATCGAAGCACTCTCCGGCGGTAATAACCGCGCTACTGCCCGATCCTTAAACTCTTGTGAATATCGACCCACGTCATCTCCTGATCACCCCCATAGGTTACGTTCCTATTTGGGCGACAGGTAGTCTGACGCAGGGGGGATCCTCGACGGCGGCTACGTCCAGGGGGACGAGACCTTCACCAAACTCCTCGACCCGGATCGAGGCGGTCGAGCACGCGATGCCTATCTGTGGGGACATCATGCACCTCACGAGCGTGCCATTGT
>Ga0207703_10002036_pt1 | contig 17844 bp, 11 predicted proteins | sample KBSSwiS12_FD_184304 | JGI IMG/M metagenome (GOLD analysis project Ga0207703, IMG submission 184304) | Switchgrass rhizosphere microbial communities from Kellogg Biological Station, Michigan, USA - KBS Switchgrass S1-2 (SPAdes) (version 2) | ecosystem: Host-associated > Plants > Roots >...
GCTGGGGACCGGCTCGCTGCAGGGCGCCGGGACGAACTTTGGTATTTATGGCGTCGTGGACCAGCAGATTTTCGCCAAGGACAACCGGGTTGTCAGCGTCTTTCTGCGCGGTGGCGGCGCGCCTTCCAATGTCAATTTTGTGAATGCGTATATTGATGGAGGATTCAACTTCACGGGCTTTATTCCGGGACGGGCGAATGATGTCGCGGGCGTAGCCCTAGCGCATGCGCATGTGAGCGGCAACTTCAGTGACAGCCAGACGTTGCAGGGAAGCGCGCCCTACACGGAGGAAACGAATCTTGAGGCGACCTACAAAATTCAGATGGCGCCTTGGTGGACGATCCAGCCGGATTTCCAATATGTGATGAATCCGAGCGGCGTGGTGGGGTCACCTAATGCCGTGGTGCTGGGGCTGCGGACGAGTGTGGCGTTCTAAGGCAACGTTCAAATCTTCGAACCTGACGCATTTGTGAAACATCGTTTTCGTCGTCATCGCGGTCTTGATCTGGGGAGCCCCCGCGCGGGTCGTGCGGGGACGAGTCCGCTCATCGAGGGTGTGCTGGCTTCCAACATTGACACGGATGGCACAGACAGTGTCCGGATTGCCTTGTGGCGCGAGTGGCGCGCGATGCTAGGGGACCTGCGGAGCTTGGGGCCAGTCTGGAGCATTGTGCGGAACCGACATTGCGTCCTGGCGATGCAGGACGTTTACCCGGAGCTGACATTTTCGACGGACCAGAAGTCGGCGGGAGCCTGCAACGGGGACCGGTCGCTTATGTATTATTTACCGGCCTGGAAGCAGGCGGTGGCGTTCGATTGCAATTGTCCTTGTGGGCGGACCTATGGATTGGAATTTGAAAATACGGACGGGGAGGTTTTTCATCGAATCTGCCTGGCGAAAGGGACCGATCTCCGCAGTTTTGCCGAATGGATACAAATGCACCAGGCGACAGGACTGGAAGAGGGGGAAATTGACGGGGAATGGGATATCGAAGAGTTGAGCCCGTATCTGCCGCCGTTCAAGGCCTCGTTTCCGCCGGGGACGCTGCAGTTTTCGCCCGAGCTTTTGCGAACGGTGATGATCACGACGGCGCAGCGGGAGATTCCCTTGATTGCGAGCGTGGCAAACGAGGGAATCAGCCAGACGATGCGGCTTGAAGTGCATCGGGCCAGTGAGGCCCATGGCTGGCTGGCGTTGTCCGGGAAGGACCGGTCGCTTTATGTGGAATCGATGCCGCAGGGAGCGTTGCATCTCGAGCCCGGGAATATCGAGGGTGAGCCGTTATGGAGACTTTCGCTGACGGACCCGCGCGGACATCGGTTGATGCGGTTGCAGTCGGGGGTGGATGGGCGGGAGGAGTGGAACCAGTTGATCCGGGAAATTGTCCTTTGTTCGCCGGGGATGGAGGAAAAATAAGCGTTCCCAAACGCAGGAGCCCATAGGTCGAATAGGGCTGATCGGTCGGATGAGAAGGCCGGCGGAACTGATCCTTCGACACGCTCAGGATGACGAATTTTTATACGAGGATCGATGACGACCTCCTATTCGCTTTGCGAACCCGGACAACGCAGGACCGCCGCTACAGCTGAGGGCGAGGGCGGAAAATACCTCCTGAAGAGAGAGGCTTGGTGCTTGTATCACGAATAAAGCAATGTAGCCTCGTTGACGCGTATGGTCGATGGTTACGGACTCATGATTAAGAGGGAGAAATTCCCTTTCCGCCTTTTGCTGGGCGTTGGAGTGACTTGCGCACTCATGGGGGTGAGCACGGTGCGAGGGGCCGACTCGACGGTTTTCGGGCAGGAGACGCAAAGTGAGGCGGCGCTGGTGGGTGTGCTTTATGACCTGAAACAGACGCAGGACCACTCGACGACCAATGTCGATGCGAACACTTACAGCAAAGTCGTGCAGGAGTTCCTGGTCAAAAATTGGGACGAGACCGTGCTCAATCGCTATTACCGGGTGAGCAAGCCGCTCTATACGACCCAGATTTTCATCCCGAACATGGACGCGAACGAAGCCCCCAAGGCGTTCGGCGCGGAGAAAACGGTGAAGCCGGGACGGTGGGTGATTCACTATAAGGGGCAGATTTCAGCACCGACCGAGGGCACCTATCGTTTCTGGGGTTGCGCGGATGATGCGATGGCGGTGGCAGTCAATGGGAAGACGGAACTCGTGGCGTGCCGGCCTGACATGGCGGTGGCCATGACCGAAATTACGTGGAAATCGACCGAGAAACCGGGTGCCCAGGCCGCGGATGATCCACTCCTTGCCGGCGACTGGTTTGATGTTAAGCAGGGGGAGATCATTGACCTGGATGTGATCATCGGGGAGCGCCCCGGCGGATTGTTCAATGCGTTCCTCATGATTGAGAAGAAGGGGGAGACCTACGAAATGGATGGCCAGGGTCACCCTATCCTGCCGATTTTTCAAGTGGCGACGTATGTTACGCCTGTGGATCCGGATTTGAACAAGCAGCCCAAGTTCGCCACCGGCTTTCCCCCTTGGAAAAGCTACCAGTAATCCTTACCTTTAACCTTCGCCCCCAAACCATCTTCACCGACAAGTCGAGTTCACCGAAAGGCCGTATGAGTTCCGAAACAGAAACAGCACCCGAAATTGCAGCAGCACCTGAAGCCACCAACGATCATTTACAAGCCGTCGAATTTTGTCGCGAGGCCTACGCCAACGTGCAACGCGAACTGGCCAAGGTTGTCGTCGGTCAAACCGGCGTGGTCGAAGAAATCATGATCGCGATCTTCACTCGGTCGCACGCGCTGCTGGTGGGTGTGCCCGGGCTGGCGAAGACGCTGATGATCTCGACGCTGGCGCAGACGCTGCAGATGTCGTTCAAACGCATTCAGTTCACGCCGGATTTGATGCCGAGTGACATCACGGGAACCGAGGTGATCTATTCCGACCAGGCCACGGGCGAAAAGCAGTTCAAGTTTTTGCCGGGACCACTTTTCTCCAACATCGTCCTGGCGGACGAAATTAATCGTACGCCGCCGAAAACGCAGGCGGCGATGCTTGAGGCCATGCAGGAAAAGCGTGTGACGGTCGGTGGCACCACTCACACACTACCCAAGCCGTTCTTCGTTCTTGCGACCCAGAATCCGCTGGAGCAGGAAGGCACCTATCCGCTCCCGGAAGCGCAGCTCGATCGTTTCATGTTCCTGATCAACGTCGGCTATCCGACGACGGAGGACGAGTTGCAGATCATGCGCATGGGAACAGGCCAACCGGGCGAGCAACCCCAGCCGGTGTTGAGCATCGACCAGATTCTCTACATCCAGGAAACGGTGAAGCTGATCCCGGTGGCGGAACACGTGTATCGCTACGCGCAGGCGATTGTGGCCTGCACGCGCCCGAAGGAAGCTGATGCGCTCGACGTTTGCAAAAAGTACCTGAGCTTTGGCGCAGGTCCGCGCGCGAGCCTGAGTTTGATCGTGGCGGCGAAGGCGCATGCGTTGATCAACGGGCAGGTCTTTGTCAGCTGCTCCAATGTCGCGGCGATTGCGCTGGCGGTCATGCGACACCGCATTGCAGTCAATTTCACCGCGCAGAGCGAGGGAATCACCTCCGACGAAGTGGTGCGAATGATTCTCGAGAAGATCCCACAAAACGAACCGCTGGGCTAATCCCAGCCCGACTGTGGCCATGGCGGACTCCGAATCTCCCTCGTACTTGGACCCTCTCGCGATTTCGCGCGGGGAGAGCCTGGGCATTCTCGCGCGCAATGTCGTGGAGGGATACCGCGTGGGCGAGCACCGTTCGCCGTTCAAGGGATTCGCGATCGAGTTCGCGCAGCATCGCGAATATACGGTCGGCGACGATCCGCGACATCTCGACTGGAAAGTTCTGGGACGCACGGACCGCTATTACATCAAGCAATACGAGCAGGACACGAACTTCGTGGTGCATCTATTGATCGATGGCAGCGAATCAATGAACTATGGCTCGGGGAAGGTCACCAAGCTGCATTATGCGAAGGCGCTGGCGGCGTGCATGGCTTACCTGGTCCTGCTGCAGCGCGATGCGGTGGCGGTCGGAGTCTTTGATACCGAGACGCGCGAATATATCCAGCGGACGGATAGTCTCGCGAAAATTCATCATATCATGAACCGGCTGGCGGCGTTTGAGGCGACGCAGCAGACGAATATCGGCGTGGCGATGTCGGACCTGTCGCGCATTGCGAAGGCGAAGGGCATCGTCATTGTATTCAGCGATCTTTACGACGATGAAGAGGGATTTGAACGCGGGCTGCAGCAACTCCGGTTCATCGGGCATGAGGTGGTGGTCTTTCATGTGCTGGACCTCCAGGAAATCGCATTCTCCTTCACCGGGCGCGTTGAATTTATCGGCCTGGAAGGGGCGCCCACGCTGGAAACCAATCCCCAGGATATCCGCAAAAGTTATCTCGAAGAGATGAACGCCATGCGGAAGCGGATGCAACTGGCCTGCGACCGGACGGGAAGCCACTACGTTCTCACCAACACGGGTAACTCGCTGGCGGAAACGCTGAGCGCCTATCTCGTCTTCCGACAAAAGATCACGGCGCGATGACGTTTCTCAATTTCTCGATGCTGTTCGGCCTGCTGGCCGTCGGATTGCCGGTGATCATTCACCTGCTGACCAAGCCGCGCCTCAAACGGATGAAGTGGGCGGCGACGAAGTTCCTTTTAAAGAGTCTGCAGAAAAACCGACGACGGGTGCAGTTTGAGGATCTCATCCTGCTGATCCTGCGCTGCCTGCTGGTGGCGTTGCTGGTCCTGCTATTTGCGCGACCGGCATGGCTGGTCGATGCGGCGGGACTTCAGGTAGGCGGCAGCAACTCGACGGTGGTCATCCTGCTGGATAACTCGCAGAGCATGGGCCAGAGCAACGGAACTCAGACGCGTTTCGAGCAAGCGAAGTCGATGGCGGACGGGATTCTCTCCAAGCTGGGGAGCGGCTCGACCGTGGCGCTGTACCTCGTGTCCGACACCGTGAAGACGCTGATCCCGAAGCCGACCTCGGATATCGCGATTCTGCAGCGGTCACTGGCGCAGGCGACGTTGTCCGACCGGAGCACCGATCTTTATCCCGGGCTGAAAGAGGCGGTGGACCTGTTGAAAGCATCGCAGTCGGCGCATCGCGATATCTATTTGCTGACGGACAGCCAGGAATCGGGCTGGAAACAGCTGGCGCAAATCCGGCAGTTACAGGATGACAACAAGGCGGACATCACGATCCATTTCATCATCATAGGCGACAAGGGAGAGGACAATCTGGCGGTGACGGGCCTGCAAATGGTCGGGACGGTGGCGGCGATGAACCAGCCGTTGCGTTGCTCGGTGCAGGTCACGAACTATGGCTCGACGCCGGCGCAGCGGGTTTCGGTCAAGTTGGCGATCGATGACAATCCGCCGCAGGACGAGGGGATGATCGAGAAAATCGATCCGGGGGCATCGGCGGTGGTGAATCTTTTCGCGCGATTCCGCGAGCCCGGGTATCACAGTATCACGGCGAGCATTCCGGGTGATCGCCTGCCGGCGGACAACCAGCGGACGATTGCGTTGCTGGTATTGGAACAGATTCGCGCACTGGTGGTGGAGGGTTCTTCGAACCCGGATCCTTCCGCGCGTGACGGATTTTTTCTACGTCACGCGCTCGTGCCGGTGCGACCGGACCAGGTCGATGCGTACGCGGTCAAGGTCACGATGGGAAAGCCCAACGATGTGGAGACCTCGACGATTGACCAGTACCAGTTGGTCTTCCTGAGCAACGTGGCACAATTGACGCCGCTGAGCGCACAGAACCTGCAGCGCTACGTCAACAACGGCGGCGCGCTCATCATCTTTCCCGGTCCTGCGACGGACATTTCCTATTATAATTCAAGCCTAGGCGCATTGCTGCCGGCGCAACTGGGTGCGGCGGTGGACGCCCCAGCGGCGCAGAAATTCCTGGGCTGGAAAAGCAGCGGATACGATCACCCGATCACGGCGCTTTGGAGTGATCCGGCGTCCGGCAGCCTGGGCGGGGTAAAGGTCTCGAAATATTTTCCCCTGCAGCCAAAGACGGGTGATGCCGCGGACTCGACGCGGATCGTGGTTAAATATGCCAATGGCGAACCGGCGGTAATGGAGCAGTTGCTGGGCAAGGGCAAGGTGATTCTGTTTAGCAGCACCGCGACGACAGCGTGGAGCACCTTGCCGATTCACCCATCGTTTGTCCCGTTGCTGTTGCGTATTGTGGCTTATGCAACAGGCGGGCCGAGCGGCAAGCTTGACCTAGCTCCAGGACAGCCGTTCTCCTTTGAAATCGATTCGGACTACGCGGGCAAGGAACTCTCGGTGATTCGACCGGGGGACAAGAAGCGGCGAATCGTGGGCCAGGCAGAGTCGGGCGAGCACTCGGCACTGGTCCATTATACGGACACCGAAACGGCGGGGGCTTATCAACTTTTTGTCGGCGATGATCCGAAGCCGAAAGCGGTCTTTGCGGTGGAGAGCGATCCCACGGAATCGAATTTGAAGCAGGAGGCGAAAGACCAGGTCGACCCGTTGATTGCCGCCGCGAACCCGGCGACGTCACCGGACGGAAGTACGCCAGGCGCAGCCAAGAAGAGCGGTCAACTGGTGCCGGGCGAGGAAGTCTGGTACCCGCTGGTGATCGCGGCAATTCTGCTGGCCATCATGGAATCCTCACTGGCGCATCGCTCCAGCCAATCGAAATAAAATGTCACCGCTCGATTTTCTACTAAAACTTGCCGCACCGGGGACGAAAATCCCCCCGGGGACGACGCAGTTTTCAATCAGCTACGATGGAATCAGCTGGGGCTGGGCGTTTTTCGCACTGGTGGTGCTAACGATCATTGTCGCGTGGAGTTATCGGTATTTTTCGCCGAAGATATCGAAGTTCTCGCGCTTGGGTCTGGTCATCTTGCGCAGCGCGCTGTTTGCGCTGCTTTTGCTTTTGTTGGTCAAGCCAGTCCTGCTGATCACGATTGAAGAAACGGTCCGGCGTCCGATCCTGGTCCTGTTGGACACGACACAGAGCATGGGGCTGACGGACCATCGCGATAAGCAGGACGATGTCACTCGCGCAGCGATCGCCGCGGGGCTGGCCAATCCGACAAAGGGGCTCAAGCAAACGCCGAGCGGCGAAAAGGTAGATGATCTCAAAACGTTCACGCGACAACAGTTACTGGAAGCGCTGGCGGCCAATTCCAAGATGAACCTGTGGTCGCGGCTCTACGACGTGGCCGACCTGAATTTCTATGGCTTTGGACGGAAGCTGACGGAACTGGGCTCGCTGGCTCCGCGCGACGGCGGGAAATTGACGACGGATGAGGCGTCCGCTTTTTTCAAGAAGCTCCATTATGACGATAACCTGACGGCGATCGGCGATGGCCTGCGGACGTTGCTGGACCAGCAGCGCGGCCAGCCCATCGCGGCGGTGCTGGTGATCACGGACGGCGCGAACAACACCGGTTCATCCCCGGTGGAGGCGGCGGCGATTGCGAAACAGGACGATGTCCCGCTGTTTGTCTACGGAGTCGGAGTCACCACGCCGCAGGACATCATGGTGACGGAGTTAAGCGGTCCGCAGGTCGCCAACGTGAAGGAAAAGGTGGAGCTCACGGCGCATATTCGCGCGCAAAGCATGCTGGGAAAAAAGGCAACGATCCAATTGAAAGCCAACGGGAAGGTGGTTGATGAGCAGCCGATCGAGTTCCGCGCGGACGGTGACCAGGAAGTGACGCTGGGCTATACGCCAACGGATGTGGGCGAGGTGGAGATGGAAGCGACGATCCCTGCGCTGGCAGAAGAAGCGGTGAAGGACAATAATTCCGCGACGGCCAAGGTACGCATTGCCGATGACAAAATCCGCGTGCTCCTGGTTGAGGAAGAACCGCGCTGGGACTTTCAGTATTTGCTGACGATGCTGCAACGGGATCGCCGGATCAAACTGAAGGTCAACCTGCTCAAGGGCGACACCGATTTGTCCGCGGACAAGGATTCGGTCTTTCTCGATAAACTGCCAGATAACAAAGATGACCTTTACGTCAACGACGTCATCATCATCGGTGATGTGGACCCGAACGATATCGGGGAGACTCGGATGAAGTTGATCGCCGACTGGGTGGACAAGATGGGCGGCGGACTGGTCCTCATGGCCGGGCCGAAATTCAATCCGAATTCCTATCAGGGATCACCGTTGGAACCGCTGTTTCCAGTGGAAATCCTGAACAAGACTTCCGACCGGTACGATGACCCGGTGCAGCTCAAACTAACACCGACGGGTGAGACCTCGACGATCCTGATGCAGGCACAGAACCCGCAGGAAAACATGGCGATCTGGAATGGATTTCCTGGCGTGCGCTGGACGGCGTGGGTGGGCAAGGCGCGGCCCGGAGCGCAGGTCCTGTTGACAGACCCGACCCCAGCACGGGCGACGGCGGACGGTTCGATGCCGGTAATCGCGCAGCAGAGTTTCGGGATCGGTCAGAGCTTTTATATTGGATTTAATGAGACGTACCGCTGGCGCGCAGGCAAGGGCGAGAAATATTACGCGCACATCTGGGGACAAATCCTCCAGGCGCTTTCCGCAGAACGGGTCATGGGCGCCTCGGCGTTGACGCAGTTGAAGACCGACCGGCCTCGTTACCTGACGGGTGACAAAGTCCGGATTTCAGGCCGTATTTTCAAGACCGGTTTTGAGCCGCTGACCGATCCGGAAGTGCCGGGAACGATCACGGTGCAGGCTGTCGCAGCGCCGGGAAAGACCGCGCCCGCCCCACAGACCACGGAACTTCGCCTGCAGGCGATTCCCGACCGGCCCGGTGAGTTCCAGGGCGAGATGGTCGCGACGAACGCGGGCAGTTACAGCTACTCGGTGGTGCGCGATCCTTCGGTGGTGATCAAGTTTGAAGTCACGGAACCGAAGGTCGAATTGTCGGACATCGCGATGAACGAAAAGGTGGCGCGATCCATGGCAGCGGCCGCGGGCGGAAAATTCCTACGGGAAGAAGATCTCAACGGACTGCCGGAACTGGTGAACTCGAAGTCGAGCGGCTCGGTTTCGTTCAAGCGAATCCAGCTGGTTTATACGCCGTATCTGCTCGGGTTGATCGTTTTGGTTGCGTGCCTGGAATGGCTGTGGCGCAGAAAGCTGGAGCTCAAATAGCCATGAAACTTCCCGCCCTCCTCACCAAGCCGAAAGGCGCTGCCAAGGTTTCGAAAAAAGCTGCCAAGAAAGGCAAGGCCGCGCCCTCGAACAAGCCAATACCGGTGGTGCAGAAGAAGAAAGAAGCGATACCGTCGATTCCCCTGCCCCCGGCCTTGAAGAAAAAGCTGTTGGCACTGCGGCGGCGATACCGGGTGGTGAATTCGTCGGTAGGCATTTGCATGCTGATCTGCGCGATCAGCGTGCTGATTTATGCGCAGACGGTGGCGGACTGGGAGTTCGACCTGCCGTGGGCCGCACGTGCGGTGTTCCTGATGCTCGACCTCGCGATTCTATACACGATTTTCAAGCGGCATCTCCAAAAGCCGCTGGGGCATAAGCTGAGCCTTTCCGAGACGGCGTTAATGGTGGAAAAGAAATGGCCGCGGCTGGGGCAGACCGTGATTTCGGCGGTGCAACTGGCGGACGGGGAATCGGGCGCGACGCGCGGGTCGGACCAGTTGGTGGACATTGTGCTGCAACAGGCGAAGGCGCGGACCACGAGTCTCGATTTCAATGAGGTGGTTTCGACCAAGAACATGCGTCGCTGGTTCATCCGGGCCATGGTGGCAACCTTGGGCGCTTTGGCGGTCGGGGCGGCGGCGTGGCCGGCCAGTGTCTCCCTGCTGGAGCGACTTTGTCTCCTGAATGTTCCGTTGCCGACGAAGACGATTGTGGTCTCGATCACGCACGACATCACGGCACCGATTGGAAGCGACGTGGAAATCAGCGCGAAGGCGGAGGGCGTCATTCCCTGGCATGGACGGGTGATCATTTCCTACGACAACGGAGCGCCCCAGGAATTTCCCCTCAGCACGAGGGCCGATGCGCCGACCACCTTCTCCTATACAATCCACAATGTGCAACGGGCTTTTAAGTACCGTTTTTACCTGAACGACGGGCACGGGCCGGAATTTGACGTGACCGTCAAAACACCGCCGGCGGTGACGAACGTGGAGTTTACCGAGGTGTATCCCGATTATACCGGCTTACCCCCGCAGCCTCTGCCCGCGACCGGGCTTTCCCTGCTGGCGGGGAGTCACCTGAAAATCAAGGCATCCTCGACCGACGCGCTCAAGAGCGCACAGGTCGTGTTGCAAGGCGTGACGCAAAACGTGGAGATGACGGTGGACAGCGCCAAGACCGGCGTGGAGGCGGACGTGCTGATTCCCGCAAAGGGGGTGACGGGGCTTTCGATTCACCTGGTGGATGAAATCGGGCTTGGATCGGCGAATGAGACGGTTTATCCGGTCGACCTGGTGCCCGACAAAGCGCCGCTGTTGAAAATGACTTCGCCCGAAGCGGAGAGCGAGACGCTGACAATCCGCGCCAAGCCGGTCATCGTTTTTGAGGCGAGCGACGATTATGGGCTGACGAAATTGATGTTGAATTACCAGACAACCCCGCCACCCGTCGCTGGACAGGAGGCTGGCGTGCCGTCCGATGTGCAGCAGCTTCCGATCAAGGTCAAGACCTCGAAGGAGGGGACGCATTACGAATATGTTCTGGATGCGGCGGCGCAATCACCGGCTTGGAAAGAGGGCTGGACGGTCAGTTACTGGCTGGAGGCGACCGATAATAATACGGCCACCGGGCCTGGGGTGACGAAGACCGACCACAAGCAGTTTGTCTTGGTCACTCCTGAGGCGAAAGAGGCGGAAATCCTGACGCGGATCAAGAAGAACGCGACCGATATCGATACGCTTTCCGACACGCAGCAGAAGGTCAGTAAGGATGTTCAGCAGACGATTCCGCAGAAGTAGGCGCATTAATGACGATTGACAGCAACCGCGCCTAATCTAGGATGGGATTATGAGACGATCTGAAGCTGGAATTCGCTGGATGACCGGTGTACCGGTCGGAGTCGTATTTTTCTCACTTGGCGCTGTTTTGTCCCACGGACAAGCAGCGGCCCCGGCAGCGGCAGCACCTGCGCCCACCGGTGACGCGCAACAATTGGCTTATCGAAGCAGTATCGCCCAGGAAACCGTGCGCAAGGATGCGGACAAAATTCAGGCCGAGCTCGCACGCATGGTCGCCGAGATGAAATTGAACGGGCTGGAAAGCGGAAATCTTGCTCTCTTGACCCAGGCGTCAACCAACCTTTCCGGCCTGAGCCAGGAAGACATGCAGAAGGTGATCAATTCCCTGCAAAGCGCGAGCATCTCGGCGGATGACGTGAAGCGTAACCAGTCGCTGATGACCGCGTACAAGGGACAGCAGGACCTGGTCTTGAAATTAAAGGGATTGTCTTCCTCCCTGACGTCGCAACAGGCGGGCAACCAGCTGATGAACCAGATCGAGGCCTTGATCACGCGGCAGTTGGCGAATATCCGCCAGACTACCCTTCTTTCGACAGGCGGACACACGGCAGACCAGTTGAGCGACACGGAGAAGAATATTCACGGAATTGCCACGACCGAGCAGTCGGCCATCGCGGGGCAGATCGATCTTCTTGCAGGCAGCCTGGCCTCGGCTACTTCGCAGAAACCGGCCGGGCCGGATGCGGCTTATGATTCTTCCAAGGCGGTGCTGGATGCGATCAATAATTCGCTTTTGAAGGACACGGCCAAGCTGGCCTCCAACTTTACGGACAAGGGACCGTTTCCGATGGCGGTGGGGAAGCAAAACACGCTGATTAAGTATCTCGTCGCGTTGTTGAAGACGGCTTCCTCGAAGAATACCGATGCGATGGCGAAGCTGACGCAGGCGAAGAGCCAACTCGACCAGGTGAAAGCGGACCAGAAGGACCTGAACGCGGCGACGAAGGATTCGAAGATTGACCCAGCAACCCTGGCACAACGGCAGCAGGCGATCAATGATCGCGCCGAGGTGGCGAAGGCGCTGCTGGCTTCGCTGAATCCCGACGCGGCCAAACAAGTGGACGCTGCGCAAAAGAGCATGCAGCAGAGCGCCGATGCGTTGAACAAGCCCCAACAGAATCCTGCGACCACACCGGACGCTGCTGCCAAGCAAGACGCCGCAGCGAAGCAGGATGCGGCCGCCAAACAGGATGATGCGGCGAAGGCATTGGCCGATGCGAGCCAGAAGCTCGATCAGCAAGTGGCGGATGTGCAGAAGCAACAAGCTCAATCCCCGGCGGATCAGATGGCGCAATTGCAAAAGGCGCAGGACGAGATCAAGCAGGCCCAACTCGACCAGCAGGTGAGTCCTCAAAAAGCCGCGCAGGATGTCCAGAAAGCACAACAAGATGCACTGGCCCAAGCTCCGGAAGCCGCCGACAAACTTGCCGATGCGGCCGCGCAGCTCGATAAGCAGGCCCAACAAGCGCAGCAACCGGGCCAACAGCCTCCTCAGGCGGGACAGCAACCCCAGGATGCACAGGCAAGCCAGCAACCTCCTCAAGCAGGGCAACAACCACAGGATGCGCAGGCGGGTCAGCAGCCACAAAATGGCCAGCAACCGCCCGGCCAACAAAATGCCGATGCAGCGGCTCAGGCGCTCGCGCAGGCGAATCAGGCTATTCAGGATAAAAAGGATGCTTTGGCCCAGGCGGCACAGGATTATCAAGCGCTCGCACAAGCGAGCCAGGCGCTCGATCAGGCAGCAAAAGATACTGCCGATGCAGAAAAAGGACTTCAAACCGGCACGGGCAAGGATCTCAGCGACCCGGCGCATAAGATTGCCGACGCACAAGCCCAGGTGGGACAAGTGACGCAGGCTCCGCCGCAGGATTTGCCGGCCGATGCCAAGGACGCGCTCGCCAAGGCGGCGGATGCCCTTAAGGCCAGTTCCATCAAGACGGTGCAGTCCGATCGCAAAGGCGCGGACGACAAGGCCAAGGAGGCTCTCGACGCTTTGAACCAGGCGAAGGATTCAGTCGGCCAAGCCATGGCTCAGGTCGCGGCGCAAGCCCAGAAGATGCAAGGCAAGGGCAAAGGCCCAGGCGATGACAAGGACCAGAAAGGCCTCGCGGATGCCAAAGGCGAAATGGATGGCAAACAGGATCCGAAGTACTCCAAGGATCTGATCAAGGGACAATACGGCGCCAAGACGACCAACGGATCGGCCTTGGTGGTGGGAGGCCTGAGCCCGAAGGATCGCGATGCGATCACGCAATATCAGGCGGAAAAGACGCCGCCGGAATATACGTCGCTGGTCCAACAGTACCTGAAGAACCTGGCCGAATCCTCAGAAGCGCATTAATCGATTTTTTGATTTATTCAGGTCTTAGGAAAGCTCCCAGACCTGTAATAATCGAAACTCTACTTTCGGAAATGAATGTCCGTGAGGGCTGATCCTTCGACAGGCTCAGGATGACGGAATGTTTGAAGAGCGATCAAATTCACACTACCGAAAATTGGGCTCGACGGGAGTTGCACTTTTTTTGCCGAAGGTGATTTTGAAATCGAGGCAGATGGCATTGGCATCGGAGAAATTCGCGTTCATTTTGGTGCGGCGACAGTAGTAAAGACTGGTGGTGAAGGTGTCGTTGAATTTTTCCTGGAAACCAGCGAAGGCCTGATCCTGGGTAAAGACTTCCCTGCCATTGTTGTAAAAAAGTTCGTCGGCGATGAAGGCGGTCAGGCCCCATTTGTCGGGGCCCACGGGATGCTCGATCCTGATCTTGGGCCGCAGCCAGAAAGCATCCTGTCCGTATTCGGGCATGCGGTATTCGGTCGTATTGGCGAGCGTCAAAACCGTTGCCGTTGGCTTGAGGGGGATGCGATAGCCGAGAAGAAGGCAGACGCGGTTTTCCGGTCTTGGAAATGAAGTCCAAGGGTCTCTTACGGTATAGAAATAGGATGGAGTTACGGAAAAATTGGGCGTGGCCTGCCATGTACCGCCCACGCGCGCCGAAACACGATTGAAGTCGGTGAACCCCTGCGTCAGGCGATAGGACCCGGCGGTGAAAACGTCGAACTTGTCGTTAAGTTTATAGACCAGCCGGGTTTCGCTCCAGAGCTGGGAATCGGCATCGCCGCTATTTTGGGCACACGATGATCCCACGGAAGAGATGAGGAATCCCAAGAGGAGAAAGAGGCGGAGGGGATTCATGGGAAGATGGGATGACCGCGTTTATGGCGGGCTGTGCGGGCCGTGTCGATGCCTAAGACGGGAGAGGTTATGTTACGGTTTCGATCTTTTTCGGTGTTGCTCTTGCCAAGGAGATGGGGTTGGCCTTTATTAGCGTCGTGGATACCAAAGCCGATGCCATACCAACCTTCCCGGGTTGCGCCCCGGAGGAGGGGAATCATATCGTTCGCTTCGTGCTGCTGGTGGACGATCTCGAAAAAGAGATCAAATTTTTCATGGAGGTTCTCGAGTTTACCTTGCTGGCACGAAAGGAATTTGAGGGGCCGGACCTTGAGGCACTCTATGGCATTCCTGAATTGAAGATCAAACTGGGGATGCTGCAACTGGGGAACCAGATCATTTCCCTAGTCCAGTATGTTGACGCACCGGGTGAAAGTTATCCGATGGAGACGCACGGGAATGATGTCTGGTTTCAGCACCTGGCCATCGTGGTGAAGGACATGACGCAGGCACATGCAAAGTTGGCGGCGGCGGGCGTGAAGGGGATTTCGCCGCATCCGATCACGATTCCGGAGGAGAATCACGCAGCGGCCGGAGTAAGCGCGTATTATTTTCGCGATCCCGAAGGGCATCCGCTGGAATTGATTTCATTTCCGCCGGACAAGGGGTTGCCGTACTGGCATGAGCCGACGGACAAGCTTTTCCTTGGGATTGATCATAGCGCCATAACGGTGGCGGACACGGCGCAGAGCCTTCATTTTTATCGCGATTTGCTGGGGTTGGACAAGAAAGGCGAAAGCCTGAACTTTGGTCCAACGCAGGAATTACTTTCGGGGGTCAAGAATGCGAGGGTGCACATCACCGGGCTGCGGTATGATCATCCGACGGCGGCGGGAATTGAGTTTTTGCATTATCTGGTGCCCAGCAATGGACGACCGATTCCGGCGGGTCGTAGCACATCGGACCGGGCCTATGCACATGCGGTGATTTTTAGCACGGACCTGCCTGCACTGGTCGCGAAGCTGAAGGAGGCCGGAGTTCACTTTGTTTCGCCCGGCATTGTTCAGTTACGGCAACGGGAGAGCGTGTTTGGATCGGGTTGCCTGGTGCGCGACCCAGATGGGCATGATGTGTTGCTGGTGGGGAATTAACCAGAAGACACCGTCGCACGGAGTGCGACGGCTACCTTAGGAGGAGAGAGTTAAATCACCGGCGACCTCCTGTTCGCTTCGCGAACCCGGACAACGAGTTGTCCGGGGCACCCAGAAACGCTTAGGCTTGGTCTTTGTGGAATTCGATGATCTCGAGGACGTTTCCGAAGGGATCTTCGCAGTAAAAACGGTCGCGATCGGCGAGGACGACGGCTTCGTGGATCACGGCACCGGAATCTTCGATGGTCTTGCGGACTTCCTTGATGCCCTTGACCTCGATCGCGGTGTGGCGACCGAGCATGAGGACTCCGTTTTCGGTCCAGGTCTTGGGCTGGATGTAATGATGGGTGAACTCGATGTGGAGGATGAAGTCGAGGAGGTCGAACCAGACGATCTCGTAGACCTTGGTCAATGTTTCGGGAAGCGCGATCTCTTTCAGACCGATCACCTCGCCATAAAATTTGCGGGCTTTGGCTTCTTCGCCGGAAGGCGCGCCAACAGTGATGTGATTCAAGCGACGAATGGGAATGGCCATAGTTTTCTCAGTGTATAGGGGTTGTGACGACTGCGGGTTTGGAAGCGCTTTGCGTGACGATCATGATTCCGCCAACGATGACGAGAGCCATACCGGCGAGGTTCATGAGGGTCGCGGTTTGACCGGCCGCAGGCATGTTCACGGTGAGCCCGACGGTCCCGCTGCCGATCGCGTGCGCGTTGAGGTTAAGTGTCCCGCCGGCAAGCGTGACCGTGCCGGTGGAGGTGCTCGACGTGCCACGGGTAATATCGTTGCTCGTCTGAACGATGCCGCCGTCGAGGACATTGAGCGGGCCGGTGAAATCGTTGGTGGTGTTGAGGCTGAGCGTGCTGGTATTGCGTTTGGTCACCCCGACATTGCCGATGAGTTTGCCGCTGCCGGTGAGGGTGTAATTGACGGTGGAATCGTTGGTGAGCGCCCCCGGCGTCACCGCGGTCGTCAGGGTGAGGACGTTGGTCGGAGTCGGCGAGCCGAGGATGGCGTCATCCAGCACCACGGTGTCGCCCTGGAGATATTGGTAATCGGTCGGCGCGACCGGGCTGGCGGTCAGGAGATTGGTCCAGTTCTGGGAAGCGCCGATGTTCCAGAGGCCGTCCCCGGAGCCGTTGAGCCAGCGCAACAAGGTCGGCCCGCCGCTGGCGGTGACCGTGACCGCGGAATTGAAGCCGGTGCCCTGGTCGAGCGAAAAGCCGTAACGCGAGGCGCCGGTGATCAGGCTGACGACGCCGTTGAAGCCACCGGCGAGAGTGCCGCTGTAGGTGAACAGCGTGTAGGGGACGCCGGTGGCGAGGGTGGCCAGCGGATTGATGCGGATGCGGGAATTGCCGCCCTGCAGGTCGCCGTTGACGATGACGAGGTCGTTGACGCCGTTGCCGACGGTATTGGTGGCGCCGAGGTCGAAGATGTTGGTGGCGGTGTTGCCGTTGAAGCCGAACACCAGGGTGCCATCGCTGCCGGGATAGAGGTCGCCGTTGCCGATCTTCAACGTGCTCGGCTTGCCGCCGGCGCCGGGATGCAGGACATCGTCGATGTCGACCGGGGCGAAGTTGGTGCCGTTGCCGCCGAGCGCGGCAGGGTTGGTCAGGGTCCGATGATTGATGGTGACGAGGTTCAACGAGCTGGTGTTGATCGAATTGAAGACGAACGTGCCGTCGTTGACGATGACGCCGCCGGTGTGGCTGTCGCTGCCGGCGATCACCAGGGTATTGGTATCGCCCTTGATGATCGTACCCGGGCCGGTCAGCACATTGCTCAAGGTCAGGCTGCCGCCGACGGTGCCGCCGGTGCTGGACCGATAGATGATCGAGACGCTGCCGCTGTTGGTCAGGCTGAGAGGGCCGACGATGACGTTGTCGCCGCTGGAATTGTCCAGGGTGCTGCCGGCATAGAACACGAGGTTTTTGTTGAACCGGTTGGTGGCGGCGAAGATCGACAAGGTCGCGCCATTCTGGACCGACAGGGTCTTGGTGGGATCGCCGAGGCCGGTCGTCGCGGTCTCGATGCTCAGGATGCCGGCCTGAACGTCGATGTCACCGAGGTTGGGATCGACGCTGACGCCGGTGATGGCGACCATGTTATTGCCGACTTTGGTCAATTTGGTGCCCGCGTTCGGCACGATGAGGCTGGCGCCGTTGGCGTCACCGGTCGCCGCACTGCGCAGGTCCCAGCGGCCGGGGCTGCCGCCGGCGCCCGGCCCGCCGATCGTGGTATCGCCGGCCAACGTGAGGCGCGCAATAGCCGGGAGAACATTTGCGCCGCTGTTGTAAAGCACGCCCTTTGTCGAGTCGGGGCCCGCACCGGAGACCGTGACCGGTTCCTGGCCGATGTTATGGGTGTTGAAGTCCATGGCGGCGCCGTTGGAGATGACGGTACCGCTGTTGGTGGTGCCGAGCGCATTATTATTGCCAAGCTGGAGGACGCCGGGGGACGCCACGATGACCGGGCCGCCG
>Ga0207703_10002037_pt1 | contig 17844 bp, 15 predicted proteins | sample KBSSwiS12_FD_184304 | JGI IMG/M metagenome (GOLD analysis project Ga0207703, IMG submission 184304) | Switchgrass rhizosphere microbial communities from Kellogg Biological Station, Michigan, USA - KBS Switchgrass S1-2 (SPAdes) (version 2) | ecosystem: Host-associated > Plants > Roots >...
CCTGGGGTGGCGAGGAATTCGATCGCCCGCGATTCAAAACCTGCTCAGGACTCAGTACCGCAGCATCACCTGGCGCGCGATTGCGGGTGAAATGTTGTGAACGGCATTGAGAAGGGCAGTCATGCCGACATTGGCCTGGGTTCGGTCGCCTTTGATCGCGGCGACGATCTGCCGTCCGCATTCGGCCGCCGGCATTTTCTTGTGACTATTGCCCGCCGTCATCTGAGTCTCGACCACCGGCGGCAGCGCTTCCATGACATGGACTTTCGAGTCCGCGAGCTGCGCCCGCAACGCCATGGTGAAGCTCCTCAATCCCGCCTTGGTCCCGCAATAGACCGGGCTGCCGGCATTGGGCGCGATTGCCAGCCCGGACGTCACATTGACAATCATCGCCTCGGGGCGCGCGCGGAGCGTGTCCAGCAAGCCGGTGATCAGCCGGATCGGTGCGTTGAGGTTGAGGAAGATGCAGCGATCGACCGCCGCGAGGTCGATCGGCTGGCCAATGTCGTATTCGGCGCCCATGCCGGCATTGTTGACGAGGATGTCGATCGCGCGCCCGGCGAGCGTACCGATCAGCGCGTCGCAACCCGAAACCGTCGAAAGATCGGCGGCGATGGGTTCGAAACCTTCCGCACCTGCTGTTTCGAGCCGGACGGGGTCACGGCCCACCACGATCACAGCGGCGCCTTCAACCTTGAGATGCCGCGCGATCTCGATCCCGATGCCGTCGGTGCCACCGGTCACGACTGCGGTCTTTCCCTTGATCTGCATGGCGCTCTCCTCTTTCCCCGCCATATAGCCGTTGTTGCGCGGGGCCCGGAGTCCTAACTGAGAAGCGATGTCGACCCCGAACACTCCCGATCGTTTCAACGAGGAAAAGGCCACCTTCACCGTCCGCGGCAGCGATGCGCCCGATCTCGAAGCGGGTGTGGCGGCGATCCGCAACGTGCTGAAGACCTTGCCCGCGCGCCCCGGCGTCTATCGCATGCAGGATGCGCGGGGCGATGTGCTCTATGTCGGCAAGGCCCGCGCGCTGAAGAGCCGGGTCAATAATTATACCCAGGTCGATCGCCTGCCCAAGCGTCTCCAGCGCATGGTCGCGCAGACCCGCTCGATGACGATCGTGACCACCAACAACGAGGCCGAGGCGCTGCTGCTCGAGGCGCAGCTGATCAAACGCTATCGACCCGCCTACAACGTCCTGCTGCGCGACGACAAAAGCTTCCCCTTCATCCTGCTCCGCGCGGATCATGATTTCCCGCGCATCCAGAAACATCGCGGTGCCAGGCGGGCCAAGGGCAATTATTACGGGCCGTTCGCGAGCGCCGGCTCGGTCAACAACACGCTCAACGCGCTGCAGAAATTGTTCCTGCTCAGGAGCTGCACTGACGGCTTCTTCAAGACGCGTGACCGGCCCTGCCTGCTCTACCAGATCAAGCGCTGCTCGGCGCCGTGTGTCGGGCGCATCTCGCAGCCTGACTATGCCGAGCTGATCGCCGATGCGAAGGCGTTCCTCGCGGGCAAGTCCACTCAGGTCCAGACCAAGCTTGGCGGCCAGATGCAGGCGGCGGCCGAGGCAATGGACTTCGAGCTGGCCGCCATCCTGCGTGACCGGTTGAAGGCGCTCACCTTCATCCAGGGCAGCCAGGCGATCAACGCTGAAGGCGTAGGGGACGCGGACATTTTCGCGCTCGCCAACAAGAATGGCGTGATGGGCATCCAGGCTTTCTTCATCCGCGGCGGCCAGAATTGGGGGCATCGCAGCTTCTTCCCGGCGCACACCAATGACGTGCCGGAGGGCGAAGTACTGTCGAGCTTCCTCATCCAGTTCTACGAGGAGGTGCCGCCGCCGCGCACGATCTTCGTCGATCGCGAGCTCGAAGAGGCGGCTTTGCTCGGCGAAGCGCTGGGGAACAGTGTCGGGTTCAAAGTCTCGCTGTCCGTGCCCCAGCGCGGCACCCGCCGCCGCCTGCTCGATCAGGCCAAGCGCAACGCCGAGGAGGCGCTCGACCGCCGCCTCGCCGAAAGCACCACCCAGGCGAAGCTGCTGCGCGAGGTCGCAGACCTGTTCGAGCTGCCCGAGCCGCCCGACCGGATCGAGATCTACGACAACAGCCATATCCAGGGCACCAATGCGCTCGGCGCAATGGTCGTCGCCGGGCCGGAAGGCTTCCGCAAGGGCCAGTATCGCAAGTTCAACATCAAGAATGCCGACACCGTCCCCGGCGACGATTTCGCGATGATGCGCGAGGTCTTCTCGCGCCGCTTCGCCCGTGCCCTGGCCGAGGACCCCGATCGCGATGCCGGCGACTGGCCCGATCTCGTGCTGATCGATGGCGGTCGCGGGCAGCTCAATGCGGCCAAGGCCGTGCTAGAGGACATGGGGATCGAGGACGTCTGCATGGTCGGCGTCGCCAAGGGGCCTGATCATGGCCGCGAGGGGCGCGAGGTATTCCACCTGATGGACGGCCGTGAGTTGACGCTGCCGGTCAATGCGCCGGTATTGTTCTACCTCCAGCGGCTGCGCGACGAGGTCCACCGCTTCGCGATCGGCGCGCACCGGGCGAAGCGCGCCAAGGCGATCGGCGCCTCGCCGCTCGACGAGGTCCCGGGCATCGGCCCGGCGCGCAAAAAGGCGCTGCTCATGCATTTCGGCACTGGCCGCGCCGTCCGGAATGCGAGCCTTCAGGATCTGCAGAAAGCGCCCGGCGTGTCGGCCGCGGTCGCGCAGCAGGTCTATGATTTCTACCACGGACGCTAGGCTGGCGATTGTCACTGTTTGTGAACCAAAAATCCTTCGGCGGCTGACTTGCCGCGGCGCGGGTCTACGTTAGACTTGGGTGCGTATCAGGGGGATCAGAGCATGTTTCGGCCTATTATGTTCACAGCGTTGCTTGTGGTCGGCGGTGCTGCCCATGCGGGCGACAAGCCGATCTATGCCCCGGTGCCGGATTGGGTAAAGCCTGCGCCCGCGGTCGATGCCTCGACGATCAAGGACGATGCGCCGCTCCTCATGGTGGTCGACAACCAGCAGCGCCTGAAGGACGGCGAAGTCACCACTTATGGCGAAACCGTTGTGCGCATCGCCACAACTCAGGTTCTCGACAGCGCCGGCACGATCAAGCTGCCCTGGCAGCCGGACAAGGGTGATCTCACCATCCACCGCGCGGAGATCATCCGTGGCGCCGAACATATCGATCTCATTGCCGCAGGGCAGCGCTTCACCGTCCTGCACCGCGAGGAACAGCTCGAGCAGCGCCAGCTCAACGGCGTACTCACCGCGACACTCGCCGTGGAGGGCTTGCGTGTCGGCGATCTGCTGCGGCTCAGCTTCTCGATCACGCAGAAGGATCCGACGCTCAAGGGCAATGTGCAGACCTTCGCGCAGCTCAGCGCCGCACCGCTCCGCGTCCAGTTCGCGCGGACCCGGCTGATCTGGCCGGAGAGCAGTGACATCCATTGGAAGATCAATGCGGCGGACGCTCAGCCCCAGATCGTCACAGCCGGCGGCTATCGCGAACTGACTCTCACCCTTCCGCTCGCCAAGCAGCCCGAAATGCCCGCCGACGCGCCGGTGCGGTTCAAGCGGCCGCCGATGATCGAGGCGACCAGCTTCGATAGCTGGAATTCGATCTCCAGGATCATGGCCCCGCTCTTCGCCACGGACGGGCTGATCCAGCCCGGCAGCCCCCTGGCGGCTGAGGTCGCGAAGATCACCGCGGCCGAAACCGATCCGCTGAAGCGCACGGCGCTGGCGCTCCAGCTTGTCCAGGACAAGGTTCGTTATCTGTTCAAGGGCATGGATTCGGGCAATTATGTGCCGCAGACGCCGACCCAGACCTGGACACTGCGTTACGGCGATTGCAAGGCCAAGACCTTGCTGCTGCTCTCCATTCTGCATGCGATGGGGATCGAGGCCGAGCCGGTGCTGGCGAGCAGCCAGCTCGGCGATCTGCTTCAGGACAGGCTGCCCAGTCCGGGCGCGTTCGATCATGTTTTCGTCCGCGCCACGATCGGCGGCGAGAGCCTGTGGCTCGACGGCACCAGCGGCGGCGCGCGCCTTGCCGATATTCGCGATACCCCGCCTTTCCACCAGGTGCTGCCGGTGCGCACCGCCGGTTCTGGGCTGATGCCGATCACGATGCGGCCTATCGCCCGACCCGAGCTTGCCGCCGATCTCGAACTCGATGAAACCGCCGGGATCAATTTTCCGACGCCGTTCAAGCTCGCTATCACGATACGCGGACCGCTTGCCGAAATTATACATGCGGGGGCGGCGCAGGCCAGCAAGGATGACCTGAGCGAGATGGTGCTGAGATTGAGCACGCCCTATCTCGACACGCCCGTCATCGTCTCGCGGAAGCTGACCTTCGATGAGATTGCGGGTACCGCGCTGCTGAGCGTTTCCGGCCTTAGTTACCCCGAATGGAAGAAGGAGAATGAGCGTTATCGCGGGACGCTCGATCGTGCCGTTTCGCAGATCAGTTTCGAGCCCGACCGGACTCGCCCGGCCTGGCGCACCATTCCGGTCGCGACCGATGATGCGCATTTCATCGCGATCCGCACCAGGGTGCACCTGCCGGACAATGGCAGCGGTTTCGCGCTCGAGGGCAATGCAAATCTTTCCGAAACACTGGGCGGCTCCAGACTGGAGCAGACCGCGACCCTTGCCGATGGCTGGATCACAACCGATACGCGATCGATCTCGACTGGCGCTGAGATCGCGGTTGCCGATATCGGTGCCGAGCGCGAGCGGATCAACCAGGCGAAGCAGCATCTGTTGCGGGTGACCGCGCCCGCTGCCTATCCGGCGCCGTGGCAGGTGGTGGAGGCGAGCAAGAAGGCGCATCGCTTTGATCCGGTCCTGGCGATGTATGCCCAGCGTATCGCTGATCAGCCCGACAAGGCGGACTCGTTCACCACTCGCGCCTGGTTCTATGAGCGCATCTATGAGCGCAGCCGGGCGATCGAGGATGTCACCCGCGCCATCGCGGTCGACCCGAGCGTCGACAGCTATTTGTGGCGCGCGCGGCTCTATGCCGATGTCGGTGACAAGGAAAAGGCGATGGCTGACGTGATGGCCGCGCGTAAGGTCGATCCGGCCTCGGGCGAGGCGATCCGCCAGCTTGCCTCGCTCTACGCCGACAACGGCAAAAAGGATCAGGCGCTCACCCTGCTCGACACGCAGATCGATGAGGGCGGCAAGGACAAGCCCGATTTCCAGTCGGCCAAGGCGGAGATTCTCGGCGAAGCCGGGGACAAGGATGGTGCGCTCACCACGATCGACGCTGCGATCGCGTCGACGCCCGGTAACGCCGATCTGCTCAACAGCCGCTGCTGGCTGAAGGGTACGCTGGGTGTCTCGCTCGATACGGCGCTCAAGGACTGCACCAAGTCGATCGAGCTCAGCGAATCCCCCGAGCGGGCGATGGACAGCCGGGCGATGGTCTATTTCCGGCTCAACCGCTTCGACGATGCGCTGGCTGATCTGAACGCAGCGCTTGACCTCAATCCGCAATTGCCGGCGAGCATGTATATGCGCGGCGTCATCCGCAAACGGATGGGCGATGCCAAGGCGGCCGAGGGCGATCTCGCCGCGGCACGGATGATGTCGCCGCAGATCGACCAGGATTACGCCAAATATGGCATCAAGCCCTGAGGGGAAACGACGATGTGAGGCCCAGGGGTGCGTTGGGAGAATTTTCACCAACAGGGGCTAGCCGTACGGCTATGACCACCCCGGTTTTCCTCACCATCGATACCGAGCTGATGTGGCGCCACCATGCCGAAGGGCTCGATCGTGCCGAGATTTATGCGCGGTCGCTCGAGCCGGCCGGGGTCGGAATCTCCTACCAGCTCGACATGCTGCGCCGACACGATCTCAAGGCCTGCTTCTTCGTCGATCCGATGCCGGCGCTCATCTTCGGGCTTGAGGGGACCCGCCGCGTCGTCGAGGCGATCCTCGATGCGGGCCAGGAGGTTCAGCTCCATCTCCATCCCAATTGGGCCGGCGCGAAGGCGGACGATCATGGCGACAGCCATAGCCGCTTCGAGCTGGTCGATTATTCGCTGCAGGAGCAGCATGACCTGATCGCCGGCGCGACTGACCTTCTGGTCGCCGCGGGTGCGCCGCGGCCGATCGCTTTCCGCGCGGGCAGCTTCGGGGCGAATGATGACACGCTCCGTGTCCTCGCCGGACTTGGCTTTGCCTATGACAGCAGCCACAACGGCGCCGAGCCGGACAGCGCGATCGGGCTGGCCGCCACCCATATCGCGCCGGTGCAACGCGAGGGGCTGATCGAGGTGCCGGTGACGCTGATAGAGGATCGACCGGGAGCGCTTCGCAACTTCCAGATCTGTGCGCTTTCGGCCGGCGAGATGCACGCTGCGCTCGAGCATGCGGTCTACGAGAATCATGCGGCGGTCACGATTGTCAGCCATGGCTTCGAGCTCGCCAATCGCGCCGGCACGCGGCCAAACGCTGTCCATGTCCGCCGCTTCGAGGCGCTGTGCGAGCTGCTGCAGGAATGTGCCTCGACGCTCCCTACAGTCCATTTCGCTGATCGCCCCGCGCTGCGGCTCGGCCAGCCGGACAGCCCGCTCGCTCCCAATGCGTTGCGCACGCGCTGGCGCCAGGCCGAGCAGCTCTGGTCGAACATGGTGGAGGAGCGTGCCGCGTGAGCGCAGTGCCGCTGCCGCTTCGTTTCCAGATCGGCGCGCGAACGCTCGCCTCGATCCAGCGCCAGCTCGTCCGCGTGCCGCTGTCGCTCGAGGATGCGATCGCCGGGCAGCTGCCGCAGCTCCCGCCGCTCGACCGCGCCGCGCACGGCTATCAGATCACCTCGCTGCCCGAGGATCGTCGCGATGCCATGGCGTTTGCCGGCAGCGGGATGATCGCCTTTGTCCGCCAGCGTTACACGCGCCATTATGTCGATCTCACCATCAGCCATGACGCCTGGCTCGAGGGGATGTCGTCGAACACCCGCACCGGGCTGAGACGCAAGGCCCGCAAGGTCGCCGCGGTGTCGGGCGGCCATCTCGACGTCCGTCGCTTCCGCACGCCCGACGAGTTGACCGCGTTCCACGACGCCGCCCGCCGCATTTCGCTGCGCACTTATCAGGAGCGCCTGCTCGGCGGCGGGTTGCCCGACGACCCCGATTTCCTGGCCGACATGTATATGAAAGCGGCAGCCGGCATGGCGCGCGCGTGGCTGCTCTACATCGCCGGCGAACCAGCCGCCTATCTCTATTGCCCGGTCACTGCGGGAGTCGCGCGCTACGAATATGTCGGCCATGATCCGGCCTTTTCCGATCTTTCGCCCGGTGGCGTCCTTCAGATGGAGGCGATGCGCGATCTTTTCGGTACCGGCCTGAAGTGTTTCGATTTCACTGAGGGCGACGGTCAGCACAAACGCCAGTTCGCCACGGCGGGTGTGCCGTGCATCGACATGCTTCTGCTGCGCGCTAGCCTTGCCAATCGGCTGACCACCATGGCGCTGGGCGGCTTCGATCGGGCGGCGGCGGGTGCCAAGCGAGCGACGCGCAAGCTCGGCTTGGAGAAGCTCGCGAAGAAGGTGCGGCGTTCGTAGCGCCCTTGCTTCTCCCTTCGGAGCAGAAGGGTTAGAGCGTGTCGCATGCACCTCCGCGCCGAAGCCCTGATCGTCGCTATTCGCCAGCATGGCGAGCACGGCGCGATCGTTCGGGCGCTTACCGCCGAGCATGGGCTGCAGGCAGGCTATGTCCGTGGCGGGCGGTCGCGGCACATCCGGCCGATCCTGCAGCCGGCGAATCTGGTTCTGGGCGAATGGCGTGCCCGGACTGACGATCAGCTCGCGGGCCTCACCGTCGAGCTGATCCGAAGTCGAGCGCCACTGTTCGCCGAGCCGCTGCCGGCCGCCGCGCTTGAATGGGTGACCGCACTCGCCGCGACTGCGCTGCCTGAGGCGCAGCCCTATCCACATATCCATGCAGCGCTAGAAGGCGTGATCGGCGCGATTGAGGCGGCGCCCGCGGCGCGGGGCTGGGCGGTCGCACTGGCGCGTTATGAGCTGCTGCTGCTTGCCGAGCTTGGCTATGGCCTTGAGCCAGATCGGTTGCCGGATGTGCTGCGCCTTGGCGGCGAGGCCGATTGGGCCGATATCCTCGCCGCGCTGCGCATCACCGGCGACGCGCTTGAGAGCGATATCCTTACCGATCGGCGCGCCGAAACCCTCGCAGCACGCGCGAGACTGGTCGACCGGCTGAAAAGGGCGGTTGCGTGAGGCGGCGCGAGTGAGGCAAGGCGCGATCCATTCGAATTCACGAGCGCGGGGAATCTTCACTTGGCACTGATCGCAATCCTGGCCGGAGACGGCATCGGCCCCGAAGTCACCGCCGAGGCACGCCGCGTGCTGGATGCACTCGATCTCGGCTTCAGCTTTGAGGAAGGCCTGGTCGGCGGCAGCGCCTATCACGCGACCGGCCATCCACTTCCCCCCGAGACGCTCGCACTAGCGAAGCGCGCCGACGCCATATTGTTCGGCGCAGTCGGCGATCCCTCCTGCGATGCACTCGAACGCAGCCTGCGTCCCGAGCAGGCGATCCTCGGCCTGCGCAAGGAGCTGTCGCTGTTCGCGAACCTGCGCCCCGCCAAGCTCTTTCCCGGCCTGGAGGGCGCCTCCGCGCTCCGCCCCGAAGTCGCCTCCGCGATTGACCTGCTGATCCTTCGCGAGCTCAATGGCGATGTCTATTTCGGCGAAAAGGGCATGCGCACCACCGCCACTGGCCTGCGCGAAGGCTATGACATCATGAGCTATAACGAGGCCGAGGTGCGGCGCATCGCCGTCGCCGGCTTCGAGGCCGCGCGACGGCGGCGTCGCAAGCTCTGCTCGGTCGACAAGGCGAACGTGCTCGAAACCTCGCAATTGTGGCGCGATGTGGTGATCGAAACCGCTGCGCAATATCCGGACATCGCGCTGACGCACATGTATGTCGATAACGCTGCGATGCAGCTCGTGCGCAACCCCGGCCAGTTCGATGTGATCGTCACCGGCAATCTGTTCGGCGACATCTTGTCGGACCAGGCAAGCATGTGCGTCGGCTCGATCGGCATGCTCGCCTCGGCCTCGCTCAGCGACTGGCGCTCCACCCTCGGCCTGTACGAGCCGATCCACGGCAGCGCGCCCGATATCGCGGGTCAGGGCAAGGCAAACCCATGCGCGATGATCCTCTCGGTCGCGATGATGCTGCGCCACTCGCTCGACATGCCCGACCCGGCCGACCGGATCGAGGCCGCGGTCAGCGCGGCGATCGGCAAGGGCGTGCGGACCGGAGATCTCGGCGGCACCCATAGCACCCGCGAGATGGGCGACGCGGTGCTGGCCGCGTTGGTGTGAGTGGGGGCATGAACGAAGCGCCGCTCGATCTGGCGGTGGTGATCCCGACCTTCAACGAGGTCCGCAACGTTCCGCTCATCATCGCGAAGCTCGATCAGGCCCTTGCCGGCCGTGCCTGGGAGGCGGTCTTTGTCGACGACGACAGCCCGGATGGCACCGCCGATGCCGCGCGCGAGATCGCCCGGCAGGATCGCCGGGTGCGCGTCATCCAGCGCATCGGCCGGCGCGGACTCTCCTCGGCCACCATCGAGGGTATGTGCGCGACCGCGGCGCCGATCGTCGCGGTGATCGACGGCGATCTCCAGCACGATGAGACCATCCTGCCGAAGATGCTCGACGCGCTGCACACGGACGCGACGCTCGATCTGGTGATCGGCTCGCGCTTCGTCGATGGTGGCGGCACCGGCGACTGGGACCATGACCGGGTCGCCAAATCGGCGCTTGCGACAAGGCTTTCGCGGCGGATCCTGAAGGCCGATCTCAATGATCCGATGAGCGGCTTCTTCATGATCCGCACCGAGATCGTCCGCAATCTCGCGCCGCATCTCGCCGCGATCGGCTTCAAGATCCTGCTCGACATCATGACCGGAAGCCCGAAGCCACTCCACTTCCTGGAGATGGCATACACCTTCCGGCTGCGGACCGAGGGCGAGAGCAAGCTCGATCATGTCGTCGCGCTCGAATATCTGATCGCGATCTACGATCGACTGTTCGGATCGTTCGTGCCGGTGCGCTTCGTGATGTTCTCCGCGATCGGCGCGATCGGCGCCGGCGTGCATTTCGGCGTGCTCGCGATCCTGTTCAAGGCCATCGGCATCGGCTTCACGGTTTCGACGATCGCGGCGACGGTCGCTGCGATGACCTTCAACTTCTTCCTCAACAACGCGCTGACCTATCGCGACACGCGGCTGAGAGGGGCACGGCAGCTGCTCGACGGCTGGGTGTCGTTCTGCATCGTCTGTTCGCCGAGCGCACTCGCGAATATCGGCGTCGCCGCCTTCCTGTACAACAGCCGGGCGGACCCTTGGGAAGTCTCCGCGCTGGCCGGCGTGGTGCTCGGCGCGGTGTGGAATTATGCGCTGTCGTCGCGGTTCACCTGGGGGCGTTACTAGGCCGCCTTCGCCATGCCGGGGCGGAAGCGCAGCGTGCGGTTCCTGCCCTGCGCCTTGGCCGTGTAGAGCGCGACATCGGCGAGGAAGACCAGTTCGCTCAGGTGCGGACCCGGTGCCGGGCACCAATGCACGCCGAAGCTCGCCGTCACCCGCTCGCAATCTCCGAAATGGAAATGCTCGATCCGGCCGCGGATATTCTCGGCGACCTGCATCGTGTCTTCCGCATCCAGGCCGGGACAGAGGACCAGAAATTCCTCGCCGCCCCACCGGCAGATCGTATCGCTACCGCGCACATTGCGCCGGATCAGCGCGGCGATGCTGGACAGGACCTCGTCACCATAATTGTGTCCGAAACTGTCGTTCAGCACCTTGAAGCGGTCGATATCGATCAGGATAACGCCAAGCGGAACCGGCACGCCCGCCGACAACTCCGCATATCGCTCGAAGATGCCGCGCCGGTTGAAGATCCTGGTGAGCGGATCGTGGCGCGCCGCATCCTCGGCCTCTCGGGCCTGGCGCAGCACGAGGGTGTGCAAGGTCCGCCGCTGTTCGACCTCGCGGCGCATGGTGGTGAAGCGATAGGCAAGGTAAATGCCGATCAGCACGACCCACATGCCCAGCATGGCCTGCAGCCATTGCGTGTCAGTAAGCAATGTTCGGCGCAATATGATCTCGCGAACCTCGAATGCATGATGGCCCGGCCGGGCTTCCGTGCCCGTCTCGAAATTCATCGAGGTGATGTTGTTGAATTCGGGATGGCTCAATTCCGGCGGCACTCGCCATTTGCGCAGCCACCAGTCCGCAACGCCGAAATCGGCCGCCTTGAACACGACATGCTGCAGCTTGCCCGGTTCAGTCGGGAATTCGACGCGAAGGAATTTGGGCGTGTCGTCATTGGCGCTGCGGCCATAGCGCGGATCGAAATTCTTGAGGTGCATGCGAAACGATGGCGCCGCGCCACGGTACAGCAGCGTCACGTCGACCGAACGGAGATTGGTGAGATCGAGCCCGTGAATGCCCTTGTCGTGATCGAAGAACAGCTCGTATCCGCAATAGGGATAGGGGTTGCCGGCGCGGAGATCGCAACTCCAGCGGAGCGGGCCGTCCTCGCGCGCGGTCGAGTTGCCGCCGATATCGTGATCGGCGATCGGAACGCCGATATAGGATGCGGCATTGGCACGCGTGATGGTGGTGCTGCGCTCGAGAAGGCGATCCTGAAAGGCGATGGCGGCGACGGTGAGGACCAGCAGGGCGACGAGCAACGCCTCGAACCATGCGTTGGCGACTGCGCGCGCACTCCTCCGGACCAGGGCGACGATGGTCGCCCGGTGGTTCGAGGGAAGTAGCGAGTCCATCCGCCAACCTTGCTCCGTCAGGCGTGGATTATCCTGTGGAACAAGCGATACGCCCGCCGGCCTAGCGCCGGGTTAACGGGATTCCTGGAAAACTGCTGCTGGCGTCTGTGGTTAGCGCAGGCGCGCCTGAGGTCTTAAGGCTGAACCGGAAGGTTGATGACCGCCAGCATATGGTCGGCCCCGACCTCGCGCCGGAACTGGCCGCGTGCGGTCCTGATCAGCCGCTCGACCAGGCCAAGACCCAGGCCGCCGCTTCTCGCCTCGCCGAATTCGGTCTGCTCCCACCAGGTCAACTCGAGACCGTCGTTTCGAAGAGCGCCCTCAACGCGGATGCGATTCCCATGTTTGAGGGCACCATATTTGAGGCTGTTCGTAGCCAGCTCACCGAAGCAAAGCGCAAGTGCCTGGATGGCTTGATCGCTCAGCTTCGCCTCGGGAAGCTCGCCAAATTCCATAGCCGCGCCTTGGCCGTAGATGGTCGCAAGAAGCGGCACGATCTGCGAGAAGTGTTTTTCCGCGGTGGGATCGAGGATCAGCGTCTGTACCGCGGTAAGCTGGGAGAAGCGGGCTACGACCTCCGCAGCGAAGGCCTGAACATCCGGCCTCCCACGCGCGGACAGCATCACCAGACCGGCGGCGACCGTCATCGCGTTCTTGAGCCGATGCCGCATTTCGACGCTGATGGCCTCGACATGCTCCCGCTCGAGCACCTCTGCCGTGATATCGCGCGCGATGGTGAGCAATCGCGTGATCTCGCCTCGCGCGGTTCGAACGGGCGTGACCGCGACGTCCCACCACGTCTTCGATCCATTGATCTGCGGTCGCGACGCCTTGAACCGGGACGACTCTCCGGCTCGTACCGAGTGCAGTGCCGCCTCGATCGCAGGGCGCACATCCGGCGGCCACCGATCTGTCCATAATTGACCGATGAGCTCCGAAGGCGAACTGAGCTCCATGGCCATGGCGCCGGCCTGATTCACATATTGGATGCGACCTTGGAGATCGAGAAGCTTGATGCAGTCGTGCGTCTGGTCCAGCACTGCCGAGAGCAATGCGCCGTCGCTATCCGCCAGAGCTTCGATCATATGCGCCAAGATGGATCCCTTTTATACGGCGCGGTGCTGATAGCACGCGCGAAGCACGATGCGCACGATGTCGATCAATCCGCCGATTGACGGTGAAGGCGGCGGAATAGGTACGGGCCGACCCGCCGAGGCACTTGCGGCCAGATGTTCGTGCCATCCGTTCGATGATGTCAATGCTGTCACCGCCGCGAAGATCTGGTCACATCCATGAAGAATCTCGCGCTCACTAATAATGCGTCCGCACCCTGGTTTAATACCTGAATCCTTCTTGCCCTTTGCTCTTGCCATTCCCGCTAAAACGATGGAACCTTTGGCCGGGAGAGAAGATGATGAAACCAGCATTTTTTCTGGCGGTGGCGATTCTTGGCGCCGTCGCCTTTCCGGCATTTGCGCAGGATGCGAATGCTCCCGGATTGGGTGAAGTCGTCATTACCGGCAACCGGCTCAGCGCGCGTTACGCCCAGCAGGATCGCCCAGTGGTCGGGCTTCGCAGACAGGCCGATTCAGCGGTGCTGCAACTCTCGATCGCATCGGACTCGCGCGACGAGGCAACCCGCAAACGCGAAATTCACACCATATTGCTCGCCGCGCTCGATCGCGCCGCCGCCGCCGGGGTCGAGATGGTTACGGGCAGCTTCGAACTCGTCCCGGTCACCAGGGCGAACTACCAGGAGCTTCCCCTGGTATCGGCCGGACGTGTGGATACGAGCCAGGCGAACGTCATGATCAAGGTGAAGCTTGCGGGATCTGTCGTCGCGGCGGAACAGCGCCTCGATGCCTTCATCAAAAGCGTTCCGCGTACGGGCCGCGGCACGATCGACAAGACGGGCGCGTTGGCGCTCACCATCGTCAACCCCGATCAGTATCGTGACGCGATCGTGACATTGGTGGCTGACAATGCCCGCCATTATGCGGCGATTTTCGGCCCCGATTATGCCGTCCAGGTCACCGGCATCGACGGGCAGGTGCTCTGGTCGCAGGTGAGCGGAACCGATGTGTTCCTCTATGTGCCCTATCGCTACACGATCCTTCCCAAATGACACTGATCGGAAAGAAGCAATGAGAGCATTTGCCTTCGCCGTTCTCGGCTGCCTGACCTTTGTCGCCAGCCCGCTGCTCGCGCAGGACGACAATGGGGGCGGTGAAATCATCGTCACCGGCATGCGCAACAGCCTTTCGCGAAACGTCACATCAATCGAGGCCCAGCCTCCTGTCATCGGATTGAAACGCCTGGCGGATTCGGCCGTGCGGACCATCGAGATCGTCTCGGACTCGCGCGAGGAGGAAATGCGCAAGCGCGAGGTGCAGGCAATGCTGCTCGACGCGATCGACCGCGCGAAACGCGACGGATTCAGCCTTGTCACGGGTCAGTTCGAGCTGGTCGAGGTGACGCGCGCCAACTGGCAGGACCAGTTCCCCGCGCTCGCCGGCAAGGCGGATTCAGCGAGTGACGACGAAGACGATGAAGGCGACAAGGCGCAGCCGGCGTTCGAGGATGACGGACGTACCGCGACCGTGCATTTGAAGGTGAAGACGAAACTGGTCGGTTCGATCGGCAGCGCCCAGCAGAAGATCAACGGCTTTGTCAAATCAGTCCCTGCCACCGGTCGTTCGCAGATCCAGCAGAAGGGCGAACTGGCCCTCACGATCATCAACCCCGAACAGTATCGCGATGAAATCTATCGCCGTATCGCCGCCGGATCCCAGCATGCCGTCACTTTTTACGGACCGGAATATGGCCTGGAAGTCACTGGCCTGGATAAGGGCATCGCCTGGAAGCAGGTCAGTAATACGGAAGTGTTTCTTTACATCCCGTACGCTTTTACGGTCAGGAAATAGCCAGGTCGGGCGCTGATGGGTGAACCAGTCACTCCCGGCCTCGGCGTCCTGATTGTGGAAATCCTGGAGCGACGCACCGGCATTGAAACGACTGTGGAAATGGCCACGGGGGAGGCTTACGCGGTCTTCAACATCGCCTGGGGGCGAGACATGGGCGCGGCTTGGGAGCACGTCACGACAAATATCTCGCCTGAAGTCGAGGGAGCGTCCTTGGACTTCTTTATGACTGACGATGTGGTGAGGTTGGAAGACCCGCGCACCGGGGAAACGCTCTGGAAAAAGGACTCCGGGGCGCAATGCTAATTCTGTCCCGGAGCTAGGTTATACGGGGTGCCCTGTCAGTGCTTTCATCCAGGCGAGCCAGAAGGGCTGGTAGAAGAGCCAGGTCGCAAGCGCTTCGTTGGCGAAGATCCAGAGCGCCGCGCCGACATAGGCCGGGTGTAGCCGGTGGCGGGTGGCAAGATCATAGGCGCCGACTGCGATGATGAGCGCGAGGGTGCCGATATAGGCCGAGAAATAGAAAGGCAGGTAACCCTCGCCCCAGCGCTCCTGCAACGCGAGCAGCCAGATGCGGCCGAAGCCCGGCTCGGTGAGGGCGATCGTCCCCATCAGCATCAGCCTCTTATGCGCGGCGGCACGGCGGCGCATCAGGAACCCTGCCGTGAGCAGCACGGCGCTGCCAAAGGCGGTGGTGAACTGGACGCTCATCCAGGCGATCCAGCGGTCCGGCATATAGGGATTGTTGGTAATCTGTGAGATCACCGTTGCCGGTCCGAGGATCAGCATGAGGGGCAGCAGCACGAGCGCGGCGAACCCCAGGCGCCGGTGCACCGCCACCCGGCCGGTACGCACCAGCCACACCTGCGCGGCGAGCAACACAAGCCAGGAGCTGTAAGCCAGCGCGTGCAGGTGGACGATCAGCGGAAAGGTAAGATGGCCGCTGTGCGCGCGCTTCACCATGTCGATGCCGAAGCCGAGCACCATCGCCAGCCAGATCGCGAGTACTACCCCCGTGATCATCGCCCGGTCGTTCCGATGATAGGGCGCGAACATCGCGCGTTCCGGAGCTGTGCTTGCCATGCCGGTCTCCCCTCCACCCTTGGTTCGCATTGGACGCGGTCCGGATGGATATTGTCAACGGCGGATGCCGTTGCCGATGCGCTCTCTTTCAAATCCTGTTGTCGGGCGGCCCCCCGGCCTGTTGAGCCGGCAAGCCATTTGACGCTAGCGGTTTATCGTAAGCGCAGCGCTTACCATCAGAATACGCAGGGCGCGGAACCGTCACGGGGCGCGGCATGTTCTATCGGGGTGATGGCAGGCGAGCAGAAGCCGCCGGTAGAGAACTGTAATCAATAGAATATCGGTGCGTCATGCCATTGATCTGGAAGGAGTGGAGACATGTCCGACAACACTGATATCTCAAAGCTGGACGATCTTATCGTCACGACGATCGACAGCGTGAACGGCTATGAGCATTCGGCCGAACATGCGGATGCCGCGCGCTATGCGGAGATGTTTCGCGAATTGGCGGCCGAGCGCCGCGAGGTCGTCGCGGCGCTTCAGAGCCGCAGCCGCGCGCTGGGCGGTACGCCGAACGATTTCGGCTCCACCGCCGCCACCCTGCATCGCCGCTTCGAGGACCTTCGCCGGGTATTGGGCGGTGGCGATGAGGTCGTGGTAAAGGAGGTCGAGCGCGGCGAGGACTATCTCAAGGAGGAGTTCGAGCGGGCCCTGCGCGACGAGGCGATTTCGCCCGACACGCGTGCGGTCATCCAGGGCTGCTTCGTCACGGTCAAGCGTGGACATGATATAGTCAGCCGGCTCAAGCATCAGCTGGTGGACGTAGACTGATCGGCTTTCGGACTCACAAATGGCGGCGGTGGCGGAGATCGTCATCGCCGCCATTTTGCTGAGCGCGCCGCACCCTAATTGACTGGTGCGACCGAGCCCGCTCCGCCGCGCGCGTCGTGGCCACCGAACATCGTCGCGCCGGCAAGGGTCGGCATGCTGAAGGGCAGGGCGCCTTGCCTGCTGTTGCCGGTTGCGCCCTGCAGAGTGGGGGCGCCGGTGACGATGCCTTCGGCGATACCCCAATGACCTTCGTCGCTGAACCTGTAGCCGCGCGCCTCGAGCAGTTTGCGCGTATCGGCGGAGAGGGCGAAGGGCTCGAGCGAGATGACGGGCAGCCATTGCTCGTGGATGCGCGGTGCGTCGATCGCCGCCTGCACGTCCATGCCGTGGTCGATCATGTTGATGATCGCTTCGAGCGTGATCGTGATGATGCGCGACCCGCCCGGGCTGCCGATGATCAGCGCGACGCGGCCGTCCTTCGTCACGATCGTCGGCGTCATTGAGCTCAGCGGCGTCTTGCCCGGCGCGATCGCATTGTTGGCGCCCTGCACCAGCCCGAACATATTGGGCGCGCCGACCTTCGACGTGAAATCATCCATCTCGTTGTTCATGACGATCCCGGTGCGCCCGGCGACCCGGTGCGCGCCGAACCAGTCATTGAGCGTGTAGGTTACCGAGACGGCGTTCCCCTTCGCATCGAGCACGTCATATTGAGTTGTGTTGTTGCCCTCATGCGCTGGCGCCGCGGGGCCGAGCGTCGCGGACGGGGTCGCCCGCTCCGGATCGATCGAGGCGCGCAGCCGCGCGGCATAAGCGGGATCGAGCAGCTGGGTCACCGGGTTGGTGACGAAGTCCGGATCGCCGAGCCTGTTGTTGCGGTCGACATAGACACGGCGCAGCGCCTCGGCGAGGACATGAACCTCGGCTGCTGAATGGAAGCCCATGCCCGCGAGATCATAGCCCTGCAGGATGTTGAGCGCCTGGCACAGCGACACGCCGCCCGAGCTCGGCGGCGGTGCGGAGATGACATGATAGCCGCGATAATCGCACTGGATCGGCTCGAGCTCGCGGACCTTGTACCGCGCGAAATCGGCCCGGGTGAGGATGCCGCCGCCGGCCTTGCTCGCATCGGCGATCGCCGCGCCGATCGGGCCTTTGTAGAACGCGTCGGGGCCCTTGGCGGCGATCGTCGCGAGCGTGTTGGCGAGATCGGTCTGGATAAGCCGGT
>Ga0207703_10002039_pt1 | contig 17835 bp, 17 predicted proteins | sample KBSSwiS12_FD_184304 | JGI IMG/M metagenome (GOLD analysis project Ga0207703, IMG submission 184304) | Switchgrass rhizosphere microbial communities from Kellogg Biological Station, Michigan, USA - KBS Switchgrass S1-2 (SPAdes) (version 2) | ecosystem: Host-associated > Plants > Roots >...
CCTTCTTTAGCAGCCTCAAGCGCGTCGTCGTAACGGCCGACAGCGTGGAGGTGGTTGCCCAGATTGTTGAGGGAGCTGGCGAGGTCGGCGGCGTAAGCGTCGGGCTGCTGCGCGTGCAGGTCGCGGCGAAGGGCCAAGCCTTCTCTAGCAGCCTTAAGCGCCTCGTCGTAACGACCGACAGCGTCGAGACGGTTGGCCACACTGCCGAGGGATCTGGCGAGATCGGCGGCGTAGGCGTGGGGCTGCCGCGTGTGCGGTTTGCGGAGAAGGGCCAAGCCTTCTTTAGCAACCTTAAGCGCCTCGTCGTAATAGCCGAGGTGACTAAGGACAACACTGTACTGGCCGTGCATCCGGGCTAGCTCAACCGGCGTCGCTTCGAAAACTGCGTCCCGCGCCAACCGGTTTGCCCGCTGCGCCCCCTCTAGCGCGTCGGTAAACCGGCCAATCTTATACGACGCCATCGCCAGCATGAGTTCGGCCTCTGCGGTGAGGCGAAGGTCAAGCCTCGACCGGCCGAGCGCACGCCGGGCGAGGTCGCTGGCCTGCTTCGCGGCTTCGGTCGCACCGTCAAAGACGCAAAGGTCAGTCCGTAGGCTGGACAACTGCAGAAGCATCTTGATCCGCTTGCGCGCTTCGGATGCCTTCCACTTGACCGATGGATGCCGTTCGTCGCGGCGAAGCTGCGTCGCCAACGCCAAGGCCATGAGCGGTCGCACGTCGACGGAGTCGTCATCCGCCGCGTTCCTCAGCGCCCGTAGCAAGTCTTTCCCCTCCTTGCCGAGGTCGCTGGCGGCAAGCTTGATTTCTAGCCGTCGAGTGAGCTGCGCTTGGCCCTGCTCGGCGACGGCGACAACCTGCTTGCCGCGCTTGGGCCCAGCGAGCCTAACGGCACGGTCGAGCCAGCTCGCTGCCTCCGCGTCCTGTGCTGCTAGGCGCTCCAGAACGGTCAAGGTCGGGGCAACGTCGGCATCAGGCGCATTTGGGCCAAGCGCTGCGTCAAGAAGGCCGTCATCCAGAGCAAGCGCCTCCGCGACGAGCCGCTCGCCAAGGAGGTCGGGACCGAGCGCCTCTACGCCGCCCGCTCTCGGGTAAAGCTCGCGAAGCACGTCGAAGATCCGGTCGCGCTTACCTTCGTCCAGCGTTCGCACGCGCGGCGTCCGCGCCAGCAGCTCGCGCGTTTTCTCCGCCGAGTCGGTGCCGCCAACGAGCGTGACGTGCGCGAGCGCCAGTTCGACGAGGTCGACCGCCTTGTCACCAAGATCGCGATCCAGCAGCAGCCTGCGCCAATAGTCGCGCTCGCGGCGCAGCAAGAACTGCTGCAGGCCGCGGCCGTCGGCGGCCCCATCGCCCTCGACGGCGGCTAAGGCCGCCGTCAGCACGTAGAGCGGCTCGCCGAAATAGTCCTCAGTGAGTTCGGGTGTGTCTGCCGGGGCTGACAGATTCAGTGCCTCAGCAAACACTCCGGCGGCCGTAGCGTACAGTTCCCTGCGTTCATCAGACTCCAGCTTGGCGCCCTCCAGACGATATGCGCCCCGCTTCGTTTTCGACTCGGTCAGCACGACGACCAGGCCCGCGTCGCCCCCGGCGTGTCGGTCGAGCCGACGCCACCAGTCGCCCGCCGCGCGGGCCACGAGTGCAAAGCGCACCGTCTGCCCGGCCGCCGCTGAGTGCCGCGCCGTCCTCACCAGCGTGACGACGTCCTTGGGCCGCGTCTCGGCGTAATCGACCACGACGAACGCGTTGCGCCCCGCCGCCAGCAGCTTCTGACAGGCGAGGTCGAGCGGCTCGTCTGTGCGCAGGAACCCCGCGAACCAGTTCGACCGCTGGTTCAGGTGCCGGCAGACTTCCAGCATCAGCCGAGTCTTGCCGGCACCGCCGGCGCCGACGTCGAGCCGCAGCCCGACCGGAAGGTTGCCTTCGTCAGCCCAGGCAACGACCTCCTGGACCAGGGCCTCACGGGCGGCGTGGAACGGCACGACCCCGCTTTCCGGCAACAGCAGGAAACGCGGTGAGGAGGTGGCCGGATCGAAAGCCTGTAGTTCGGGCATGCGGATCAAGGCGGGCGGTGCGGCGGGGCGAGGTCCATTGCCGGGCTTTCCATCGTCCCGGGGACCCGGAGGCTCGCCGAGCGCGCCGAGGAAGGCCTTCGCCGTATCCTGCCACGTGCATCCATAGCGTTGGATCAGCGATGTGCGCAGTGCTTCAGCTTTTACCTGCCAAGCCGTCAGATTGTTGGCGACTTGTGCGATGGCGTGCGCAGCGCATTCTTCATCCGCCTTCGTAAACGGAGGAACGGTATCGGCATCGATCGTACCGTCGATGCGTATCGCGATCACGCGGCCTTGGTCGTCCTCACCCCCGGGTGCCGAGATGAGCTGGAAAAGCCCACTGTCCCGGCCGACGATGAGCGGCGTGCCCGCTGCCACTGCCTCCCAGCCCGTCAGCCCGAAGCCTTCGTGGGTCGAGAGCATTAGCGCGATGCTCGATCGGCGAACTCGATTGAGCACGACCTGTCGATCTTCGTCGAAAGCCATGGGGATGACGTTCAATCCTGGGCACCGCTCCTGTGCGAGCCGACGAAGCGCTGCCTCTTCCTCCCTGTCGCCTTCTGTAAGGCCGATGACCTGGATCGCGGGGTTCCCCGCCAGATTGCTCCGTAGACCGTTCTTCTCGGCGACTTGCCGTGCTTCGCTGCAGGCGCGTGCTAGGGCAGCAACCGCTAAGCTCCCCTGCTTGATGCGGTCGCCAAGGCGATCCATGCGACCAAACGTGGTCAACACCAAGTCACTCTCCGGCGGTCGGCCCTCAAACCGGTCGGGAAACCCTGGCACGAGCATTACGGCACTATTCGCGTTAAGTTGATCCCGCATCTTTGCCGTAAGTAGTGGGCCTACACCGAAGTGCCTGTGCGCTTCATTAAACAGATCTACTTGTTCATCATAAGGCCTAATAGCCCGTGCGCCACTGCCATACTGGCGGCTTTTAAAATCGAAGTGGCTCGTATGCTTTATGGCGGCGACGCCACCGTAGTCAGCAGCCTCGCGGCCGCGCAGCGCAGCCGCCATCGAAATGAGATCGTGACCGACCCACCAATCGATGCGTGGATCGCCGTGCTCCTGTCGCAACTGATCGCGGATTTCGAAGGCCCACGCCGGATCGTAGCGGCCGCTGCTCGGATTGCGATCGACGTTGATCAGGGTGACGCCGCAATCGCTGGCGGCTTCTCGATCCTCTCGCGTGGGTTGCAGAACGGCGCAATAGACGGTGCCATTGTTGGCCAGAACGGCTGCGAGGCCGATGGCGAAGTCGTGGTTGAACGCATTGATGCCGCCATGTCGCGACCCCCAGGCGGTGGCAAGAAGCAGAAGGTTCGTCATTGGCCGAGCAGGATGCAACAGAGCGGAATAAAGCTTAGTTCTTGGGCGCGCTGCTGCAGAGGTAATTGACGCGCCCAGTGTCCCTGCGAATTCATGCATCGATGTATCGGCGAAGACGGCGCGCGGCACAAGCGCCTCTTGCCGCAGCGAACGCGACCTTCCGGTGGGAAGTCCACTAAGATTGGCTGGGGATTCCTGAGTCTTTTTGAAGGATTAGTGGGAGGCATGAAATCAAATCACATTTATAAATATGTTCGCTTATAAATATGTTTGCTTCACATCCATCTGACCAAGGCCCGCTGGGGACACACCAGCAGCTTTCTTGGATCAATCTTCGAAAGCGGACGGGTAGGAATCGGCCCAGAACCGGGCGTCGTGCGCCACGCGCGATCGCATGCGACGGGAACGCCTTCGCATGCTAGCGTCCGCGCAAAGCGAAAGGGAGAGGCATGAAAGCATTCGGGTGCGCCGTCGCGGCAATGATCTCCACGGCTGCGCTGGCAGGGCCGCTCGGCCAGTTGACCGAGCATCGCGACATCGGCCACCCCGCCTCTCCCGGCGCGGCCTCCTATGATCCGGGCACCGGGACCTATCGGATCACGGCAGCCGGCCGGAATATGTGGGCCGATCATGATGACTTCCATTACGTTTGGAAGCGCATGTCCGGGGATGTCGTGGCCGATACCCGGCTGGACTTCGTGACCCCGCCGCCCGCTCCGGACGCGACCGGCTTCCTGCATCGGAAGGGCGGCATTGTGCTGCGCCAGGACCTCGATCCGGACTCGGCTTATCTCGATGTGCTGCGCATGGGCAACCAGCAGATGTCGCTGCAATATCGTGAGGTCAAAGGCGGCCAGACCCGGCTGATCTGGGTCAACACGCCGCGGCAGGGCGCTGTCCGGCTCGTGAAGATCGGCGACTATGCGTATCTCTCGACGCTCGGCGCGGACGGCAAGCTTCATCCGGCGGGCGGGTCCTTCAAGGTCCATATCGCCGGGGCCTATTATATCGGCCTCGGCGTCTGCCCGCATGACGAGACGGCGCGGGAAACCATGGCCTTTCGCGATCTGCATATCGGCGCGGTGCCGCGTGGTGCGGGCAGGCCCGGCGGCGAAACGCTGCAGACGATCAATATCGGCACCGTCGCCGAGCAGACCGCGCTGTATCACAGCAGCGCGCCGATCGCGGCGGCGGGTTGGTCGCCCGACAGCCATTGGGTCTATTTCAGGAGCGGCGGCGTGGTGCGGCGCGCGGTCGCCTGGGACAGTGGCGTGGTGGAACGGTCGGGCGTGCCGGAACGGCCGGCGCCCGTGCCGAAAAGCCCGCAATCCGGGACGATGCCCGGCATGAGCGCGCGGCTTTCGCCCGATGGGAAATGGGTTGCCTATCTTACCGGGGCCGTCGCGCGCCGGCCCGCGGCGGACCAGGACCTGGTTCTGCATGTCGCACCAATCGTCAACGGCAAGCCGGTTGCGGACAAGGCGACCATATTGGTCAAACTATGGGGCAACGCGGCGTCCTTGCCGGCATCGGCCTGGTCGCCTGACAGCAAGACACTTGCCTTTGTCTCGCGCGACTGACCCGGCATCCGGTTTCAGCGGATTCAGGGAGTGGACCGACACCCCTGGTGAAGCTAACATCCGGGGGCAGAGGGGGGACACGTGGACCCGAGAAGCGCAGACGATCCGGCCGAGACGCCGCTCGAAGCGGGCGGTCATCGCCTTTGGGTCCGGCTCACCCATTGGGCGATCGCGGGCGCTGCCATCGCCCTGATCGTCTCGGGCGTCACCATTCTGATGGCCCATCCGCGGCTTTACTGGGGCCATGCGGGGAATGACCTCACCCAGCCCCTGCTCGAGATTCCGCTTGGTCCGAACCACCATCACGGCAGCTGGTCAAAGGCAACGCCCTTTTTTGCGTCGGGCGGCGGTCCGGTAACCGCAAATCGGCTCGTCGAGCCGTGGAACCAGAATAGCTGGGCGCGCAGCCTTCATTTTCTCGCGGCGTGGATCTTCCTCGCGGGGCTGATCGCGTATCTGGCATTGGGGACGACCACCGGCCATCTGCGCCGATATCTATGGCCGCGCCGCGCCGAGCTCAGCCGGGACAATATCGGGCGGGACATCAAGGCGCATCTGCGTCTGCCGATGCCGGACGCGGAGCCGGGCCCGCCCTATGCGATCCTCCAGAAGCTGTCCTATGTGCTGATCGCGCTGGTGCTGCTGCCGCTCATGTTCCTGACGGGCATCAGCATGTCGCCGGCGATCGCCGCGGACTATCCCTTTTTGCTCGACCTGTTCGGCGGGACGCAATCGGCCCGAACGCTGCATTTCTTCGCCTTTGTGGCGATCACCCTGTTCCTGGTGGTCCACCTGGTGATGATCCTGCTCACCCGACCCCTGCGACAGTTGCGCGGGATGACCCTGGGGAATCGTAGATGACGGATGCACGCATTCGGATTTCGCGCCGTGCCCTGATCGGTGGATTGGCCTCCAGCGCCGGGCTGCTGCTTTCCGGCTGTAACGAGGAGCCGCCGACCTATGGCAATCTTCTCCGCATGGGCGACAATTTGACCTATAGCGCGCAACGCCTGCTCCTGTCGCGCACGTCGCTGGCGCGTGAATATGACCGCGCCGAGATCACCTCGATGCCGGCGATCGGCACCGTCGACCCGACACAGGGCAAAGCGGGCGACCAATATGCGGCGGTGATGCGCGGCGATTTCGCTGATTGGCGGCTCGAGGTGGTGGGCAGTGTCGGCCAGCCGAAATCCTTTTCGCTTGCCGACCTGAAGCGGATGAAATCCCGCACTCAGGTCACGAGGCACATGTGTGAAGAGGGCTGGACTGCGATTGCCGAATGGACCGGCGTGCCGCTCGGCGCTGTGCTCGAAGCGGTGGCAATCCGCCCCGCGGCCCGCTTCGTCGAGTTCCACAGCTTCGACGGCCTGGCGGACAGTGTCGATCTGGTCGACGCGTTCCATCCGCAAACCATCCTGGCCTATGGCATGAACGGGCGCGACCTGCCGATACCCCATGGCGCCCCCTTGCGCCTGAGGGTGGAGCGCCAGATCGGCTATAAGAGCTTGAAGTTCCTGCGCAGGATCGTCGTCGCCGACCGGTTCAACGACTTCGGCAAGACGGGTTCGATCCAGAATGGCTGGGCGTGGCATGTGGGCATCTAGGCGATAGCCTCATAAAGCTGCCCGTGATGGAGACCTGCACCTTTCACTCAGCCTGGATCACCAGCGATGGGCAGGTTTCGGGCGAAGGTGCTTTCACCGAAATCTTCCCCTGGTGGAGCTTCACGAAAACCGCACTGGCGGTCGCGGTCCTCAAGCTCGTCGAAAAGGGATCGCTCCAGCTCGACGCCCCGCTCTCCGGCAAGCCTTACACGTTGCGCCAGTTGCTGCTGCACGTCGCCGGCGTGCCCGATTACGGAACGCTTGCCGCCTATCATGAGGCGGTGGCGAGAGGTGAGGATGCCTGGCCGCGCGAACGCCTGTTGCGGGAGGCCCAGGCCGGGCAGCCGGCGTTCCCGCCAGGCACGGACTTTCTCTACAGCAATATCGGCTACATGTTCGTCAACGACATCATTGCGTCCGCGACCGGCCTGTCCACTGCCGCGGCGCTGGAAACGCTGGTGCTCGCGCCGCTCTCGCTTGCTTCGGTGCGCTTCGCGGCGACGCGGGCAGACCTTGTATCGGCATTCTGGCCGGCGTTGCGGCTCTACGATCCGGCCTGGGTCTATCATGGCTTGCTCATTGGATCGCCTGTCGACGCTGCGAGACTCTTATCGGCGGCCCTGACGGGCAGTTTCCTGGAGCGCCCCTCGTTGGCCGCCATGTTCAACCCTCGGATCAAGCTGTCCGGTCCGGGCACCTCCGGGCTGCCCCGGACGGAGCGCGGCTATGCCCTGGGGCTGATGCTGGGAACGGAGGAACCGGTGGGGCGCGTGGCGGGGCATTCGGGCGGTGGTCCGGTCGGCTCAAGCGCAGTCTATCATTACCCGGACCTTCCCCGACCGGTGACGGTCGCGACCTTCACGCTGATCGACCCGCCCGCGGGCGAAAACGAAGCGCGACGGATAGCGCTTGCCTGCCAATAAGGGACGGGCGTTCAGGCGTGGCTCGGCGCGAACGGCTTGTCGGAGTCCGAGTCCGGCGCGCTATGGATTCAGCCGCACGGCTATGGCAGTTTCCGGCTGAAGGAGAGATCCAATGCGCAAAGCCTTGTTCGCGTTCGCGATGATTTCCGCGCCGGTGGCGGCGCTTGCCGGCGCGGCCGGTACGCCTGTGAGCAAGGTCATCGCCGCAGCGGTCGCCGATCCGTCGCGGCCGGCGGCGGAGGTCGCAACCGATGCCAACCGCAAACCCGCCGAAACCCTGGCTTTCGCGGGGGTGAAGCCGGGCATGGCGGTCGGCGAATTCTTTCCCGGCGGCGGATATTTCACGCGCATGCTGAGCGATGTGGTCGGCCCCAGGGGCCATGTCTACAGTATCGAAAATATGGGCTGGAAGGGCGCGGTCAAGGCCGACCAGGCGCTTGTCGCCGACGGCAAGATGCCGAATGTGTCGATTGATCCCTTGCCGTTCGGCACGGTCAAATTCGCCAGGCCGCTCGATCTCGTCTGGGTGACGCAGAATTATCATGACCTGAAGATCGCTGAATATGGGCAGGTCGACACATTGGCGTTCGATCGCGCGGTTTTCGCGGCGCTCAAGCCGGGCGGCATCTTCTTCGTGCTCGATCACGAAGCCCCGCCGGGCACCGATCTCGCGGCCATCGCCAAGCTGCACCGCATCGAAAAGGCGCAGGTGATCCGCGAGGTGAAGGCGGCGGGCTTCGTGTTGCAGGCGGAAGGGACTTTCCTGCGGCGACCGACCGACGATCACACGCTGTCGATCTTCGACAAGGCCGTTCAGGGTCATACCGATCAATATGCCCTGCGCTTCGTGAAGCCGCGCGCCTGAGGACCTCATTCAATCAGGGTCTGCGCCCTAAAATGGCGTCCCCGAAACAGATTCCCGCGCTGCTGGCCATTGCTGATCAAATATGATAGCAAGTTGCATATATAAAAATGGCTGAGCGGAAATGACGGCGTTGGGGGTTATGGTTTGAACATTACATGGTTGCCTCGGGCGCTGATGGTGCCGGCGGCGCTTCTGGCTGCGGGTCAGGCCGGGGCCAGGGGTGAGGACAAAGCCTGGCTGCCGACCTGGTATGCGAGCCCTGCCCCGAGTCCGAATGCTTCGGCCGAGATCAGGGATCTGACGATCCGGGAGATCGTCCACACGACCGCCGGCGGCGGGGCGGTGCGGATCAGGCTTTCCAATCTCTACGGCAAGGCGCCCCTGCATATCGCCAAAGCCTATGTGGCGAACCGGCGTGGCGGGGCGGGCGTGTCGGGCGGCGTCTCACTGCGTTTCAAGGGCGGCGAAGGGGTGACCATCGCGCCCGGTGCCGATGTCGTCAGCGATCCGGTTACCTTCGCGGTGAAGCCGCGATCGGATCTCGCGATCAGCCTCTATGTGCCCGACGCCGTCGCGGCGACGACGCATCTGCAGCAGCGCAGCGCGATCTATTTCGCGCATGGCGATGTCGCCGATCGACCTGAACTGAGCGCCGGCGAGGGCCCCAAGGACACATGGGCATCCTGGCTGTTCCTGAGCGAGGTCGAGGTATCAGGCTCGCCCGACAGGCATGCGGTGATCGCATTCGGAGATTCCATCACCGACGGCCTGGGGATTGACGGGGACAGCGCGACATCCTGGCCCGATCGCCTCTATGAGCGGCTGAGCGCGGCGCATAAGTCGCTTGCCGTGATCAATGCCGGCATCACCGGCAACCGGCTGACGCGCCCGGCCCAATGGGGTCCGTTCGGCGAGATGGGGGCAACCCGGTTCGACCGCGACGTGCTGGAGCAGCCAGAGGCGGCGGCGGTGATCGTGCTGATCGGCATCAACGATATCGGCCAGAGCGCGAAGGGCAGGGATGATTATGCCTCGGCCGAGGAGATCGAGGCGGCCTTGGCCAGGCTGGTCGAGCGGGCGCACAAGCGCGGCCTGAAAATCTATCTGGGAACGCTCACCCCGTTCAAGGGCGCGAAGGATGGCTATTATTCCGAGGAAAAGGACGCGCTGCGGCGGGCCGTGAACGGGTGGATCCGGGGACAGAAAGTCAGCGATGGCGTCGCCGATTTCGACAAGGCCCTGAATGATCCGGCCAATCCCGGCCAGATGAGGCCGGCCTATGACAGCGGGGACCATCTCCACCCGAATTCAAACGGGGCAAGGGCGATCGCGGACGCCATTCCGCTGACCTGGTTTTGAGGCAAGTTTCAAACATGGCGCCCGCGCCCAGGCAATCGAGAGGACAATATCTGTGAAGCGCGCATTCGACAGCAGCCGCCGTCAGCTCATTCTCGCCGCCGGCGCGAGCCTTGTGCCAGTGGCGCTTATGGGGCGCATCGGCAGTGCCGCGGCCGCGCCGCGCGCGCAGGCGGGGCTTTATCCGAGCTATAACGGCAATCCGATTGCACCGGATTCGACTGGCATGACGAGCACCGCGGCGCAGCTCGCCAGGCGGATCAGACTTGGCTGGAACATCGGCAACACGATGGAGGCGATTGGCGGCGAAACCGCCTGGGGCAATCCGCTCGTGACCGGCGACCTGATCAAATTCGTCAAGGCCAGCGGGTTCGACTCGATCCGCATCCCCTGTTCCTGGGATCAGCACGCGGACAAGGCGACCGCGAAGATCAGCGACGCCTGGCTCAACCGCGTAAAGCAGGTGGTGCAATATTGCATGGATGCCGACATGCCGGTCCTGCTGAACATCCACTGGGATGGCGGCTGGCTCGACGGCCATATCAATGCCGCCGACGCGGAGTCCGTGGTTGCCAAGCAAAGGGCGTTCTGGGAGCAGATCGCCTCGCATATGCGGGATTTCGACGAGCGCCTCATGTTCGCCAGCGCGAACGAGCCGCCCGCCGACAAGGTTGAGCAGATGCCCATCCTGTTCCGTTACCACCAGACCTTCATCGATACTGTCCGCTCGACGGGCGGGAAGAACGCCTATCGGGTGCTGGTGCTTCAGGGGCCGAGCACCGACATCGACAAGACCTATGCGACCTGGGACCATATGCCGACGGACACGGTCGCGGACCGGCTGATGGTGGAGGTGCATTATTACACGCCGTCGCAATTCACGCTGCTGAACGAGGACGCGTCCTGGGGGAAGATGTTCTATTTCTGGGGGAAGGACAATCACTCCGCCGCGCATCCGGAGCGCAACCCGACCTGGGGCGAAGAGAAGACGGTCGACGAGGCGATGGCGAAGATGAAGAGCAAGTTCGCCGACAAGGGTATCCCGGTCATCCTGGGCGAGTTCGATGCGATGCACCGGGCTAATCTCAGCGGCGACGATCTGAAGTTGAACCAGGCCTCGCGTGCTTCCTATCTGAGATACGTCACCAGACAGGCGCTCGCGAACGGCCTTTTGCCCTTTTACTGGGATGCGGGCGGCGGGGTGATCGACCGGAAGAAACTCGCAATCCTCGATCGGCAGGGGATAGATGCGCTGCTCGAGGGTGCCGGCAAGAAATAGCCGCGAGCGGTTGCTGCTACGGGTGGATTGGATGCTGACGCCGATACCCGAAGCTGTCGCTTTCGAACGAGACAACGGCGCCGGCATGATCGCCGAGCGGAATCGCGGCTGTGCCATAGACGGCATGTGAGCCGTGCGATCCGATCATGACGCCGACCTCGCCATGGACGCCACGCCTGGCGTCTTCCGCATCCGGCAGCTCGCCACGGGCGGCGGCGGCGCTCTCCGCGGTGTTTCCGTCCAGTATCGCCATGCGCTGCTCGTCAGTCAGCCGGACTATATCGCTGCTTGCAGCGGCTGTCGGCGGTATCGTCGATTGCGCCAATACAGCGGTCGACCAGCAGACCATTCCCGCAGACACAGCAAGCGCGATCAGAAGGGTGCGGGGGCGGGATGGGGTCGATCGGGTCATGTGCCTTCATAGGCCGGATGGACCTGACCGCAATATGAACAGAATGAATTCCGATCGCGTTATAAACCGAAGAACCATACCGAGCCCAAAGCGGCAGCAACGCATGCCACCTGTAGTGCTATGGTCGCGAAGAGCCCCGGGGAGCGCCTTTGCTGCGCGGTTGCGACGTACACTGCAACGACCGGGATCTCCATCGCCATCAGGAGCTGGAAGAGATGAGCTGCGGTGCCTTCGTCAGCGAGGTTGCGTTCCCACCCTGTCGTGACGACGACGAGAACCAGCGAAAAAGCAGCGACCGGAATGAGGAACCCGCTCACCTGGCTCAATCTGTTGATCATGGTGCGTGGCATCATGGCCTCCTGTTCGTAGCAGGCATATCAGACGGCCATCGCGACTGGTGTGAGGATTTGGTGGATTTCTTGTGCCGACTGGCAGGAGATAGCGGGCAGGGCGGGGCTTGACCCTTACGCGGCGTGATAGCGCATAAGGCTGTCATGACCCATTGCCCGCCGCAAAACACCCGCACGGTCAGCCAGCTTGCGAGGCTCTCGGGCGTCTCCGTGCGTACCCTTCACCATTATGACGAGATCGGGCTGCTCAAGCCGGCCTTTGTCGGCTCGAACGGCTATCGTTATTACGGCCGCGAGGAACTGCTGCGGCTGCAGCAGATATTGCTTCACCGCGAGCTCGGTCTTTCGCTCGACGAGATCCGCCGGGTGGTCGACACGCCCGGGTTCGACCGAGCCACGGCGCTGCGTGGCCATCGGCGGAAACTCGTCGCCGAAACCGCCCGCCTGCGCGAACTCCTGCAGACAATCGACGCAACGCTTGCCGACCTCGAGGGAGAGACGATCATGAACGAGACATCGATGTACCGCGGCTTCGATGCCGCGACGCGCGCCCGGCAGGACGCGTGGGCCATAGAACGCTACGGCAAATGGGCGCGCCTCGGCATCGAAACGCGCGACGAGATCATGCAAAGCTGGACCCCTGCCGAGCGCGACGCCCACCAGGCCGAGATGGCGGCTGTCTTCACTGACTTCGCCGCGGCACTGTCGGAAGGACTGGCGGCGGACAGCGAACGCACGCAAGGCATCGTCCTGCGCTTGCACACCGTAACGTCCAGGGCCTGGACGGGCCCGGTCGGACGCGGCGGCTTCCTCAACATGTCGGAGACCTATGCCGAGAATCCGGATTTGCGTGCCCGCTTTGACCGCCGTGTGCCGGGCCTCGCGGATTACGTCACGCACGCGATGCGCATCTTCTGCGTCGAGGTGAAATCCTGGCCCAGGGCGGCTTAGCGCGATCTCATCGCGTTCCGTCCTGCTGCGGCCGGGACTTCGTACCATAAATGACCAGGAACGCCTCGACCGAGGTGTCGGCGTGCCGTTCGAGTTCGGCCTTTGACCGGGGCGTGCGGTTTCCGGTGAACATGGCTTCGTTCATCGGGATCCAGAGCAGCATTCCGAAGAAATGACTGGCTGCCAGATGGGGATCGCTGGCCTGCATCAGGCCTTGAGCCGACAGCTTCCGGAAGCAGGAGGCCATGGTGGCGAGCATCCGCTCGAAGCCCTTTTCATACCAGTCGCGGCCAAGCTCGGGCATGCGATCAGCGTTGGCGATGATCAGGCGCCTCAGCTTCAGCAGGTCGTCGTCCAGCAGCATCGTCACGAGCAGGCGGGCGAGCTCGCCAAGGCCGCCTTCAGCGAATTTCGTTTCCGACAGCATTGCCGTCACCGTATCCACAATATCGTTGGTACGGGTGGCGGTCGAACGAACGACCTCGCCAAACAGCGTCTCCTTGTCGGTGAAATGCTTGTAGATGGTCTGTTTGGAAACTGCCGCGCTGGTGGCGATCTCCTCCATGCTGGTGCCGTCATAACCCTTGTGGACAAAGGCCGCCGTCGCCGCCTGGATGATCTCCCGGTCCTTGCGTTCCGCTCTGGTCTCGCGATCCATTTTCCTGACCCCCTGCAAATCTAGTACTAGACAGTACCGTACCCAAATGCTAGCCCCCGATTCGGTACTAGACCGGCTAGTACTGGTTTTCAGAGCAAGGATGCTGGCGATGCCCAAAATGATTTTCGTGAACCTGCCAGTGCGCGATCTGGCGGCCTCGACGGCCTTTTATGTCGCGCTGGGCGGAACGGTGAATCCGCAGTTTTCCGGGGAGAGTTCGACGTCCCTGATGTTTTCGGACTCGATCGGGGTGATGCTGCTCACCCATGCGCATTATGGGGAATTCACCAAACGCCCGATTGGCGACGCGCGCTCCGACAGCCAGATGCTGCTCGCGCTTTCGGCCGACAGCAAGGACGATGTCGATGCGACGCTGAACCGTGCCGTGGCGGCGGGCGGCAAGGCCGATCCCAACCCGGCCCAGGATCTTGGCTTCCTGTATAACCGGCACATCGAAGACCCCGATGGCTATGTGTGGGAGATGATGTGGATGGACCCGTCGGCGATGGGTGGGCCGGAGGCTGGGTGAACGCTGAGCGGGTGGGAAGGGCGCATTGACCCCGATTGAGGTCTGGAACACGCCCGCATTTCCACCGTTGTTTACGCACTGAGGCGCCGTTGGCGTGTTCCAGCCAGCGGCGCTCCCCCTGGAGGGAGTGCGTATAATGTCCAGAACTCGATTGATGATTGCCGGTTTCGCGCTCGCGGCCGGCCTTGGCCTCTCCGCCTGTACCGAGGACGGCTATGGCGGCGGCGTCGCGGTCGGCTATAACAGCGGCGGCTGGGACCCCTATTATGGCGGCTTCAGCGCCGATCCCTATTGGGGCTGGTACGGCGACTATTATTATCCCGGCACCGGCTATTATGTCTATGATCGCAACCACCACCGCCATCGCTGGGACGACCGGCAGCGCGGCTATTGGGAGGGGCGCTCAGGCGCCTGGCGTGGCCGGGAGACGCGGCCGGTGTGGCGCGACTTCGGGTCGCGCGGCGGCAATCGCGGTGACTGGCATCACCGCCGCTGAGCCGGTCAAGCCGGCCGTGTGCGGATCAGGCCGATCGAGATGAAGGTCATCACCGGCACGTCGTGCTGGTTGAACACCGTCATCCGGCTGCGGAAGCTGCCCATTTCGGGGCGGCTTTGCGAGGGGCGCTTCTCGATCACCTCGGTCTCGCAGCGCAATGTGTCACCGGGATAGACGGGTTTGAGCCAGCGCAGTTCGTCGATGCCGGGGGAACCGAGGCCGGCTTGGTTGTTCGCCTCGAGATTGGCGACCACCATCGACATGGTCATCGCGCAGGTGTGCCAGCCGCTTGCGGAGAGGCGGCCGAAATGCGTTTCGGCCGCAGCCTCGTCGGACAGGTGAAAGGGCTGCGGATCATATTTCGAGGCGAAGGCTATGACCTCCTCGCGAGTGACCTCATAGTGCCCGAAGCTGGATTTCATGCCGACATCGATATCTTCGAAATATTGCATCACAGGTCCTGTCATTTCACCAGCACATCGCGGAAAGGCGCATCGTCACCATCGAGCCCGGAGCCCGGCGGCAATCCGATCAGATCGCGCAGCAGCGGTGCGATGTCGACATTGTCGAAGCCGGGCAGCGTGCCGGCGGGTTTGATCGCCGGGCCGTTCGCGATGAACAAGGCCGCCATTTCGGGCGCCATGGGGTCATAGCCATGGTTGCCATTGTCGTCGACTTTCGCCGCCGCGGTCTTGACCACCAGCCAGCCGGTTTCGGCGAGGCAGAGCCAGGGCGGGATGCGCGGGTTGGTGCCGTAATGGAACCGCGCCGGGATATCCGCCTTGCGCCAGCAACTGAGATGGTCGTGCGGCTTGAGCAAGGCCCTCGCGAGCGCCGCCTCATGGCCGGGGACCGGCACGAGGGAGGCAAAGGTGCTCGCCTCGACCACGCGGTAGTCGGCCGGGTTGGCGATCTGGTCCAGGGCGATCGTCCGCGCCTTGCTGACCGTGGCCATGCCGTGATCGGCGACAATCACGAGATTGGCGGGCTGGTTCATATCCTTGAGGCCCTTGGCGAGCTGGCCGATCGTCGCGTCGATCTCGGCCACGGCCTGGGTGGTTCTCGGATCATCGGGCCCATAGCTGTGGCCGGCGGTATCGATCGTGTCGAAATAGAGCGTCACGAATTTCGGCCGGATCGCGGCCGGCCGGCGCGCCCAGTCAAGCACGCCATTGACGCGCTGGGTGTTGGTGATCGCCATGTTATACTGCTGCCAGTCCTCGGGCCGGGTGCCGCCGATGATCTCGTGCGGCCAGTCCGCGGCTCTGGTCCCGCCCCACGCCACGTTCGAGCCCGGCCAGAACAGCGTGGCGCTGCGAATGCCCGCCTTTTCCGCGGTGACCCAAAGGGGTTCGGCGGCGTTCCACCAGAAGGGGTCGTCGCTCTCCATGGTGAAGAGATCCTTGGGACGCGCCGCATCTTCCATCGTGTTGGCGACGATCCCGGTGCGATCGGGCCTGAGGCCGGTGACAAGAGTCCAATGGTTCGGGAAGGTCTTTGACGGGAAGCTCGGCCGCATCGCCGCGTGCACGCCGCCCGCCGCGAGCGCCGACAGGTTGGGGGTGACGCCGCGATCGAGATAATCGGCGCGGAAGCCGTCGATCGAGATGAGGATGGTGATCGGCGCCCGCGTTTCCGCGGGCGCCTTGTTGGTCTGGGCCTGCGCCGCGAAGCATGGGGCGAAGGCACCGATTGAGAGGGCCGCGATGGCGAGCGCCATGGCCCATACCGTCATGCCGGACCTGGTCCGGCATCCACCCCGCGGCTTGGCGGCACGGCGCATTTCGATCTCCCGCGCCTGCGGCTGGGTGGACCCCGGAACAAGTCCGGGGTGACGGCAGGATTCGCGTCTCGCCTAATGCCCGAGCGAAAGCTTTGCGAACAGGGTGTAACTGACCGGCGCGTTGCCGTACGCCGCATCGAGCGCAGCCGGCTTGGCATAGGCCGCCAGCGCCCCGCCGAGCGCAAGCCCGAACGGCCCGGGCAGCTTCAGCCGATAGGCGTAGCCGCCCTCGAACTTGCTTACCCGGAATGCCCGGTCGTGGAGCGGATCGGCGATGTTCGGAAACAGCTCGTCATTGGCCACATTCTCGGCGCGGCCGAAGATGCTGTGATGCCGGTCGACGTCCCAGTTCGCCTCGGCCAGCCAGGCGGTCAGCGTCCGTCCGGGCAGCTTTTTCTTGGCGGAAAAGGCGACGATCGTGGAGAGGCCGCCTTTGGCATATTGCACGCTCGCCGTCGTCCGGGCCTCGTCCAGATGGGGCTCGAGCTGTTCGGGGCTTTCGATCCGGCCATGGCTCACCTGAAGCGCCCAGGCGGGGGATGGGGTCCAGGTCGCGCGGACGCTCCAGCTGTCGAGCTTCGGAGTCTCGATATCCCAGCGATGCTGGTCGGGCTCGCGACCGCGAAAGGCGGAACCCTCCAGTTGCCAATGCGGCGTCGAGACGCCCGCCGTCACCACGCCGAAGCTGATATGCGTGCTGTCGAACCAGTGATGGGTGATCGGCGCGAGCGGCAGATATTGCGCGGAGGCACGGTGCATGAACGCCGATGGCCCAAGCGCCGGCTCGGCGACGGGGCCGCCATAGAGGAACAGGCTGCTGTCCTTGCCGATGTCGATATCGATCCGGCCCGACAGCTCCATGAACAGGTCGTGCGGATGCTGGCGGTCGATGATCGGCGTGGTGCCGTTCGCGGTTTCCCCGGTGGCGAACAGGTTCGGATAGCCCTTGGCGCCCATCAGCGCATCGAGGCTCAGCATCGAGCGGAGCTGGAGATGCGCGCCCGATCCGAGATCGTGCGCGGCGCTGAGCATCGCCATCGACTGGACGAACGCTTCCTTGTCGCCGCGCGGCCCGCCCTGATCGGTATAGGCGCCCCAGGCATAGCCGTGGAGCATCAGCGCCCAGTCGCCGGTGCTCAGGTCAACGCCGTGCATCGCGCCCTCATTGGCGGGGACGCGCGCGGTGCCGGAGCCTTCGCCATAAGCGCCACCGCCGGGCGCCATCGCCATGCCGGGAATTGCGGACATGGCCTCAGGCGCGTGCGCTGCGTGATCGGGGGCGGGCGGAGCGCTTGCCGGCATGTCCATGCCGGGCATTGCGGGCATGGCCTCCGGCGCGTGCGTTGCATGATCGGGGGCGGGCGGAGCGCTTGCCGGCATGCCCATGCCAGGCATTGCGGGCATGGTTGCGGGCGGTGCCGCCGGCGGAGACTGGGGTTCGGCCTGCGCTTCAGGCGCTGGATGATCCATGCCGGGCATTGCCTCCATCGCCGGGGCAGGTGCCGCGGGCGCGGAGGCGGCCGGCCTCGGCCTGGTCGTCTTTTTCGGCGCGGCCTTTGGATGAATCCTTGGCTTCGCCTTGGGGGCGGGGGCAGGGGCGGGCATCGGCATGGACATGCCGGGCATCATTTGCGCGGCTGCGGGAAACGGCAGCAGCGCCGCCGCGGCACAG
>Ga0207703_10002045_pt1 | contig 17811 bp, 16 predicted proteins | sample KBSSwiS12_FD_184304 | JGI IMG/M metagenome (GOLD analysis project Ga0207703, IMG submission 184304) | Switchgrass rhizosphere microbial communities from Kellogg Biological Station, Michigan, USA - KBS Switchgrass S1-2 (SPAdes) (version 2) | ecosystem: Host-associated > Plants > Roots >...
CGGCGGTTCGACCGAGGTCGAGGTGAAGGAGCGCAAGGATCGCGTCGACGACGCCCTCCACGCCACCCGCGCCGCGGTCGAGGAAGGCATCGTCCCCGGTGGCGGCACCGCGTTGCTCTATGCGACCAAGGCTCTCGAAGGCCTCAAGGGCGCGAACGACGACCAGACCAAGGGCATCGACATCGTCCGCAAGGCGATCCAGGCCCCGCTGCGCCAGATCGCCGCGAACGCCGGTCATGATGGTGCGGTCGTTGCCGGCAACCTGCTGCGCGAGAACGATGAGAACCAGGGCTTCAACGCCGCGACCGACACTTACGAGAACCTGAAGGCCTCCGGCGTGATCGATCCGACCAAGGTCGTGCGTACCGCCCTGCAGGATGCTGCCTCGGTCGCTGGCCTGCTGATCACCACCGAAGCGGCGATCAGCGAGAAGCCGGAAGACAAGCCCGCCATGCCGCCGATGGGTGGCGGAATGGGCGGAATGGGCGGAATGGACTTCTAAGTTCATACCCCTAAGTGAACATACGACGGGCCGGGAATGCGAGTTCCCGGCCCGTTTTTACGTAAAGTTCCACGTTACATCGCCCTGACACCATCGGTCCGTCGCACGAATGTTGCTGAAACGCGGCTGATTCGTTTAGAGATTTGCAAGGACGTTGGGCGTAGGGTCTCTTCACTATGGCAGGTTTGAGGTCTGGTTTTGGCCGCGTGATGGCCGCCGCCGCGCTGATGCTCGGCGCCGCGATGCCGCTCGCTGCGGAAGCGTCCAGCCTCGAAGCCCAGTTTGATTCCGCCCTCGGTACTGAAGTCCGCGCACCGAAGCCGCTCGCTCCGGCCCGGATCGCCCCCGCCCCGGCTCCCGTCACGCGGTTCGACGCCGTGCGTGCCCAGATCGCGCCGGCGGTTCGCCCGGTCACCGGCGATGCGCTCTCGCTCCAGCTCGCCTCGCTGGCGAATACCGCCAGCGGACGCATCGGCGTCGCCGCGCTCGATCTCACCACCGGCCGTTCGGTTGGCGTCATGGCCGACCAGCCGTTCCCGATGGCCTCGACCAGCAAGGTCGCGATCGTCGCCGCCTTTCTCGCCGGGGTCGACCAGGGCCGCTGGCGGCTGACCGACCGGTTCCCGCTGATGATCCCGGTACCCTCGGCCAAGTTCTCCAGCGCCGTCGCCCCGGTCCGCGCCGGCGCCGAGTTGACCGGGCTCGACCTGATCGAGCGTGCGATCACCCGCTCCGACAACCACGCCACCGATGCCCTGCTGGCGGTCGTCGGCGGCCCGGCCGCTGTGACGCGCTGGGTGCACCAGACCACCGGCATCACCGAATACCGCCTCGATCACGACATCGCGACAATGGTGCGCGACGACGGTGCGGTAGATCCGGCGCGGATCGTCGACAGGCGCGATTCGATCACGCCCAACGGCATGGTCCGCCTGCTGGCCGGGTTCTACCAGGGCCAGTGGCTCTCCCCTGCCAGCCGCGACGTGCTGCTCGGCGCGATGAGCCGCTGCATCACCGGCAGCGGGCGGATGAAGGCGCTGCTGCCGGAGGGCGCGGCGATCGGCCACAAGACCGGCACCCTGTTCAACACTGCGAGCGACGTCGGCTTCATCGAGACGCCCGACGGGCACAAGCTGGCAGTTGCGTTCTACGTGACCGGACAGGGCGGCAAGCCGGCGCGCAACTCGCGCATCGCCCTGCTCGCCCGGACGATCTACGACGGCTACCGCTCCGACGGCACCCGCCAGGCCGCGCTGCGCTAGGCGCGCACCAATAATTCCTCTCCGTATCGCGGCCTTGCGCCGCTCACCGAACGCGCCCACCTGACCGGCATGACCGCTGCCAACCGCCCCGAGCCCCTGCGCAAGCAGAACCACCCCCGCGCGCAGGCCGCACGCGAGAAGCGCCGCGCGGAAGCGGAAGCGGCCGGCGTGGACGCGGCGTTCATCTCCGATCTGGTCGAGCGGTTCTACGAGGCGATCAGGGGCGATGCGTTGCTCGGCCCGATTTTCGCCAGCCACATAGCCGACTGGCCGCCGCACCTGGCGCGGATGAAGAGCTTCTGGCGATCGGTGTTGCACAACTCGGGCGAGTTTTCCGGCAATCCGATGCAGCGCCACACCGCGGTCCACGATGCCGGCAGCCCGCTCGGCGAGGCCGAGTTCGCCCACTGGCTCGAACTGTTCTACGCGACAACCGGCGAGCTCGCGGCCGAGCGCGGGATCGAGCCAGAGACCGCCCGGGCGATCGGCCAGCGCGCGCGGATGATCGCGGACAGCCTGCTCACCGGAATTGCCACCCGCGCCCATGGCCTCACCGCTGCCCGCGCGGGCGAGGCTCTGCCGAAGCCCTGAACTCGGTCCGGCGCGCCGCTCAGCGCGCGGCGTCGGTCGCCGTTTCGGACGCGCGCTCGCCGGTGACGCGGACACGCTTGTCGGTCCGATCCGCCGCGTCAGCTGCGGCATCGGATGCTTTCTTACCGCCTTGCCTGAGCTTCGCGGCGGCATCGTCTGCCGCCTGAGAGGCCTTGGTCCCGACGTCCTTGGCCGCATTGGCGATTGCGTCGCCTGCCTTGGCGGCATTGGTGGCGGCGTCGGATGCTGCGGCATCCGCGGCAGTCTTCGCTGCCTCCCCCGTGTTCTGCGAACAGCCCGCGACGCCGAAGCTGATCAACGCGGCGGCGAGAAGCATGGGCATACGCATGGTCCGGCTCCGAAACAGCGGGGGCTGCCGAAACAATCACTTCATGCCGTAACGGGTTCCGTCGGTGTAGTGAGGCTTCCGCCAAGTTGACCCGCAAGGCTCGCGTTGGGCCGGGATCTGGCGACTCCTGGCTCCGTGTTCATGACGGTCCCGCACAAAAGAAAAGGGCGCGCGGGAGAACCCGCACGCCCATTTTCCGAGAAATCTTGCCTTGCGGCAGATTACATCTTGGCAGCTTCCGAACCAGCGTCGGTGGCGGCCGGAGCAGCTTCCGAACCAGCGTCGGCCGGAGCGGCGTCGGTGGCTTCGGCAGCGGTTTCGGTGGCGGCCGGAGCAGCTTCTTCGCCCTTGCAGGCCGAGAGAGCGAGAACGCCGGCGGTGGCGGCAGCGACGAGAACGAGCTTGCGCATGAAACTATTCCTTGATCAGCGAGTGGACCACGCCCGGCCCCGCCGCGCCGATCTGGCCCAAATGGCCGGAAGGCATGCGAAAACCGTGCGGAAAGCCTACCGCTACAGTAGACTTCGCACGTCAAATATCCGCGATGACTCGCCGATGCAAGCTCTAGTCGCGTCTCTCCCGGCGATTCGCCTCGTTTCAGGGCGCTTTTCCACCAGATTGCACACCGAATAACGGCCAATTGTGGCGAGGACATGGCGGAACTCGACCCGGCCGAGAGATTTTCCCGGCACTGGCGTGGCGCTCGGAGACTGCTAGGAAGGCGATCATGGACGCCAAGCAGCATCTCTATCTGGTCGACGGATCGGCCTACATCTTCCGCGCCTACCACCGCCTGCCACCACTGACCAACCCGGCGGGCACCCCGGTCGGGGCGGTCTATGGCTATACGACGATGCTGTGGAAGCTGGCGCAGGATCTCCACGAGGCCGACGGCCCGACGCACCTTGCAGTGATCCTCGACAAGGCCGGGACCTCGTTCCGCAACGCCATGTACGACCAGTACAAGGCGAACCGCCCGCCCCCGCCCGAGGATCTCGTCCCCCAGTTCCCGCTGATCCGCGACGCAACGCGGGCGTTCAGCCTGGCCTGCATCGAGGAGGACGACCTTGAGGCCGACGACCTCATCGCCTCCTACGCCCGCGCCGCGACGCGAGCCGGTTGGGACGTGACGATCGTCTCGTCCGACAAGGACCTGATGCAGCTGGTCGGCAAGTGCGCCGAGGGTGATAACGGGGTGGACGGCGGCTGCATCGACATGCTGGACACGATGAAGAACCAGCGGATCGACATTCCCGAGGTGGTCGAGAAGTTCGGCGTCGGCCCCGAGCTGGTGGGCGACGTCCTGGCGCTGATGGGCGATGCGGTCGACAATGTTCCCGGCATTCGCGGCATCGGCCCGAAGACCGCGACCAAGCTGATCCAGGAGCATGGCAGCCTCGAGGCCGCCCTTGCCGCGGCGCCGGGAATGAAGCCGGGCAAGCTGCGCGACAGCCTGATCGAGCAAGCCGAAATGGCGCGGCTTTCGCGGCGGCTGGTGGCGCTGAAGGAAGACTGCCCGCTGCCGATCGCGCTTGAGGATTTCAAGCTGGGGGTGATCCCAAAGGACCCGCTCGCCGCGTTCCTCTCGGAGCACGGCTTCACTTCGCTGCTCAAACGCCTCGATGGCGGGCAAACCGCGCCGGGCCCCAAGACCCAGCTGCACCCAGCCAAGCCGCAGACCGCTGGCGCGGTTGCCGCGCCGCAAGGCTCCGCGCGGGAGAAGCCGGTGTTCCCCGCCGTCGATCTTGCCGCCTACGAATGCGTCCAGACTTCCGAGCGGCTGGCCGCGTGGGTCGGGCGGGCGAGCGCGGCGCGCCTGGTGGCGATCGACACCGAGACCAGCCATCTGGACGCCATGCGCGCCGAACTCGTCGGCATCAGCCTGGCGCTGGGGCCGAACGACGCCTGCTATGTTCCGCTCGGCCACGGCGGGAGCGACATGTTCTCGGAGCGGCCGCAGCAGATCGGGCGCGACGAGGCGCTGGCCCTGCTCAAGCCGTTGCTGGAAAGCGACGCGGTGCTCAAGGTCGGCCAGAACATCAAGTACGACCTCAACATTCTCGCCCGGGCCGGAGAAAGCATCGGCGGACTGACCGTCGCCCCGATCGACGACACGATGATCCTCTCGTTCGATCTGGACGCGGGGCGCAGCGAGGAAGGGATCGGCGGCGGCCACGGCATGGACGAGCTCGCCACGCGCCATCTTTCGCACACCACGCTCACCTTCAAGGACATCTGCGGCTCCGGCAAGAAGGCGATCCCCTTCAGCGAGGTCCCGCTCGACCGCGCGACGCAATACGCGGCCGAGGACGCCGACGTGACCTGGCGCCTGCACAAGGTGCTGAAGCCGCGCCTCGCCGAAGATGCCGCAACGCGGATCTACGAGCGGGTCGACCGGCCGCTGATTCCGGTGGTGGCGCAGATGGAGCGCCACGGCATCAAGGTCGATCGCGAGCGGCTGGCGCGGCTCTCGACCGAATTCGCCGAGGCGATCCGCGCACTGGAATGCGAGATCTTCGGCCTGTGCGGGCAGGAGTTCACCATCGGCAGCCCCAAGCAGCTCGGCGAGATCCTGTTCGACAAGCTGGGCTACAAGGGGGGGCGCAAGGGCAAGTCGGGCCAGTATTCGACCGACCAGGCGATCCTTGAGGGCCTTGCCGCGCAGGGCGCGGAGGTCGCCACCAAGGTGCTCGAGTGGCGCCAACTGGCCAAGCTCAAGTCCACCTATACCGACGCACTGCAGGCCGCGATCCACCCCCAGACACAGCGGGTGCACACCTGCTACAGCCTCGTGGGCGCGCAGACCGGGCGGCTGTCCAGCACCGACCCGAACCTGCAGAACATCCCGATCCGCACCGAAATCGGCCGGCAGATCCGCGAGGCCTTCGTCGCCGAACCCGGTAACGTCCTGCTGGCGGCGGACTACAGCCAGATCGAGCTGCGCCTTGCCGCGCACATGGCCGACGTGCCCGAACTGAAGGAGGCCTTCGCGCAAGGGCAGGACATCCACTCGCGCACCGCGCAGGAGATGTTCGGGCTGGTCGACCGCGATACCCGCGCCCGGGCCAAGACGATCAACTTCGCGATCCTCTACGGCATTTCGCGGTGGGGCCTCGCCGGGCGGCTCGGCGTCAGCTCGGACGAGGCGCAGGCGATGATCGACCGCTACTTCGAGCGCTTCCCCGGCATCCGCCGCTATATCCACGCGACGCTCGAAGGCGTGCGCGAGCGCGGCTATTCACAGACGCTGTTCGGCCGCAAGACGTGGTTCCCGCGGATCAACGCGAACAACCCCAACGAGCGCGCCGGGTCCGAACGCGCCGCGATCAACGCCCCGATCCAGGGCACCAGCGCCGACATCATCAAGCGCGCCATGGTGCGGATGATGCCCGCGCTCGCCGACGCGGGGCTGGGCCACGTGCGCATGCTGCTGCAGGTCCACGACGAACTGGTGTTCGAACTGCCGGCCGGCGATGCCGCGGCGGCGGCGCCTGTGATCGAGCGGGTCATGGCCGAAGCGGCACTGCCGTCAGTCCGGCTCGACGTGCCGCTCGGCATCGAGATCGGCACCGGAACCAACTGGGGAGCAGCCCACTAGTGGCACAATCCAACGGAAACGATTGAATTATGACGGATTCTCCGTAGGGTCGGGACCATGGACGGAGGTGAAACCAGCCGGCGCGCTGTGCGCAGCCATGACTCGCGCCTGCCGACGCTGCTGCTGCTCAGCGTCGTTGCTGCCGCGCTCATCGGCGCCGTGGCGCTGATGTGGCATACCATCGATGCGGAACGGGCGCAGCGGGCGCAATCAACGCGGAACAATGCCGTGCTCGTGGCCGTGCGCGACATCATGCGCACTGCGACCAATGCCGAGACCGGCCAGCGCGGCTACCTGATCACGCTCGACCGGCGCTATCTCGCCCCCTACGTCGCGGCGCGCGAGCAATACCGCCCCAACATCGGCCGGCTGCGCCAGCTGATCGGCAATGAGGCGACACCGCGCCAGCGCGACCTGCTCGACGAGATCGAGACGCTCAATGCCGCCAAGTTCGCCGAACTCGAGGATTCGGTTGGGCTGATCGCGACCGGCAACGTGCTCGATGCGCGGCGCGAGGTCCTGACCGACCAGGGCCAGGACGTAATGGAGCGTTTGCGCCGAGCGGTGGCCGAACTCGAGCAATTCGAGGCGAGCGCGCTCGAGACCAGCAGCGCCCGGGCAGAGGCAGCCGAGGCGCGGATCGTGCCGATGCTCGGCGGGCTGCTGCTGCTCATCCTCATCACCCTGGGGCTCGGCCTGATGCAGGTGATCCGCGCCGCCAATGCCGAGGCCCGCGCGGAGGGCGCGGCCGAACTGGCGTTGGCGCGGGACCAGGCCGCGCTGCTTGCCCGCGAGCTGAACCACCGGGTCAAGAACCTGTTTGCGGTGGTGCTCGCGATCGTGAAGATGACCGGGCGCGGCGCTCCGGCTGAAACGGGCGCGGTCGTCGACCGCATCGCCGAGCGCATTAACGCGCTGCTCAATGCGCACGAGGTGACCCAGGGCACCTCCCACAATCGCAGCGCGCGGCTGGCCGACCTCGTCGAGACCGCGCTACGCCCCTACCGGTCGGACGATCATCCGGCGACGATCGATGGCCCGCTGGTGGACCTGCCGGAGCGGGCCGTGGTCCCGCTCGGCCTCGTGTTCCACGAACTGACCACCAATGCGGTGAAGTATGGCGCATGGTCGCAGCCGGGGGGAGCGGTGGCGGTGGAGTGGGACCTGGCAGAGGCCCGACTGCAGCTCCAATGGCGCGAATGGGCGCCGGGCGCGACGGATGCGGTGCAGCCCGAGCCGAGCCACCGCGGTTTCGGCTCCACCCTCATCGACGGTTCGGCGCGCCAGCTCGGCGGCACAATTGACCGCCGGTTCACGCCGGCGGGCGTCATCGTCAGGATCGATCTGCCGCTCGGGGCGTAGGGACCCTCACCCGGTCCCCCTCACCCTTGCCGCTCCCTTGCACCCCTCGCCAGAGCCGTTACCACCCCGCCATGCTCCTGCCCAATCCCGCTACCATCAACCAGATCGTGGCCGAGCTGCCCCGCGCCGTGCTGGCCGGCGGCATCGCGATCGCCGTGGCGCTGGCCGTTCATTTCGTGCTGTTCCGCGCCCTCGCCCGTTTGGCCGGGTTCTCCAGCCTGGAGACCGACGAAGTCGTGGTCGACCGGCTGCGCGGCCCGTTCCGCTGGGCGCTGGTCGCGCTGGCGATCGAGCTGGCCGGGGAAAGCTCGGCGCTGATCGCGCGAGTCTGGGGCGCGGTCGACCGGTTCGTGATCCCGGCGCTGCTTGGCTGGATCGCGCTGCGGCTGGTCCAGTCCTATGCGGTGGCGATCGACAGTCGCGAGCGGCTGAACGAGGACACGCTGGCCGGGCGCAGCCGGCGCACGCGCATCGCCATCCTCTCGCGCTCGCTCCGTTTCGTGATCGTGTTCGTGACCGTGGCGCTGATGCTGCTCTCGATCCCGGGGGTGCGCAATATCGGGGTGACGCTGATCACCTCTGCCGGCCTTGCCGCGCTGGCGGTGGGCGCTGCGGCCCAGCCGGCGCTGAAATCGCTGATTGCGGGCATCCAGATGGCGCTTACCGAGCCGATCCGGATCGACGATCACGTGGTAGTGGAAGGTGAGAGCGGCCGGGTCGAGGACATCCGGATGACCTATGTTGTGATCCGGACCGGCGACGAGCGGCGGCTGATCGTGCCGACCGCAAAGTTCCTCGAGACAACCTTCCAGAACTGGACCCGCGTGGGCGGCGGGATCACCGGCTCGGTGCTGCTGCCGGTCAACCCGGCGACCGAAATCGCACCGATCCGCGCGGCCTACGAGGCGACGCTGGCGCGGCACCCGGAGTGGGACAAGCGGTCGGGCGCGCTGCAGGTCGCCGCCTCGTGGATCGACCGGATCGAACTGAAGCTGGTGATGAGCGCCGCGGACCCGGCGGCTCTCGCCCGACTCCAGCTGGCGGTGCGCGAGGAGATGCTCGAATGGCTGCGGGTCGAGATGCCCGAGGCGGTCGGGCCGCCAGCGCCCAATCCCGCGGCGCCGCCGACAGCGCAGGGGTAACGTCCGGATCCTGCCCGCTCGCGGGGAGCGGGACCGCCTGAACGGCGGTGGAAGGGCCGCGCGGCACGAGCAACGCTGTGCCGAGCCGCGATGCCCCTCCGTCAGCCTTGCGGCTGCCACCTCCCCACGAGTGGGGAGGATTCACCCGTGTTTGCTCTCCCTCGTCGACTGCACCATTCCCGGCGCGAGGAAGCCGATCGGGGCGACTTCCGCAGCGCGACGCTTCAAATCGCCCTTCATACGGCCATACTCCTCCTCCATCTCGGCGGAGACGGTGGCGCGACTGTCGGTCAACGCCTCGGCGAAATCGGCAGCGGTGACCGCGCCGACATCGCGGCCCATCCGGCGGATCGCGGTGAGCCCCGCGCGGCGGACGACGTCCTCCAGATCGGCGCCGGTGAACCGCTCGGTCTCGCGAGCGACTTGCGCCAGGTCGACATCGCTTGCCAGCGGCATCTTCGCGGTGTGGATCCGCAGGATGTGCTCGCGCCCGGCTTCGTCGGGCGGGCCGACGTAGACCAGTTCGTCGAACCGCCCCGGCCGCAACAGCGCCGGATCGACCAGCGTTGGCCGGTTGGTCGCCCCGATAACCACGACCGACTGGAGCTCCTCGAGCCCGTCCATCTCGGCGAGGATGGTGTTGACCACCCGCGCGGTGACGTTGGGCTCGCCCATCCCGGCGCCGCGGGCGGGGACCAGGCTGTCGATCTCGTCGATGAACACCACGCAGGGCGCGACCTGGCGGGCGCGGGCGAACAGCCGGCTGATCTGCTGCTCGCTCTCGCCGTACCACTTCGAGAGCAGGTCGGACGACTTGATCGAGATGAAGTTCGCCTCCGCCTCCTTGGCGACGGCCTTGGCGAGCAGGGTCTTGCCGGTGCCAGGGGGACCGTAGAGCAGGAAGCCCTTGGCCGGCCGGATGCCGAGGCGGTGGAAGGCTTCGGGCGTCTTGAGCGGCAGTTCGACGCCTTCGCGCAGCTTTTCCTGCGCTTCGCCCAGCCCCCCGACATCGGCCCAGCCGATGTTCGGCACCTGCACCATGACCTCGCGCATCGCGCTCGGCTGGACGCGCTTGAGCGCCTCAAGGAAGTCGTCGCGGGTGACGCACAGGTTATCGAGCACGTCCTGCGGGATCGTCTGCGCCTCGAGATCGAGCTGGGGCATGATCCGCCGGACCGCCTCGATCGCCGCCTCGCGGGCGAGCGCAGCAATGTCGGCGCCGACGAAGCCATGCGTGGTGCGCGCCAGCTCGTCGAGATCGACGCCCTCGCCCAGCGGCATGCCGCGGGTATGGATGCCCAGAATCTCGCGCCGGCCCTTCTCGTCGGGCACGCCGATGACGATTTCCCGGTCGAACCGGCCGGGACGGCGCAACGCCTCGTCGATCGCGTCGGGCCGGTTGGTCGCGGCGATGACGACGATGTTGGAGTTGGTGTGCAGCCCGTCCATCAGCGTGAGCAGCTGCGCGACGAGGCGCTTTTCCGCCTCGCCATGGACCTGCCCGCGCTTGGGTGCGATCGAATCGATCTCGTCGATGAAGATGATCGAGGGGCTTTCCCGGCCCGCCTCCTCGAACACCTCGCGCAGCGCCTTCTCGCTCTCGCCATAGGCCGAGCCCATGATCTCGGGCCCGTTGATGGTGAAGAAGCTTGCATCGCTCTCGTTGGCGACGGCGCGCGCGAGGCGGGTCTTGCCGGTGCCCGGCGGGCCATGGAGCAGCACGCCCTTCGGCGGATCGACGCCCAGCCTGGTGAACAGCTCGGGATAGCGCAGCGGCAGCTCGACCATCTCGCGCAGCTGGCGGATGGTGTCGCCCATGCCGCCGACGTCGTCATAGTTCACGTCGGCGCGAGCGGTGCGGGGCTCCTCGAACTCCTCGCGCAGCTCGACCTCGGTGTTCTCGTCGATGTGGACGATGCCCTTGGGAGTCGTGCTGACCACCGAGAGGCGGATCTGGGTGAGCGCATAGGCGGGCGCGTTGAACATCCGCGCCACCTGCGGGGGCATATCGCGCACCTGCTGCTGGCCTGCGGTGGCGACGAGATCGCCAGCGAGCAGCGGCCGCTGGAAGAAGTTGCGCTTGAGCGCCTGGGCTGGGCCCTGGAGGCGCATGTCCTTCTGAGCGGGGGCGAAGACCACCCGCTGAGCCGGGCGCGATTCGGCGCGGCGGATCGTGACGTGATCGCCCGAGCCGACATCGGCGTTGGCGCGCTGGAGCCCGTCGAGGCGGATCACCTGGAGGCCCTCGTCCTCGGGATAGGCGAGCACGGCGCGCGCGGCGGTGGTGCGCTTGCCCTCGATCTCGACGACGTCGCCCTCGGTCACGCCGATCTCGGCCATCGCCGACTTCGGCAGGCGGGCGATGCCGTGGCCGCTTTCCTCCTGGCGGGCCGCGGCGACCTGCAACCGGGCCGTGCGCTCCGCCGTGGGGGCGGCTGCTGCTGGCTCTGCCATGACTGTGATGAACCCCTTTCCTGCGAGCCGGGACTGCCCGCTTCACGCATCAGCTAGGAACGCACCTGCCGGATTGCAAAGGGGGCCGGCTCGGGGAACGTGCAGCGCGGGGGTTTGATCCGGGGAGCCGGCCAGCGTGGGGCGCCATACGTCCAGCGGAAGCGGCTCGGGCGAACCAGACAAAAAAGGGCCCGGTCGTTGCCGACCGGGCCTTTGAAGTCTTGGGAGAGGATGCCTGAAAGGCACTCCCTATGTGCCTCCGACTCGGCTTTTGTGCAAGTGCGAAATAGTAAAATTTACTTGCAAAATTTGCAACTTACGGCGCAAAAATCGCAATCGCGGCGGAATTTCAACGGAAACCAGATAGGCTCACAAGAGGTTGGCCATCCGGTGTTCGCTCGACCACATCGTTATCGCTGCGTCGCAGCATGGCATGTCGACCTCACCCGAGCCCACACCGGCACACTCTGCCGCGCGCCGGATCGGGTGTTTACCTCGAACGGCAGCTCAATGCGCGAGCAGCAAGGCAGGGCCGCCGGGGTTGTCGAGGAAGTACCGGGTGACGCCGCCGAACAGGAACTCGCGCAGGCGGCTGTGCCCGAACGCGCCCATCACCAGCAACTGCGGCTGGAGCGCGTCAATCTCCCGCGCGATGGTTTCCTCGACCGGCCCCTTGCGCTCAACCACCCGTTGCTCGGCGGAGATACCGTGGCGGGAGAGATACTCGAGCGCATCGATCGCCAGCAGTTCCTTGGCGACGTCCTTCACGGTGACCAGCGTCACCTGTGCACCCCCGATCAATTGGACCGAAGCCCGCATGGCATTCGCGGCCTCGGTGCTGCCATCCCACGCGATGACGACGCGGGAGAGCGGGAAGCACAGCATCTCGTCCGGATTGACCGCGAGGACCGGGCAGCGCACCGACAGCGGCAGATCGCTTGCCAGGGCCTCGCGCCGAGCAACGACGACCACATCGGCCAGGCGCGCGGCCGAACCGAGTGCATCGATGGGATCGCGTTCGGCCCGGACCACGTCGCAGCACACATCCTCGCGCGCGAGATGGGCATCGACCTCGCGGGCGAAGGCGTCATCGCCGGCGATCGCTTCCTTCAGCGCCTCGGTCGCGACGAAGCCGCCGCCCATGCCATCGACCGCCACGTAGCGGCTGACCGGGGTATCGACCAGCAGGGTGACGTGGCCGCCGTTGGTGCGGGCCAGCGAGAGCGCGGTCTCGATCCGGGCCTGACCGGAAGGGCCAGGTTCGGCATGAACCAGAATGGAGCGCATCGGCGTTACTCCCATCGTTTCTGTCCGCGTTGTCCCGCCGCACGCACATTGTAACCATGACCTGAATCAATTGCACGCAATTCACGTCGGCTAGCGCCGGGCGCCATCAATTTCCGCCCTCAACAAGTTGCGTGACAGGCTATGCTGCACTGCACTAAAAGGGCCCGGGCGCCGCTGTGGCGCGCCGCTCACCGGAGGGACAGTTGAACAAGGTCTATCCCGATGCCCGCGCCGCGCTCGACGGGCTGCTCCGCGATGGCATGCTGATCGCGGCCGGCGGTTTCGGCCTGTGCGGCATCCCCGAGCGCTTGATCGACGCGATCCTCGCGGCCGGCACCAAGGACCTCACGGTCGCCGGCAACAATTGCGGGATCGACAACGTCGGGCTCGGCAAGCTCCTGCGCGCCCGACAGATCAGGAAGATGATCGCCTCCTACGTGGGCGAGAACAAGGAATTCGAACGGCAATTCCTCTCAGGCGAGCTCGAGGTCGAGTTCTGCCCGCAAGGCACCCTGGCCGAGCGCATGCGCTCCGCCGGAGCCGGCATTCCGGGCTTCTACACCCGGACGGGCGTCGGCACGCTGGTGGCCGAGGGCAAGGAGGTGAAGGTCTTCGAGGGTCCGGACGGCCCCGAGGAGTACATCCTCGAGCGCGGCATCTTTGCCGACCTCGCCATCGTCAAGGCGTGGAAGGCTGATACGACCGGCAACACCGTGTTCCGGAAGACCGCGCGCAACTTCAACGTGCCGGCGGCCACCTGCGGCCGGGTTTGCGTGGTCGAGGTCGAAGAGATCGTCGAGCCCGGGCAGCTCGATGCCGACGCGATCCACCTGCCGGGGGTCTACGTCCATCGGCTGATCTGCGGCGCGCCCTACGACAAGCAGATCGAATTCCGCACCACGCGAACCACGGATGTCGGCTGATGACCAGGCATGATGGACTGACCAAGGGCTGGAGCCGCGACCAGATGGCCGCCCGTGTGGCGCAGGAACTGCGCGACGGTTATTACGTGAACCTCGGCATCGGCATCCCGACGCTTGTCGCCAATCACGTGCCCGCGGGCATGACGGTGACCCTGCAGAGCGAGAACGGGATGCTCGGCATCGGCCCGTTTCCGACCGAGGACGAGGTCGACGCCGACCTGATCAACGCGGGCAAGCAGACGATCAGCCAGCTGGCGCACTCGGCCTACTTCGACAGTTCGACGAGCTTCGCCATGATCCGCGGCGGCAAGATCGACCTCACCGTCCTCGGCGCCATGGAAGTGGCCGAGAACGGCGACATCGCCAACTGGATGATCCCCGGCAAGATGATCAAGGGCATGGGCGGCGCGATGGATCTCGTCGCCGGGGTGCGCAAGATCATCGTCGTGATGGAGCACTGCGCCAAGGATGGCAGCCCCAAGTTCATTCCCGCCTGCACCCTGCCGCTGACCGGGCGCAACGTGGTCGACATGATCGTGACCGATCTGGCCGTGTTCCGCCGCCCCGACCACGCCTCGCCGTTCCGCATGCTCGAATGCGCGCCGGGGGTGACGGCGGAGGAAGTGCGCGCCAAGACCAGCGCGCACTTCGTCGAGTAGGACATCACGCCGGGGCGAACGTCCAGGCGCAGAGCTTGTTGCCGTCGAGATCGCGGAAATAGGCGAAGTACGACCCGCCCCCGCGATCGCCCGGCGCGCCTTCGTCGGTGCCGCCCAGCGCCAGCGCCTTGGCATGGAAGGCATCGACCTCGCCGCGCGAGGCCATCCAGAAGCCCGCCATCGTGCCGTTGCCGACCGTCGCCGGCTCACCATCGAACGGGCGGACGACGGCGAACATCCCGTCGGTGACCGAACCGTAGAACCGGCCGCCACCCGGATTGTCGAACAGCTTGCCCCAGCCGATGGTCCCGAGCAGATCCTCGTAGAACGCCATGGCTTCGTCGAGCCGGTTCGAGCCCACCGTTGCATAGAACTGCATGTCGCATCCTCACCTGTTCCCGGTGCTCCGGGCTAACGAATGCCACCCGTCCCGGCAACACTTGCTCCTGCGCGCAGAGCGCCGCATAGTCCGGCAAAACACGACCAAAGGGACATGCGCATGACCGACCTCGCCGCCATTCCGCTCACCCGCATCAACGGCCAGAGCGACAGCCTGGCGAATCACGCCGGCAAGGTGCTGCTGGTGGTCAATGTCGCCTCCAAGTGCGGGCTAACCCCGCAGTACGAGGGGCTCGAGCAACTTTATCAGGCGAACAAGGATCGCGGCTTCGAGATCCTCGGCTTCCCCGCGAACGACTTCGGGGCGCAGGAGCCCGGCTCGAACGAGGAGATCACCGAGTTCTGCAAGGTGAACTACGGCGTGAGCTTCCCGCTCTTCACCAAGGCTGACGTTACCGGTCCGGCCAAGCAGCCGCTCTATGCCGCGCTGACCGCCGCCTGGCCGACGAAGACCGGCCCCGCCGAGGAATTCCGGGAGATGCTGAAGAGCCGCGGGAGGACTCCGACCGAGGACCCGGACGTGCTGTGGAACTTCGAGAAGTTCCTGATTGGACGGGATGGCAAGGTGGCCGCGCGGTTCGCACCCGGCATTGCCCCGAACGATCCGGCGCTGATCGCCGCGGTCGAGGCGGAGCTGGCCAAGTAGCGGAACGGGCGGCGGCGCGACACGTTTTCTGCCCGAGCGCTCCGTCCGCAGCTGCTTCAGGGGAGCACCGCCACCTTCGATGACCGCGATCACCGCCTCGCCGCTGCCCAGGACGGGCCTGACCAGCGCCTTGCGCGATCGCTATCTCGATATCCTGGCCTCGGTCTACCTCTACAACGAGCATCGCGGCTATACCTCGCTCGACCGGGTGATCGCCGCGGTCCGCCGGTGTTGCCCGGACGAGCCGGAGTTCCTCGCGGAAGTCGTCCGGCACCGCGCTGACGAGGCCAAGCACTATCACATGTTCCGCCGCTGGTTCGAACGCCAGGGCCGCATGCCGCTCGCCATGGACCGCCGGGTGGGCCACATCGACCGCTTCATCTTGCGCACCTTCGGCTGCACGATCGACGAGCTCGACACCGACCGCATTGCCGCCACCCCGGCGGAGTTCGAGCAGCTGTGCCGGGTGATCATGCTCACCGAGCAGCGTGGATATCGCCAGGTCGAGGTGCTGCTCGGCAATGGCTGGGTCCGCTCGGACCCGGTGATGCGGCGCATCTTCGAGATCGTCCACCGCGACGAGCCGGGCCATTTCCTGCCCTACCAGCGCTGGCTCGAACGCCGCGGTCGCGCGACGGCGCGGTGGCATGAGAAGTGGACCGATTTCTGGATTCACCGCGCGCTGCTCTTTGCGCGCATCCCGGCGCTGTTCCTCGATCCGGCATTGCCCCGCCTCGAGCGGTGGCCGCACCAGGACGATCCGGCGCCGGTCTAGCGCGAGCGGCGAAGCGCGCCGCGGCGCGCCGGCCCTGCGTTAGCCCCTCGGTTCCCTCAGTTTGTCCGACCCTCGCCCCGGTCGGACGTGTTATGGATTCTCGTGCAACGCCAATCGTTTGACCCGAATCGGAGGTGGCCTCATCCTGGTCTGCGGACATCCACGAACTGAAGACCTGCGATGGAAGACGATCGCGCCTTCTACGAACGGCGCCTGAAGGAGGAGCTCGCCCGAGCGAACGCCGACGCCGATGAAGGCCTGCGGGCGCTGCACCGGCGCTGGGCCGCGCTCTACCGCGAGCGGCTGGCAGGCTTGCGAGCAGGCGGGCCGAACCGTGCACCCGCTCCGCAGCCTGACCAGAAGCCACCCGCCGCGCGGCACTAGCTCGACAGAATCCCGAATGCGCCATTCCTCGCGAGGACGAGCGCTGGATCCGTCGTATCTGTACAAGTTTCCCCGGGATTGCCGCAGGGATGACCGAGTCTCTGGAGATGCATTCGATTTTACTGCCGGTTCGCCTCTATTCCCGCGTGACGAAGCCCCGGATACCCGTCTAAACCGCTCTAAAGGTGGGACTATTGCCGATTTCAGGGGGTGCGGGGATGAAGCTGGCAGTTGATTTCGCCGCCGACGGCGTGTTGCCGCGGTGCAAGGTTCTCATCGTCGATGAAGACGAGAGGTCCCGCGACGAATACTGCAGGAACGCCGAGCGACTGGGCTACGAGGCCGAATGCGTCGAGACTGCAGCCGAGGCCCTCCAGCGGCTCGCTCAAGACCATTCGATCGGCATCGTCGCGTTCGACCTCGAAATGGGAATCGGCGGCCTCGCGTTCCTTGACGAGCTGTCCTCGCGCTTCTCGCTGCTGCGGCCGGTCGTGCCGATCGTGGTCAGCGGCAGCAACTCGCTCGAGAGCGCGGTCGAGGCGATGCGGTTCAACGCGCGCGATTTCCTGACGCGTCCGGTCAGCCCTGATGCGTTCGCCGGAGCCCTGCGACGCGCGACGCGGGCATGGCAGGACCTTTACGCCGGATTTCGGCTCGTGGCTGCCGCGCGCCGCGAGGTTCGCGCAGCGCCGCCCGAGGAAGAGCGGGCTGCCGCCCCCGGCGAGGACCCCGAGGTCATGCTGGCCCAGGTGCGCAGCCTGATGCGGATGCGCGAAAAGCGGGCCGGATTTTTCGACCCCGACCTGTTCTCCGATCCGAACTGGGATATCCTGCTCGACCTCACCGCCGCTCGCCTCGAGGGCAAGGCAACCCCGGTCTCGAGCGCCTGCGCGGCGACCAACGTGCCGCTCAGCACGGCGCTGCGTTACGTCCGCAGCCTTGTCGATGCCGGCATGGTCCGGCGCTGGAAGGACACCGAAGACCGCCGGCGCGACATGCTCGAGCTCGATGACCGCACCATGGAAGCCATGACCCGATACCTGATGGACGTTCGCCGCCACAGCCCGGTCGCGGTCTGATCGCTGCGGGCGCGCGCCCGGTCTGCCTGCTGCCTCAGCCGTTCAGCCAGCCCGCCTCCCGCAGGCCTGCCGCGAGCAACCCCGCGACCGGGATGGTTGCGGCCGGTCCGGCGACGGTCTGTGTGGCCTGCACCGGGACGATCCCGGCGCTTGCCAGACGGGCGAGGTCCTCTGCCGAGGCAAGGCAATGCGTGGCGAGCGCCGAGACCCCGCTCGCGCCCGCCTCGCGCAGCCGCTCCGCCGCCGCAAGCAGGGTACCGCCGCTGGAGATGACGTCATCCACCAGCACCACCGGCCGGCCCCGCACCAGCTCGCTTCCCGGAACCGTGATCTCCACCGAGCGCGGCCCGTGGCGGTGCTTCTCGCCGACCAGCACGTCGAGCCTGCCCGGCGCGGCGA
>Ga0207703_10002049_pt1 | contig 17804 bp, 29 predicted proteins | sample KBSSwiS12_FD_184304 | JGI IMG/M metagenome (GOLD analysis project Ga0207703, IMG submission 184304) | Switchgrass rhizosphere microbial communities from Kellogg Biological Station, Michigan, USA - KBS Switchgrass S1-2 (SPAdes) (version 2) | ecosystem: Host-associated > Plants > Roots >...
ATAGCAGGGTGACTAACAGCACAGCGGCGGCTCCAGCTGGCAAACAACGCTTCCTGACATTCGTCTTTCGTGAATTCATAGCCCTTCAGTGATAGATGCCGATTTGGCACTCGAACGGGGGGGGGGGCTCGGTTCGAGCGCATCTTCCCAAGACGGTGTGCCAAAGTTGTGAGCCGATTGTGGCGAATTGTGGCGGCAGCGGAGTTCTTCAATGGAAGTATCGGCAGTGATCGGCCAGAAGCTGAGGCGGATCTTATGCTCTCTCACCTTCGGCTTTCCGCTTGGTGGGCGTGATCGGTCCGTCGGTCGAGGCGATCGGGAACTCGATCCGCGTCCGGCGCTGCGCGCCCCGAATCGAAGGGTGGGCGAAGTGAGGAGTGGTTCCGCGGGGCGGCGTCGGTGCAGTTGGGATCGGCGTAATGGAGTATTTCGTTCTCATGGGCGTGTGCCCGAGTCTCGATCCTCTAGGGCGATCCGGTCTGAAGGAGCGGCGGAGGAGGGCGAGAAGCCGTAGGCGGTGAATGGGGGCGCGGTGTGCAGGTAGTCTGGATCGCGAGACAGTTGAGCGATATGAGAGCGTGGAGCCCAGGGAGCGTTAGAGCAGGCGCGTGACTTCGATCTGCCTGCTCACTACGATGTGTTCATCATGTGGGATAGCATTGACCGAACGATACGGAAGTGAACTGCTCATGCTTCGATCCTACACAAAACACGGATGGCGAGATCACATCGCATCACTCAAACGACAAGCGAGCGCGGGGCAATGTATCCGCCATGAGAGATTTGGGTTTGAATCTCTTCGAAGGCATTCAGGATCGCAGAGGGAGATCGCTCATTCGCCGCAACCCTACGATGGCGGTTACTTGGTTTCGGAGGGCAGCGAGACACGGGGATCTTACGGCAGCCGGTTCTCTAGGCTACGCCTATGACGTGGGACTGGGAGCCCAGAGGAATGTTGATCAGGCGATCCGTTGGTATCGGCGGGCGACGAAATTGGGCAACGCCACTGCCGCGTCCAATTTAGCGACGGTGTATCGCGATACTGGAAACCCCCGGCTCGCGTTTCAATGGTGGAAGCGAAGCGCAGGCATGGGTAATGGCGACGCTGCGGGCTATTGCCAGCAGTACGCCATTGGTACAAGAAAGGACGTAGCGGGTGCACAGCGCATGTTCAGACGCGCCATCGCGTCCAGGAACATCTCTCAGTACGGGCGCGAAGAGGCGATGTACCACCTCGCCGTCCAATTCATCGATGAAGGACGGTTACGGTTAGCGCGGCCTCTGTTGAAACAGGCGTGCGCCGACGACGACTTTCCCGAAGCGAAATCGTTGTTGAAACAAATCAAAACCCAGTCTACGTGTGTGCCGTGTCGCTGTAAGCGACACATCAACAAGGCGCTGCGCGGTCACGCGACGTGCCCGCTGCACCCAAGATAGATGATTTGTTTACCGAAAGTCGCCCGTTGCCTCTGAAAGGCAGTAGGGTCGTGAGCGGTCCGTCGGTCGGGGCGTGCTTCGGCGTCTTCTTGATCGCTCGGACCAGGTCCTTCCACAACGTCGCATTCTCGATCGGGCGGCCGTCTCGGTTCAGCCATTTCTGTTTGGACCACTGGTATTTCGCGTACGGGACGTTTTGCTTTACGTATAGGGAGTCGGTGAAGATGACCACCCGCTCAAATTCATGGATCCGCTCGTAGTCTGCCGCATGTTGTAGGCCGGTGATGCAGGCCAAAAGTTCCATCCGTTGTTGGTCGCCCCCGCGTGACCCGGCAGCTCGATATTCTCAGCGACCTCGTCGCCGGATTCGTTGATCGTGACAAAAAGGATGCCGATCCCGCCGCGCCGCGGCGCCGCCGGCAGGGAGGATCCGTCGGTGTAGATGTTGAGGGCCTTTTCGTACACCATGTCGTTGGCTCAAAGGCCTGTGGGCAGTGTACGCCGCGTTGGGTGCTCAGAGTAATCCAGCGGTCGTCGTAGATGACCGTCTCGATCGGAAGTTGCGGCCATGGAGTGCGTGTGCGGAATCTCTGGGTTGCGGAGATTCGACCCGCATCTGGCGCTGCGCGCAAGTTGGGCGGGGGGTGGATCGGGCGGATGTCCTTGAGCTTGGCGTTGGAGCTCTTGACCAACGACAGCGTCTAGGGTGTCGGCGAGCTCTCGAGGTATCGGCAGTTCCGGCGCCGGAGTTGGGTGTGTGGCGCGGCTTGATCCGGGTCGGGCGGGAGGTCAGAGAAGAATTCAACGTCGGCAGTCGGGCCAATTGCGGTCAGTGGGACACCTATTGATAAATTACTGCCCCAAGGGGGGCAACGGAATAGCCATTGCACCGCCGCTGAATATCAGAACTTTGCAGTATCAATTTCGTTTCACGTCGTATTGCAGGCACACCACGCCTGATGGAAAAATATTAGTGTTCACCAAAGTAAGTGCGGTTTGGTCATTGATGTTTTTGAACAAGGGAAAACCTTGCCCCAACAATATCGGATTGACAAACAACCAGTACCCGTCGATGAGATTGTCGTCCATCAGCGCATGAGTGGCGGAGGGGCTGCCAAAAATCAAGATTTCGCTGCCCGAGCTGTGCTTGAGCTCGTTAATTTCGTCACTCAAATTGTTACTGATGATTTTCGTATTAGCGTGATTTTTCTCCACCAGAGTTTTAGACAGCACCACTTTGCGGGCGGATTTATACCAGCGTGAATGCTCGTGATCATGCGGGCTGGCATCGGGCTTATCGGCAGCGGTTGGCCAGTAAGATTCCATCATCTCGAAGGTCGTACGCCCATATAACGCGGTGTCCGTCTGCTGGATCCGCTTCTCCACGTATTCAAATAGATCGGCGCTTCTACTTATCCAGCCTAGTCCGGCCGAGCCCTTCGCGGTAGAAGCAACAAAGCCATCCAGCGACAGATGTACAAATGAAACGATCTTTCTCACGATATTCCCCTTGATTAAATTTTGATCACGTAGTTGGCAAGGCGCGCAAGGGTTTGGTTGCCCCCTTCAATCGCACCGATTTTTTCCACTGCCATATTGCGTGCTTGCGCATTGGGAAAAAGCAGATGAATCGTCACTTTAGTTTGCGCAGCCACCGCCTCGAACGTCCAGATAGCCTCAAACATCGCCTTCGGATCGCCCTTGTAGGTGCCGCCGGTGCAAAACTCGATCCGGTAAGGTTTCTCGATCGCGGTATAGACGCTGCGGCTCGGATAGTCCCTTCCATCCGGCCCGTGCATGACATGGTGCCACTCACCTCCCACGCGAAAATCCAATTTCTCCAGCGTGTTGGTGAAACCATTTGGACCCCACCAATGCACAACATGTTCAGGTTTAGTCATCGCCTCCCATACTAAATCGCGTGGAGCGTCTATCAGACGAGACATGATGATTTCGCGGTCCTTGGTATCTGCACTGTTCGCCACTTTATTTTTTCTTTCCTGAACTTTTTGTCTTCACGGATTTAAGGTTTTGGAGATAACCATCTAGGCGATCGAGGCTTTGTTCCCAATGCTGGCGATATTGGCCGATAAAGTCGGCAGCTTCATTCAACGGCGCGGCATTTAGTTGGCAAGGCCGCCATTGCGCTTGGCGACCTTGCGTGATTAGTTTGGCGTGCTGCAACACCTTGAGGTGCTTCGTTATGGCTGACGGGCTTATCGAGAACGGCTTCGCAAGCTCGGTGACCGAAGTCCCTCCCTGTGCAAGCCGCGCAAGAATGGCGCGACGGGTTGGATCAGCGAGCGCGGCAAATGTGATGCTTAGTGAATCAGTATGCATGTATAATACACTAGAAGGTTAATTAACCTTTAGGTAAAATGTAGCTGACATTGAAGTAAGAGTCAATGAAAATTCGCCGATTGGCTTCTTCAGATGGTGTTGGACCATCGTTGTGGAAATCACAGATGGTCGCATTGGGGTCGTGAGCGGTGCTTCGGTCGAGTCGATGAGGGAGTCGATCCGCGATCGGCGCTGCGCGCCTCGGAGGGGGAGGTTGGGCGAGGGCAGGAACTGTCGGAACCGGCGAACGGCCACCCGCTCCCCATGGACCTTGGGAAGTTGTGTTGGTGTTGCTCGGCGAGCGGCTGCCGAGTCGTCTCTCACGTCCCAGTCCCGGAATCCGTTGTCGGCTCGGACGGCGGCCGGCGGAGGGAGTTACCGACAGCCCACCCCCGCCCAAAAGAAAGGGTGGGTGGATAAAAGTCCGACAAGATGCTGCATCGACGCGCATGATGGTATCGTGGTGTGGAATATTCAATGGCAGTCGGGCGTCAGAGGCATATCGATACTATGAGTTACCGGGATTGGCTGAATAGCCTACCTAAATCAGATGCCGAGTATGTCTCTGTTGGATGCCCCACCTGCGGCGCGAGCGGAAGCCTCGAGTACCAGTATTTTGGCTTTCCGGAGAGCGACTTCGGTTGGAAGCTCGTGTGGTGTTCGATGTGCCACACAGGAATTTCAGTGTCGCGTGTACGGATTCCTCAGGGCGCCCCCCGTCATCTACGACACTGCAGAACATCAGAAATTCATGGAAGAGGTGGGTCCGCTGAAGCTTGTTTGCTGAAAGGGAGGCACTCGAAGGTCAGCTCACTTCTGTGAAGTGACTAAATTTTTCGTTGAGGAATCGGCTCTTGCGCTTTAATACAGCTTCGGTTGTGACAAGTGCCGCGCGCCGGGGCGTTGAGGGCATCGATCAGCATTCCGCGCTACGTATCCCGGAGGATAAGAGGCAGAGGTGAATGTCGGCCGGATCAAATTTGCGCGAGCCGGCGGTGGAGTTAGCATTGATATGCAGGGCGCAATTGATTCAGTTGAAGTCCTTGCCGGCGAGTTGCTGTTCTAACGTGCGGGTTTCAGAGTCTCGATCCTCTGGGGCGATCCGGTCGGAGAGAGCGGCGGGACGTCAGCGTCCGCAGTCGGCCAGGAACCGGACGTTCACGAAGCTGCTATCATCTTTTACATGAGTGCAACAGAACGGGATCTGCTCGGGATTCTCCGGATTGGGCATGAGACCTCGCATCGAGGTGCGGGAGTGTCAATGCGCGACGTGCTTCTGGAAACGCGCTACAGGAAACTGCGAAGCAAGTTTGGTCCAGCGGAGCTAATGCCGATGTTGAGAAGACATCCGCATTTAATGGAGGAGTGGGCCCAGTATTCTGAGGATAAGCGCACTAACGGGGGATGGTATCTCTCGGGTCTCGACATTGGTCGCGTCGGCATCGTCGATTCGGTAGTGAGCTTTCAATCTGTTGAGCAAGCCGTCGCGGAATACGTTGTCAGAGAGCTGGACTTTTGGGCCAACCTGGGCGGCGTGTTCTGATCCTGCGTTGTCCGCTTTGGGTCTCGAGCAGTCCGTCGGTCGAGGCGATCGGGGAATCGATCCGCGGCCGGCGCTGCGCGCCCGGACCAGAGTGGGAGGTGGGGCGAGGTGAGGATCGGTCGGCTCGGATTCGCGGAGACCGTCGGTATCGCTGTCGGCCGCGTACATGATGACGTCCGTGTGCGCGAGTCTCGATTCTCTGGGGCGATCCGGTCGAAGAGAGTGGGATAACGGGCCGAGTATGTTGTAGCGTTGATCTCGGCGGACACTACAGGGTCAAAGGTTTTGAGTTGCCCTCGATCTTTGCAAGGGCTGCGCGCACGAGGCTCCAATCGGTGTTCGTAGGGACTGTTCGGTGGCGGACGTCATTGTGAGACCGATACTGATGTTCGTGCCTCAATTCGGGGAGATCAATGTGCACGCTGTCCGGCAGTGCGCCCGCTAGAACGTGTATGACACGCTCGCTCATCTGCTCCATCAGCCGAGTGTGGAAAGAGACCACTTCTGAGATGAAGTCCTCAAGGGTCATTTGAAAGCAACCGCTAAGCGCTGACCAGGCCGGCGTACCCTGAAAGATTTTGAGCCTGTTGTCCCATGCAAGGTGAACGAGTTGGCCATCAAACCAGAGTCGAATCTTCGCTGATGGTGATAAATAGCTTGTGTCGAGAGTCCGTTTCCCGATCCAGGTGCTGGCTGCATCGGCCACGTCCCGGAACTGCTGTTCATTCAATTGAGCCGGCGGTATTTCGCGCCAGGCGCGAAATGTCGTTTCCCATGCAATTGAATGATCACCGGAGAGATAAGGGGCCAAGGAAGCCGGCACGGGTTCGACGACCGAGGGGAGCAAGTCCATCAGATCTTCGTACAGTCGCACGACCTGATAGCTGCAGTAGCGCGGCGCCCCGCGAGTTCGCGCGAGCTCGCTGTACTCGAGCAACGTCGACGGGCCCGCTTGTATCCAGTATTGCCCGTCAGTCAGGCCAAACCAGTGGAGCTGATGCTGACCGGGCCGACCCCATGGACGCAGGTGGTCCAGGGGCGTGAGTTCAAAGTTGAAGAGTGTCGGATGGGCGGAGGTCATGTGTCATCCAGTGGACATGATCAAGCTGTCGGTCCAAGTTGCATTGTGGCTGAGGAGCGGCGCATCGGTTCCAGCCGCTGGAACCTATCCCAGATGTAGACGAGAATCGATGGAATTCGCAGCATTGGGCGCCGGCGCAATCGAGCTAGTCACCGTCTTTGCCAAGGGGTTGTTGTTCTCACCTGGAGGTGCCTGAGTCTCGATCCGCTGGGGCGATCCGGTTGGTGAGAGCGGTGCGACCGGGCGGAGCGGCTGGAAACTCAACTTCGCTCGAGGTAGGTTGCTAATCCGATGAGTATGAACAGCAGGCCGAATGCAACTCCGGCCAGTCCTCGTTTGACGGCAGGCCACCCGTTGTATTCCAACCGACGCCCTCGGCTGCTGTAGACCAGCCGACGGCGCAGGATGCCGGTGAGTGAGTAACCCATCATCCCAACGCCTGCCAGGCCGAGGAGTACGGCAGTGACGTGTAGATCGTTCATGTGTGCCGATTGAAGTGGCGGTCGTGACCGGATCATATGTCATCGGGGACGCCGTCAGAGCGTCTTGACATATTGGGTGCGCCAAGTTGCCGGTGGCAGAGTCTCGATCCTCTGGGCGATCCGGTCGAAGAGGGACGGTATTAGCGAGCAATGGGACGGTGCCCCGTATTGATCGATTTGCCAGGTAGGTCTGTTGTCATCTCACTCGAGGCCAGCACCACGCATACCACACAATGAGCAAGCTGAGCCCGATTTCGACCACGGAAGAAGAGATAAAAGGCCCATGACCCGGGCATATGGTGGCACGGTGTTGCGGCGGTTCGACCCGCGGTCGGAGGCGGGGCGGTTTTTCGGGGCCGCGGTGGGAAGATTGGGGCGGCGCAGGGCGCCTGCGGATCGGGCGGGCGCGGATGTGTGTTTGGGGGTTGGGATCGTCTCCGTTGGGCCCAGCGGGCGCTGGCGGTCACGAGATCACCGGGGCTAAGGGGCCATTCGTGGCATGCGGTACGGTAGGAGACGAATCGATGAACCGGCAATGGTGCAATGATTGCATTTAATGGAACTGTATATATGGCCCTTTTCGTCGTACGGAAATTAGTTAGGTCTCAGATGTTCGGACTCTGGCGCCGTCGAACATTTGAAGACCCGCAACTCGGGCGGTTTACGCGCGTCCGTACGATGTGGTATCCCGCTGAGACGGCTGACGGTCTGCAAGTCAGCCTCGAGGGGAGCAAGGATCGACCGAGCCCCGAGAGCATCGAAATGGCACGCAAGCTCCTCGAAGATCCCAGCGGACTAATTCGCGTTGCTGAGGCGTTTGTCAGAGCAAACAGTCACGCGAAGGAATACATCGAAGGCAACGGCGAACTGGTTTGCGACGGATTCACGGTATATGAGTCTGGCAAATTCACCGTCGACTTTTCTCTTGCGAAGTGGCCCGACGCGATGATTACCGTCCCGTTTAAGGACGGTGCTCCATGCGACGTTGTGCTCGACGACTGAGGTTTACCGTCGCTGCACCAGAGCGAGTGTTGCGATTGCAATTTGATGTAGCAAGAGCGGACGCTGGCGACCAGCGGCTTTGGGTTGTGAGCGGTCCGTCGGTCGAGGCGCTCGGGCAGTCGATCCGCGTCCGGCGCTACGCGCCCGGAGTAAGAGGTTGGGCGAGGTGAGGATCGGTCGGATCGAATTCGCGGCGAGGACAATGAGGGGTTGGCATCTACGCCCAGGGCGCAATTCGGTTAGTCGCCATCTTTGCCAGTGAGTGGCTGTTCTAACTGGCTGGTGCCCGAGTCTCGATTCTCTGGCGCGATCCGGTCGGGCAGAGCGGCGGCGGAGGTCGCGCAGTAGAATACGGCGACAGGCGGGCGAGGGTGTAAGTTGTGCGGGATTGGATGAGGCGGACCGAGCCGAGCCGCAGGAAAGCCAATTCGGGACCATCCGGAGAATTCTGTAATCCATGAGCGAAAGAGCCAACGCCTGCTGTGAGGCCATGCGCGCTCAGTTGAATTGGGCGTGCGAACATCATGCTGCCGCCGTCGACTGTCCTGACGCGCTGATAGGTCGTTTCGGCACATCCCGGTGTTATGGTCTATACGTCCATGACGGCGGATCCGCCTTCGTGGAGATTCGATTTTGCCCGTGGTGTGGGACAAGGCTACTGACGGATGCAGGCACGTGATCGCATTAGTCACGCGAGCGCCACCACCTTTCGATCGGGACGTTTGGCGAGGATGCGGATCTCAAAGCCGTGTATGACACCGAGCGCCAGTGGTTGTCTGTCGCGTGCACGCGGGCGCGGGATTTCCGGAAGGTCGGCGGGGTCGAGCCGGCGTCGGAGGAGTAGAAGGGTTTGAAGCCGGGGAGCGGAATGCCAGTTCGCTGAGGTGGTCGAAAGCGGAGAGGCGCTTGCCGTACGAGTGCGGCGTAGTTGGCATCAGTCTGACAGGCTGTCGCCGGGCGGGTTCCGGACAATCGGAAATTGTTCAGCCCGTATTGTTATCGCGGCCTTCGCCCCATCGTCACGCAAGTCGCACGCGGGAAATCTGCGCCAACCTTCAAAACTTGCTGCAGCTTTTCGCGGCCGTCACTGCAGTGGCAGTGATGGCCACTGCCAGGTCGGAGAAGAATCTGCAGCAGCCACCCACAAGCTGTTACAGAGGCGCACTGTTCCTGAGTTGCGCCCGGGGCTGCGGACTTGCCGTGTACACCTGTTCGAAAGACTGGCCGCGTCAAAATTCTTGCTTGGCAGCGCCGTTGCGAGAGAATGGTGATCGAGGTCATTCGGCATCCCCAGGTTATTCGCCATGATCCGCACTTCTAAATCAAGTTAGCCCTCGGATATGAATGCCCCAGCACTCCACCTCGAGGAGCGATTCCTGAGCGAGTCGCAACAGCTGTTCCAGACGCTGAAGCAATCGGTGGCGTGGGACAAACGCATGAAGGCACGCAAAACCGCCAGCTTTGGCGTCTCCTATGACTACTCTCAGATCACCTACCCGGAAAGCCCGATGCCCGTGGAACTTTTGAATGTGTGCAAGAAGCTCGAGCAGGCACTCGGCTTCTTGCCAAACAACTGCTTGCTGAACTACTACGCAGACGGCCTTTCGTCCATGGGCTTCCATTCTGATTCGAGCGAGGAACTGGCTTCAGGGACCGGGGTAGCAATTGTTTCGCTTGGCGATGTGCGCTCCATCGTGTTTCGCAGCAAGTCCGACAAATCGGTCGAGTTCCACTATCCACTTCCGAGTGGATCGTTGTTGTATATGACCAAAGAGATCCAGGATCACTGGCTGCATGCCATTCCCAAGACCGTCAACGCGGGTGAGCGCATCAGCATGACCTTCCGGGCAATCGCTAAATGAGCAAATGCTTCTTCGTTCGCCGAGGGCTAACCCCTCCGTCAAGGGGGGGCTGGCCCGCACATGAGTGGTGGCCAGCATGGCTTGGCGCGACGACATAACAATTCGCATCCATCTCAGAACACGAGTGTATGCCGGGCTTTCAGGTCTTGACCCCACGCAGCCAAGATTTCGAAGAGGCGGTCCGCATCGAGAGAGTTTGAAGTTTCTCCCCCTCGGGCGCGGTTGGTCGGCTTTCGGCGGGAAAGGTCCGTCGGTCGAGGCGATCGGGGAGTTGATCCGCGTCCGGCGCTGCGCGCCCGGATCGGGAGGTTGGGCGAGGGGGTTGGATCCATTCGATCTGCGCTCGAACCCGCGGTGAGCCGGTCGCTGTGGGCCGGGTCGACGCGAATGCCTCGTGACCGGCGTGAGGGCGACGACGCCTCGGGCGCGGGCTGAGGGGCGCGGAGCGCCGGGTGGACCGGTTGGAGGGTAATCACTCGCTCGCAGTCCTGGAGGTGTCCGGTCGCACGGCGGTTGGGTGGTTCAATCAGTGGTCGGCGGGGCCTGGAGGATGTCTCTGGGGCGCGGTGCGGTGGTGGGGCGGCGCAGGGCGCCCGCGGATGGGCAGGCTCGGCTACTTTGTGTTGGAGCGCCACTCTCGCAATCATCTTCTCTCGCCACCCGGCACTGAATTACACGAAATCACCGCCTTTAACCGGCGTTCGCGGCGTGCGGTAAGCTTGGGGCGACGACTATGGAACCCAGCCGGATTGCAAGGAGCGCGCCAATGCTTTTGGATACACATGTCCTCCCAAAACTCGTTTTCGTCGCTGAGCGAGGCGCGCGTGATGCGAAGGGTCCGGTTTCTCAGTCCTGGCGTTTCTTCATGGAGGCGTACTTGAAATCCCTTCTGCTTGTTTTTGTGATCACGGTAATTGGCGCACTGAATTCCGGCTGCGTTACGGTTGCGCTCGCTCCAGGAGCCGACAAGGTGCGGCTAACCAAAAATCCCGCCGATGTGACGACGTGCAAAGTCGTCGGGAACGTCAAACGCCCGCCGGACAGTAGTTCTCTTGACTCTGAGGCGAGTATCCGCAATCAAGCCGTAGGGCTGGGCGGCAATACCGTGTTTATTAGTCAAGGGGGCATTGGCAATCCAGAGCAAGGCGTTGCCTACCAGTGTCAGTGAGGATCGTCTTCAGTTTGAATCCGTGTCGATTCCTGACACTCATAGGGCGGCCCCGCCCTCCCAAATTGCTGACGGTAGATGCCGACCGCATTCGCGACTGGCAAAGCGCTCTGGCTGCACTGGGACGTCTGGATCATGGGATGGGTGCAACCAAATTGCTTTCGATGTTTGGATCGTCGGTCACCACGAGATGTACATCTGCGTTATACCCCGTTACGAGTCCAGGTCCCAGCTGGAAGTCCATCGTGCCGCCGTTCCCGCTCAAGGTAACCTGGGCAAGTTCGATATCAATCGGTTGAGCATACGGCGACTTCTTCAGATCGAAATCAACACCGTACCCATGATTGCCGGTGAGCGTGCAGTTTTGCACCAGGACTCCGCGAATGACCTGGGTATTATTGTTCGGCTCAAAATCGATCCCCGCCCACGGCCCACCACTCGCGCTGTTTCCAAGCCCAGCTGTGTTCGAGAAAGTGCTGTTTGATACAGTCATGCCGTCGACGTCGATCACACTGAGACCATTTCTCGAGTTACTATCAGCAATGATGTTGTTGATGACGATATTGCTGTTTGGGGTACTGTTTGGAGTTCCAGGGCTTGCATCCCCTAAGTAGATCCCATCCCCGCCAGAGTCCATTAGAGTCAATCCATCCACTGCGACATTCGACGCAGATAGGATGTTGACGGTGTGTCTCCATTGTGCTGGCGGTAGCCTGGCATATTCACTCTTGTTCATACTCAGGAAGGAACCGGTTCCTCCCTGAAGACGGACGTTCTGTACCCGGTCGAGTGTAACCAGGCTGTCGCTGTCGCCGGGGAACGCACCAGTCTGAGCTTTGAGACCGACCCCTGAACTCCACGTCAGGGTCTGATTGCTTCGCGCCCAGACAGGCCCGCTGTAATAGATCTGCCCATTCGCGCCATCAAACTCAATCGTCAGGGCACCGGAATCGAGGGCCCATTGCAGGCTGTTGCGGATACTCGGCTCAGCCGGTAAGGGTGCCGGATCGACCGTAAACGTTGAGGCCCACTGACGTGCCGGGAAGTTGTAGGAATAGTTGGGAACGATTTTCGTGGCTGTGGGGGTGAGTACATAACTCTGACTGATCCCGCAGGCGCCATCGGTCTGGCCGAAGCAGCCGTTGTCAAATCCTGCTCCGTTGGAATTCAGCAAGTACCGTCGAGGGAACGAGGCATCACCCGAGAAGGTGAACACGTCAGTCTTGCCGTCGCCATTGAAATCGCCCGCGATCAGCTGCGTGACGTTACGAAACATGTAAGGTTCGGTGTCAAAGCCACAGACATTGTCCTGTTCACTGAAGCAGGCAGAGACGAACGCGACGCCGTTTGACAGCAGTAGGGCCCGACGGGGGAATGAGGGGTCGCCAGACACTACAGCGATGTCCGCCTTTCCGTCGCCGTTGAAATCCCCCGGAATGAGCTTTGTGAGCGGGTGGAACATATAAGGCTCGGTATCCAGCCCGCAGGCTTCGTCCTGCTCACCGAAGCATCCGACAACGAATTGCGTGCCATTGGAAAAAAGGAGAGCCCGGCGAGGGAAGGCAGGATCACCGGATACCACGAGAATGTCTGCCTTGCCATCCCCATTGAAGTCGGCAGCAATGAACTTCGTTGCGATATTGAACATGTACGCTTCCGTGTCTAAGCCACAACTCCCGTCCTGCTGACCAAAGCAGGTGACGTTGAAATTGGTACCCGTCGACAGCAGAATCATGCGCCGTGGAAAAGTCGGATCCCCGGAAATGACCACGACATCGCTTTTGCCATCCCCATTGAAATCACCCGTGATGAATTTCGTATGGACGTCAAACATGTAAGCCTCGGTGTCGAAGCCACACGCACCATCCACTTCACTGGAGCAGGCGATTGCGAACGTTGATCCCGTTGACAGCAGCAACTGCCGTCTCGGAAAGCTTGGATCCCCCGAAATGACCAGCACGTCGGTCTTGCCGTCGCCGTTGAAGTCCCCGGTGATGACCTTTGTTCTGCTATCGAACATGTAGGCTTCGGTATCAAACCCGCAGGCCCCATCCGATTGGCCGTCGCAGGCAGCCGCAAAGCTCGTACCGTTCGATAAAAGCAGCAACCGGCGCGGGACTGCAGGGTCCCCGGATATCAACAGCAGATCCGATTTGCCATCTCCATTGAAATCCCCGTACAGCAACCGCGTATTCGGATTGCTCATGAAGGCCGCGCTTGGAATCCCACAGTTACCTGTGTTGGGGCCAGTACAAACAGCTTGGAAAGTAGCACCCGTAGAGACCAGGAGTTGCGGGACGGAAGAACCTCCGATGTTTCTGATCAGAACGAGATCTGCGCGGCCGTCCCCATTAAAATCGAACGGCATCTCGACCAGCGGTCCGGCCCAGGTAATTCCTATCATTGCCCAGAGAGCCACCCAGAGCAGTACGAAACGACGAAAGCCGCGACTAAATCCATCCATGTGAACGCTCCCTGCCGCACTCAATCGGCGACCGCGTGATGACTTTACTTGACACTTGTGACGCTGCGCAAGCAACCCATTTGCGTACGGCAACCGCTCCGGCCGGGCACAGATAGACATCGGGTGGCGGATTGCATTATGCGATCGCAGCAAGGTAGACATGTTGTTGCCTCATGGGAGATCGGAGGTGTCGTCCGACAGTCGCGATGCGCAATTTTTCATGATGGGGGTGTGGTGCGGGCAACATTGTCCAGCAGACGGATAGCGGACTCGATATCCGCCCAGGTTGGATTTGAAATGACTTCATCCTCCCGACCTGTCGATGAAAAATGACAAATAGTGAGTGACTCAATGCCCATGGAAACTCAACAAGTCGGCAGTACGTGGCCGAAAGTGGTTATCCGGGATAGATGGCGAGGATGTTGGTCCGTGTCCGGCGCTTCGCGCCTCGGATCCGACGCTTCGGCGGGGGTAGGATCAGTTGGAGGGAATTCGCTGATCGATGGACGAGCACTGTCGTCCGGGCTTGGCGCCTGCGTTCGTGTCCCCGAGTCTCGATCGGTTGGGGCGATCCGATCGGACGGAGCGGGTGCGGGTAGGCCGATAATGGTTTAATGGTTCGACTAAAGGAGGCAAAAGGATGATCTGGCTCCGAGCGGCTGGTTTGGCGCTGTTCCTTTCGGGGAGTTTTTTATTGATGTTGGTCCCCATGTTGGGGCATACGGTTTTGCTCGGATCCGCCGCGGCATCCATGATGGTTGGCGGGGCCGCATTGCTGTCTGCCGGCATGAGACGCAGATATTCCAGTGACCGCGGGGCGGGCGGACCGTACGGACGTGCATCAGCCCTGGACATTGGCGAGGGTAGTTCCCACCATGACAGCGGACACGACGGGGGGCATGGTGGCGATGGGGGACACTAAGATCCGGGATAGCCATCGATAGGTTTTGACTCGCGGGGTCGCGCGTCGCATCTGTGGGCCCCGCCTGTCGTCGTCGCTCAAGGGTACGTCCGTGTGTCCGAGTCTCGATCTTCTGGGGCGGTCCAGTCGGAGCGATCGGTGGGGGTCGAGCAGTCCGCTTCGGACGCAGGCGGGTGAGGTACGTACGCGGGAAGTTATGTATCGTGGGATGGGGTTCGGGAGGCGGGGCGGACCGGAGTCGGGACATTCATGTACAAACTGTCATATTTGAATAATGGTGAATGGGTAGAGCATTCGTTTGCGCCTGTTTTCTCCTTTGAAGCCACGCAGAGCGGCGGCGGACGTGTTGTGACGTGTGCGCCCGGCGGCGATCCCCTCATCTTTCAGCGCCTGCTGGGGTTGCTCGAGCCGCCTTATACGCTGCTGTACGTCTTGCATACGCCCCGGGGCGAACGGCCGGCGGGGCGGTACCAAAGCCCCGAACTCACCTCTGTGCAGTTTCAGAGATTCATGGAGCGATTTGAGACCTACTTGCGGGCTGACGGGCGTTTCGACCTGTGGGGATATTCCGCGAGCGAAGAGTCCTTTGTAGTGTGGGATCGTCACAATCGGGTGTTTGCCTATGGCGATTCTGACGAGGCCGTGGCGGCGTTGCGGGGTATGGGCTTTGAAGGCGGCGATATACGTATTCCCTCACCGCACTCCCACCACTTCCGGCCCGAATGCGACGTGGATGCCCGTGCGCTCCTCGCGGCTTTCGACTGGACGCACATGCCCTTGCGGCCGGAGGACGAGCAGTGACGGAAGGTCTCTACAGTCGCGTACTCGAGTGATCAACACGAACTTGGGGTTTGACCACGATCAACATGTTCTGGTTCGTCGGTCGAGGCGATCGGGGAATCGATCCGCGTCCGGCGCTGCGCGCCCGAAGTGAGAGGTATGGCGAGGTGGGTTGGATGGCAGACCGCTCTCGGAGCTGCTGGTCACAGCGTCGTGTTTGTCGGCAGTCCTCATCATGGCGAGGAGCGGGCGTCGGGATTCAACTGTTGGAGCTCCGCGGCGTCATGGGGTCGAGAGTCGCCCGAGATCGGAAGCCCGTCCGGAAGTCGGGGAGGCGGGCGGTGAGAAAACCCTGAAGGACCGGTTTTCGATCCGTGTCCGGCGCTGCGCGCCTGGAGTGGAGGCGAGGGTGCATGCAGGCGGACCGCATGTTCGATTGAGCTCCTTGGACGGGTTGATCGCAGCGGCGGGAGGACGACGACGCCTTGGGGCGTCCGAGGGCGCGGAGCGCCGCTAAACGGGTCGGAGGGGACTCACTCGGTCGCTGTCCTGGAGAGGGCCGGTCACGCGAGGCATCGGACGGCGGTGCAGCAGGTGGTCGGAGAGCGGGACCGGGTCGGTGCGGGGGCGGGATTCGACGATTGCCAGGGCGTATTTTGCGAGTACCGTCTGACTTCCTCTCCTGTTCGGTTGGGGGTCAAATGACGAGGCTCGAGCCGCTCGGGAGATAGCCACTCCAGGGTGCCTGCGCCTCGTCAGAGTCGGATTTGCATCATCGGATGCTGGTGTCTCGAGGAGTGCTCGTCGTATCCGCCAGGATCTGCGCGCTGAAGGTTACGCACTCATCGCAAATGAAAACACATAGCGACAATGCCGGATTGCGGCATCCGCCTTCAATGAGGCGTCGCACTTCATGTTGCGACTTACCACAGAACGAACAGAATACGGATCATGCTCGACAGCGCGGGACATCCGGCATCTCCCTTGTCCATGTGGGTGCGGCCAACTTGAATGCGCACAATGAATGTGTCAAGACGTTCATCCACTCGGGGAGGAGGCGCGGGCGGTGGATCGCTGGTGCACTGGCTGCATTTTATGGGACGATGTGGCTGGACCCTGACAGGCCTTAGGCGGTCACTTCACGGGTATGCAACGGAAATACACGATAGCGGCTATCGCACTGTGCTCGTTGGCGGGGATTCCTCTCCTCTACAAAGCTTTCGACCAAAGTGTCAGAATCTATTTTCAGTACCGTGTTGGAACGCTCTGCGAGAAATTAAAGCCGGGGATATCTCTCGTTGAGGCCAAACGAATGATATAGAAAGCGGGTTTAGAGCCGCTTGACTCTGTGACCGGGTCAGGCTGGGGCTTTGGTGGGCCATTCGCGCCAAACCGAGGTGATCATGAGTGCTCCGTGGTGGACGATGGGAACATGGTGAAAGAAGCCTATCTTGTGGTGTTATGATTCTGCTGTTGACGCAACGACAACAATGCAAGGGAAGCGAAAAATACTCATCGGCGTCGTGGCTGCGATAGTGTTAGGTGTACCATTCGGCCTGATAGCACTCTACGGCGGCGCCTTCGCATACGACATTCACCGTGTGCACTCGTTGTGCGCAAAGCTCGTGCCGGGCACATCGCTGGAGGATGCCCGCAAGTGGGCGGCAAGCGTGGGCCTTGAACAGTTTATGCCACCGTTTCCGGACGACCAGCCCTTCGGCTCGTACGACGCATCAGAAAATAACTGGTACTTTTCCATCCCCGTTGCGATGGAATATGGCGACGAACGCTGTAGCATTTATCATGACATGCACAAGGTGCTGAAAGCCGAGATGGATCTGTTGTGATCGCTGGGTCTCCCCAGTACTGACCGCATTCACCGTGCTTAACTCCCTCCTACCGCCGGCGGATTGCGAGGAGGGGGAGCGAGAGGATGTGGGTAAGCGATCGAGCATCGACGTTCTGTATTTGCGCTAATACACGATGTTGGGTGGAGAAGGAATCGGGACGATCGGGACGTCAGCATCGCGAAAGAAGGCGGTGATCGACGAACCACGTACCACTTGATCGATGGTCCAGCCCCACTCGCCGTATCTCGCTACAGCGGCTCTTTTGAGTAGACGTTTTTTATCCAGGTATTCGTTCTGACAGGCCACCGCGCGCAGTTTCGAAGGTGGAGGCGACAGATGGTAATCAGCCGGGACTCGCGTGCACCAAAGCTCAATGGAGTCGCTGGTATCCCGTTCAGTGGCCGGGTCGTAGCGAAACAGGACGTAGTCCTCGCCGCCGTTTTCGTCGATCGAATATCTCATTTCAGCCAATTCCCAATGACAACGGCCCGGTTTGAAACGATCGACAGGAATTGACCCACGATACGACGTCCCTTGAGTCCCACGATCCTGATCGACACTCAGCATCAGTGGAGCGGACACCGAATACGAAGCGGCCACTCCATCTCTCGACATGTACGTGCAGGGAGCTTCATCCGCCTTGCGACTGGGATTGACAGCAGGCATGTAGACTAGATGGAAATGCACGTGCATCCACGCCGGTAGAACCGCCGTGAATTGAGCGTTCCGGGCCGCCTGTGTACCCTCCCCTCGTGTCACAGTAGTTGCCACCTCAATAGGACGTAAACTATGGGGCAAGAGGCAATGAAGTGGCACGATACGGCAAAGAGTTTAAGGACCGCGCGATAGCGCGGCTTCTTCCCCCGGAGAGCG
>Ga0207703_10002053_pt1 | contig 17754 bp, 14 predicted proteins | sample KBSSwiS12_FD_184304 | JGI IMG/M metagenome (GOLD analysis project Ga0207703, IMG submission 184304) | Switchgrass rhizosphere microbial communities from Kellogg Biological Station, Michigan, USA - KBS Switchgrass S1-2 (SPAdes) (version 2) | ecosystem: Host-associated > Plants > Roots >...
CGACCTGGCCGACGCGCACTACAACGCCGCCCGCCTGCACCAGCAGCTCGGCGACGCGCGCCAGGCGGTGCGCCACTTCAACGCCTACCGGCGCCTGCAGCGGCCGCGCTGACGGCCGCTGGCCGTCGACGCGAGCATGGCGCGCTGCGCCGGACTCCGCGTCGCCGTATCCTCGCGCTTCCTTTCCGCGCCAGCGCCGTCGTCCTCCATGCCCCAGCTCTTCGAGCCCTTGCAGATCGGCGCGCTCGCGCTCGCCAACCGGATCATCATCGCGCCGATGTGCCAGTACTCGGCGAGCGAAGGCTCGGCGGGCGATTGGCACCTCATCCATCTCGGCCACCTCGCCCTGTCGGGCGCGGGCCTCCTGATCGTCGAGGCGACCGCGGTCTCGGCCGAGGGGCGCATCACCGAAGCCGACCTCGGTCTCTACAGCGACGCCAACGAAGCGGCGCTGGCGCGCGTCCTCGGCGCGGTACGTGCCCACGCGCCGATTGGGATCGGCATGCAGCTCGCGCACGCCGGCCGCAAGGCGTCGAGCCGCGTTCCGTGGCAAGGCGGCGCGCAGGTGCCGCTCGGCGAGCCGGGCAGCTGGCGCGCGGTCGCGCCGTCGGCCCTGCCGCACGCGAACGGCGAAGAGCCGCCGATGGCCCTCGACGCTGCCGGCCTGGCGAAGATCCGCGCCGACTTCGCGGCCGCCGCGCGCCGCGCCGCGCGCCTCGGCCTCGACGGCCTCGAGATTCACGCCGCGCACGGCTACCTGCTGCACCAGTTCCTGTCGCCGCTGGCCAACCGACGCAGCGACGAATACGGCGGCAGCCTCGAGAACCGGATGCGCTTTCCGCTCGAGATCTTCGACGTGGTCCGCGCCGCGTTCCCTGCCGGCAAGCCCGTCTGGGCGCGCATATCGGCGACCGACTGGGTGCCGGGCGGGTGGGACATCGATGGCACGGTGGCGTTGTCGCAGGCGCTGAAGGCGCGCGGCTGCGCGGCGATCCACGTCTCGAGCGGCGGCGTCTCGCCGCAGCAGTCGATCAAGCTCGGGCCCGGCTACCAGGTGCCGTTCGCGCAGCGCGTCAAGGCCGAGGTCGGCCTGCCGACGATCGCCGTCGGCCTGATCACCGAGGCCGAGCAGGCCGAGTCGATCATCGCCAACGGCGAGGCCGACGCCGTCTCGCTCGCTCGCGCGATGCTCTACGACCCGCGCTGGCCGTGGCACGCCGCCGCCAGGCTCGGCGCGCGCGTCGCGGCGCCGCACCAGTACTGGCGCTCGCAGCCGCGCGAATTCAAGGACCTGTTCGAGAACGCAGCGTTCGGCGCGCGTTGAGGAGACCGTCGATGAAGCTCAATCCACTCGGCCGCACCGGCCTCTTCGTCTCCGAGCTCTGTCTCGGCACCATGACCTTCGGCGGCGGCGACGAAGGCCTGTGGGGAAGGATCGGCCGCCTGCAGCAGGACGAGGCCGAGCGCATCGTCGGCGCCGCGCTCGACGCCGGCATCAACTTCATCGACACCGCCGACGTCTACGCCGGCGGGCGCTCGGAAGAGATCACCGGCCAGGCGCTCAGGAACCTCAAGGTGGCGCGCGAGAGCGTCGTCGTCGCGACCAAGGCGTTTGGCGAGACCGGGCCCGGCGCGAACATGCGCGGAACGACGCGCAGCCACATCGTCGCGGCGCTGAAGGAGAGCCTTCGTCGCCTCCAGCTCGACCATGTCGACCTGTACCAGATCCACGGCTTCGATCCGGCGACGCCGATCGAGGAGACCGTGCGCGCGCTCGACACGATGGTCGAGCACGGCCACGTCCGCTACGTCGGCGTCTCGAACTGGGCCGCGTGGCAGATCATGAAGGCGCTCGGCATCTCGGAGCGGCTCGGCCTCGCGCGGTTCCAGAGCCTGCAGGCCTACTACACGATCGCCGGCCGCGACCTCGAGCGCGAGCTGGTGCCGATGCTGCAGAGCGAAGGCGTCGGCCTGATGGTCTGGAGCCCGCTCGCCGGTGGCTTCCTGAGCGGCAAGTACGGGCGCGACCAGGCCGGCGAAGCCGGCAGCCGGCGCACCGCCTTCGATTTCCCGCCGCTCGACAAGGAGCGCGCCTACGACGCGATCGACGTCATGCGCGAGATCGCGACCGCGCGCGGAGTTTCGGTGGCGCAGATCGCGCTCGCCTGGCTGCTGCACCAACCGGCCGTGACGAGCGTCATCATCGGCGCGAAGAAGCCTGAGCAGCTCGCCGACAACATCGGCGCGACCCGGCTCGCGCTCGACGCCGGCGAGCTTGCCAGGCTCGACGAGGTGAGCAAGCTGCCGGCCGAGTACCCGGGCTGGATGTTCACGCGCCAGGGCGAGATCCGGCGCAAGCAGATCGCCGAAGCGCGCCGCGCCGGCGCCGGCTGATCGCCGGCGCCGCCGCGCGCACATCGCAACAACGGCGGCCGCGGTGCCGCGAGGAGCAAGTCGTGGTCGAACAGCGCAAGGTCTGCATCGTCACCGGCTCGTCGTCGGGAATCGGCGCCGCGACGGTGAAGCTGTACGCGAAGCAAGGCTGGAACGTCGTCGTCAACTATTCGCGCGAACCCGCGCCCGCCGAAACCGTTGCCGCCGAGTGCCGCAAGCTCGGTGCCGACGTGCTCGTCGCGCGCGCCGACATCGCTTCCGACGCCGACTGCCGTCGCCTCGCCGGCCTCGTCGAGGCGCGCTTCGGCCGCGCCGACGTGCTCGTCAACAACGCCGGAACGACCAAGTTCGTCGCCGCCAAGGACCTCGACGGCCTCGACGCCGACGACTTCCAGCGCATCTACGCGGTCAACGTCATCGGCGCCTTCCAGATGGTGCGCGCGTTCGCGCCGCTGCTCGGCCGCCAGCCCGGCGCCGCGATCGTCAACGTCTCGTCGATCGCCGCGCTGATGGGAACCGGCTCGTCGCTCGCCTACATGGCGAGCAAGGGCGCGCTCAACGCGCTCACGATCGGCCTGGCGCGCTCGCTCGGGCCGGCGATCCGCGTCAACGCGATCGCGCCCGGGCTGGTCGAGACGCCGTGGCTCCAGAAAGGGCACGGCGCGGAAAAATACGCGGCCATGGTCGACGCGTATCGCGCCCGCTCGGCGCTCGACGCCGTGATCGCGCCCGAAGACGTCGCCGAGGCGGCCTGGTTCCTCGGCGTCACGGCGGCCAAGACGACCGGCGAGGTGCTGCTCGTCGACGCCGGCGTGCGCTTGACGCGGGGCTAGTCGCGGGCCGCTTCGATCGGCGGGCGACGCGTCGCCCGCTGATCGCGTCGCCGCGCCCGGGCCAAAGCCATCAGAATGCCGATCGTGCAGATCGCTCCTCGGACCCGCGCCCGCTCGCGCCGACGCGGCGTCGCCTGCTGATTGCGCGAATGCCGACGCGTCCGGTTCCCCTCCGCCACCGCCTGTTGCTGCTCGCCGCGGTGGCGATCCTGCCGCTGGCGCTGATGTCGGGAATCGCGCTGCAGGCGCTCCTCGAGCAGCAGCGCCGCCAGACCGAGCAATCCTCGCTCGACCTGGCGCGCGCGCTGGCGACGGCGGTCGACACCGAGCTGCGCCTGACGATCTCGGCGCTGCAGTCGCTCGCGCTCACCGAGCCGCTCGCGTCGGCGAACGAAGTCGACCTCGTCCACGCGCGCGAGTCGGCGCTGCGCGTCCTCGCCGAACGGCCCGAATGGCGCGCCGTGCTGCTCGCCGCGCCTTCGGGCGAGCCGCTCTTCAGCACCGCCACAGCGGTCGGAACGCTGCCGCCGAAGGTCACCGAGCCCGGCAGCATCGAGGAGGTCGTGCGGGCTCGCGCGCCGGTCGTCGGGCCGCTCACGCGCGGCCCGCTCGGCAACTGGGGCATCCCGGTGCGGGTTCCGGTCGAGCGCGCCGGGCAGCTGCGCTACGTGCTCTCGGCGGTCGTGCGGCCGGAGGCGATCCTGCGCGTCGTCAGCGAGCAGCGCGTGCCCGACGACTGGATCGTTTCGGTGTTCGATTCCAAAGGCGCCCGCATCGCCCGCTCGCGCGAGCACGCGCGCTTTCTCGGCACGGCGCCGTCGCCGTCGTTGCAAGCGCTGATGGCGTCGCTCGGACCGCGCAACGAGCTGGTCGGCGCTTCGTCGACGATCGAAGGGACGCAGGTCCACACTGCGCTGGCCCGGGTCCGCTCGGCGCACTGGGTGGTCGCGCTCGGCGTGCCTTCGGCCGTCGAGGCGGCCGCGCTGCACGGCTCCGCGCTTGCCTACGGCGGCGGCATCCTGCTCTCGCTCGGCCTCGGCAGCGTCGCCGCCTGGCTCCTCTCGGGCAGCATCGCCGCGCCGATCGCGCGCCTGCGCGACGCCGCCGCCGCGCTCGGCCGCGGCGCGCCGGTCGAGGACGCCGAAGCCGGCCTCGTCGAGATCGAGGCGGTCTCGCGGGCGCTCGTCACCGCCGCTGCCTTGCGCACCCGGGGCGAAGCCGAGCGCGAGCTGCTGCTCGATGCCGAGCGCGAGGCGCGCGCGACCGCCGAGCGCGCGCAGGCGCGCCTGCAGCAGCTCGTCAGCGCAGGCGCGCTGCTCTCGCGCTCGCTCGAGGAAGAGACGACGCTGGCGGCGATCGCCTCGGTGATCGTCCCGAGGATCGCCGACATCTGCCGTATCGACCTGCTCGACAGGAACGGCGTGCTGCAGAGAAAGCTCACCCATCACGTCGATCCGAAGCGCGAGGCGGAGATGCTTGCCTTCGTGAGCGAGCACGTGTCGACGCCCGACTCGCCAGGGTCGTTCGCGTGGGCGGTCGCGACCGGCAAGACCTTCTTCGCCAACGTCGAGCCGAGCGACGTCGAGAAATTCACCGACCCGGACTTTCGCGCCTTCGTGGAGGGCTTCGGCATCGTCGCCGCGTGCGTCGTGCCGCTGGTCGCGCGCGGCCGCACGATCGGCGCCATGTGCGCGCTGCAGGCCGATTCCGGACGGCGCTTCGGCGCCGAAGACGGCGCGCTGATCGGCGAGCTGGCGCAGCGAGCCGCGCTCGCGCTCGACAACGTGCGGCTGTTCGGCGAATCGCGCGATGCGCTGCACGACGCCAAGGTCGCGAATCGCGCCAAGGACGAATTCCTCGCCATGCTCGGCCACGAGCTGCGCAATCCGCTCGCGCCTATCGTCACCTCGCTCGACGTCATGGCGCGCCGCGACGGCCCGGCCGAAGGCCGCGAGCGCCGCATCATCGAGCGCCAGGTCGCGCATCTGTCGCGCATGGTCGACGACCTGCTCGACGTCTCGCGCATCACGTCGGGCAAGATCGAGCTGCGGCGCGAGCGCGTCGACCTGCGCGAGGTCGTCGCGCGCGCCCTCGAGCTCACCGAGCCCGTGCTGCAGGGCCGGCGCCGGCCGCCCGAGGTGAGCGGGCCGACGACGCCGGTCTGGGTCAGCGGCGATCCGGTTCGCCTGACCCAGGTGATCTGCAACCTGCTCACCAACGCCGCCAAGTTTTCGACGCCCGACCAGCGAATCGCCATCGCCCTGACCCGGAACGGCGACAGCGCGTCGCTGTGCGTCGAGAACGACGGCGTCGGCATCCCGGCCGAGCTTGTGCTGCGCATCTTCGAGCGTTTCGTGCAGGGCGAGCAGGCGATGCAGCGGGCGAGCGGCGGTCTCGGCCTCGGCCTGGCGATCGCCAAGAACCTGGTCGAGCTGCATGGCGGGACGATCGCGGTCGAGAGCGCCGGCGTCGGCCAGGGCGCGCGCTTCACGGTCACCTTGCCGACGGTCGAGGCGGGGGCCCCGGCACCGGCGCCGGCGATCGGCACCGGCACGGCGCCTTCGCCGACGCGGCTGCTCGTTGTCGACGACAACGACGATGCCGCGCAGTCGCTCGCGCTCGCCCTGCGCCTCGAGGGCCACGAGGTCGAGACGGCGACCGACGGCGACGCGGCGCTGCGCCTGCTCGACCGCTTCCGGCCGGCGGCGGCGATCCTCGACATCGGCCTGCCGACGATGAACGGCTACGAGCTCGCGCGCGCCTTGCGCGACGATCCGCGCACGCGCGCGATCGTCCTGATCGCGCTGACCGGCTACGGCCGCGACCCGGATCGCCGGCGCGCGCTCGATGCCGGCTTCGACGAGCACCTCGTCAAGCCGGTCGAGTTCGGCAAGCTGCTGAAGAGGCTGGACGAGCTGCTGGCCGGCGACGCGACGATCGCCCGCTGAGCCGAACGGTCGCGCGCGCGCCTTCAGATCGCGTCCGCCCCCTCGCTTCCAGCTCCGCGTGCGTCTTGCCGGCGCGGTGGGTCGCGTAGCCGTCGACGATCCAGCCGAAGATGATCGGGTCGACCAGCGCCAGCACCTGGCTGATCGCGGCGAGCACGAGGGCGAGGGCGACGAGGGCGCGATGCGGTCGAAGGTACTCCCAGAGGAGGCGCATCAGCGGGCCGGCCGCAGCAGCGGCGCGAGATCGAAGCGGCCCGACGTGGCGAGCAGCGGCGCCCACAGGTCGCCGACGGCGGCGATCCGCGCCGGCATGTTGAAGAGATCGAAGTCCTCGATCCGCGCCCCGGCGTCGAGCTCGTCCCAGGTGATCGGCGCCGACACGGTGGCGAGCGGCCGCGGCCGCGGCGAGTAGGCCGAGGCGAGGGTGCGGCCCCAGGCGTTCTGGTTGTAGTCGACGAGGACGCGGCCGGCGGGCCGCTTGGCGATCCGGTATTCGGCCGTGACGACGTCGGGCCGCAACGCGGCGAGGTCGAACGCGAAGCGCTTGGCGAAGCTCCAGACCTGCTTCTGCGTCGGCCCACGGACGATCGCCACGTAGACGTGCAGCCCCTTCGATCCGGTGGTCTTGACGATGGGCTGCATGCCGAGGCCTTGCAGGCCGGCGCGAACGAGCTGCGCCGTCTCGACGACACCGGCGTAGGTCGCCTCGGGCACCGGGTCGAGGTCGAAGTGCAGGTAGTCGGGGCGGTCGACGTCGTCGCAGCGCGCGTACCACGGGTTGAGGTCGATGCAGCCGAGGTTGACGACCCACAGCAGCGACGCGAGGTCCTGGATCATCGGGAAGTCGATCACGCTGCCCGAGCCGTGCGTGATCGCGCACGTCTCGATCCACGCCGGCCGCGGCGACGGCGCCCGCTTCATGAAGAACGGCTCGCCGTCGGCGCCGTCGGGGTAGCGCTTCATCACCATCGCGCGGTCGGCGAGGTGAGGCAGGAGGACGGGCGAGACGTCGGCGTAGTACTGGAGCAGGTCGCGCTTGGCGATGCCGAGCGCGGGCCAGAACGGCTTGTCGAGGTTGGTGAGCTTGACTTCGCGCTCGCCGACCGCCACCAGCGCCTCCCTGCCGGCGGGAATCCGCAACCCCGCGAAGAGCGGGCTTGCCGCGGGCTTCCCGCCTGTGGCGGGGCGCGGTCGCCTCGGCTCGCTCGTCGCCACGCGCCTCACTCGCCGACGAAATGGAGCGCGATCTCGCGCCGATGCGGCTTGAGCCGGTGCTCCCAGACGTAGATGCCCTGCCAGGTGCCGAGCACCAGGCGGCCGTCGGCGACCGGAATCGACAGCTGCACGGCGGTCAGCGCCGAGCGCACGTGCGCCGGCATGTCGTCGAAGCCCTCGTCGCGATGGCGAAAGATCGGGTCGCCGTCGGGAACGAGGCGGGCGAAGAAACGATCGAGATCGGCGCGCACCTCGGGCGCCGCGTTCTCCTGGATCAGCAGGCTCGCCGAGGTGTGGCGGATGAAGAGCGTCACCACGCCGCTTTGCGCGCCGAGCTCGACGATCCAGGCGGCGACCGGCTTGGTGATCTCGAAGAGGCCGCGGCCGAGGGTGTCGATCGCGAAGGCGGTGGCGGACTGGCGCAGCACGAGTCAAGGATAGGCGCAAGCGCACGGCTTCGGTGGCGACCCGTTCCGACGTTAAGCTCGCGCAGCGGGCGCAGAACCGCTTTACGGAGACTCCCATGCCCCACCTGCCCGGCCTCGCCTTCGACCTCGGCGAGACGATCGACATGCTGCGCGACACCGTGCAGCAGTTCGCCGCCGCCGAGATCGCGCCGCGCGCCGCCGCGATCGACCGCGACAACGTCTTCCCCGCCGACCTCTGGAAGAAGCTCGGCGCGCTCGGCCTGCACGGCATGACGGTGAAGGACGAGTACGGCGGCAGCGACCTCGGCTACCTCGCCCACATCGTCGCCATGGAGGAGGTCTCGCGCGCGTCGGCGTCCGTCGGCCTGTCGTACGGCGCCCACTCGAACCTCGCCGTCAACCAGCTGCACAGGAACGGCAGCGCGGCGCAGAAGAAGAAGTACCTGCCCAAGCTGGTCTCGGGCGAGCACGTCGGCGCGCTGGCGATGAGCGAGCCGAACGCCGGCTCGGACGTCGTCAGCATGAAGCTGCGCGCCGAGGCCAAGGGCGACCGCTACGTCCTCAACGGCTCGAAGATGTGGATCACCAACGGCGGCGACGCCGACACGATGATCGTCTACGCCAAGACCGACATCAACGCCGGCCCGAGCGGGATCACCGCCTTCATCATCGAGAAGGGGATGAAGGGACTGTCGTTCGGCGCCAAGCTCGACAAGCTCGGCATGCGCGGCTCGAACACCTGGCCGGTGTTCTTCCAGGATTGCGAGGTGCCGGCCGAGAACGTCCTGGGCCAGGAGGGCGGCGGCGTCAAGGTGCTGATGAGCGGCCTCGACTACGAGCGCGCCGTGCTCTCGGGCGGGCCGCTCGGCATCATGGCGGCGTGCATGGACGCGGTGCTGCCGTTCGTGCACGAGAGGAAGCAGTTCGGCCAGTCGATCGGCGAGTTCCAGCTCATGCAGGGCAAGATCGCCGACCTCTACACCACCTGGTCGGCGTCGCGCGCCTACGTGTATGCGGTCGGCCAGGCGTGCGACCGCGGCGACCACTCGCGAACGCTGCGCAAGGACGCCGCCGGCGCGATCCTCTACTCGGCCGAGAAGGCGACCTGGATGGCGGGCGAGGCGATCCAGGCGCTCGGCGGCGTCGGCTACACCAACGAGTACCCGGTCGGGCGCCTGTGGCGCGACGCCAAGCTGTACGAGATCGGCGCCGGCACGAGCGAGATCCGGCGCATGCTGATCGGGCGCGAGCTGTACGCGGAGAGCATGTGAGCGCGGCGCGCCGCTATCAAGACATTCCCGGGCCGCGCGGCGTTCCCTTCTTCGGCAACGCCTTCCAGTTCGACAAGCGCCGCGTCCACGAGCAGTTTGCCGAGTGGGTGCAGGAATTCGGTCCCTACGTCCGCGTTCGCATCGGCCCGCGCGACCTCCTTCTCGTCGCCGACCATGCGGTCATCGGTTCGGTGCTGCGCGATCGTCCCGAGCGGTTCCGGCGGCCGAGCAACCAGGCCAAGATCGCTCGCGAGATGGGCTTCGACGACGGGCTCTTCTTCGCCAACGACGCGGTCTGGAAGCGGCAGCGGCGCATGGTCATGGCGGCGCTCGACCCCGGGCACGTCAAGGCCTTCTTTCCGTCGCTGAAGACCGTCGTCGGGCGGCTCGAGGGCCGTTGGCGCAAGGCAGCGTCGGCCGGGACGGTCATCGACCTGCAGGCCGACCTGATGCGCTACACGGTCGACGCCATCGCCGGTCTCGCCTTCGGCGCCGACGTCAACACGCTCGAGTCGGATGAGGACGTCATCCAGCGCCACCTCAACCAGATCTTCCCCGCGCTGGCGCGGCGCTCGCTGGCCTCGTTTCCGTACTGGCGCTACTTGCCGTTGCCGGCCGACCGCCGCCTCGAGCGCAGCGTTCGCGAAGTCCAGGCGGCGATCGCGCGCTTCATCGCCGAGGCGCGGCAGCGCCTGCACGACGACCCCGAGCTGCGCAGCCGCCCGCGCAATCTCCTCGAGGCGATGATCGTCGCGGCGGACGCGCCGGGCAGCGAGGTCGATGACCGCGACATCGCCGGCAACGTCTTCATCGCCCTCATCGCCGGCGAGGACACGACGGCCAACACGCTCGCCTGGCTGCTCGACTTCCTGCATCGCCATCCCGAGGCGATGCGGCGCGCGCAGGAGGAGGTCCGACGCGTCGCGCCCCGAACGGCGTCGTTCACGCTCGAACAGATGGCGGATCTCCCGTTCATCGACGCCTGCATCAACGAAACGATGCGCCTGAAGCCCGTGGCGCCACTGCTGCCGTCGCAGGCGAACCAGGACACCGTGGTTGGCGACGTGGCGATCCCGGCGAATACCTTCGTCGTCGGCGTCATGCGGCCCGATGCCCTCGAGGAGCGCTACTTCCCGGACGCGAAGGCGTTCGCGCCCGAGCGCTGGCTCGCTGCCACCCCGGACGCGCCGAGCGCGCGTTCCACCACTCGGGTGTCGATGCCGTTCGGCGCCGGGCCGCGGCTCTGCCCCGGGCGCTATCTGGCGCTGCTCGAGATGAAGATGGCGATCGCGATGCTGCTCGGCGGCTTCACGATCGATCGCGTCGGCACCCGCGACGGCGCACCGGCGCGCGAGCTGTTCGCGTTCGCGATGGGCCCGGTCGGGCTGGAGATGAAGCTGGCGGCGCCGACCTAGCCGGCGCGGCGGCTGCGGGATGACCGAGGTCGAGATCGGCGAAGGCTTCGGCCTTTCCGATCGCGGCGTGCAAGTTTCGCGGGAAAGGCGCGCGTCCTCCTCAGGGCCGCGCTGGACTGACCGGGCGTTCGTGCAGGCGCGACCGGCGCAGCCCGAGCCAGACGACGGTGGCGACGACCACCAGCGCGCCGGCGACCTGCGACGGCGCGATCGACTGGCCGAGGACGAGCCAGGCCAGGCCGAGCGCGAACACCGGCTCGACGTTCATGATCGCCGAGTTGCCGACGACGCCGAGTCTCGGCAGCACGGTGAACATGATCGTGAACGCCGTGCCGTAGAGAAAGGTCAGCGCTGCCAGGCCCCACCAGCCGGGCGCCGCGTCGGGCAGGTGCAAGCCGCCGTGCGCCGTCGTCGCGACCGTCGCGATCACGGCGACGATCGCCATCGTCGTCGTCGTTCGCAGGCGCCCGTCGAGGTCGCCGGCCTCGTGCTGCGTGAACACGAGGGCCAGGCCGAACGTCGCCGCCGCGGCGAGCGCAAAGGCGACTCCGGCGCCGATCTGGCGCCACTGCGCCGTCGCGCCGAGGCCCGACGCGGCGCCGAGCACGTCGAGCGCGAGGGCCAGGCCGGCGAGCATCACCGGCATCGCGACCACGACGCGACGCTCCGGCCGGTTCCCGTAGAGGAGGCGTGCCCAGAGCGCCGTCCAGAGCGGGTAGGTGTTGAAGGCGAGCAGGGCCAGCGCGACCGGGAGTCGTGCCACCGCCGAGTAGAGACACAGGCTCTGCACGCCGACGAGCAGGCCGATCGCGGGCAGCGCGCGCCGATGGCGCCGCGTCAGCGCCACCGGGACGCGCTGGACGACGAGGAGCGCGCCGACGACGAGCGCGGTGATCGCGCTGCGAACGCTGACGGCGGTGGCGACGTCGACGCCGTGATCGAAGGCGACGCGCGCGGCGACGTGGTTCGCGCCCATCATGAACGCGATCAGGAGCAGCGTCGCGAACGCGGCGCCGGACAGCGCGGTCGCGCCGGACGGGCGGCCCGTCATTGGCGACCGCCGTGCCGCATCTAGGGCTTCGGCTGCGGCTGCGGCGGGTTCGGCGCCGGCGCGTTCGCCGCGAACGCCGCCATCTGCGCCGCCAGCGCCTTCTGGAACGCAGGCCGCGCCTCGCCGCGCTGCTTGTAGGCGTCGAGGGTCGGCCGCTGGGCGACCAGGTCAGTGTTGCGCAGGTTGCGCAGCACCGTCGTCATCATCAGGTCGGCGGCGGTGAAGCGGCCGGCGACGAGGTGCTCGCGGTCGCCGAGGAACTTGGCGAGATCGTCGAGGCGCATGCCGGTCCGGCCGGCGACCGTCTCGCGCAGCGGCTTGGCGCCTTCGCGGACGCCGCCCGGCTGCAGGTCGATGAAGTTGAGCATCGAGATCGGCGGCTCGACCGAGTTGAGCGCGGCGAAGGTCCAGGTGCGAACGAGCTCGCGCTCCTTCGCGTCGCCGGGCAGGAGCGCGGGCGAGCGCTCGGCGATGTGCAGGACGATCGCGCCCGACTCGAACAGCGTCAGCTCGCCGTCCTCGAGCGCCGGCACCTGGCCGAACGGCTGCAGCGCGCGGTAGGCGTCGCTCTTCTGGTCGTCGAAGCCGATCAGGCGCACCTCGTACGGCAGGCCCGCCTCTTCGAGTGCCCAGCGCGCGCGCAGGTCGCGCACCAGGCCCTGCGCGAACGGCGGCACCCAGCGGAATGCGGTGACCCGGATCATGGTGGGGGCGCCGCGAAGGTCGGGGCGAGCACTGCCGGCGCTGCCGCTTCCGGTGCGGGCTCGAGGACGGTGACGCGCCACAGCGTGCGCGCGTCGGCGGGGTCGGTGAGGGTCGCCGAGTGGAGCAGCGCCGCGTTGTCCCAGACGACGATGTCGCCGACGCCGTAGCGAAAGCGCATCTGGTAGCGCGGCGCGGTCGAGTGCGCCGCCAGCTCGTCGAGCAGGTCGCGCGCTTCGTCGTCGGGAAGGCCGACGATGCCGAACGAGCTGCCCGAGACGGCGTAGAGCGCCTTCTTGCCGGTGACCGGGTGCGGCCGGGCGATCCGGTGCGTGATCACCGGCATCTTTGCCTTCTGCTCGTCGCTGAGCACCGAGGCGGCGGTGCGGCTCGTCTCGTCGACGTCGTGGCGGTTGCCGTAGTGATGGATCGCCATCAGGGGCTCGATGCGCCGCTTCATCGCCTCGGGCAGGTCGTCGTAGGCCGCCTGCTGGTCGGCGAACAGCGTGTCGCCGCCGGCGCGCGGCACGACGCGCGAATAGAGCGTCGTCGCGCGCGCGGGCACCTGCAGGTACGAGTAGTCGGTGTGGAAGTACGAGCCGGCATCCTGCAGGCCGGTCGGCTTGCCGTCCTTCTTCACGTTGGACAGGATCAGGATGCTCGGGTCGTCCGGATGGTGGAACTGGTCGATGACGTGCGGCTGCGGCGGGCCGATGCGGCGCGCGAAGGCGAGGAACTGCGCAGCGCTGATGTCCTGGGCGCGCAGGGCGAGCACGTGGTGCTCGTAGAACGCTCGCTCGAGCTCGGCGAAGTCGGGGTCGGGCAGGGCGCGGCCCAGGTCGACGTCGCGGGTCTCGACGCCGAACCCGGGCAGCTTGTCGAAGCGGATCACTTGAGGAACTCGGGCGAGACGAGGCGCGGCAGGACGAGGATGATCTCGGGGAAGAAGATGGTCAAGGCCAGCACGCCGAGCATCGGCATCAGCATGATCATCACGTCCTTCATGACGTACATCAACCTCACCTTGGCGATCGCGCACGAGATCATCAGGCACAGGCCGTACGGCGGCGTGACCAGCCCGAACGCGAGCGAGATGATGCCGATCATGGCGAAGTGCACCGGATCCATGTGCGCCGCCTTCGCCAGTGGCTCGAGGATCGTCCCAACGATGATGATCGCCGGGATCGCGTCGAGGAAGCAGCCGACGACGAGGAAGCAGAAGGCGATGAAGAACCCGGTGGCGGTGATTCCCATGCCCCAGCTGCCGACGCCGGCGAGGAGCGCCTTCGGGATCTGGTAGTAGGCGAGCAGCCAGCCGAACGCGCTCGCCGTGCCGACGCAGAAGAGCGCGACGGCGGCCAGCTTGCCGGTGTCGATGAGCGCCTCGTACAGACCGGTTCCCTTGAGCTCGCGGTAGACGAAGATCGACAGCACCGCGGCGTAGATCACCGCGATCGCCGCCGACTCGGTCGCCGTGAACCAGCCGAAGATCTTGCCGCCGACGATGATCACCGGCGTCATCAGCGCGGGGATCGAGACGAGGAGCGCCGCGAACACCTCGCGCAGCGTCGAGCGCGGGTACTTCGGGTAGTTGCGCAGCTTGGCGTAGACGTGCACCGTCGCCATCTGCACGGCACCGAGCAGGAGCCCCGGGATGATGCCGGCGAGAAACAGCGCGCCGATCGACACCGACAGCGTCCCGCCCCAGACGATCATCAGGATCGACGGCGGAATGATCACGGCGAGCACCGCCGAGACGGCCGTGATCGCGACCGAGAACGACAGGTCGTAGCCTTCCTTGACCTGCGCCTCGATGAAGATCTTGCCCTGGCTCGCCGCGTCGGCAGTCGACGACCCCGAGATGCCGGCGAAGAAGATCGACAGCACGACGTTGACCTGCGCCAGGCCGCCGGGCAGGTGGCCGACCAGGTCGCGCGAGAGCCGGACGAGCCGGTCGGTGATGCCGCCGACGTTCATCAGGTTGGCGGTCAGCAGGAAGAACGGCACCGCCAGCAGGATGAACGAGTTGTACGACTTGAAGGTCTCGTTGAAGAGGATCATCGGCGACAGGCGCGGCTCGTAGAGCATCACCGGCAGGCAGGCCAGGCCGAGCGCGAACGCGATCGGCACGCGTACCACCATCAGGAAGAAGAACGCCCCGAACAGGACCAGCGCCGCGAACGACGGCGAGAGCGCGCCGCCGCTCACAACACTGCCTTGTCGGTGCCGGCGAGAAGCCGCAGGTTGGCGAGGAAGCGCTCGCCGAGGAAGACCACCCAGGTGAAGCCGGCGAGCGGCCAGGCGATGAAGATCCAGACCATCGGCAGCTCGGCGAGCTCGGACGTCTGGTCCCAGCCGAACTGGACGAAGCGGATGCCGTACCAGATGAAGACGAGCGCCATCACCAGGACGAACAGGTCGGCGACGACGCGCAGCAGCGCGTTGGCGCGCGGCGCGAGCTCGGGCCAGAGGTCGACGTCGAAGTGCGATCCGTCGCGGATGCCGACCATCGAGCCGATCATGATCATCCAGACGAACAGGAAGCGCGCCATCTCCTCGGTCCAGATCCACGACGGGATGAAGTCGGTATGGCGCGACAGGATCTGGATCGCGACCGGAACGACGAGGACGGCCACCGTCACGACCAGGAGCAGGTTGAGGAGCCGGTAGTAGCCATCGATGAGCTTGCGCATGGAGCTTCCCTCTGTCGTCGGCGCTGCACCCGCCGCGGCGCGGGCAAAAAAATTCCGGCGGAGGAGTCACCCCCGCCGGAACTCGCCCGACGTCCTACATCCCGTTGATCTTGGCGTAGATCGCCTCGGCGCCGATCTCCTTGGCGTAGTCCGCCATCACCGGATCGACCGCCTTCTTCATCGCGTCGCGGTCGGCGAACGGGATGCGTTTCAGCTTGCCTGCCTTCTCGAGGGCGTCGAGCTTGGCGGTGTCCTCGCTCGACTCGACTTGGCGGCCGTAGGCGCCCGCTTCCTTGCCGGCCTTGAGGATCGCCGCCTGCAGGTCGGCCGGCAGCTTCTTGTAGGTCTTGCCCGAGAAGGCGATCGGCCGGATCGTGATCGCGTGCTGCGTCATCAGCAGGTTCGGGCCGACCTCGTAGAACTTCATCGCCTCGACGCCCGCGGCCTCGTTCTCGCCGGCGTTGATGACGCCGTTCTGGATCGCGTTGTAGACCTCGTTGTAGGCGATGACGGTCGGCGACATGCCGGTCGCGGCGAAGGTCTTGCTCCAGATCGGCGCGCCCTGGACGCGCACCTTCAGGCCCTTGAGTTCGGCCATGTTCTTCGCCGACTTGTTGGCGAAGATGTTGCGCGTGCCGCCGCCGGCGTAGCCGATCAGCATCACGTCGGCCTTGTTGGCGATCTCGTCGGCGACCGGCTTCAGGACGTCGGCGTCGAGCACCTTGTTCCAGTGCGCGAGGTCGCGGAACAGGAACGGCGCATCGATGAACGGCGCCGCCTTGGAGAACGTCGACATGTGCGCCGGCGAGACGATCCCGTAGTCGACCGAGACGCCCTGGTTCATGTAGGCGAAGTAGTCCTTCTCGAGACCGAGCTCGCTGTTGCGGTGCAGCACGAAGTTGATCGGCTTGCCGTAGTACTTCTTGACCAGCTCCTCGAACTTGAGCAGCGACTTGTTGAACGCGTGGTCGTCGTTGAACTGGACAGCGCCGTGCAGGGTCACCGGCGCCTGGGCCGTCGCAGCGAAAGGCAGCGCGACCGCGAACGCGGTCAGGCCGCGCAGCAGGGTGCGGATGAAAACGGACATGGTGTCTCCTCGATGTCCCGGCGCGAGCGGATCGGTCGCGTGCCGGACCATCTTTCTGCCTCCACCGAGGCGTGTCAACGCGGGCTTGCACTGGGTCGTCCGGACAACCCGCGCGGCGACGTTAAGCTCGCGGGTCGGGGAACCACAACGAGAAGAGAGAGCCATGGCCGCGATCAAGTCGCGCATCGACACGCGCTCGGACGAGTTCAGGGGCAACGCCGCCTCGCTGCAGCGCCAGGTCGACGATCTGCGTGCGCGTGCCGCCGAGGTCGCGCTCGGCGGCGATGCCAAGTCGCGCGAGCGGCACGTCGCGCGCGGCAAGCTCCTGCCGCGCGAGCGCGTCGACGGGCTGCTCGACGCCGGCGCGCCGTTCCTCGAGATCGGCCAGCTCGCCGCCCTCGGCATGTACGACGGCGAGGCGCCTGCCGCGGGGATGATCGCCGGCATCGGCCGCGTCCACGGCCAGGAATGCATGATCGTCGCCAACGACGCGACCGTGAAGGGCGGCACCTACTACCCGATGACGGTGAAGAAGCACCTGCGCGCGCAGGAGATCGCGCTGCAGAACCGCTTGCCGTGCCTCTATCTGGTCGACTCCGGCGGCGCGTTCCTGCCGCGCCAGGACGAAGTCTTCCCCGACCGCGAGCACTTCGGCCGGATCTTCTTCAACCAGGCCAACATGAGCGCGCAGGGGATCGCGCAGATCGCCGTCGTCATGGGCTCGTGCACGGCGGGCGGCGCCTACGTTCCGGCGATGAGCGACGAGACGATCATCGTCAAGAACCAGGGAACGATCTTCCTCGGCGGGCCGCCGCTGGTGAAGGCGGCGATCGGCGAGGTCGTCAGCGCCGAGGAGCTCGGCGGCGGCGACGTCCACACGCGCCTCTCCGGCGTCGCCGACCACCTTGCCGACGACGATCGCCACGCATTGGCGATCGCGCGCCGCATCGTCGCCAGCCTCAATCGCACGAAGCCCGAGACGGTGACGCACGAGGCGAGCGAAGACCCGCTCTACGACGCGAAGGAGATCTACGGCGTCATCCCGCAGGACACGAGGAAGCCCTACGACGTTCGCGAGGTGATCGCGCGCATCGTCGACGGGTCCCGTCTCGACGAGTTCAAGGCGCGCTACGGGTCGACGCTCGTCACCGGCTTCGCGCGCCTGTACGGCATGCCGGTCGGCATCATCGCCAACAACGGCATCCTCTTCAGCGAGTCGGCGCAGAAAGGCGCCCACTTCATCGAGCTGTGCTGCGAGCGCCGCGTGCCGCTCCTCTTCCTGCAGAACATCACCGGCTTCATGGTCGGCAAGAAGGTCGAGAACGCCGGCATCGCCCGCGACGGCGCGAAGATGGTGACGGCGGTCGCCACCGCACAGGTGCCCAAGCTCACCGTCCTCATCGGCGGCTCGTTCGGCGCCGGCAACTACGGCATGTGCGGGCGCGCCTATTCGCCGCGCTTCCTCTGGATGTGGCCGAACGCGCGCATCAGCGTCATGGGCGGCGAGCAGGCGTCGGCCGTGCTCGCCACCGTCAAGCGCGACGGCATCGAGGCGCGCGGCGGCACGTGGTCGGCCGAGGAAGAGCGCGCGTTCAAGGCCCCGCTCCTCGAGCAGTACGAGCACCAGGGCCACCCGTACTACGCGAGCGCACGTCTCTGGGACGACGGCGTCATCGACCCCGCCGACACTCGCCGTGTCCTCGGCCTCTCGCTCGCG
>Ga0207703_10002057_pt1 | contig 17748 bp, 28 predicted proteins | sample KBSSwiS12_FD_184304 | JGI IMG/M metagenome (GOLD analysis project Ga0207703, IMG submission 184304) | Switchgrass rhizosphere microbial communities from Kellogg Biological Station, Michigan, USA - KBS Switchgrass S1-2 (SPAdes) (version 2) | ecosystem: Host-associated > Plants > Roots >...
CGGCGAGCGCGAGCTTGAGCGGGCGCTGGCCGAGCTGCAGTGCATCGGCGTGCAGCTGGTCTACGCGCTCAACCGGCCGCTCGGCGACGTGCTCACCGCGATCCGCGCGCTGGTCAACGCCGGCTGCGGCATCGTGTACGTGGACTATCTGCAAGCGATCATGCTCGGCCACGAAGCCAAGCGCGCCGAGCTGGTGAGCGAAGCGGCGCAGCGGCTGAAGTCCGAGTGCCAAGCGCTCAACGTGCCGCTGGTCCTTGGCTCGCAGCTGACGCGGGCCGAGAAGCACAGCCGGTTTGCCGAGCCGTTCGAGAGCGAGCTCAAGGAGTCGGGCGACCTCGAGAACAAAGCCGAGGCGGTGTGTCTGCTGTGGAAGTCCAGCGACGGCGAGGACGCGCTGGCGTTCGGCAAGTTCAGCAAGATCAAGCACACGCCGAAGCGCCCCCGCTTCGAGGTGATCCGCAACGGCACGGGCGCGGTGACCAACCTCGGCCCGTTCACGCAGCACAGCAACGGCAACGAACAACCGAGGCAACCATGGTGAAGAGTCTGCATGCGGAGTTCGTAGAGCGCACCGGTCAGCTCCCGCAGTTGCACATGCACGCAGTGATCGCGGAGCTCGCCGGCTCGGGCGAGGCTGCACTCGCGGCGGAGCTCGAGGAGCTGCGACAGCGGTGGTCTCGAGCGGTGCGGCGGCGCTCACATGCGTGCCCGCCCGGCAGTGCGCGCAAGCGCCTCGAAGACGTGCTCTTGCGCCTCGAGACGGCGCTCGAGCTGCGGGATCCATGTCAGGCTTCGGCAGCAGGGTGGCGCGCTGCTGAACGGCAGCAAGCGCATGCGGCGGTCGATGCGCTTCGAGCGGAGGGCGAGGGCAATGCCGCGAGCTGAGCCATGCCAGCACCGTCGAGCGGTGCGGCTCGCCGCTGACGCGCAGCTCTGGGGCGAACCGTGCGCGCCGCGCGGGATGGTTCGCTGGTGCTGCCATTGCGGCGCGGTGCAGGTTTGCCAAGAGCGCTGGTACGAGCCGCGCTCGACGGCGACGGCCGAGAAGCTGTGGCGCAACGCAAACGGGCGAGGACGAGGGGAGGGGCGTCGTGCCAGCTAAGCCGGCATGCTCGCACCGGCGTTGGTGCATCGTCGCAAGCGACGCGATCGTCACCAACTCTGGCGGTAGCGACCGCGCGGGATGCGTGGTGCATTGGTGTCCCGACTGCGGTGCGATCCGTCCCGAAGCAGACGGGCGACGAGGCCCCTGGCTCGCGCCTGGTTCGGCGCTCGTGCGGGACATGCTCAAGAAGGTTCGCGAGCGTCGACTTGATCGGGCGCGACAGGGGGCAATCGATGCCTAGTGAGCTCGAGTGGTGCTTCGAGAGCGACCGCGACAATCCCGACGCGGCAGAGGCCTTCGCCGCCTACCTCGACGAGCTCGCGCGGCTGTGCAACGCGGCGACGCCCGGGCCGTGGAAGCTCCACGACGGTGAGGACGAACTGACCGCGCCCGATGGCCACACCGTCGCGGAAACGTTCGGCGGCATCAGTCGGTTCGACAACGCGCGTTTCATCGAGGCGGCCCGCCACGCGCTGCCGCAGCTGCTCGAGACGGTGCGGGAGCTGCAGGTCGAGCTCGACATCGCCGACAAGCGGCTGCGGTTCGAGACCACCAAGGACGACAGCGAGCGTAAGGCGCTACAGCGCGAGCTCGCCAAGCTCCGCGGCAGCGACCCGTCATTCGGGTGCGAACCAGGTAACGAATGCGGCCGCGTGGGTTGCCCGGAGTGCCAGCAATGAAAGCCAGCGCCGCCCTCAGCCTGTTCGACGAGCCACCCGAGAAGTGGGTGCCCCCGCTGCTCGGCGAATGCGTGCTTGGCATCGACCCGTCGCTGACCGGGTTCGCGATCTGCTACTCGGTGCCGGGCAAGCAGCTCGTCGAGGGTCGCTGGTCGAGCAAGCCGGCCACCACCGTGCACGGTCGGATGGAACGATACGAGCGGCTGATTCGCGGCGTCCTCGACGTGGTGCGCGCGCAACAGCCCGGGCTGATCCTGATCGAGGGCTATGCGTTCGCAGCTGCTGGGCGTGCGCAGCAAGGGCACCACGATCGCGCCGAGCTTGGCGGTGTGCTGCGCTGGCGGCTGTGCGAGTTGACGCAGTGCCCGATCATCGAGCCAGCACCGGCGAGCCTCAAGAAGTTCGTCACCGGCAGCGGCGTCGGCAGCAAAGACATCATGGTCTCGACGCTCGCGCGCGACCATCAGCGCACGTTCAGCAGCGACGACCAGGCGGACGCGTTCGCGCTCTGTCAGCTCGGCCTCGCGCTGACCGACCAGCTGCCGCCGCCCTCGACGAAGGTTGCGCGCATCTACCTCGACAAGCTGCGCGCGGGCTACGGGCTGAAAGGGAACACGCTGTGATGCTTGACCAGATCACCACCCGCGCGCTCGCCTCGATGCTCATCAGCTGGACATCGTACCGGCAGCCCGACTTCGTGATCGGCGGTCACGCCGACCCGTACCTGCGCCGATGGCATCGCATCCCGCGCAACAAGCGGTTCAACGTGTACGTGCACGAACTGCTGCGCTCTGACGACGACCGTGCGCTGCACGACCACCCTTGGCCGAACCTTTCGATCATCTTGGACGGCAGCTACACCGAGCACACGATCGCGGCAGGCGGCATCCACCACCGCGTCGAGCGCCGCCCGGGTGACGTCGTGTTTCGCTTGCCGTGGCGCGCGCACCGACTCGAGGTGACCGCACCGTGCTGGTCGCTGTTCATCACCGGCCCGGTCGTGCGCGAGTGGGGCTTTCACTGCCCGCGCGGGTGGCTGCATTGGAAGCAATACACCGACGCGCAGGACAGCGGCTCGATCGGTCGCGGCTGCGAGGGTGCGCAATGACCTGCAAGGTGCTGCGGTTCGATGGCGTGCGCTGGCTCACCACCGGTAGAAAGGGCACGCGCGCGCATGCGTTCGAGCGCGATCACTTTGTGTCGATCTGCAGCGCGGTGACACTGGCGAGTCCCGACCAGTGGCGCGCTGCTGTCGAGCTGACCTGCGCTCGGTGCAGAGCTGCGCTCAAGCGCGGAAAGTTGGTGCCAGCATGACCTGCACCAACTGTAGCGGCCTGTTGCAGCTCGCTGAGCGTACCTGGCGCTGTGCGTGGTGCGATGCGCGGGGAACCTACGCGCAGGGTCCGCTGCTGCGAAACGGCAAGCGCTGGCGCGTTCGGGTGGTCGAGCACGCAGGTCGGGTCGAGCACTGTCGTGGTTGGATGCCAGCCGGCTCCATGACGCACGCTGAGCGCGTTGCAGAGCAGAAGGGGACGATATGAGCGACGACGAGCAGCGAGCGCTTTGGGCGGTGCAGCAGCTCGAGGAGTCGCGGGGCAGAGCGCACCTGCGCGCTGAGCTGTGGGCGCGCGCGTACGCCGCCGAGTTCGCCGGACTGCGCACCGATGGCGAGGTGCGCGACCATCAGGATGCTGACCACGCGCGACAAGTCGCACGCACCATCGCGGACGGGGTCGCAGCCGACTTCGATCGCTACTGCCGGGAGCACCTGCCATGACATCACTTTGCATACGGTGCGGGCAGCTCGTCGGCGACGCACGGCACGCGATGCTCGTCGCACTGGCACTGACGCTCGCGTCGTGTCGCGCCGCTGCGCCGCCCCCTATCGACTGGCCCAAGGTCGTGCACAGCGCGGCCGAGCTTGGCGGCCTGGCGCAGCCTCATGGCCAGACGATCGTCGTGTGCCTGGTGGGCGACGCGCCCAACGCCGTGCTGATCGCGCCCAGCGGTGCTGACGCGCCCAGCGCTGCGGACAAGCCAAGCGGTGCGGACAAGCCAAGCGGTGCTGTGCAGGACGGTGCGCCATGACGGATCGCTCCATGATTCACTCCGCATCGTCGCGACCGGCGTGGCTTGCTCGGCCGGGGGTCGGGATGGCGCACGCGTTCGATCTCCGCGTCCAAGCGAGCTGCTGCGGCAAGGCACTACGCGGGCCGCACCTGAGCTGGGAACCGGCGACCGGTGCGCGTACGCGCTGCAGCAGCTGCGAGGCGATCGTGTACATGCTCAAGCATGCAGCGGGGGCGCAATGACCCGCTACACCGCCAGCCATCTCGCCGAAGCGCAGCGGCTCGCGCCGATGCTCAACCCCAAGGCCCAGGAGCGCATCGCCCAAGCGCTGCACGGCCGCGAGCTGCGGGGCCGGATGACGTTCGTGCAAGAGCTGCTCGAAGCGCCCGACGTCGCTGACCGTGATGCTGTCATTCGGCGATGTCAGCGCGAGCAGGAGCAGAGCACATGAGCCGGCCAGCAATAGATCCGGCTGCCATCACGGCGGACGTCCCACCCGCCTCAGCAAAGGAGCCCAGTTATGATCCCAGATCCCAAGTCCGAGCCAGTGCCCGAGCCAGTGCCCGAGCCTGCGCCGGTGCCCGCGCCTCATGCGCCCAGCCCAGGCGTAGGCGTACCCGAGCCCGAGCCGGCGCCGCCCGAGCCCGACCCGCAGCCGGAAGCACCCAGAGGGCGACCGAGCATTGCCAGTTCGGAGCGCTGACCGCGTGTGCCCCCAGCCGCGATGAGCGCAGCTCCCCGGGGTGTGGTGTCGCGGGAGATCCGCGGCCGGGCAGTGTCTTCCTCTTGAATCAGACCGGGGAGCTGCGCTCATGAGCGGCGAGCAGAGCACCATGAAGACCGAGATCAACGCGGCGCTCAACAAGCTGCGCAGCGAGCAGCGAGAGCGCATTGAGCGTCAGGCGCGGCGGCGCTTGCTGGTTGTCGGGCTGCTGATGGGCGCCCTGTTCGCGCTCGGCATCGCGCTCGGCGTCGCACTGTGGGGACGGCCATGAGCATTGGAAGGGGTCGCATGAAGCACCGCGCTCGACAGCTGCTTGCTGCTGCTGCGTTCACCGCGATCGGCGCGGTGGTGCTCAGCGTCTGCGCTGTCGGGCTCGCAGTGCACGTGGTCGCGATGGGGTGGGAGCTGCTGCGCGGGGGTGACCGCAGCGAGTTCGCGGGTGATCACGAGCAGAGCGAACAATGGCGAGCGAACGAAGGGAGCATCACGTGACATTGGCAACGCTATTCATCATCATCGCGATCGTCGTGCTGCTACTCTGTGGCGGCCTCGGCCAAGAGCGCCTGGGGTATTGGAGCTGGTCGCCGGTGGGCGTGCTCCTCCTGGTGCTGCTCATCCTCTGGCTCACGGGGCGGTTGTCATGAACCCGCGCGAGCGCGACGAGAGCTTCGTTTGCCCACACCTGCACGGTACGATCCGTCGCGGCGATTGTGCAGCGCGGCACCAGCGGTTCGGCGGCACGAAGTCCAGCGTCGAGGGCGTCACCGGATGCTGCTGCCGGCGCTGTGATGTGGGGGCCGGGCACGCCCGCGATGCTCGAGTCGAGCATGTGCAGCTCGCCACGATCGTGCCCAAGCCGAGCGCGCGCAGGCGACGCCCACTGCTGTGCTTAGGCTGCGGAGGCCCCATCCTGGAGCCGCGCGTCTACCGCCGCGATCGGCTGCTGGATCTGCGCCGCCGGGTGTGCGGCCCGGCGTGCGCGCTCGCGGCCAGTGAATACAAGCGCCGCATGCAAGCAAATCAACTGCCCGAGTGGGCATGACAGGAAAACAGGGAACATGACGACAGCAGCCGGAGCACTTATAGCGTTGGGCCTCGTGATCGCAGCCTGGGTGACCAAGGCGCAGCAGCCGCCGCCCATGGCGAACGTAGCGGGGTGGGTGATCGCAATCGTGGGCACGGTGCTGCTGTTGCTCGCCGCGTTCACTGGGTGGGCGCCGCGATGACCAAGCAGCAGATCGCGGTGGAGGCAACCGAGTGATTATCTTCAGTGCGTCGATGAGTGTCGACGACGAGTCGCTCAGCCGGTGCGACGCTCGCCGGTTGGCCTGGATTGGCACCTACATCGCAGAACTCACCACGTGTCGAGCCACCGCGAGCGCCTCGCGCCGGACGCAAGCCAAGGCTGCGGCGGCCGCGGCGGTCGCTGACTACGATGCGTTCGTTGCGGGTGAGCCAGCAAGTGAGGCGCCGCGATGAGCCGGCCGCCACCGATGACGCGCTACGTGAGCGAGGTGCTCGCGCGCGACAGCGCGATCGCGGCATCCAGCGTGCTCGTGTCGTCGCTCGGCGTGAGCGTGAATGGCGGGCACGCGACGGTGCGCATCTGGTCCCGAGGCGGGTACGCAGGTGCGCTGACGATTGATGCCGCCGATGCCGAGGCGCTGGTCCGGCAGCTCGGGTGCGTGCGCGAGCCCAGCGAGCCCGACATCAAGGAGATGTGATTGATGACCTGGCTGCAACTGCGAGATGAGATTGAGGACGAGTTCCGGGAGCACACCTGGCGCGAACACGATGTCCATGCAGCCGTGGCATGGCATGACGTCCACCGGCGGAGCAAGCGTCGCGAGTGGCTGCGGAATTGGCGCTGGCGCCAAGGCGAGAGCGGCCGGCAGCGCGAGCGGGCGCAAGTCCATGCGTACTACATGCGCAAGCGCGTCGAGCCCGGCTGGTGCGCAGCCCGTAACGCTCGCAGGCGTGAGCTCGTCGCCGCTAAGATGCGCCGCCCGAGCGAAGCCGAGCGACTCCGGCAGCAGGCGCGCGCTAGCAACAAGCGCGTGTGGGCGACGGTGAAAGCCGACCGCGCCAGGCACGAGAAGCGTCTTGCGCAACAGCGGGCATGGCGGGCGCGGCATAAAGCCAGCTTGGCCGCTCGACGCCGCGCGCGCTTGCACGAGCGCAAAGCGGATCCGGCGTCGCTCGCGGCGTTCCAGGCAAAGCGTCGGGCGTGGCGGGCCGCGAACCGGGAGCGCCTGCGTCAATACCAGCGCGACTACCGTGCGCGCGTGAAAGGGCAGCAGCAGCCATGCAGGCGGGCCGCATGAGCAAGCACGACGGTGAAATGCGGGCGCTGTTCAAGCGGTACAAGGGCGACGCCCTGCATGCTTTGCTCGCTGCGTGCGGGCTGCGGTTCGAAGGGATGCCCCCGCCGCCGTTCGAGTATCCCTGCTATCGGCGCCCGACGACGCGCGAGCTCACCGACGACGAGCGGGCGATGCTCGCCGAGGTCGACGCGCAGCTGCTCGCCCAGCGGCCGTGCCCCACGTCCAAGCAGACGGCCGAGGAGTGGTTCGCGGACTACGCCGAGCGCCACGCCCACGAGTCGCCGGCCATGCGGGCGGCTGTGCTGCTGCGCATTCGACGTGATCGGGTGCGCTATGGGCTGCGTCGGCTGCGCATTGGGCACGAGCGGCGGTGGCAGCGATCGCTCGAGCTCGTCCGGGCTGAGACGGCGATGGCGCTGCGGCAGCTCGGGCATGAGCAGTTCGCGCGGCAGGTCGAGGGCGAGGTGCCCGGCGAGAAGGAGCTGTAGCCCCCAATGGAGCCCGGACGGTGAAGCGCGTGCTGCACAGCTTGGATGCGTCGGACGAGCGCAGGGCGATCACCCCCGTGCCCGCGCAGCCGACGCGCTGCCGCAGCTGTGGCGCAGCCCTCGAGCCGCTGCGACGCTTCGCCGGCCTGTGCCGCCCGTGCGTCCTGGCATGGGGCCAGCGGTCGCGCCGGGCGCCGCAGCCCCCGGCACCGCTTGCGTCACTGCTGCGCGAGTTGAGCCGCACCACGCGACAACGGCCTGATGGCCGCACCGAGGCGTACGTGCAGGTCGAGTGCTCGTGCGGGCGCCGGCGCGTCCTGAAGCTCACCACCTGGCTGCACCATCAGCCGCACTGCTGCAACCGCTGCCGGCTGCGCGAGGTCGACGCGCATGGATTCGAAGCGGAGCGGCCCCGGCCCCGCTATCGTGCGTCATGGCATCGGGGCATGCCGAAGTAGCCGAGGAGAAACCAGCAACCCATGCGAACACAACCAGCCAAGCAGCCCAGCCGCAAGCGCGACCCCGATGTGCGCAGCAGTGTGGAATCTACACAAACACGCGCGCGAGCCTTATCCCAGGCCGAACCGGGCGGGGGCGGCAGCGCTGCAGAGTGGGTCAAGCCGTCGGCGCTCAAGCCCTGGCCGCAGAACCCGACCAAGGATGACCCCGCGTCGGTGCGCCGCGTCGCTGAGTCGATCAAGCGCTTCGGGTTCGGCGCGCCGCTCGTCGCGCGCAGAGCCAACAGCGAGGTCATCGCGGGGCATACGCGACTGCGCGCGGCCAAGCAGCTCGGCATCGAGCTCGTGCCTGTGCGCTACCTCGACATCAGCGAGAAGGACGCGCACGTCCTGGCGCTCGCCGACAACCGTCTCGCCGAGCTTACACAGCGCAACAACGCTACGCTCGCTGAGCAGCTCAAGGAACTCGATCCAAGCGACCAGCTGCTCGCCGGCTATACGGGTGGCGATGTCCAGTCGCTGATGCGGGAGGTGGAGGGCGATGCCGATGTCATCGAGGACGATGTGCCCGAGCCGCCCAAGACCCCGGTCACGAAGCCGGGCGATGTCTGGACGCTCGGCAGGCACAGGCTGGTGTGCGGCGACTGCACGAAGGCCGAGTCGTGGGACGCCGGCGGCACGGTCGATGCGGTCGTTACCTCGCCGCCGTACGCGCTCGGCTCGGGCATGCGGCTACGTGGCCCTAACGCGAGCGGCACGAAGCTGTCGCCATATGCTGAATCCGAGGACGCCGCCGAGTCATGGCTGCCGCTGATGCGGACATGGACCGGACTTGCGCTTGAACGAGCGCAGGCGGTCGTCGTGAACGTGCAGCTGCTCGCGCCGAATAAGCGCGCACTCATGTGGTGGAACGAGAACAGCGACCGCTTCTGCGATCTGCTCGTGTGGGATAAGGGCACGAGCCAGCCGGCGATGGCTGATGGGGTCTGCAACTCGCGGCACGAGCTGCTTGTCGTGCTGGGAAAGTCGCAGTGCAGCCGCAAGCTGCCATTCAGCAACTTTCGCGGGACGCTCGACAATGTGTACGCAGCGCCAGCCGTCCGCGTGTCTGACAAGGCGGTCGACGACCATGGCGCAGTGTTCCCGGTCCACTTGCCCGCTTTCGTGATGCGTCGGATGTGCGGCGCAGCGAAGCGCTGGGCCGATCCGTTCTGCGGGACCGGCACATCCATAATCGCTGCCGAGCAGCTCGACCGCAGCTGCGTCGGCATCGAGCTGTCGCCAGCGTACTGCGACGTGATCATCGAGCGGTGGCAGAACCTCACAGGCGGCAAGGCCGAGCGGGGGTCAAGCTAAGAGCCATGCCCGCGCGCAGCAAATACACGGTGAAGGCCGGCGATGCCATCTGCAAGCTGATCGAATACGGCGTGACCATCGAGGCAGCGGCCGAGTCCGAGGGCGTGAGCCGCAAGACCATCTACAACTGGCGCGACGCGGGGCGGGCCGGCACGAGCAAGGCGATGGTGCAGTTCGCTGCCCAGCTCGAGCGCGCGCTCGCGGCGGCCGAGACCCGGCTCACCCTCAACGTCATCAACCGCGCGAAGGACGACTGGCGAGCCGGCGCGTGGTGGCTCGAGCGCCGGCGGCCTGACGTGTACGGCCCTCGCAGCCGCGACGACGTGCAGGCTGACGGCTCTGGCAACAAGTCAGACGTGCAGTTCTATCTGCCGGACAATGGGCGACGGCCGAGCAAATAGATCCTCCGGGCTCGAGGTCCGTCCGCAGAACGGATCGCAGGAGCGCTTTCTATCAAGCCGCGCCGACATGGTGTTCTATGGCGGCGAGGCCGGCTCAGGCAAGACCAGCGGCCTGGCGCTCGAGTGCCTGCGCAACTACGACGTCAAGGGGTTCTCTGCAGTCTGCTTTCGTCGCACGAGCAACCAGCTGCGCGGGCCGCAGTCGCTGTGGGAGCTGATGGTGGAGTGGTACCCAGCGCTGGGTGCAGTGCTGCGCGAGACGCCGAACCCATCGGCCACCTTTCCGAGCGGCTGCAGAGTGCACCTAGATCATCTGCAGTACGACACCGACAAGCTCAAGCACCAGGGCAAGGGCTACGGCCTGATCGGGTTCGACGAGCTGCCGCACTTTCTGGAGTCGCAGTTCTGGTACCTGTTCAGCCGCAACCGCAGCACGAGCGGGGTGGCGCCCTACGTGCGGGCGACGATGAACCCGACGGCTGACACGTGGGTCAAGAAGATGATCGCGTGGTACCTCGACGAGCGCGGCGAGTTCATTCGGCCCGAGCGGTCGGGGGTGATTCGGTACTTCTATCGCGTCGACGATGACCTCGTGTGGGGCGACTCTGCCGAGGAGCTGCGCGCGCGCTTCCCGCATCTGCGCCATCCGCCCATCAGCTTTACGTTCATCCTGGGGCTGCTCGCTGACAACAAGATCCTTCTCGAGAAGGACCCCGACTATCCCGCGCGGCTGCTGGCATTGCCGCGCGTCGAGCGCGAGCGGCTGCTTGGCAGCGGCCGCGGCGGCAGCTGGCTCATCCGTCCCGCCGCCGGGCTGTACTTTCAGCGCAGCTGGTTCCGTCCCATCGACGTCGCGCCCACCGACCTGGTGGCAGTGGTCCGAGCGTGGGACAAAGCCGCGACCCAGGTCACCCCGGAGCGCCCCGACCCGGACTGGACGCGCGGGGTCAAGATGGGGGTCACGCGCTCGGGGCGGTTCGTCGTGCTGCACATCGAGTCGCTGCGCGGCTCGCCGCACCAGGTCGACCGCGCGATGCAGAACATCGCCGCGCAGGACGGCAGCGCCGTCAAGGTCTGCATCTGGCAAGACCCGGGCGGGGCGGGCGTGGTGGACGTCGCGCACATCAAGAGCATCCTGGCTGGGTATTGGGTCGAATCGGTGGTCGCCCGCGAGGACAAAGTCAGCTATGCCGGGCCGTTCTCAACCCAGGTCGAGGCCGGCAACGTCGACGTGCTGGCCGGGTCCTGGAACGAAGCGTTCTATGCCGAGCTCGAGGGGTTCCCGGACGCAGCGCACGACGACCAGGTCGACGCGTGCTCCCGGGCAATGCTGGCCCTTCACAAGCCGGGCGTCCTCGCATACCAGAGCGCCATGGATGCGCTCAAGGTGGAGCTCTTGTCATGAAGGTCGTGCAGCGCCTCGACAGCTGGGTCAACGCGCTGACGGGCCTCGGGGGCCTACGCGACAAGCTCAGCTACCATCAGATCCTACCCGGCGTGCGCCTCACCGACGGCGCGCTCGAGGCGCTCTACGACACCGACGACATCGCCGCCAAGATCGTCGACAAGCTGCCGCGCGACGCCACCCGCCGGGGCTTCACGCTCGAGTTCGAGGGCGCGAGCGACGACGAGAGCGCCGCCGCGATGCGCGCGCTCTACGCGCAGCTCGAGGACCTGGCCGTGCTGCCCAAGCTGCGCGAGGCATGGATCTGGGCGCGACTGTACGGGGCGGGCGCGATGTACATCGGCGCCGACGATGGTCTGCTGCCCGCTGAGCCGTTGGCCGAGGACAAGATCGTAGAGGTGCGGTTTCTCAACGTGCTGAGGCGGCCGCAGTTGGAAGTGCGCAAGCGGTACAGCGACATCCACGGCCCGAAGTTCGGGCAGCCAGAACTGTACGCGGTGCGCCGCGCTGATGTCCGCAGAGACGCAGCGCTCGAGGTGCTCATCCACGAGTCGCGGTTGGTCTTCTTTCCAGGCGCCCTCACAGCGCGCAGCGAGCAGGGCGCCGACGACTGGGACAACTCGGTGCTGCAGCGCGCGCAGGATTGCTTGCGGCAAAGCGCGAGCAGCTGGCAGTCAGCCGCGCATCTCTTGACCGACGCAAGCCAGGCCGTGCTGAAGATCGATCACCTGTCTGAGATCATTGCGACCGGCGGCGAGGCGCGGCTGCGGGCGCGCATGGAAGTCATGGACATGGCGCGCTCGGTGTGCCGCGCGATCCTCGTCGACGCAGAGCGCGAGGAGTTCACCCGGGTCGCTACCAGCTTTAGCGGGCTGCCCGAAATGATCGACCGCTTCATGATGCGCGACGCTGCGGCAGCCGAGATGCCGGTGGCGCTGCTCTACGGGCGTTCGGCTGCCGGCTTGAACGCCACCGGCGAGAGCGACACGCGCGGCTGGTACGACGTGGTCGAGGACGCGCAGAACGACGTGCTGCGGCCGCGGCTCGAGCGCGTGGTACGGGTCTTCATGCTCGCCAAGAGCGGGCCGACGCATGGTCAAGAGCCCGAGAACTGGAAGCTCAAGTTCAACTCGCTGTGGCAGCCCACCGGCAAGGAGCGGGCCGAGACGCGCAAGATCAACGGCGACACCATCGCCACCCTGGTCAGTGCGCAGGTGATGCTACCCGAGGAGGGCGCGCTCGACCTGGCGCAATCGGGCGACTTCTCAACGATCGACGTCGAGGCGCGCCAGCAAGCGCTCGAGGTCGAGGCCGAGCTCGCGGCCGACCCGGAGGGCACCGACCCCGCGACAGGCGCTGCCCCGGTCGCCGACAACCCTGCCGATCCGAAGGTGCAGGACACTGCGCTCAACGGCGCACAGGTGACGTCGATGATCGAGATCGTCACAGCCGTAGCCTCGGGCCAGATCCCACGCGCGACGGGTGTTCAGATGCTCGCGTTCGCGTTTCAGATGTCCACCGCAGAGGCCGAGAAGCTCATGGGCGAGGCCGGCGCAGGCTTCAAACCAGCCCCACCCGCCGCACCCGCTACTGAACCCGCGCCGCCGCAGGGCGAGTAATGCCCGCCGTCAATCGCGGGTTGCTGCAGCTCGCGCTGATGGGTCGTCGACCCCAGCGGCGCAAGCGCCAGGCGGTCCCGCAGGCACGACAGCCGTCGGCGGCGCGGGTCGCGTACCTGCACGGGATCTTGCAGATGGTCAACGCGATGCACGCCCGCGTGCGGCAGGACCTGCTGCCGGCGTTGCGCCCCATCATCGAAGCGCACAACGCGCGTCGGCCTGACGCGATGCAGGTGCGCATCGACGCCACCGGCAGCCGCACCGCTGAAACGATCGATCGCATTCGCAAGGACCTCGATCGCGTGATTCCCGTGCGCAGGATTGCGCTGCTGGCCGAGCAGAATGCATTGCGGGTCGCTGAGCATAGCCGCACGGAGCTCAACCGGCAGCTTCGCACGGTCGCCAACATCGATGTGCACGCCGATCCGGCTGTGCTTGCCGGGCACATCGAGGCGTTCGTCGAGGACAACGTGCGCCTGGTGAAGTCGCTGATGACCGACGAGCTCGACGACCTCAAGGGCATCGTCCTGCGTGGCGCGCGGGCCGGGCTTCGGTACGAGGATATCGCCGATGACATCGTCGAGAAGTTCGGCGCCACCAAGCGCCGAGCCGCGCTCATCGCTCGCGATCAAGTGACTACACTGAACGCCGAGCTCACCCGCATCCGCCAAGAGCAGGTGGGGATCGAGCAGTACACCTGGTCCACGGTCAAGGACGAGCGCGTACGCAAGAGCCACCGCGCGCTCGAGGGGACTACGCAGCGCTGGGACGCGCCACCCACCGTCGACGGCGAGCTGGCGCACCCCGGGCAGCCAATCAACTGCCGCTGCCAAGCGATCCCAGACGTCGACGCGATGCTGCGCGAAGCGGGGCTGCTCACCGGCACGACCGAGCCGGCGCCCCCACCCAGCATGCCGCCGCGCCGGCCGTCGCTCGTGCCGCCGATCGTCCCGACGCCACCGACGCGATCGACGCCATCGACTGCTACTCACGCACCGGCCCCCGGCCTGATCCCGCCGTCGGCGACCGCCGCTAGCACCGCAGAGGAGATCGCGCTCGGCACCGTCCTCGATGAGGCGCCCGTACCGGCTTGGATGAAGGGTCGGCTCGAGGTGGCGTCCCAGAGGCGACTTAGCGAGGGCGTCAATGCCGGCGATGATGTCACGGTCATGAGTCCCGATGGCACGCTCTCGCGCGGCGTGTGGAAGCCTCAAGAGCGGGAGTTTGCCGGTGCGCGACCGGGAGTGCAGACCGGGACGTTTCACGAACGCGAAGCGGCGATGTACGAGCTTGATCGCGAACTCGGCCCCGGCACGGTGGTGCCGCCAACCGTCTCGCGTACGATCGATGGGAAGCGCGGATCACTTCAGCACTGGGAAGCGGACGCGCTACCCACCCCCATCGCCAATGCCAACCTGGAACTCGAGGCCCTTGGCGCGAAGCTCGCGGACGAGCCCAGCGTGCGTCGAACGTTCATGCTTGACCTCATCTCCGGTGGAGACGACCGGCACGGCGCCAACGTTCTGTGGCGCAAGGTGAAGGGCCGCTTCCGCGCGATCGCCGTCGACAATGGCCTGGCATTCCCCGAAGGGCCCCTAAAGACGTTCTATTTCCCAATGAGCGGAGATGAGCTAGCGCGCACATTGGTGCGTCTCGATGCAGCCAGCGTCGACCAACTGAAAAAACTCAGCTTGCCCCGTGTAGCTGGTATCCTACACAAGTACCCCGGCATCACGCCGCGGCAGATCCGAGAGACATTGGCACGCATCCGCTCACTGCAACTCGACCCCCAGCAGCTCACCAAGCTGCGCGGCCGAGGGTTCCTGCGCGAGCGGGTGCAGCGCTGGATCTCCAATGCGCCCGAGCACCGTGGTCTGAGCAAAGCGGATCTCGCCGAGATCGACGAACTCAGCAGGAAGCGCCCGTGAAGCGACTGATTGCTATGGGGACATCCGGAGAGCGCCGAGTGGCCGCCACGTTTCGGCTGCAGGGCGAGCAGGTGCTGGTCGATGTCGCTCGGGGCGTCTCCAAGGACGACTTCGAGCAAATCGTGTTCGGCGATGTATTCACGCCGGCCGATGGCCCGATGTACTACGAGGCGCTCGACAAAGCCTTTGGGCGAAGTTCGTTTGCGTATATCGACACCGTGCCGGACGGCGTCCCGGACCCCTGGGTCCCGCCCCCGCCGCCCTTGACACGCTGAAAAGCCGCGCATACCAGCGCCCTCGTGCTCGTTCATCGGTACGACGTAGCCGAGATCGGTAGGCCAGTGCGGACCCCGCAAGGGTTTCTCAGGGTGCCTGCGTATGTGACTCGGGCTGGCGTACTCGAGTACAAGCGCGCCGACGGGACCACCGTCCGTGAGCTGCGGCACCCCGACGAAGTGTTCCGGCCCGCGTCGCTCGAGTCGCTGTCGGCTGCGCCGCTCACTGACCTGCACCCGAAAGAGATGGTCAGCCCGAAGAACGTCCGTTCACTGCGGGTCGGGCACGTCGGCGAGGCAGTGCGGCAGGACGGCCATCGCGTCGCAGCGACAGTCACGATCGAGGACGAGCAGATGATCGCACTGGTCGAGCGCGGCGAGCGCCGCGAGATCAGCTGCGGCTATGCGTGCGCAATCGATGCGACGCCGGGCGTATGGGACGGCGAGCACTACGACGCAGTGCAGCGCGACATCGTGTACAACCACGCCGCGCTCGGGCCGCGCAACTGGGGCCGCGCCGGCAGCGAAGTCGCGCTGCGCCTGGACTCTGGCGACGCGATGACCGCGACCGCCTATGGTGCGCCGCCCGAGCGGCGGGATGACGGGACAACGGACCTGCCGGGAGGTGACGCGCAGATGGATCACGTAACGATTCGAGTGGATGAGCTCGACGTCCAGGTGCCCAAGCAATGGGCGCAGGTCATCGAGAAAGCGCTCAAGCAGCGCGACGACGCGCTCACTGAGCGCACCAAGGAGCGCGACACCGCGCAGGGCCGGCTCGATGCGCTCACCAAAGAGCACGACGAGGTCAAAAAGCAGCTCACGGCGGCCGCAGACCCCGCGCGCGTCGACGCTGCAGTGCATGCGCGAGCGACGCTGCTCGGGCAAGCGCGCAAGGTGCTGCCCGCCGAGCACAAGTTCGACGGGCAGACGCCCCGCCAGATCCACGAGGCGGTGCTCACCAAGCTCGATGCCAAGCTTGATCTCAAGGGCAAGAGCGACGAGTACGTGAGCGCGCGGTTCGATCACGCGATCGAGTCCGCCCCAGCGCACGCGAGCACCGGGCGCAACGATGCGCTCGATCGCTCGCGCGCGGCCACCACATCGAACGGCACGCAGTCCACCCCCGCTGCTCGGCAAGACGCCTTCGTCCCCGAGTGGCAAAAGCCGCTCGCGACGAGCAAGGACCGGCACTGATGCAACTCTCATATGACTACGGGCAGCCGGTGGCGGTCCTCGGGTTAGTCACCGAGGACTTCACCAAATACACCGACACGGTGATCCCGCAGGCGAAGGTCAAAGTCGGCAAGCTGCTGACCGCAGACAAGGGCGCCGGTAAGGCCCGGAACGCAGCGATGCTGCCGGCCGCAGCGGGCGACGTGACCAAGCCCGGCGCGATGGGCGTGACGTTCCTCGACCCCACTCGCGAGGGTGGCAGCGACATCGACGCGCTGCGCCCGACCGGTGTGATTCGGCGCGGCCGCCTCTGGGTGCTCGCTGAGTCCGCGGTCGCGCGCTGGACCCACCCGTTCGTGCGCTTCGCTGCCGGCCCAGGCGGGACTGAACTCGGCAGCTTCCGAGCCGACGCCGACACCGCCTCAGCGGCGGAGCTGACGCACGCGATCTTTCTCACCGATGCCACCGCGGGCACACTCGTGCTGGTCGAGATCGACCTGTTCTAAGACGCGCGAAGGAGACCACCACCACCATGCTCGTGCAACTTCAAACACTGGCGCCCTACAGCCGAGACCAGATTGCCGGCGAACTCAGTCGGCTGTCGAGCGAGCGACTCGACGCGGCCGAGGTCGATCGCATCTACAACGCGATGATCGTGCACCGCGCCGAGCTCTACGGCGCCGATCGGCTCGACGCCAACGAGACCATGATCCTCGAGCACCAGCTCGAGCAGATGCGCGCGCGGTCAGTCGACGTGCAGCGCCCCGAGTTCAAGGCGCGCAGCCTCGTGCCGGTCACTTCTGAGATCGACCCCGGCGCCGAGTCCTGGGCATACTCGGTATGGGACCGCGCAGGCATGGCCAAGGTCGTCGCGAACTACGCTGACGACATCCCGAAAGTCGCGACGTTCGCTGCCAAGTACACGCACACGATCGAGAGCATCGCACTCGGTTACGAGTGGAGCTGGCTCGACCTACTGCGCACCGCTCGCGCAGGTGTCCCGCTGCGTGCACGCAAGGCGGACGCAGTGCGCACCGGCTTCGAGCAGAAGATCGAAGAGATAGCCGCTATCGGCATCAAAGAGACTGGCCTCACCGGCCTGCTCAACAACGCCAACGTGCCGCAGATCAACGCAGCCCCGCCGGCCACCGGCCTCTCGTCTGCATGGGGCGGCGCGGACAAAAAGCCGCCCGAAGTCCTCGCCGACCTGATCGCTATGGAAGACGCGATCATAAGCACCACCAAGGGCGTGCTCAACCCCGACACGCTGGTGCTGCCGCTCGCCCAATACCGTTACATCACTCGGACGCCGCTCTATGCCGTGGCGCCTGCGAACCCCACCGACACGATCCTAAAGGTGTTCCTCGAGCAGTCCCAGACGGTGCGCAACGTTGACTGGTGGCACTTCGCTGCTGTCGCCGACGGCGGCAATCCGCGCGCGATCATGTACCCGCGCAATCCGTCGGTGGTGCACCTCGAGATCCCGCTCGAGCAGCAGGAGCTGCCGCCGCAGAGCAAGAACCTCTCGTTCGAAGTCAACTCCGTGGGCCGCATCGGCGGCGTGGCGTTCGAGTACCCGCTCGGCGCCGTCTACATGGATGGAATCTGATCATGGCGAACCAAGTCACCATCAAAAACAAGACCGCGCATGTGAAGCAGCTCCAGTTCGGCAACGGACAGGTCATCACCGTGCCGCCCACCGCCGAGGGGACTCCCGGCATCGCTGTGACGTTCGATAG
>Ga0207703_10002060_pt1 | contig 17719 bp, 19 predicted proteins | sample KBSSwiS12_FD_184304 | JGI IMG/M metagenome (GOLD analysis project Ga0207703, IMG submission 184304) | Switchgrass rhizosphere microbial communities from Kellogg Biological Station, Michigan, USA - KBS Switchgrass S1-2 (SPAdes) (version 2) | ecosystem: Host-associated > Plants > Roots >...
CCGCGTTGTCCCATCTCGTCGAGCACGGGGTGATTGCGGACAGTTGCATCATTGCCCATCTCAATTATCTCCAGGATTACGACTACGATCTGGTAGCGGACACCGGGGCATCGGTCGTGCACTGTCCCAAATGCCATACCTATTTCGGCCACGCGCCGTTTCCGATGAAGGCCTTGAGAGATCGTGGCGTGAACGTGTGTCTCGGTACGGACAGCCTCGCCAGCAACAACTCACTCGACATGCGGTCGGAGATGCGGGAGGTCCAGGAATTCCACAGCTTAGGCGATCGTGAAGTCCTCGAAATGGTCCTGCTCAATGGTGCGCGGGCCTTGGGGCAATCGGGACAACTGGGCCAGATTTCTCCCGGCAGCACAGCCGACCTCGTTGCTTTCGCCCACGAACCCAAGCTCTGTGCTCCCGACATCGATCCCTATCGCCGGGTCGTGCAGTCCAGAAAAGAGCCGGTTCTCTTGCTGATCAATGGACGCGATGGGAACTGAAGGAACCACAACCTTGCTTAACGAACCGCAGTGAATCCAAACCCGCAGGGATTCACTTTAGTCGCAGAGTTTAAAGGTGAGTTGTGGGGTGATCACCCCATGGCGAAACGCCAAGGCGCAAGGCATTGTGAGTGGATAATCCGAACATCCACTACTTAACCTCGAAACAAAGCCACTATGAAAACAATATACGCCTATCGGCTGCCACGCTTCGCCGCGACCTTCGTCCCCTTGCTGGGAGTAATAAGCATGGTCACGGTTCCCGCAACTGCACCGGCGCAAGACACGTCGAGCACCACAACCACGACGACCACGCAGCCTGTTCCGATGCCGCCGCCTATTACGACCGTTCAAACCACAACAGTGGTCACTGCCGTGCCAACCGCACTCTATGTTAACAAGTTACATGGAGATTCCCTGCGTGACGGAGAAGCCATTTATGACCGTCCCGACGGTAAGGTTTACAACTCCGATGGCGACTGCATTGGTCATTTGACCAGCCTGGAAGGTTCGGACATCCTGGCTGTTCCGGCTCGTGATCAGTTCAAAATCCGCAACTTGCACGGTCACATAATCGCCTCCACGCGGCCTTCTTCCGCTTATGACAGCGATAAGAAAGTCCTGCTAAGTCGCAAGGATGAGCTCGCTCCAGCAACGACGTCGTCCACCACGACCACGCGTCAAACCACAGTCGGTCAGTAGGAGAAACTGGGAGAGGGAAAGAGGGTCTATTTGAGTCGGGACGGCTACCGGATAGGTGCTTGTCCGGAGACTTTCGAAAGCAGAAAAGGTGACATCCGCCCTTGGAATTGTAACACCGAAAAGGATTGGCTCGGTGAAACAATCTTTTATGCTGGTTGGATGTCGTTGCAACGTGCTCGTGAAACTCTGGAATTGATGCTCGGTCATCTTGGACTCGTTTTTGAGGTCGAAGAGATGGAGCCTGCCGGCCGTCTGGTCCTCAACATCCATACCCGCGAGGCAGGGCGGTTGATTGGTCGCGATGGTCACGCCCTCGAGGATTTGCAGTATCTCCTGAACCGAATTCTCAATCGCAACGAGGAAGGTGCCGCCAACGTCATCGTGGACGTGGAAGGTTATCGCCAGAAGGAAAAGCAGGATTTTCTTGGTCGCGTTCGTGAACTGGCTGATCAGGTGCGTCGCACAGGCCAACCCTTTACCCTGGCTCCCATGAATTCCTTTGATCGCCGACTGGTTCATCAGGCCTTTGCCGAGGATCCCGAGATCGCGACCCAAAGCGAAGAAGGGGCTTCCCGTCTCAAGCAGATCACGCTGGTTCCTCGCCGGGCTGTCGGCGACACATCCGGAACGCCATGAGCAAAAAGGCATTAATTACAGGTATCACCGGGCAAGACGGTTCCTATCTGGCGGAGTTGCTCCTTTCCAAAGGCTACGAAGTTCACGGCATTATCCGCCGGTCGAGTTCGTTTAATACCGAACGGATCGATCATCTCTATCTCGATCCGCACCTGCACGGCGTGAAGTTGTTTTTGCATTACGCGGACCTGAGCGATTCCGCGTCCCTGACCCGGTTGGTACATGAAGTTCAGCCTGAAGAGGTCTATCATCTTGGCGCACAGAGCCACGTCCGGGTCAGTTTTGATATTCCGGAATATACGGGCGATGTCACAGCTCTCGGGACGACGCGCCTGCTCGAGGCGATTCGCGAAACGGCCCCCAAGGCCCGGTTTTATCAGGCATCCAGCAGCGAAATGTATGGCTTGGTGCAGGCCGTTCCACAGCGCGAAGACACTCCCTTTTATCCCCGCAGCCCTTATGGCGCGGCCAAGGTTTACGCCTATTGGATGACCGTGAACTACCGGGAGAGCTACAAGATGCATGCCAGCAACGGTATCCTCTTTAATCATGAATCTCCCCGGCGCGGAGAAACATTCGTTACGCGCAAGATCACCCGCGCCCTCGCGCGCATCAAGGCGGGACTGCAAAAGGATCTCTATCTCGGAAATCTCGACGCCAAGCGCGACTGGGGTTACGCGCCGGAATTTGTCGAGGCGATGTGGCTCATGCTTCAACAGGATGAGGGCAGCGATTACGTCGTTGCCACCGGGGAAACCCACTCGGTCCGTGAATTCCTCGAGGTCGCTTTTACCTGTGCGAATCTCGACTGGGAAAAACACGTGAAGATTGATCCCCGTTACTATCGTCCGGCCGAAGTCGATCTGCTCATCGGCGATGCTTCGAAAGCGAAGAAGATTCTCGGTTGGCAGCCCAAGACGACTTTTAAGGAGCTCGTGCAGATCATGGTCAAGGCGGACGACGATCTTCTGGCCGAGCATCTGAGCGGCAAGCATATCCGGGTCAGTGAATGAAGCTGACCGATAGCATCTATGTGGCAGGTCATCGCGGAATGGTTGGTTCCGCCCTGGTGCGACTTTTGCGGGCACGCGGTTTCACGAATTTGCTGCTTCAGACCCGCGCTGAACTCGACCTGTGCGATACTCGCGCGGTCAACGCGTTCTACCAGAAGCACCGGCCTGATTACGTATTTGTTGCCGCAGCCAAGGTGGGCGGAATTTGGGCGAACAACACCCAGCCCGTTGAGTTTCTCAGCGACAATCTGCAAATCGAACTTAACCTGATCAACGGGGCATACACCGCTGGCGTGAAGAAGGCCCTTTTTCTCGGAAGCTCCTGCATCTATCCCAAGCTGACCCCCCAGCCGATGAGGGAGGACGCTTTGTTGACCGGCAGTCTGGAGCCTACTAACGAGGCCTACGCACTGGCGAAAATTTGCGGCATAAAACTTTGTCAGGCCTACGCCCGCCAGCACGGAGCTAATTTTATTTCCGCGCAACCTACCAACCTCTACGGCACTGACGATAACTTTGACTTGGAGACGTCTCACGTTCTCCCCGCATTGATTCACAAATTCCATCTGGCGAAGGAAAAATCACAAAAGAGTGTCACTCTCTGGGGCACGGGTAAGGTCTATCGCGAATTCCTTCACGTCGACGACCTCGCGAAGGCGTGCTTGTTCCTTATGGAAAATTACAATTCCCCCGAGTTGATCAATGTTGGCTGCGGGCACGATATCACCATTCGTGACATGGCGACTCTCGTACGCAGCATCGTCGGATTTTCGGGCGAGATTGAGTGGGACAGCTCCAAGCCTGATGGAACGCCGCGCAAGTTATTGGATGTCTCCCGATTGACCGGACTGGGTTGGCAGGCTCAGATCACTCTTGAAGAGGGAATTCGAGCGACGTACGAATGGTGGCTGGAAAAGAAACGTGGCGTCCAGAGCGGGAATGTGGTTAGTGATTTTTAATTAGTGGGTTATGACGCAAAAATTATCCCTGATTAAAGCACAAAATTCTTTATGTAGGAGGGATAAACCCTTAAACAATCCTATTAGTATCGACGGTCGCAATAACGCCTTTCCCGATGTTGTCTCGCCAGCACAGCTTTTATAAAGAACTACTCCAACTGGTCGATGGAGTTCTCATGGCTGCCACCATATGGCTGGCCCATGCCTTACGCGGATATTTGGGACTACAATTCATCGCGCTGGAGAATTTTCCAGCGGATCTTCAGTTTGAAAATTGCAGCTGGATGAGTGCCATCGCGGTTTTTTTCTGCCCATTGGCACTGGAGTACATGGGATTCTATCAAACCCATCCACCGGTGAGCTGGGTGAAGTCTATCGGCCGCATCATGTGGGTGCTGTTTCTCTTCCTGCTCGTCATTTTTGCCTGTGTCATTATTTTCCATGTACCCCAGACAGAGATCAGTCGTATTGCGTTGGGTTTGTTCTTTGTTATTGGGACGGTGATTCTTTCCATCCGTTCAGCTTTTTTTCTGATTTGGTTACGGCAACGTGGCGCGAGAGCCCATCTTCGGCAATACATCCTGCTTTGCGGTTTGCCCCCGGATCGCCAGCGCTGGAAGGAAAGATTTCTTTCGCAGCCAGGGCGGGGATTTGAGATCAAGGCGGAATTCGATCTTCGCCATGAAGGGTTGTCACGTTTTGTGGATCTCGTGCACGAGCACACCGTCGATATCGTGGTCTTCAGTCTTAACGAGAGTGTCATTCCCCAAGTAAAAGAGGCGCTGCTCGCCTGTGAAACCGAAGGCATCGAGGCTTGGATTTCCGCCGACTTCATGCAGACGGTTTCCACCAACGTCCAGTTCGACCAGTTCGCCGGTCAACCGTTGCTGGTCTATCGCACCACTCCCTCTCTCTCCTACGGCTTGCATACCAAGCGGGTGCTCGACGTTCTCGGCGCCTCATTTTTACTCGTGGTGACCGCTCCCTTGATGATGCTTATCGCCGCTCTTGTTCGCGGGACATCGCCCGGCCCGGCCATCTTTTCCCAAAATCGCAGCGGACTCCACGGACGTCCGTTTCGTATGTACAAGTTTCGCAGCATGGTCACGAACGCGGAGCAAGCACGGGCTGAGCTGGAAGCGCGCAATGAAATGTCGGGCCCTGTCTTCAAAGTCCAGAACGATCCTCGCGTGACTCCGCTTGGCCACTGGCTGCGTCGGACCAGCCTGGATGAACTGCCCCAGCTTTGGAATGTCATTCGCGGGGAGATGAGTCTGGTGGGGCCCCGTCCATTGCCGCTCTATGAAACGGCCAATTTTGGCGATGTCAGTCAGCGTCGACGCATGAGCATGCGTCCGGGCCTGACCTGCCTATGGCAGGTGCGGGGGCGCAACAAAATCACCGATTTCAACGATTGGGTGCGTCTCGATCTGGAATATATCGATCGCTGGTCGCTCTGGCTTGATCTCGAAATTCTAATCCGCACAATTCCCGTGGTGCTGTTCGGCTGGGGAGCGAAGTAAATCAGCCTGGAATAATATCGCCGGGATTTCGCACCAAATTCAGCGTGCGCAGGACTCCGCGAACCTTGGCGACTTCGTGCGTCCGCAGGAGATTGGCCTGACCCAGCAGGGCGAGAACGGCGAAGAACGGTTCAGCGGAGCGGACCTCTTCTTCAAAACACTCGAAAGCGTGAGGTAGAGCATGGCAAATTGGCCAGCCCAATTTTCGAAGGCGAAAGCTGTTGAGAAAGACCTGCATCTGATGCCGGATGCGTGCGCCACTGTCTTGGAGATTGCGGTAGTAAAAACCGAGCCCGGGATCAATCAAGATACGGGAAACCCCCGCAAGAGTGGCAGATTCAATTTGGCGCGCAAAAAATTCATACATAACGGCGACGGGATCGGTTCCCAGTTCGAGATCGCCTACCTCACGCACGTTATCGCCCTGCACGAAGCAAATGATGACTCCGGCGTCGAAATCAGCGGCGATCTTGAAGATTTCATCGGTTTGCGTGGTGCCGGTCAGGTTCAGGACCTGCGCCCCGGCCTTCAGGCAGGCGGTCGTGACACTGGGATGATAGGTTTCCACCGAAACGCAAATACCCCTGGAAGCTAATTCCCGAATCACGGGAACGAGCGCGCCGGTTTGGGTCGTGTCATCCACGCGAACCGCATGGGCCAGTGACGACTCCGCACCGACATCAATGATCGCCGCCCCTTGAGCATGGAGGACGCATCCGCGTGCGATGGCCGCCTCTGCACTCAAGGACACGCTTTCCCGGTACCAGGAATCCGCAGAGAGATTGACTACGCCCATCAGGTAGGATTGACGCTGAAAATCGAACCGATGCGCTCCCAAGGCGAAATCGGCTACCGGCAGGGACACGGCGTCGCGATGGGCCTCATGCAGGGCCGCGAGCGTGGCGAGATCGAGCATGCAAGGAGTGTAGGCCTTCGAGGTCGATCGTGCAACGGTCAGGCCAACGAACCGGGAAAGGATAAATCTTTATAATATTCCGGTCTGCGTTGGAATATTGGGAAACGGCGTGCATCTTATCTTCATGCGCTCACGATCATCTCTTCTTGCTATACTGTCCATTCTGCTGGCAAATATTTGTCTGCTTTCCCCTTTTGCCCGCGCCGCGGCGGCTGATTGGTCGCTAAAGGATCTGGATGGAAAAATGATTCATATGGCGGACTTCAAAGGAAAGATCGTTGTCCTCAATTTCTGGGCCACTTGGTGCCCTCCATGTCGGGCTGAAATCCCCGACTTCATCAATCTGCAAAAGGAATACGAAGGCAAAGGCGTCATTATTATTGGGCTCTCGCTCGATTCCGCTGCACCTTCGGAGGTGGTAGCCTTCGCCAAAAAAGCCGGTATCAATTATCCAATTGTTATGAGCACCGATGAAATAGCCCAGCAATATGGAGTGAAGGAAGGCATTCCCGTGACGACAATCGTGGGCCCGGACGGCGCCATTGTTGATTCACACCTTGGCAAGGTGGAAAAGGGATATTTGGAAGCTCAAGTAAAAAAGCTTTTGCCCGCCGACCATTAAGCGAACGGGCAGCACCGTACACGGAGCGCTCGAATTATCTAGGAGAGATAAGAGTCGAACGAGCCATCCCAAGTCTTGTGAAGTGCGGCGACATCCCAGGAAAATTCGCGAGGCGTTGGGCCGGAAACCTTCACGGTGAGGTCCTTGCCCCCGACGGTGCCGATCCGACGCGCAGGCACGCCCCGAAGATTCAGCAACTCAACCAGGGCGGAGGCGTTTTCGGGGCGCGTGGTAACGATGGCCCGGCTTTGGCTTTCCCCGAAGAGGAGCGCATCGAGACGGGAAGAGCTGTCGAGCGTGATGGTAGCCCCGAGCTTCTTCGCGCCGAAAGTCGATTCAGCCAGTGCGACGAGCAGGCCGCCTTCTGCGAGATCATGGGCGCTGAGGATTTCTCCGAGACGAATAGAAGAACGCACGGCTTCGTGCAGTTTCTTTTCGCAGTCCATGTCGAGCTCCGGCGGGCGACCGCGTTTGATTCCATGGATTTCACGCAAATAGAGACTTGCACCCAGTTCATCGCCGATATTTCCGAGCAGGATGATGGCATCGCCGCTATTCTGGAAATGCGAAGGTGTGATGTGCTTGGCATCGCGAATAATGCCGACAATTCCCACCGTGGGCGTTGGATCGATCGGGCCCGCAGGCGATTGATTGTAGAGGCTGACATTGCCACCGGTGACTGGAATATCGAATGCTCGGCAGCCTTCAGAGAGCCCGTCTACTGCCTGCTGGAGCATGTAGAAATTTTCCGGGTTGTGCGGATTGCCGAAGTTGAGGTTGTCGGTCAGGGCGAGCGGTTCGGCGCCCGTCATGGCGAGATTGCGGGCACATTCGGCCACGGCAATCAGGGCGCCGAGCTTCGGTTCGGCGGCGACATAGTGGGCGTTGCAATCGACCGAAGCCGCGAGATATTTCCATGAATTTTCACCGGTCGGGACGCGTACCACGGCGGCATCGCTGCCGGGATTGGTCACGGTTCCAACACGGACCATGTGATCGTATTGGCGATAAACCCAACGCTTGGAAGCGAGATCGGGCGTTGAAAGAAGTTGAGTCAAGCTCGCTTGAATATCGGCTTCGGGGATGGAGACGAGGTCGAGCTTCTGCCGCTCATCGAGCGAGGCGGGACGAGTGGCTTCGCGCTTGTAGAGCGGTGCTTCATCGGCGAGCTGCTTGGCGGGAATTTCCGCCACCGTGACGCCGTGATTCTTCACGCGCATGAAGCCGTCGTCCGTAACATGGCCGACCTTGGCGCAGGGGAGATCCCATTTTTCGAAAATCTTGGTGATCGTTTCTTCATGCCCAGCCTTGACGATGACGAGCATGCGCTCCTGCGATTCAGAGAGCATCGTCTCATAGGGAGTCATGCCCGGCTCGCGCTGCGGGACGAGTGCGAGATCGATCTCGATGCCGCTGTTGCCGCGGCTGGCGGTTTCGCAGGTGGAGCATGTCAGGCCCGCGGCACCCATGTCCTGGACGCCCACGACGGCCTCGGGGTGTTGGAAAAGTTCCAGGCACGCTTCGAGGAGAAGCTTTTCGATGAACGGATCGCCCACCTGCACGGCAGGACGATCGGCTTTCGAGTCCTCGGTCAAATCGCGCGAGGCAAAGGCCGCGCCCGCCAGACCATCGCGACCCGTGCGATTTCCCACATAGAAAACCGGATTGCCCGCGCCGGTGGCCGCACCGCGACGGATTTCATTGGTCTTCAGCGTGCCGAGACAAAATACGTTCACGAGGGGGTTGCCGTCGTAGGAAGCGTCAAAATAGATTTCGCCGCCGACCGTCGGTACACCGATGCAGTTGCCATAGTGGGCAATGCCGGAAACGACGCCCGCGAGCAAACGGCGGTTCGTCGCAGCGTTGGGCTTGTCGGGACGAATGTCGCCGAAGCGAAGAGAGTTCATCAGGAACACCGGGCGCGCGCCCATGGTGAAGATGTCGCGCAGGATGCCACCGACGCCGGTGGCCGCGCCTTGGAACGGCTCGACCGCGCTCGGGTGATTGTGCGATTCCATCTTGAAGGCGATGCCCCAGCCGTCACCGATATCGATCACGCCCGCGTTTTCTTCGCCAGCCTTCACCAGAACGGTAGGCCCGGTCGTGGGGAATTTGCGTAACTCGAGGCGCGAGTTTTTATAGGAACAGTGCTCACTCCACATCACGGAGAAGATGCCCAGTTCCGTGAAGTTGGGTTCGCGCTTCAGGATGTCCTTGATGCGCTGGTATTCCTCGGTCGTGAGACCGTGCTTGGCGATGAGTTCGGGTGTGATGGCAGGATCAGACATGGAAATAAAAATTAAGCAGCCTGCGCGAGAGGTGTGCCGTGGCTGGCGAGAATGGAAGTGAAGAGGCCCAGACCATCGGCGCTGCCGAGGATTTTCTCCGAGGCCCGTTCCGGGTGAGGCATGAGGCCGAGGACATTGCCCTCGCGATTGGTGATGCCCGCGATGAAGCGTTGGGAACCGTTTGGGTTCGCACCGGGGACATTGCGGCCCTGCGTATCGCTGTAGGTAAACAGCACCTGTTTGTTCAGGAAAAGGGAATCGAGCGTGGCTTCGTCGGCAACGTAGTGCCCTTCGCCGTGCGCGATGGGCAGGTTCAAGACCTGGCCGGTCATGTAATCGCCGGTGAAACGGCTGGCAGGATGCTCGACGCGGACCGGAACTGTTTCGCACCGAAAATGCAGGCTCGTATTGCGCACCAGCACGCCCGGGAGAAGTCCCGCTTCACAAAGAATTTGAAAGCCGTTGCAAATGCCGAGGACCGTTTTCCCTGCCGCCGCCGCTTCCTTGATGGCGGACATGATGGGTGAAAAACGGGCAATGGCGCCGCAGCGAAGGTAGTCACCATAGGAAAAGCCGCCGGGAACAACGATTGCATCCGCCCCGTTCAGGGACGAATCCTTGTGCCAGACATAGCTCACATCCTGATGCAGGACATTTTTCAGAACGTGGAACGCATCCTGGTCGCAATTGGAGCCGGGAAACTGAATGACCGCCCAGCGCATGATCAGGCCTTTTCCTTTTTGGGCTTGGCGCTGCGCTTGGCCAGCTTGGCGGCGGAGGCTGCAAGGCCGGTGAGGTCTTCCTTGCCGTTGATGGTCAGGGTGTAGTCCTCGATCACCGGGTTGGAGAGGAGATCCTTGCAGATGGTCTCAAGCTGACCGCGAACGGCCTCGACATCGTCGCCTTCCAGTTCCAGTTCAATGAATTTGCCGACATGGGCTTGCTTCAATTTGGAAACACCGAGGTGTTGGATGGCGCGACCGACCGCGTCTCCCTGGGGATCAAAAATGCTGGCGCGGGGCCGAACGATGACTTGGGCTCGTATCATGATGGTTAAGTTTTACCGGCTTTCGGCAACCCTTGTCGAGTTTTGTGGCAAGATGCAGAGTGAAATAAACTCCGGCCTGTTGACCTTGGCCGGAATCTGATAGGTTACTTCATATGTTGCCGGAAAATAGGGCTTTTTTGATTCGCGGGGACGATGGCCGGGAGTATGGGCCGGTCGATCTCAACGAGTTACGTGAGTGGGTGCAGGAAAATCGCGCCGGCGTGGGCACGGCGGTGTGTTTGGATGAACCCGGTGCCATCTGGCAACCCTGGCAGAATTATCCAGAATTGGTCGCCCTTGTGGCGGAAGCTCAGGGAACCAACCCCTTCTTTTTACCTGCGGGGACGACTGTCGCTCCCATGACCCGTCGTGTGCTGGCCTGCGTGCTCGATTTCATCCTGAGCAGTTTTCTGGCTTCGCCCATCCTATGCGTGGTGATGAGTGTGTCGCTGCCCGATTGGCAAAACCAATTCACCCAGATGTTACTTCAACCGCAAAGCCCGATCCCGCCGCAGGTGTTGCATTACGTCATGTTGGGCAATGCCATCGTTTACCTGATCCTCATGTTGTATATGGCGGGCTTTCACGCGGCGCATGGCCAAACCCCCGCCAAGGCCATCCTGCGTCTTCGCGTGGTCGATAAAGACGGCCAGAAGCCCGGCTTTTTCCGCTTGCTGCTGCGAGCGTTCGTTTTTGTGATTTCCTTTTACCTGTATGGAATACCCTTTATCTACGCTTTCTTTGATTCGCAGCGTCGTGCGGTTCATGATCTGGTCGCCGGAACCTACGTGGTAAGCGAATGAAGAAGAAAACCGCGGCTTCCAAGGTTCGTCGATTGCGCCTGGGAATTTACGGCGGCACGTTTGATCCGATTCATCTCGGTCATATCGTATTAGCCCACGACGTCCTGGAGCAACTGAAGCTGGATGCCATTCTTTTCGTGCCGTGCGGGCAATCGCCTCTCAAGACACGCAAACCACTCGCTGCAAATGCCCGGCGGTTGGCCATGCTGCGCCTAGCCTTAAAGAAACAGCCCCGTTTTTGGCTTTCGCGATGTGAACTGGATCGGCCCGCTCCTTCCTACTCTTACGATACTGCGCTCGAAATTCGCGAGGCCTTCCCGCGTGCGGAGCTTTTCTGGCTAATTGGGACCGATCAATTGAGGGATTTGGACAAATGGCATCGCCCGGATGACCTGCGTCGCCTGGTCAAATTCGTCCTTCTATCGCGGGGAGACGAACCCGCGAAAGGGAAGCCCAAGACGGTTCTAAGCTTGCCGCAGCCCCGCCGAGTCGATATATCTGCAACTGAAATTCGTCACCGCGTGAAATCCCGTCAGCCGATCGATCATCTCGTTCCCGCCCCGATCGCGGCTTATATTAAACGCCACGGCCTTTACCTTTCCTAAGAAATCCTCAATGCCTGAAAATAAATCGTTAACCGGTCTGGAGCTGGCGCAGCTTTGCGTGCAAGCCGCCCAGGACAAGAAAGCCGTTGATCCCATCATCCTCGATCTCCAAGCGGTTTCGAGCATTTGCGATTACATGGTGATTTGCTCTGCCCAGTCCGAGCCGCAAATTAAAGCCGTGGTCAATGGCATTGAGAAGACGCTCAAGGATGACTTTGAGCGATATCCACTGGCCGTCGATGGTTTCCCGACCAGCCAGTGGGTCGTCATCGATTATGGTGACGTGATGGTCCACATTTTCCACCATGAGAAGCGCGGGGTCTATGCTCTCGAAGATCTCTGGAGTGATGCTCCGCAAATTGCGGTTCTTCAGCCGAATTAGTCCGCATTGCAACTTGCAAGCTGCCAGAAAGGACACACGATTTCTTGTGAAAATCTCTCTCCGATTTTTAGTCCTAGTGGTCGTGGCTGTGATTTTGTTACTTCCTCTGACGGCGGATAGTCAGGTAGCCGATGTAAAGGAAGGATTTTCGTCCAAGGACAAACCCGGTGGCCACTGGTACGTAGACGATATCCGGACTCTGTCTCCCGTCACTCATCAGGGGAAGCATGTCACCATGACGATTAACAATGTCCTCTATGAGCAGGTTTTGCAGGGTGACTTTGTCGATCCTACCACCGTTCAGGGTACGCTAACCCGTCACAAACGCTCCGATAATACGACGACCACTCTGCAGGTAACCCTTATTTTTACCTCCACCACCACGATTAAGCTGCAATGGGTGGCCTTGGACTCCAATTCAGATCTTCATATGGGACAATCGGGTCTCGTGTCCGCCATCTGGCTGCCGGATGTAAAGCCGCTTGCTACCCAACCGCCTGCCGCTCTTTCTCCTTTAATTAAGGTGCCCCCCGTTGATCCTCCCACCCCCAAGCCATCCGATCCTATGGCTAATATCGATTAGTCCATGTTCGTTCCGCTTATTTAGAGATTGCGCGGACAGGAATCGGCTTTTTTTCTTTTTGTCAGCGTCCAATTCTGGCAGCTTTACCGTTCTGCCATGCGCCTTTTTCTCACCCTCGTTGCCATTCTGATTTTAGGCACCATGGGCGCTTCTGCCCAGGTTACGAGTGAAGCCATCGTCCTGACGGGCGGCCCGGCGTTGCGCTTCATGGAGCACGGCAAGGGCGAGGTCTCGCACGACGTCTATTGGTTCAACTTCGTTGATGCCAGCGTCATTCGCCTGGATGAACTCAAGAGTCAGGCCAAGCCGGGCGAGCTGGTCACCTGGATGATTTATCGTCCGGCCTACGTCGCCCGTAGCAAGGAAATGGGACTCGACCTGATCGCGCAACTTACCGAGAAGGCCAAGCAGACCGGTTCCAATCTCCAGTGGTTTGATACCAAGGAACAACTGATCTCCTACCTCAACAAGGGGCAGGATCGCCACAAGGTCAAGATTGTGGATTTCGATTACTTCGGCCATTCGAACAAGGCCTGCTTTCTTTTCGATTACAGCAACGCCATCGATACGATGTCGATTGTCTGGCTGCACGTGAAGGATCTGCGCTACATCGACGATGATATTTTCGCCAAGGGCGCAACCTGTAAAAGTTGGGGTTGTCATTCCGGCGAGGAATACAGTCAGTGGTGGAAGAGCCATTTCGACGTCCCCATGACCGGTGCAATCGGCAAGACCGATTTTGCTCATGGTGGCGAGCCGCAGCTCTCAAATTCCGACGGAAAGTGGACGCAATGAAGTCGATTTCCCCCATGCCCCGTCTGATCGTTTTTTCCGGACTGCTTCTCATGGCCGGGTTGGTCGTCAATTTCTCGCTTTCGGCGGAAGATGATTCGCCGCCGGTCAACGATGGCAAATATATCGCCCCTAATGGCGGTCCGCCACCGGTGGCGCCTCCGTTGAAGAAGGGGTCTCCGCTCGATCATCTCGCCAACGATCCCAAGCAGCCGCTTCCCACGGTTGGTTACAAGGAAGGTCACACGAACGGCACGACCTATTATCTCGCGCACCGCGGTCTAGATGCACAAGGCGGCGAAGGCTGGGGCTGGATCAAAAAGGGTGATGCCGCTGGCTCATGGAACTCCGCCCAATGGTTCGCGCTGCAGGAAACGCCGGGCGTGGCCGTGGCGCCCCATCGTAAACTGGTAAAGAATGACGCCGATGCCGATTGGGAATACAAATTCTGGGGGCACTTTGCGACCTACAAGGCGTATGATCCGCACCTCGACGAGCAGCTGACTGTTTTTGTTCTGGATGGATACGAGGTGATCGGCCAGGGCAATCCGCTCACGCTCAAGATTGGACCGCAAGGGCGCATCCAGCATCGTCCTAGCGGCGCGTCATCGCGTCCGGGCAGCCCGATTCTCAGTGATCCCGGCGTGGATTGATTTTAATGAGCCGCTCTTTCGAGACGCTCATTAATTGCCAGACCGAGTCCATGTGCAGGCAGAGGAATGGCATAAAGCGTACTTACCTGCGGATGATCATCCAGTCTGCGCAAGGAGCGGAAAAGCTTGGTGGCGGCTTCGCGCAGATCACCGATGTAGGAAAGATTTTCCACGACACCCGGGAACGATACGGCCGAAATCTGTGCACCAAAAGCGAGCCACCCAATGTCCGCCTGTAAAGGAATGTCGCCGACCTCATGGACCAACTTCAGCGGTTTGCGCGGAGCGTAGTGATGCTTGAGTTGACCTGGGGCCAGCGGATGATCATCGACCGGCGTGGCGCGCTCGAGCGGGCCGGTGATCGCCTCGATTTCTTCCAGCGGAATTCCCCCAGCGCGAAGGAGAAGCGGCTTCTCGCCGGTAAGATCGATCACGGTCGATTCCAAGCCGACTTCGCACGGACCGCCATCGAGGATCAACGGCACCGCATCACCCAATTCGGCCTGGACCGCCTGGGCATCCGTCGGGCTGATGCGACCAAAGCGATTCGCGCTGGGCGCGGCGAGAGGACCGCCAAAAGAACGAAGCAGCGCCTGGGCCCCGGGATGAACGGGAACGCGCAGCGCCACGCTCGGCAAACCGCTCGTCGCCAAATCGGGGACGATTTCTTTTTTCGGAAGGACCAAGGTCAACGGCCCCGGCCAGAAACGATCGGCCAGCTTTTGCGCGATATCCGGCACGCGTTCGGCCAGTCGAAAGGCCTCCTTGGCGTTGACGGTGTGCAAAATCAACGGATCGAAGAGCGGGCGTTGTTTGATCTCGAAGATTCGCGCCAGCGCCGTGGCATTGAGGCCGTCCGCTGCAAGTCCGTAGACCGTCTCGGTGGGCATGCCGATCACCTGGCCCTCCCGCAGCAACTTTACGGCGAGTAAAATCGCTTCATAGGATTCGGGGACAACGTTATTGGCTTGCGCCGCATGGGTGGAGTCGGGTTTCATCATCGGGCGAGTATGGAACAGTTTGAATCGTTCAAGGCATCCCGACTTTATTGCCGCAAATGCGCGAAGTCGATGCCGGTGCGGGAACGTTTATTACTTATCCTGCCCGACAAGGATCTTTATGAGTATGTTTGTACGGGGTGCGCGGAATCGTTGGGGCAGAGGGAAGTGTCCCTGGCTGAAAAGCGGCTGGCCGACCTGCGCGCGCCGCGGAAAATTCGTCGGCGGTAAAGTCAGTTAGGCGGTTGGGATTAATTTATGCACATCATTTTTATCGGAACGGGTGAAATCGGATTGCCGGCCCTCGAAGCGCTCACCAAGTCGGATGAGCATCATGTCCTCGCCGTCGTCACGCAGCCGGATCGTCCGGTGGGACGCCAACTCAAGCTCGCCGCGAGCCCCATCAAGGAAGCGGCGTTCAAACTGCACCTGAAGATTTTTCAGCCGGAGAAAATTGGCGCGCCCGCTTCGCTCGCGCAGTTGAAGTACCTCAAACCCGATTTGATTGTCGTCGCCGCCTACGGCCAGATTTTGACCAAAGAGGTGCTCAATCTTCCGAAGCATGGTTGTCTCAATATCCATACCTCGCTGCTGCCCAAGTATCGCGGTGCTTCGCCCATTCACTCGGCGGTGGCGGCGGGAGAAAAGCAATCGGGCGTGACGATCATGTGGATGGACGAGGGCCTCGATACCGGCGACATCCTGCTTCAGGAACCGGTGACGCTGCGTCGTCGCGAAACGGCCGAGACGCTGCACGATCGCCTGGCCAAGATGGCTCCGGATGCCTTGATCAAGTCCATCAAGATGATCGAGGACGGCACCGCGCCGCACATCAAACAGGACAAGGCGCAAGCCACGCTCACCAAGAAGTTGAAGAAGGAAGACGGTCACATTAACTGGGATCGCCCCCAGCGGGAGATCGACGCGCACATCCGCGCGATGACGCCCTGGCCTTCTGCCTACGCGTGGATTCCGCAGGAGAATGATCACAAGATGCTTAAGATTTTCACCACGATCATCTCGCATCGCGCCAAGGGCAAGCCTGGGGAAATCCTCCGCGTTGACAAGCACGGCGTCCTCGTCGCAGCGAAGGTCGGTGGCCTGCTCCTCCGCGAAGTCCAACTCGAAGGTAAGAAGCGGATGCACGCCGCTGAATTTGCGCGCGGTTTCAATCTGCCGGTTGGATTAGTCTTGGAATAGCGACTAGGTGTCAGTGGTGACTTCGTAGAAGTCCTCTGACGCGTAGCCAATCAACCAATTTGAGGCGCGGTGTCTCTCCCGGGTAATGCTGCTAAGATTGCGGTACGCTGATTCGCTAACTCGGGATATGGGAACTCCGCGTAAAGAGATGTCATTTTCGACAATTTTCAGACCGTGTCTTAAGACGGGCTCTCCCCAAGCTTTTCGCGCCAGTGATTCAAAATTGTAAGGACCTTTCCGAATCGAAAAGTCACGAACGCGCCAATGAACATTATAAATGAATTCGTTATACTCACTCAGTTGTTCAGGTGAAAGCAGAGCAGGATTAGCGAGGACGGTTTCATTCTTGGGCTGCAAAAATCCAAGGCTATTTGATACGCTTTGAGGATCGCATTGGGTTTCAAACGAAGGAAGATCAGCCTTTCCAAGAGCCCATGCCAGGACGGTGACAGCTTCGCTGAGCCAGCCGGCATTTACGCGGTTCGTTAAAGCCAGGCTACCGTACGGCGCTTCGAGTGTCTTACGCTCCCATTCGCTAAGGTCTCCTTCGAGTCCGAGGTCTTTTAACCATGCCCATGTCTGGGTCGCTAGTCCGGCGGCTTCAGGGTTGGTGTCGATTATGCCGCGACAACACACGACTGATAAAACTAAAGCGCGACGGGCTACCTTTTTTGGAGAAGGAGGTGGTGGTTCTACGTAATCCTCTTCTTCCATATGGATAAGTTGGTTAAGTTTAACTCTTCCCAACCAAATACTCCAAAATCTGCACCGCATTCCACGCGGCGCCCTTGAGGAGCTGATCGCCGCTGACGAACAGCGCGAGGCTGCGCGGATGGGATAGATCGCGGCGGATGCGGCCCACGAGCACATCGAACTGTCCGCTGGCTTCGAGCGGCATCGGGAAATGATTCTTCTCGCGGTTATCAACCACCGTCACGCCGGGGGCCTTGGAGAGGATCTCGCGAGCTTCCTCGGGCGACAGGTCGCGCTTCGTCTCGATCACGATCGACTCGCTGTGCGCGCGCAGGACGGGCACGCGGATGCAGGTCGCAACGATGGGCAAATTAGGCTCGTGGAAAATCTTGCGAGTTTCCTCGATGACCTTGTTCTCCTCCTCATTGTATCCATTCTCGGCGATGGCGGTATTATGGGAGAAAACATTGAAGGCGATCTGGTGAGGGAAAATCTCCTTCTTGATCGGCTCGCCCTTGGAGAAGGCACGCGACTGGGCTTCGAGTTCCGCCATGGCCTGCGCGCCCGCGCCGCTGGCGCTCTGGTAGGTAGAGACGATGATACGCTCGATGCCCGCGGCCTGGTGCAGCGGCCAGAGCGGTACGCCCAGGATGATTGCCGAGCAGTTCGGCACAGAAATGATGCCCTTATGATTCTTGAGATCGCCCGGGTTGATTTCCGGCACGACGAGGGGCACATCATCTTTCATGCGGAATGCGGAGGAATTATCGATCATCACCGCGCCCGCCTTCTTGCAGGCCTCG
>Ga0207703_10002062_pt1 | contig 17715 bp, 17 predicted proteins | sample KBSSwiS12_FD_184304 | JGI IMG/M metagenome (GOLD analysis project Ga0207703, IMG submission 184304) | Switchgrass rhizosphere microbial communities from Kellogg Biological Station, Michigan, USA - KBS Switchgrass S1-2 (SPAdes) (version 2) | ecosystem: Host-associated > Plants > Roots >...
ACCGAATCCGATTTTGTTCATATAAGCCGCTGCTATCTCCACCATTTTTTCGTTGGCGATTGCTTCGGAAGGATCAAAATTTAGCGACACATGCAGGGTGTTGGTGGTGACACTGTCGTTGAGCGATGTAAATCTTTGAAAGTGGTTGATTTTATCATAAAAATTCAGCTTGTCGACGTCCTTAATAAATCCGGATTCAGCCAGGATTTCGGCCTTGCCTTCCTTTATTTTTTGCTCGTTGTAATTAAGCGCTTTTGAAATGCTTTTACTGGTATTTATTCTTGCGACCATTTATTATCCATTTGAATGATCCTTGAATTGATTTCATCCACTTTTTTAAAGAAAGATTGCTTGCTGTTTTCATTCAGTAAAGCCCACGCTTTTATCTCCGGATCCTTGTCCATGGTATGCAGTTTTTTCACCGATTGATTGAAGTTATTGCCGATGGCTTTTAATTCATTCCGGAGCAGGATCATTTCTGCCACAAAGTCATCAAAGGATTGATTGCGGGTATAAACAGTAATGGGCTTATGTAACAATACAGCGCGGATATACCCACTTAACTTTCGCTTCGTGCTGTTTTTAAAACTGGCGTTTACTGTACCGTATTCTTCTTCTGTAAACCGGACGGTTACCCTCCTGGTTAATTTGCTTTTTTCCTGCTGCTTCATACTCCATCAATCTTTATTTGCCCTTATTATTTTCCCCCGACACGACCCCGGAGTGAAAGGGAAAACCCGTTTGTCCGACAAACGTACATTTCACCGGGGACGACTACAGTCACCTGAACGCCTCCAATAGCCTTGCTTCCCATGGGTATCAAAATGCTTGTTTATAGCATGCTTTTCTCACCACCCTTAACAGTTAACGGGATTAAGAAGGCTGTTAAGGCGGGATATTTCGGTTATCAGTTGCAGGTAGTTTCCCCTGCCAACGATCCATTCATTCAGGTCTTTGTAACCAGCATACAGGTGACTTTCGTCAATATATCTTTTGTCTGATTGCAATGCATAGCGGCTGCAATTTTGTCCGGCCTGGTCATTGTCCAGGAATAGATGGATGGCCTCATACTGCGCTAAAACAGGACGAGCGTTTTCAAAAAAAGAAAGCGAATTCAATATGCAGCAATCCCAATTAAAGGATGGGTCATTTGTATGCACAACAAGAAAGGAAAGAAAGTCAAAGAAGCCTTCAAATACGGCGACTTTTTCAGATCCATTTTTGATCGTGGTTATCCCTTTGGGGGAGCTGCTGTTTTTGAAATATTGGTTGCGTAATTCATAACCGCCTGCGTCATTTTTAAACCCGATGCTATAATATATTTTTCCTTTTGACTGGTAGCGAATTTCCCTGCAATACAAGTTCGCTATCTGGTAAGGGATTTTGCATTGTTGCAGATAACTTAACAGGGCCGTTGAGCCAATCATAAAATCCTGCTGAATGATAAGGCGGTTTTCTGTGTCACTTAGATCCTGCCGGTGAAAACCAGCCTGACGAAAACAGAAATTTCCCAGTATTGATTGAAGCAATTCAGCGATCGTACAATGGTGGTAAAGAACACCGAAATCAATTATATTTCCGCCTTTTCCGGTGCCATGATCATACCAGCGGTTCAGCTTCCTGTTGACTTTAAATGAAGCGGTTTTTTCCGTTCTTAAGGGTGATAAATACCAATAATTATTGTTGCTTACTTTATAAGGCTGGTGGCCCAGTTTAGACAGGTAATCCACCATATCCAGTTCCCTTGCCTGCGCACAGGTAAGGCGCTGTTCACTAATATTCATTGTATACTATTTTCAAACTTCACTGGTTCAGTTCACGGCTGTAAAAATAATCAGGCAAACAATTACAAAAAGATCCCTTTCAGATTCTGAACAGGATCAAACCGCGTTGCCGTATTATTTTTGTCTGCGTAAAAATGATTAGCAGAAAATAAAATAGTTGTATGTCAGTAAAAACAGATGTCGCCAAAATTTATGAAACCGTGCTCAGCATTCCAGGCATGAATGAAAATGTGAAAATTGCCTTCAGCATTCCACGCAAAAACGTATTGCTGTTAAGTAAAATAATTGAGCGGGGTTTATCAGCTGAAGACCCCGACAATAAAATATTTACTGTACTGGATATGGTGCCGAAACAAACTCTGCAGGAACTGCAGGCCTTACCGGCAGACCTGCTGGAGAAAGCAGGCCTTACTGAAATGAATCAGAAATTACAGGCATTTTAAGCAGCCTGTAACAAGCTGGCCAAGCCCCGGCCTGCCAGGACAAGAGGGGCTCTTGAGAAATAAATTGTCTTTTTAAAAAAGACTGTTTTACAACAGTCCTTCTTCAGCAAATGAATAGTAATTTTCACTGGTAACAATTACGTGATCCAGTACATTGATATCAAGATATTTGCCGGCCGCTTTGATCTTAGCAGTCAACTGTTCATCCGCCGGGCTTGGTTTGATATTGCCGGAGGGATGGTTATGACTAAGAATTATTCCGCAGGCGTTGGCTTTTAAGGCCGCAGAAAAAATCAGTTTAGGATCTGCAATGGTACCGGTTACGCCGCCTGTGGATATGTCTACCACTCCCAATACCCGGTTTGCCCTGTTCAATAACAATATTTTGAACTGTTCTACGAAATCTATTTTGCCCTCATTCCATAGCGACATTAATAATTTGGCGGCATCGTTGGCCTTACCAATTACCGGCCTTTCAGACGCTTTGACCCTGGTTTTGTACACCAGTTCAATCTCTGCCACCTTTTTCCAGTCCTGCTGATTCATTGCGCTTTCCATAATTGAAATGTTTTAATGATTTATAAATTAATTATGGAACCTCACCCGGCCTTTGCCGGATTTGCGCAAGAAGCAGCGGAATAAATAATGGCCCCGCGGGAAGGAATGGTGTTTATGCCGAACTTCTTGCAGGCATATCCCAGGCAAAGGCCGAACTTTGTGCAGTGATTAATGCAAAAAATAACAAGCTAAAAACCTTCTTATTTTTTACAATTATTTCTCCTGGAAAAATCCTTTGCATAAAGGCATCAAATATATAAACACAACGAGCCGTCCCGGCAGGCTACCGTTAGGACACATTTATCTTTAAATTCATTTATAAAAAACAGAGTTTGATCATACAATCTTTTGCATTAAAATAAGAGTTCATCTTTCAATTCGTTTTCGGTTTATGGTTACCAAATGACGCAAAAGTGTGAGACGCATCTTAAATATCATAAAATTCCACCTATAACCTTTCTAACACCAGGCAAATTGTACGATAATGAAACAGGTGATGTATCAAAAACGGACAAGCCAACTACCAATCAAATCGTTAAACAATGATTGTCAATCAAATGGAAGAATAGCATGTTTTTCGACGTATACGATCATTGATGGAAGAGGAACGAATATGGAACCTATTTGCAAAGCAATTGAAGGAAGAAATTTCCACTGAGGAGCGGAGAGAGCTTCATGATTTACTAAAGCAAAATCCTGAAGCTGGTTATCCTATCCAAATCATTTCAGCTTTTTGGAAATCAGCGGAACTGGAAAACAAAAAACAGCAGATGAAGCTTTTACCCGGCATCTTCAACACATGACTGGATTTAAAAGTATCAATCTCCACCGTCTATTGCCAAATGGGCAAATCTTTTGTTCATCTTATTAACACTAGCATTATGTTCAGAAATTATCTAAAAATTGCCATCCGCAACTTGCAAAAACAGAAAGCTTTTGCATTCATAAATGTCTTAGGATTGTCGCTCGGCATTGCATGCGTCAGCTTACTTCTATTGTATGTCATTACTGAATTCAGTTTCGATAAATTTCATAAGAATGGAGCTGACATTTACCGCTTTTATGCAAAAATGTCACCCTCGGACAATGCACAGGAAGACGTTGTATACACAGATTATTCAGGCCCCACGGCAATCACTATTGGCGAATCAATGAAAAAAGAGCTGCCAGACGTGATTGATTTTGCCCGCCTGCAACTGCCGTGGGGCGATAATTTGATACGCACTGAAAAGAATGCTTTCCGCGCAGGGGTCACCTATGCTGACCCATCTTTTTTCAGGATATTCAGCTTCCCACTAAAATATGGGAATGCATCTTCGGCTTTACGGGATATAAATGATGTGGTTTTGACAGAATCGAAAGCCAAAGAATTTTTTGGATCTGATAATGTGGTTGGCAAGACCATTGAAATAAGCATTGGGGCAACATTTCTCACATTCAGGGTCAGTGCCGTCGCACAAGACCCGCCACTAAACTCTAATATCCGCTTTGAAGTGCTTGGGAACTTCAGGTTCGCAGCGGCTCATAGCGGTCAATTTTATATCGGGAGGAATTGGCATCCTATTGTTTCACAAACCTATCTGCAGCTTAAGCACGGCAGTAAATTGCCGGCTGACGCGAAACAATTAGACAGGTTCCTTTTGTCCTTTGATCCTAATGTGATCGCCAATGCAAAAAGCGCAGGGGTATCATGGAAAGGCAATATACTTCCTCTATCATTTAAGCTCCAGCCATTGCTCTCCATCCATACAGATAGCTGGTTCCACGGCTGGGGGTTTAGCGATCACGGTGTGATCGAGCCGAAAATGATTTGGATCTTACTTGCGATCGCATCGGCTATTTTACTGATCGCCTGCATCAATTTCACCACACTTGCTATCGGACGGTCTGCGGGCAGGAGTAAAGAAGTAGGTATCCGCAAAGTGATCGGCGGGAAAAAAAATCAGATCGTCTTCCAATTCCTTACAGAGTCTGTCATGCTATCTTTTATTTCAGGCATCCTCGGGCTGGTATTGGCTTATGCTGTGCTGCCATTGTTCAACCGTTTGTCAGGGGAGGAAATGCATTTTTCTGTTTTACTTGGTGCCAAAATATTGTTGTTGTTAGCGGGCCTGGTGCTGATGGTGGGCATCCTGGCAGGCAGTTACCCCTCATTGGTGATGTCGGGTTTTAAACCTGTTGAGGTTTTGAAAAATAAGATCAGGATCGGGGGCTCTAATGTATTCACAAAGTCCCTGGTCACCTTTCAGTTTGCATTGTCTATTACCCTGATCATCTCCACCATTATCATCCTGCAGCAGTCGAATTATTTAATAAATAAAGATCCCGGTTTCCGTAAAGAGAATGTGATTGTCGTCGATGCATCAGAAACTGATGCAAACAAGGCTTTCCCAATATTCAGGCAGTCTTTGATTAATCAACCGGAAATTCTTGGGGTAGCCAGCTCTGCTGCTGGACTTGGTGCCGGGCATAATTTATTAGGGTATTCAGACAAGGGTCTGTCTGTTGATATCAATGTCATTGACACAAGCTATATCAGGGTGCTTGGTATGCAATTCCTTGCCGGAGATAATTTCGGGCCAGGTCAAGGCAATGATTCACTCAACCCAATAATCATAAATGAGACTATGATGAGAGCATTTGGATGGGACGCTCAAAATACTATTGGAAAAGAAATCAAAGGCTTTCAGGGTGGTACTGCCCTTGTTGTGGGCGTAGTAAAAAATTTTAATTACCGTCCATTGAGCGAAGGGGTGAGGAATCAGGCTTTCCTCACTAACAAGGACAATGGATACAACAATTTTTATGTAAGGATCGTGGCTGGCAGCCCTTCATCTGCTCTGGCTTCCATACAAAAAGCCTGGGGCAGCACAGTGCCCGGTATCCCATTAAAGTACAGCTTTCTTGACGAAGATGTAAATAATTTTTATAAAACAGAACAAAAATGGAGCAGTATCATCGCATGGGCCGGGGGGATATCTATTTTTCTTGCCTGCCTTGGCCTGCTTGGGCTGGCTGCACTCGCTGCGGTTAACCGCACCAAAGAGATTGGCGTAAGGAAAGTACTTGGGGCATCCATAACAGGTATCGTCATGCTCCTTTCCAGGGATTTTTTACGGTTGGTTTTTATCTCTTTTGTTATTGCAACCCCTGTTGCATGGTACCTGATGAACAGGTGGCTGCAGGATTATGTTAACCGGATAGATATTAGTTGGGCAGTATTTGTTTCTGCAGGTGTATTTGTCATCATCATTTCAATGTTCACCATCGGTTTCCAGGCAATTAAAGCAGCCATTGCCAACCCTGTGAATAGCCTGAGAACAGAATAAGAATACTTTATTTGTTCCAAATGAATTATTAACCTTATTGACTTTTACATCAGGTCAAATTGTACGACTATCATTCAGCGCTAATTTCCATCCGTGGAATATTGCATTAAACTTATCTAATCCTGTTTTTAATGTTATAGGACCGGGAGGGCGTCTCCTATTTTGACGTTTCCATCCCGCCAACCTCGCGATTATCCATGTAGCTCAGGATAACCGTTTTGGATTATTTTTATTTATAACTACCACTCCCTCCCTATGTAAAGTTTGATTCATTTTCTCAAGGCACTTTATTTCTTCTTTATTAAATACATATTCTATTGATTGGCTTCCGTCTTTATCGTAGGCAACATTTACATTACTCTCAGTGCGCTATTTAGTAACATCACTGTTAACTTTCTTATAGCCCATCCTGTCTCCATCTTAAAGCCTTTATTTTTAAGCAGCCTGAATAACTGCTCTATCCGCCATCTCTGGCGATACCGGTTTACAATGGTCAATGCTTCTTCATAACTCTTAATTGTATATGGGGTTAATAGTCTCCATAGCACCTCGTCCGTTTTTGGCCCATTTCTTTCACATACTTCTACCGCAGTTGCCGCGTACCAGTTTGGCATGTAATTCTTCGGGCGATGGCATTTGCCCAGCATGGTTTTATCAAATGGCCGATCATGTACTTCGGCAATCCAACTATTCCGCTTACCGATGGTTTCCCATATACCCAAAAGCTGCCGTTCAGTACAAGTATGTTTTCCCATCATCGTTGTTGTAAAGTGATTAAGAGCGCCACCAGAAAAAGGTGGCGCTGGTTCCGTTTTTATGCCCTCTCCGTTACTTCGGCATGTTCAATACTGATATAATACGTTGTGCCGTCTTCCATATCAATCCATGTGCTGCCATTATTGGATGAAATTGCTTTCACACCGGCGATCTCAAACGGAATAGCAATGTGCAGGAATAATTCCTTCCAGAAATTTGTCGTAGTCATATTGATTATTTTAAATTGTCAGCTAATAGCATTGAACCGCCTATTTTAAAAACCCCTGTGCAAGGATATTTTTAAGCCACCTGTTGGCGAAGGTGCAATGGCTTGCCTGCCAGACGGGAATAAAACCGGCTACTTTGCCACCATTGATATGAACGGATTCTTCGTATAAACCCAGGCTATCCTGTTGGTACATTTGCGGATAAATCAATGTTTCAGTGGCTCCGGGATCGGGAACAACGATAAAGCACATTTCCGGATCGCGCATCAGGTCGCCGTTCTGGACATAGGTATGTGAGAGGCTGTACAACCGGCCTTGGCCTGAACTGGTTTGAACCTTATGAAGGTATTCCAGTGTTAAAGGCATAAAACTTTTTGATTCTATCTTTAGATGATCCGCTTCACCCATTTTCTTTACCAGTTGCAGGAAAATACGGGTGCTTTTGCGATTTAACTGTTTCATAAAAAAGTTGCGCCCCTTGGTTTCCGGCGGCGCCCCCGGACCAGTAGTGATTAAAATGGTACATCTTCTTTTGATTCTGTGGTTGCTGTCTGGCTATCGCTTATTGCAACCGTTTCTTGTTTTTGTGATTTGCCATGCAGTTTGATGTTGCTTACATGTAGTGTCAAAGCCCCCCTTGCCTTTCCGTCCATGTCATTCCAGACATTCAAATCAATACGACCCGCCAGTTCTACCAATCCTCCTTTTAATAAATAGGGTGCGATACCGATCCCCGTCCAGTAGGAGCAGTTTACAAAGCGGGTATTGTCTTTCGTTTCCCCGTTTTTTGTTTTGTAGCGATCATTGATCGCAATTGAAAAGTTTACTACCTGGCGATCGCCCTTTACTGTGTTAACCTTTGCATCTGCGGTTAACCGTCCTGTTACTACTTCCATTTTGTTTACATTTTAATGGTGATAAAAAAAGTTATGAATGAAAAGAGAGAAACCGTAACAACTCGCCCGGCTCCGCCCCGCTCATATAACCCTTAGCGACCAGCCATCAGAACTGTGGAGGAAGGACAAGGTTTTTCGAAAAAAAATACTACCGCCATCCATTGTTAGCATGCAAAAGCGGTGGAGATTTTTTTTGAAAACCGGTGGCCAGTGCGGGCAAGCGACAGCGATCCTTACCCGCACGCAGACCTTGTCCTGCACGGAACAGTTCAATATCTTTGCGGCAGGGTGCGGATGAGTATCTCCGCTATGATGAATGCTGACCGGCAAAAGCCGGCAAAGGAACAGGTTCAAAAAGGAGGTCGCAGGCAGGCCTCATCTCAGGATACCTGCCGGTGAAAAAAAAGGTTTATCCAATGCCCGGAAATGGATAGCGGCGGGATCAAACGCTGTTCCGTATTTGCGCATATCTACCGGACGCGATTAATCACCAGTTTGGTACGCTGCATACAATACCCCAGGCGGTCAATGGCGATGGCTATCCTGGTAAGACTTTGTTTTATTGCATTATCGGGTAAGCGGGTTACCAGGTAGCCCGTTCCCTTAGTGACACCTACTTTTACCGCGATCTTACAGGCGTCCATACCGGACACATCCGAACTGTAAACTGTTGCTATCCTATTATGATTTTTATCATCAACGATCCAAATCAACCAGTAAGGTGGCTTTTATTTCAGCAACCTGATTGTGTGTACCTTTGGTATCCGTGTACTGCCGGTAATTGAGAAAGCCTTCTACCAGCACATGACTACCCTTTACCAGATGGTCCTTAAACACCGCCACTTTTTTGCTATCCCAAATCCAGACTGTGTGCCAGCTGGTTTTTTTGATAGTTTCACCGGCGGGATTTTTGTGCCAGTGGTCGGTTGCCATGCGAAAACGTCCATAAGCTGTTCCGTTGGCAGCTGTTTTAACAATGATGTCTTTTCCCAGCCAGCCTACCAATTGTACCCGGTTCATCGATTTCATAGTTGTCATATTTTGTTTGCCCAACAGCGGGCCGGACAAAAATATTACGGTCTAAAACCCGTTTCCAATTCGTACGCGTGTACATTCGTGTAGAATAAGCCTACACAGGTATACACGGATAATCCGGAGATTAAAAACCTTGTTATGGAAAAAGCAATGGTGCGGCTATGCCTCGAATGCGGCAAGCCATTAAAAAAAGCGAAACGGATAGACAGTAAATTCTGCGATGAAGAATGCCGCAATGACTATTTCAATGCATTGAAATACCAGGAGAGCGCAGAAATAAAAAAAATTCAGAATACCCTGAAAAGTAATCGCCGCATTTTGAAAAACCTGCTGGGAAATAACCGGGAAGTGATCATGGAAAAAGCTATCCTTATCAAACTGGGTTTCAATTTCGACTACCACACCCATCATGTCATCAGCAAAACAAAGCGCAACGAATTCATTTTTTCTTTCAACTACGGTTATCATCAGATGGATAACAATAAATACAAAATTGTGAAAAGCTTTACATAGAGTCCGCGGGTAATCCCGGCCCCGGACAGATGGTCTGTGGGTCCACGTGCTGTAAAATTATATCCACTTGTTATTTCATGGGTAAAAACCTCCTTAAAAAGATGTTCTTTCCCCGAAATTGCGCTGGCATCACTCCCTGTAATCATACCGAAACCAGTCTACATCTACATATCCTTTTTCTTCTTTACTATTGAAATTAAAAATCCCGATACGGTCGCCCCGGTAGCTGCCCCAGGTAAGTTGATAAGTATTTTCAAGTGTTTGATAAGCTTTCCCGTCTGTACTAAAAGCATAACGGCTTATTCCGCCGGCATTCCAGGTGGAGCGGAGCCAGATCGACTTTCTGGTAACGGCGACGACTATAAAATCTTTTCCATTATCCGAATAAACCAGGCTGCGTACTCCATTTTCCTGTCTGATACCAAACAAGCTATTGCCCGCAGTTGAAAAATGGGTTAATCCGCTGAATTGACCATCAGCCATCTGGCCGATGCCGATTTTAATGGTTGCAACATTGACAGAGGTACGCATGCTGCGCTGTGTGATGGTGTTTCCTGCCCGTAGAATGACATTTCTTCCATTGCCTGAAGGAATGGGTTTAAAAGCATACAGCCGCAGAAAACCTTTTCGCTCTTTTAAAGACCATTTACCGGTTCGTGGTTGATAGTTCCATTCCCATTGGACTTTGAGTCTGTTGTCATTGAATTCATCGCTGGTTTGAATCGAAAGCTTCTTATTATAAGCCATCGGTTTTGCCCCCGTCCAAACCATGCGGCCTATTGTATCGGCACCCGGTTCACCAATGACCGGCCAACCATCAATCCAGTGAAGCGGCAAAAGACTGGCCGGGCGTCCTTCCCAATCTCCGCTACCATGGTGGGTAAGAAAATACCATTTGCCTGTTGGTGTTTGCAACAAGCCACCCTGGTTGGGTTCTCTGTCGGCTTTTTGATCGACATGATTTAATTGCCTGATTTCCCAGGGACCGTAAATATTTTCCGATCGTTCCATCATGATCACACGGCCTTCCGGCTTTACTTCACTGAAATAGTGGTAATACAATCCATTGAACTTATAAAGCTTATTGGCTTCACTTCCGTTAGATTGATGTATGATAGAATCAGAATCCATGATCAGGCTTCTTCCATCAGGTGTCATTTTAAATAAATGAATGTTGTACTTTTTTTTGTTTTTAGGATCGGGGGCAAAATTGGTAGCAATAAAATAGAGTTGCCCATCGTCATCACAATACGAACAGCAATCGTCCCAACCGGTTACTTTCCATAATTGATGAACAGGTTCCCAGGGCCCTGCCGGGTTGGTAGCAGTACTCATAAAAAAGCCATCATCCGGCGTACCAAAATACACCCAAAACTTATTTTTATAATACCTTATGGAGCCAGCCCAAATGCCTTTGCCATAACAATTCATGCGATCCCAGTTCAATTGAGGACTAATGCGGGTGAGATCATCCACCACGTGACCTATCATTTCCCAGTTGACGAGATCTTTGGAATGAATCACTACCATGCCAGGCGAAAATTGCATAGTAGAAGATATGGCGTAATAATCATCACCTGCCCGTATGGCATCGAGATCGCTGTAATCTGCCGGAAGAACAGGATTAACATAGGTCCCATTTCCCTGATCACCCCACTTGCCGGACATTTGAGCCTGTAAGCCCAAACCTGCCAATGGTAAATAAAACAAGAGCAATAGCCATCTGCGCTGAATCATGCTACAAATAAATATTGTTTACTTTTAATAAATATGCCACTCCCAAATACCATTGACGCCACGTAAAATTTTCACCCGTAAATACCGGGCTTTGATATTCAAATTGTCAGTATGCGGTGATTGTGTTATAACCTCCGCATGCCCACCACATGGCTTCCATGATTTGCCATTGGTAGAATACTCCAGCACATAAGCATGCCCTGCAGTGGGACGAACAAAATACAGGTCACTGCGTTTGACAGGTTGCGACTTACCTAAGTCAGCAACTATCCAGGCTGTTGAATCTTCAGCTGCAGCCATCCATCTTGAGCCATTTGCCTCATCGAAAGCAAACTGCGAAGTAAAAAACTCTGTTCTTTTAAACAACGAATCCTGGTTTCGTTTAATGATCAAATTGGAGCGGACACTTGATGCACCTGAGTTAACAACCCTGATCCTTTTTTCATGCAGTAAAGCGCGAAGCGCACCTACGCCGTTCAGCGTTAGATCAACCGGGCGAATTGTCCCATCTTCATTAAACTGCAGCCTGTTTACATAGGTTTGCCGGTTGGTGCTTCGCCTGCCAAATTCCAGGTAAGCAAAATAGTAATCATCGGTGCCCGGCACATTGAATACACAACCGTGGCCCGGACCAAATATCTGGCGTTCATAATTGGTGGTGGCTATAATATCATTCTCAGGAAATTCGAATGGGCCCAGCGGCGATGTCCTGCTCATTCCATAAGCATACTGGTATTTTTCATCACCACCAAGGGTATACAGATAGTAATAGATTCCTTTTCGTTTAAAGAAGATGGGCCCCTCAGAATAACCCTGCCGCTTAGTAGACATTTGAATGACAGAACTGGCATCTACAGAAACCATGTCGTGGTCCAGTTTAGCCGCAAACCGCCGCTGCCAGAAAACATATGGCTGCCCATCGTCGTCAATAAAAACTTCCGCATCTATGCCCGCAGGGCCTTTGGGATCTTTCGACTGTAATAAGGTTGCTGAAGTAAAGGGCAACAAAAAGCTATCAACACCTTTTGCCAGTTTAAAAGGGCCGTCAGGCGAATCGGCAACGGCCGGATACATAAATCCGTTCACCGTTGGATAGATATAGTATTTGCTGTTTGCGGCAATCGCTTTGCTGGGCGCCCAGTATTTTTGTCTCACAGCAGATGGGAAATAAAACCCTGAGAAACTCCAGTGCACGAAGTCTTTCGACTTCCAAACTACCGGTGGACCAGATGTTTTTAAACCCTGGTCATAGCCATCAGTTGTTGCATAACAATAAAATGTCCCGTCAATTTCCTGGATGCTGGCATCAGCGATCATATCAGGAACCAACGCATTACCGAAGGGATTTGCTATCTGGGCGTTTGCAGAATAAGCAATAAGGAATAAAAGACAGTTCAAAAATGTTCTCATCATAACACAATACTATGAAAGTACTTTTAACACGTTTGCGTAGCTCAATCTATCTGACGGTTTTCCAGTTAAATAAACGATCAAACCGTTTTCATTTCTTTCGAAGGCAAGAGACTGTTTTGTATGTACCCACTCTATTTTTTGAATTGCTGCCGGGAAGTACTGGCTGTTCTCTGCCAGACTTTTTATAACCAGCTTATCAGTTACGGGCCATCCCAGGGCAGTTACATAAAGCGTATTACCTTTTGCAGCAAACCGAATGTCTTCACTGGTAAACGGCTTGCCTTTCCCTTCATTAAAACCTTGTGCATTCAATGCCGCAGCAGCTTGCTGAGCCGGTCCTTCTCCAAAGATCTTCCAGGGCCTCGTACCATAAATGCTTTCGCTGTTTGCTTTCATCCATGTACCTATTTCTTCAACGATCTTTCTTTCCTTTTCATCAATACTGCCATTTCCCCGCACCGGGATGTTGAGCATTAAATTCCCGTTCTTGCTTACGATATCAACCAACGTTTGAATAACTGTCCTGGCTGTTTTGTAACCGTTTCGTTCGTATATATCACGCTCGTAGTGCCAACCGCCTATGCAGGTATCGGTTTGCCAGGGTAATGGTTGAATCTCATTGGCTTGTCCCCGTTCAATATCCCACACCATGGCCTTGCGCTGGTTCTCATCCAAAATTTTTCCATTGATCACCGCTCTAAGCTCCCCATGATCTTTTATGCTTTTGTTGTAAAGGTGAGCGGCAATACGTAAACCCGCATCGCTAACCGGCCAGAATGGAAGTTGCGAATCATCGAAATAGACCAGGTCAGGATCGTACTTGTTGATAAGGTCTGTTGTGCGATTATAAAATTTTTCAATATAGGCTTTGTCTGGTGCATAAACGCCATTGCCCCATCCCCACTGCCTGTGAATGGAGTTATCATTCCAGCTGTTCTCACTCAAAGGATGGTTTTGTGCATATAGTTCCTGTGGGTCTAAACCATCCCACCATTTACCCTGCCCGGATGCTTTGGTCAAATTTCCATCATAAGGGATACCGGCAAATTGACCTGTTTTGTCGGAACGTTGCGCCGATTCATACCAGCGCCATGCATGTGAAGCATGTACACTTACCCCAAACGGAAGTCCATTATTTTTTGCCGCCTTCGCCCAGCCAGCAATCAGATCTTTTTTAGGGCCAATTTTAGTAGCATTCCAGTTCTTTTGATATTTACTGTTGTACAAATCAAAATTGTCGTGGTGATTCGCCAGGGCCATAAAATATTTTGCACCCGCATTTTTATACAAACTCACCAGCTCTCCGGGATCCCATTGCTCCGCTTTCCATTCGTTGATCACATCTTTAAATCCAAACTTTGAAGGATGGCCATATTTTTCAAGATGAATTTTATATTGCCGCGAACCTTCCTGGTACATTCCTCTTGCATACCAGTCGCCGGCCTCTGGCTCGCATTGCGGCCCCCAGTGTGCCCACATCCCAAACTTGGCATCACCAAACCAATCGGGTGTTTTATAATTCTGCAGGGATTCCCATGTAGGTTTGAATGGCCCTTTAGCAATGGGTTCGCCCGGATATTCTGCTTGTAAAAAACCATTGCCCAAAGTACGGGACAAACATAATGAAGGCAAGGTGGCCGCCATTCCTTTTATTAATGTTCTGCGTTTCATTTAATATAGTTGTTCATTTAAACAGATTAAAGATAAGATCAGCATGTTCTTCTATCCTTGAAAATCTTCCGGTTACAGGGACAGTAGCAGGAATATTACCATTCCGTTCGGGAATGACGCCTGTTATCCGTTAGCAGAAAAGTTTATCGGCAATCGCATTGAACGGTCAGCTCCGGTAATTTCATATGGCTATCAATTTGTTTCTTAATGATTTTCCGGGTTTGCGACTGACCCTGTTGTCACGCTTACACTATCGCAGGTTGCTGAATTCAAAGAGGAACTATTAGATGAAACAGCCAGTCCAACATAATATGTTCCGGCCATTGATATAGTAACCGGAGCACCTACAGCAAACCATGTTTTTCCATCTATAGATTGACAGGCAGTGAATGTATTGCCGGCTCTTTGCAAACGAAACCAGCAGGGAGTACGGGTATACGCATTACCTGTTTGAAAACTCATGGAGCCGCCTGTAGCACTGCGGTATCCGAACCTTGCTTCACGAACACCGCCATCTCCTGATGTCATGCTAAAAGCAATGGCATTGGAAGAAAGCGATTCCCGCATCATGATGCCTGTTTTTTGTGCACCGCCACCAGTCCAGGTACCTGCAGTAATCCTTGCAGTGATCGTTGCATCGCCGGTTACGGGTTTGTAAACATAACTCAACCCATCTGCCGTGCCACCAATGCCTGCGCCGGAACCACTCACCACAAAAGTTCCATTACTCACACTGGCATAACCGGCACTGCCTGCTGTGGCAACTGTTCCAATATCCTTATGTGACCAATCTGTAATCAATGCGCCTGCAGTTGCCGGAGTTGCTTTTGCTTCCAAAGAATTACCGCTTGTTCCTGCCTGGTTAATTGCAGAAACTACATAGTAATAACCAGTCCCATTGGTTACACTGGCATCTTCATATAAAGGATAAGTCCCTTTGTAAGTGGCGATCGTGGTATACGGTCCACCGCTTGCTGTTGAACGCAGCACATTATAACCATTTGCTGTGGCAACAGGAAGCCATCTTAACCATACTTTTCCTACACTGGCCGTTGCATTCAAGCCTGCAGGTATTGGCGGAGCAGGTGATGCAGGATAAGGTGAAGCAGAAGAATTGAGTGTATAACAAAGCGTACCAAATCCGAGATTATCATCATGCTCAAATCCTTCCGGCCGGTTCACTTCGGCCATGGCTTTTACATTGGGAGCGCGTATGCCTTTCAGTACCACGTAGTGATTGTAAATCATTTCCCAGATGGGTCGCTGTAATCTTCCTCTGCCAAAAGCGTTTTGTTCCGAAGCCCAATAGTTCTGAACGTTATCACAGTTGTTGTAGGTTGTATAAGGAACATCCTTCCATAAATTGTACCTGGCTATATATTCAGCTCCGGACAACAGGCGGTTGTTGTCATATCCATACATATCCTGCCCCTGGTTCCAGGCTATCTGGCAAAAGCCTGCCAGCATGCCCACTCCTAACAGCGCATGCTCCTGATCGCGGCCTGTTTCCTGCCACTGGCCCAAACCTCCGGGATATAAAAAAGGAACTGCCTTAGTGATGTTGCCGTTGCCTGCCCCTGACTTAAAATAAGTAATTGCTTCGTTGAACTTGGTTGTATCATCGCACAAAACACCAATGCCTAAAATAGCTGTTATGTTACATATGTCCCAGTTAGCCCAGTAATGGCTGATGCAGGTATTGTTGTGCCGCGTTAAAAAATCATGGCAATTGGGATACAGGTAAGTGGTCATCATGCTTTTGAACTGATTGAAATCTGCTGTTGACCACTTCGGGTAAAGACGCAGTATTTCGGCTGCCACTGCAAATTCATAGATCGCTATTCCCATTAATCCTGGAATATCCGTACCACGCGGAACCTGGTTTACAGCATAAGCCCATGCATTTAAAATTCTTCGTGAACAGCCTGCGTAAGACGTATCGCCGGAGATGTACCAACGCAAAGCGTTGAGATAAGCGGCAACTGCATCGGCAGACGCCCGCTGACGGCTGACGCCCATGTTAGCCTGTGCCGCTGCCGTGTAGGTATTCTGTGCTTTTGGGTGAACAACCAAGGCGTTCCAGCTATCGATCCAGGGATGTGCACCGGCTGCCACTTGTGTTTTCATCCGGTCTAAATCGGTTCGCGTGTGCAAGCCTCCTGGATGAACAAAACTTTGTGCGGTTGCTGTAATACTGCATAAAACCAACAGGAAAAATAATAGATTTTTCATTTGATTGAATTTTTGAACGTAATGTTTCTGGCGAACCCGCCTGCATTAATTTTTGCCTCTTCAATGCTGTTGATCAGTCTTCCGTTTATGCGGAGGTTTTCAAACGTCACATCCTTTACAAGATGATCGTTGTCCAAGCCGTTTATGACAGAAGGAGAATTATTAATACCGTTATAACTTATGTTTTTGAAATAAATATTTTCTATTCCCCTGCCCGGAGCTGAATTGTATTTGTCGAAGAAGGCAACTTTTAATTGCAGCAACTTACCTTCCTGGAAGTCATCCACCCTTATATCTTCAAAGCGGACATTGCGTACCAGGTTCATGTCGGCTGCCTGAATAGCCATGCATCCTTCGGCGGAGGGATCGTCTTCATCATGCTCGAGTATCTCGATGTTTTTGAACAGTAAGTTCTCAATTAATTCACCCGTTTTTCCGGTGTTTCCGTGAACGCCGATGTTAATGGGATGTGCCACATCGGCCCAAAGAACAGCATTGGTGACCGAATAATTTTTTGCATCGCCATAAAATTCCCAGCGATGTCCATACACGGCGATGCAATCATCAGAGTTGCGCATGAATACATCATCAACTGTAACATCTTTGCAACTCATAAAGTCCAGCCCGTCGCTCCAGGGATTTGCACTGAACGACTTTAAATTGCGGATGACAATATGATCCGATTCGCCGGCAAAAATTGTATAGTGTTTAGGATTGAGTACAATGATGCCATCTACGGTGACATTGCCTGAGTGCCTGATCTCAACTCCCCTTTGCGGCTGGTCGATGATACCTCTGCCGATGATGCGCACATTTTGCACTCTGTCACACAATAATTTTCCTCTCACAACAGCACCACCGGCTATGTAAACCGTTTTACCAGAACCAATGTTGAAAGCCTCGCCGGGCAGATCTTTCGGCGTGTGAACACCAGGCCCGAAATAAACAACATTGGGATCGTTGGGATCGGGATGAAACGTTTCAATGGGATTGGCAAATAAATGCAGGTTGTGCAGTTTATCGCCATCAAACTCTATTGAAATTTTTTTTGGATCAGTCAGGGTAAAAATGATACTGGTACCATTCAGGATCGGTTTTATTTCATAGGAAGATGGACGAAT
>Ga0207703_10002063_pt1 | contig 17679 bp, 16 predicted proteins | sample KBSSwiS12_FD_184304 | JGI IMG/M metagenome (GOLD analysis project Ga0207703, IMG submission 184304) | Switchgrass rhizosphere microbial communities from Kellogg Biological Station, Michigan, USA - KBS Switchgrass S1-2 (SPAdes) (version 2) | ecosystem: Host-associated > Plants > Roots >...
CTGGCGCGGGTCTTCGTGTTCGTAGAGCGCGGTGCCGTCGAAATCTCCCAGGGCGTGCACATCTCGCGGGAAGTGGCCTGGTACCCAGTCGAGCAGCACGCCGAGTCCGGCCTGGTGGCAGCAATCGATGAAGTAGCGGAAGTCGTCGGGATTGCCGAAGCGCGAGGTGGGGGCGTAGTAGCCGGTGACTTGGTAGCCCCAGGAGCCGGAGAAGGGGTGCTCCATGATGGGCAGCAGTTCGAGGTGCGTGTAGCCGAGGTCGCGGGCGTAGGTCACCAGACGGTCGGCTAGCTCGCGGTAGCTGAGCGATTCATGCGAGGGATGGCGCATCCAGGATTCGAGATGCACTTCGTAGACGGACACGGGCTCGCGCAGCAGGTTGCTGTGGGCGCGGGCTGACATCCACTCTTGGTCGCTCCAGGTGTGGTTGTTTAACTCCCAAACTATGGATGCGGTGCGCGGCGTGGCTTCGGAGAAGAAGGCGTAGGGGTCGGCCTTCTCTTGTTCTTCGCCGCTGCGGGAGCGGACGCAATATTTGTAGTGCGTGCCGGGGCCGAGCGCGGGGATGAAGAGTTCCCATACGCCGCTGTGGCGGTGCTGCATGGGGTGGGCGGTGCGGTCCCAGCGATTGAAATCGCCGATGACGGTGATGGACTCGGCGTTGGGGGCCCAGACGGCGAAGCGTACTCCTTTGACGTCGCCTTCGCGCACGGGGTGCGCGCCCAGCATGCGGTAGCTTTCGTGGTGCGTGCCTTCGGCGTGGAGGTGCAGCTCGAAGGGCGTCAAGGAAGAAGCGACGGGGGCTGCCTGCACACCGCTATTATGGCATTGGATGCTGCCGCGAGCTGAATTGCACTTGCACTTGGATGGATCGGTGGAGCCGGAAACGCTGCTGGAGATCGATCCGGCGCTCACGCGCGAGGAGATTGCGGAGCATACGGCTTACACGGATTTTGCTGGGTTTTTGAAGAGTTTCGTCTGGGTGAATCAGCGGCTGAGAGCTCCCGAAGATTATGCTCGCGTGGCGCGGCGGCTGTTCGAGCGGCTGGAGAGCGAAGGGGTCACTTATGCGGAGGTGATTCTGTCCGTCGGTGTTGTTTTATGGAAAAAGCAGGATCTGGACGCTATCTACAGGGCACTGGTGCGTGAGGCTGCGCGGACGCCAGTGACGGTGCGTTGGATTTTCGACGCGATCCGGCAGTTTGGTACAGAGACTGCGAAACCTGTCTTCGATTTGGCGGCGGAGCGGGTGGGAGAGGGCGTGGTGGCGATCGGTTTGGGCGGCGACGAACAACGTGGGCCGGCGGGATTGTTCGGCGATTTGTTTCGTGAGGCTCGGGATCGGGGGTTGCGCTTGACGTGTCACGCCGGGGAGACTGCCGGGCCGCGTAGTGTGTGGGAGGCGCTCCAAATCGGCTCCGAGCGGATCGGGCATGGGATTCGCTCGATTGAGGACCCGGCGTTGGTCGCACATCTGGCAGCGAAACAGATACCGCTCGAGGTCTGCATCACTAGCAATCTGCGGACGGGGGCGGTGGCGTCGCTCGCGGAGCATCCCGTGCGGCGGCTCTATGATGCGGGGGTGCCGATTATTCTCAATTCGGATGACCCAGCGCTATTTGGCTGCACGCTGGATAGCGAGTACGAGTTGGCGGCGCGCGAGTTTGGATTTACAGAAGACGAGCTCGCGGGGCTAACGCGGAACGCCTTTCGGTATGCTTTCGAGGAGAGCGTCGCGGTCGGCCGGTGACATGCCCGAGTTATTGCGAATGTCTTCGCGCGTGGTGAGTTTGCGGCGGTAGCGGCCGAAGTACTCGTCGATATCGCCGCCGAATTGGAAGCTGTACATGATGTCGGGGAAGGCGGCGGTGTGGCGCAGGCCTAGTGCGTGTCCGGATTCGTGCAGGCAGGTTAAGTAGACGATGGTGTCGCGCAGCAGGCGGTCTTTGCCGGGCGGTTCGGCGATCAGGATATGCAACTCGGAGCCGCGGCGGCCATTGACGTTGATGGCCACTGCCTCGCCGTAGAGTCCGCTGTCTTTGTCGGCCCACAGCACGCGCAGTAGAGCGTTCTTGCGATCCTTCACTTCGACAAAATGTAGTTGGCCGTCGGAGGCTTTGGCCCAGGCTTCCAGGGCCCAGCGCGCGAGATCGGCGTCGCCGGCATCGCAGGCGGCTTTCATGACGGTGCAGGGTTCGATCCAGAAAGTGGTATCGGCGGCTTGGGCGGCGGCCGCGGTGAAGCAGAGGAGGCTAACGCTTCGAAGAAAGTTTTTCATCAGCTAGGGCCTTGAGGGTGGCCTCTAGCTCAGCCACTCGTTTGGAGAGTTCGTCAATGGCGCGGCCTTCGGGATCGGGGAGGTCGCCGTGGGCCAAGGGTTCGAATTCTTCATCGTCGCCGACTACGCGGCCGGGGACGCCTACTACGGTGGAGTGATCCGGAACCGGGTGCACCACTACGCTGCCGGCGCCGATTTTGACGTGGTCACCAATGCGAATGTTGCCTAAGATGGTCGCGCCCGTACCGATGACCACGCCGTCTCCGATGGTGGGATGGCGTTTGCCGGTGTCCTTGCCGGTGCCGCCCAGGGTCACGCCCTGGTAGATCAGGACGTCGTCGCCGATTTCGGAAGTCTCGCCGATCACTACGCCCATGCCGTGGTCGATGAAGAAGCGGCGGCCGATGCGGGCTCCCGGGTGGATTTCAATGCCGGTCAAGCTGCGCGAGAACTGCGAAATTACGCGGGCCAGCGTGAACCAGCCCGCCGCGTACAGATTGTGCGCCACGCGATGCAGCAGAACGGCGTGGAAACCCGGATAGCACAGGACGATTTCGAGCACACTGCGGGCGGCCGGATCGCGCCGGAAGACGGTGTCGAACTGCTCGCGAATATGGCCGGCCATGTATGTAGGATATTAGATACTGTGAGATTTACCTTCGTCGCACTTATTTTAGTCCTGGCCGGCTGCTCCGCGCCCGCGCCGAATGCGCCGGCAAAGCAGGCGGGGGCGCCCGAGGCCACCACAACAGTCGTCTCGAACAAGCATCCGCTGGCCAAGTATCTGGAACTTTCGGGGTACCGCATCGCGGAGACTGCCGCCGGTAAGCTGAACATCAAGTTCGCGGTGGTCAATCATTCGGAGGCGGATATCGGGGATCTCACGCTGAAGATCCGGCTGGTGACCACGGCGGCCAAGCCGGACGACCCGCCTATCACGGAGTTTGAGGCTAAGGTTCCGGCGCTGGGGCCGCAGGAAATCAAAGACGTGGCGGCCACTGCCACCACCAAGCTGCGCATCTATGAATTGCCGGATTGGCAGTTCATTCGCGCCGAGGTGGAGATCACTTCGCCTGCGCCGTGACGGAACGCCTTTACTACCAGGACTGTTACCTGCGGGACTTTCGCGCGCACGTCGTCGAAGCCGCGGACGACGGGCGGCGAGTTTACCTGGACCGGACCGCGTTTTACCCTACCTCTGGCGGCCAGCCGTTCGATACCGGGACGCTGGGCGGGGCCAACGTGGTTGAGGTGGTTGACGAAGAAGAGCGGGTGGCTCACGTTTTGGACGCGCCGATCACGGCGGGCGAAATCGACGGCAGAATCAACTGGGCACGCCGCTTTGACCATATGCAGCAGCACAGTGGACAGCATTTGCTATCGGCGGTGCTGGAAGAATTATTCAAGATCCCTACCGTGAGTTTTCATCTGGGAGCGGAAGTTTGCACTATCGATGTAACCGCAGCGTCGCTGGCTCCGCGGCAAATGGAACAAGCCGAGGAACGTTGCGCTGAAATCGTCAGTCAAGCACGGCCTCTGGCAATCAGCTTTGAGGACGCCGCCGCGGATTTGGGATTGCGCAAGGAATCGCAACGCACGGGCACGCTGCGGGTGGTGGCGATCGATGGAATCGACCGCAGCGCCTGCGGCGGGACGCACGTGCGGACGACGGCCGAGATTGGGCCGGTGGCGATTCGCAAGACCGAGAAGATTCGTGGAAACACGCGGCTGGAATTCGTCTGCGGCGTGCGGGCGTTGCGCCAAGCTCGCGCCGACTTCCGGACTCTGCAGGAACTCTCACGCCAGCTCTCGGTGCCGGCTGCGGAGGCTCCCGCGTTGGTGGCAGCCCAACTCGAGCGCGTGAAGACGCTCGAAAAAACCAACCAGCGGATGGCTGCGGAAATCGCCCAACGCGAGGGGCGTGAACTGTGGAATGCCACCGCTCCCGATGCTGACGGCCTCCGGCGCATGGTGCAACGCGCCGCGATCGATGACGCCATGCGGACGCGGGCGCAGGCGTTTGCCGCAGAGGGCAAGGCGGCGTTCCTGGCGGTGTCAGCAAATCCACCGGCGATTTTGCTCGCGGCATCGGCCGATTCCGGAATTCATGCGGGGGAGCGGGTCAAGGCGGCGGTCACGGCAGCGGGCGGCCGGGGCGGGGGCAATCAGGGTCTGGCGCAAGGCAGTCTGCCCGCGGCGGCTGATTTAGAAGCCATCGTCTCGAATCTTTTGATATAGTTCCACGAACTAAATTCAACAGTCCGCATTTTTGACTGAGCCATGAGTACGCAGCTTTGTGCATTTCACTGAGCGGATCCTTGTAGGTGGTTGTCCTGTAAAGATTTGGTTACTGAACACCGATAGTTCAGTTGAACGTCCATGAATTTGTTCACCCAGTTGCGACTGGCCGCGGCGAAATTCGGTCAAGAAGTGATAGAACTCTCGAGGTGCGTAGATAGTTCCCATCCCGATTGCGAGGAGGGGGAGCGTCTCTTCAAACTTGAGAAATTCGCGGAGGCTGAAGAGCACTTTCTTAGGGCCTACTCGGACATGAAGTCTCGCTCAGCACCGGCGGGTGTGCAAACCGGCATTCTGCTCGCACTTGCCCGAACCCAATTAAAGCTGATGAAGGTGCAGGAAGCTCGGGAGGCTACCCAAGCCGCGTACGAACTGTTGAAGGCCCAAAAACCTTCACCAGAATTGTCGGTTTGTTTGGATCTGCGAGGATGTCTTCAACAATTAGAAGGTGACGGCGCGGGGGCGATAAGGCTCTTCCGGGAAGCACTTGAGGTCCAGCTAAGTCTAGTTCCACTCGAACCAGTCTCGTTGCTGGAGTGCTATGAGCGGCTTGCTTCCGCTCTCCAGAGCGCCGATGAGCTATCCGATGCTAGAGACGTGCTCGCCCAGGCAGCAGGAGCCGCGGAGAAACATTTTGGAGCAATGTCTCCGGCTCTCGCGAATTGCCTGATGGACCTCGGTGCGTGCCAGTTCATCTCAGGAGATGTGAAAGCCGGAATTCGTTCCACCGAGCGGGCGATACAGATCCATCACGAAGTGGCCGGACCGATGTCGGAGCAAGTGGTCCAAGATCTACAATCCCTCGCGGCTGCCTGTCAACAAGCGGGCGATTTAGGCAGCGCAGTGCGATATTACGAGCGCGCCATTAGTATCCGTGAGCGTCAGGTGGGCGGGTTGCCGGGCGACATAGCGGTTCTGCTTATGCGACTGGCTGAAACCCATTCCCTCCTCGGAAATGATGCGGCTGTCACGGAACTTCTGCAATCGGCAGTCGTCAAGTTAGAACTTGGCAATGATGGGCGTCTCGCCGAGGCACTGGACAGACTTAGCGAACATCATGCGAGACAGGGCCGCGAGGTCGGGGCCGCCTCCCTTCACGAAAGGCCACTGCGTCGTTTGTGACGAGAAGGTGCGCGCGTTCGCAAGCTGGTCAATCGAGTAGGTATTCCGCGAATTCTAGAACGTCACATCGATAATCGTCAAGATTTTGTGCTGCTCCCTTCCGTTATGGCCAATCGCGTGGAGCTCAAAAGTCCAGGTTCCTTGATCCAAGTAGCCTCCTGTCGTGAGATCAACGATTCCGTCAGTTGAAGGGAGATCGGTATCCCAACAAAGCGACTCCGTAGAAGTAGCTCCCTCGATCCGATAGGTTGTCTTGGGATCGAGGTTGGTCAAGTGGAACTCAGGCTGCGAGCAGCCGTAGGCGTATCCACCGGCGCAGCTCACGGTGAGAGTGGGGGTAGGCGGTGGTCCCGCGGTGGCGGCCAGCGTTAGCAAAACGAAAAGGGTACAAAGTTTCTTCATAGCGAGGCTAGAATACACCTGGATTTGCCCTCATCGAACACACCTAAGGGATAAGACAATCTCCCCTAAGTGAACCGTCTGGGGATCTAGTTCTTCCCGAGTACTAAGGTCTTTCTCCGATCTCGCGGACGCTATTTCACCTGAAATCCTTGAAAGCCTCCGGTATAAGGCGCAGGATGGTACTTCGAGACTGCCACGTTTTGGGTGGCTTGAGTCTGCAGAATATCAAGCTCGCAGACGATCTTATTAAGTAAGGAGCGGTATCCCATGATGATGCGTCATAAAAAGGGGAGACGAGGTTTTGTCCTAATCACGATGACCGTATCCGCGATTGCGCTGATTGGTGCGCTCGGATTGGCTGTCGACATGGGTCACGTGTTCATTACCAAGAATGAGACGCAAGCCTTTGTTGACGCCGCTGCTTTGGCAGGCGCGTTGCAACTCAATGGTCAAGATACCGGAATCACGAATGCGAAGGGCGCCGTCACCACCATGAAATCTAGCAACAAGTGGAATTTCGGCGCAACGGCCGTGGTTACTCCCATCGTCGAGTTCACCACCTCCGCTGCGGGAGCGGCTGCCAACGCCGCCTGTACCGGGGGTTGGACGACCAACCCTCCCAGTCCGCCGACCTCCTACAACTGCGTTCGCGTGAAAGCTTCCATATCGGTTCCGATGTATTTCATCCCGGTGGTCTTGACCACGCCGGCCTATAACATGACGGTGAATTCACAAGCCGTCGCCGGACAGATCGATCTCACCACTCTCGGTACCGGGCTGGCCCCATACTCCGGTATCAGCACCAACACCACCGGGCCCAATTTCGGGTTGACGGTGGGCACTGTGTATACCGTCCAATGGCCCCCAGCCCAGGGTAGTACGTGTACCGGCCAGGTCAAGAATTGTTTCGGTAAAGACCCGTGCACCGGTGACTTAACCCCCCCCACAGGTCCGGGGTCGAATGCTTTCGCGGTTTGGACGAACTGGTCAAACTCTACCAGCGGTTACTGGGGCGCTACGTCCAACAGTCTACTCGAAAGCTACATTCTGGGTGGCGCTCAGTTGCAGGCGGTGAGCGTGGGCACAAATCTTGAACCGTCCCTTACGTCAGGACAGAAAAACGCAGAAGGAGGATGGCTGGATTGGAAGGTGAATCACGATACCGATTCGGTGGACAACACGTGGACGGCGTATAAGGCCGCCTTGGCGACCGGCGCCGCCAATGGACAGCGTCTGATGAATGTACCGATTCTGGATCCCATCAGTTTGAACACTACAACGACCGTACTGGGCTACGGACAATACATGCTGCTATCCAACGCGAAGGTTCTCGGTAATGGGAGCGTCCAGGGGAGTAATCTCTATACGCTACTCAATGGTAACGATGCTTGGTGCGCCATTTACGCAGGAACCGTCGATATCGGATCGATCACTCCCGGCGTAGGTGGAACGACCGGTGCGGCAATGGTGCAGTTGATCCAATGAGACCGAGCATGCATAAGTCACGACGCGGCTGGGGCGGCCGTTCCGGCCATGCGATGGTGGAGTTTGCGCTCGGATCCACGATCCTGGTGACGGTCTTCGCCGGCGCCTTCCAATACGGGTTCATCTTCTATCAGTACAATGCCCTGGAGAATGCGGTCATAAACGGCGCCCACTTCGCGTCCCAGTACAGATATGATTCGCTGACCTCGACACCGTCCAATACTTTTCAGACGGCGGTCCAGAATATGGTGGTCTACGGGGACCCGACTGGCACAAACACCACGCCGCTTGTGAAGAATCTGGCGTCGAGCAACGTAAACATTTCAGTTGGGATGCTGGGCTCCGGCACTGCGTTGGTGCCCGTCTCCGTTACCGTGTTCATCACTGGGTACACCATCGACGCTATATTCGGCAAATTCACTTGCACGAACAAGCCGGCGGTTACCTATGCATATCAAGGTATCTTCGCGCCCAATCCATAGAGTCGAATCATGTACAAATCCATACCTCGACGACGAACAGTCAGCAAAGGCAGTGCGATCCTGGAGAGTTCCTTCATCTTTCTGGTGTTCTTCTGCATGTTGGTCGGCACGTTTGATTTCGGCCAGTTTTTGTTCATTCACCAGGCGCTGGTGGAGCGTAGCCGGAGCGCCACGCGGTGGGGCGCTGTCCATGATGCCACCACAGATCAAGTGACGAACATGGTTTTGTATGGTCAGTCTACCGATCCGGGCAGTACCGCCGGATACTTCAACCTGACCACCGGTATGGTCGACGTTGCCAAGACCACCGATACTGTATGTACAACGTCGGGCGCTTTTCCTAGCCTATACAAGCGTATAACCGTTAAAATTCACGACTATCCCTATCAGATCCTGTCCCCGTACATTGCCGGGACTTATAACGGTCCAAACATCACTATCGGGGAGCCCATTTTTCAAGACTTTGCCTCTACGGCAAGCGCCTGTCCTTAGTGGGCCATAGGTTGGCGCTGCACCGGCGCCTGTTTGAAAGGACCCCACGAGGGCCCTGATTGTCTACGACTCCACAAGATGTGACGACGACAGCTGTTGGACCTGTTCCAGCTCAGCCATCTTGGCCGACGCTCCTTCACCCAGGCTAGTCTTGGGATACATCAGCCGCAGTAAGCTGAGCTGAAATTGTAATTCAGACCGCCATTCGGGGGAGAGAAGGGAGTTTGCGTCCATGACCAACTGTATCGGCCTGACTGGCTTCTTCCGGTAGGGTGCGTTTGATTCTTAAGGCTCAAGGACCCGGGATGGGGCAGGGTGTGGAGGGACAATCGGGGTCACGGTGCGGGGATACATGGGGAAGAACTGGGGAAGTCCGGAGTGCCCTTGAGCCTTCATCGTTCTCATTACGACTCTTCGGATTGCAATCCGCTCGCCAATCACTAACTTATTGAAAATCAGTCGCGGCTAGCCGCGGCGTGCCCAATTGAGGAAACGATTACCGTTTAGGGTGCCGTAGGAGGCGCGCTGGATACTCTGGAAACTTTACCGGCCTTGGCTTCCTCCAGTACGACATTGTTGTTTGCCAGGGTGGAACCGGTGGAGACATCCAACTGCACCCGAGCTCCCGCGTAGGCTGCCTGCGCGGTTACCTCGGCGGCGGCGGCAGTGGTGAGATCGCGCTGGTCCTGAATCACCTGATAGACCGTGGTTGCCCCCAGAGCCAGCTTCTTCTGGTCGGCATCGAGCGTTTGCTCCTGCAGGACCCGTCCTTTGACGGCCGCTTGGTATTGGGCGCGGGCCTGGCTCAAGGCAATCGTCGCGTTATTCACATCCACGCGGATCTGGTTCGTCTGGCGCTGCACCAGCAACTGGCTCTGCCGGAGGTTCAGCGAGGCGGTGGCGATATTGGCCTGCGCAGCTCGATTGCGCAAGGGGATGTTGAGGCTGAGACCAATGGAGTACGTGGGGAAGTTGCGCCCGAACAATTGCGACAGGATGGTGCCGTACCCCCCCACGAAAAATGGGTCCGCGATGGGCGGATTTTGCACTTGACCGGTCTGTGGGAGGACCGGTCCTATGAGTGTGTTCTGCGACCCCACCAACGCATTGCTGCGGAAGTCGCCAGTGGCGTTCAGTGTCGGGAGGAGAGCGTTGCGGGTGCCGGTGAGAGCGATCTGCGCGTTGTCGATCTGGACTCTGCTCTGCGCCAGATCGGGGCGATTATCGAGCGCTTTCGACACCAGATCCTGGATGGGCTCCACCGGCTCTACTTCGGGAATGCGGATAGGATCGGTGGGTACCACGTGCGCGTCTAGAATCGACTGACTGGTCAGGCCATTGCGGCTTAGCGCGCTTTTCAGCACCGATTCCAGTTGTAAGACGGCCGATTGGGCGGCAACCAACGCCTGTTGAGCGGTGGCCAACTGCGCTTCGGCGCGCACCACTTCGATGGGAGCCAGGGTTCCGATCTCCACCTGCTTTTTGTTGTCGTCGTACAATTTCTGAGCGACGGCCACCGCCTGATTGTTGACGTTCACGGTGGAAATCGCGGCCACCAAGTTCCAGTACAACTGCACGACGTTCGCCACCGTGTTAATCAACTGCTGGCGGAATACGTAATCGGCGGCTTTCAGATTGTTCTTGGCGATGCGGATGGTGCGATTATTTTGCGCGAAGCCGAATCCTTGCAGTAGCGGCTGGACGACGCTCAGATCCAGGCTGGAGGTGGTGAAGGGGTTGACGGACGAGCGGAAGGAGTTTTGCTCCTGCTGGATGTTATTGTAGGCCAACGATGCCGTTCCACCGGTGAGGAAACTCTGCGAGATGCCGAAATTGGCGGTCTTGTTGGTGGTGACTAGCGCATTGGTCCCGGTGGTCACGGTGTTGGATTGCGGAGAGGTGGTGTGGCCGAAGTTGAGGTTGCCGGTGACGAACGGGTCAAAACTGAGGCCCCCGCCCAGGGTCGCCAGCGCGCTGGAGTCGCCGCTGGCTCCCAGGCCGGCGCTGGAACTGCCCAGCAAGGCCAAGTTTGCGCCGGTGGGCACACCTGGCAGAACACTGGTGGGGATTCCCTGGATGGATGCTCCGGAGCGGGCGCGCAGCAGGTCCGCCTCGGCGATGGAAAACTCGTAGCGCTGGATTTCGACGTCCAGATTGTTTTCGAGTGCCAGCGCGATGGCATCGGATAGCGACAGATACAGATTCCCCGCGCGTAGCAGCGCGTCGATGCGGCTGGTGTTGGAAACGTTCACGGGCGCCAGCGGGCGCGCTTGGTAGGGCTGGGTGACGCCAGAGTACCAGCGCGGGCGCTCTTGAGGTAACGGCTGTTGGGCAAAGCTGGGAGGCGCCGCCAGTAGCAGGGCGCACAATGCGGCTATGGATGATTGCAACTGTCTCATGACTTGTCCTTAAATGACGATACCTGCCGCCAAATTGTTCCCGCATTCGCCATTTGGCGGCTGTTGGGGCACGTCTTAACTATTTAGTTTCTCACGGCTTGCGCGGCCACGCACGGGGAGGTGCTGCGAAATGTCGCCGCTGCCCTCTTCCTTGCTATATTTGGATTCGTGTCCGACGCCGTCATGCAGGTTTTCCGCGAGACCGGAGCTTATCTGAAGGGCCATTTCCGGCTGACTAGCGGTCTTCATTCGAACGAGTACCTTCAGTGCGCTTTGATGCTGCAGCACCCCGCCATCGCCGAGCGTTTTGGGCGCGAGTTGGCGGCCCTGCTTCCGGCTTGCGATGTGGTGGTCTCGCCCGCGATCGGCGGGTTGCCCATCGGCCATGAGGTGGCCAGAGCCAAAGGCGCCCGCTTCCTCTTCACGGAGCGCGATGCGTCCGGCAAAATGATTCTGCGCCGCGGATTTTCTTTGCGTCCGGGAGAGGCGGCTTTAGTGATCGAGGACGTGGTCACCACCGGCGGCACCACGCGCGAAGTGATCGAGGTTGCGACCGCGGCCGGCGCGCGCGTGTTGGGAGCCGGGTCGATTATCGACCGCAGCGGCGGACGCGTCGATCTGGGAGTGCCGCGGGTCGCGCTGGCGACTCTGGATGTAGTCGCTTATCCGCCCGACTTCTGCCCCATGTGCCAAGAGGGCACTCCGGTCGAGAAACCCGGATCGCGCAACTCTGCGTAATGCGCCGTATCCGCATGACCGTCAGTTACGACGGGACGGAATATCACGGCTGGCAGGTCCAACCGGGTCTGCCTACGATCCAGAGCGTTCTGGAAGGCGTGCTGGCGGAGATCGAAGGAGCGCCGGTTAAGGTTGCGGGGTCCGGACGGACCGATGCAGGGGTTCACGCGCGGGCGCAGGTGGCTGCGTTCACGATGGTGAATCCCATTCCCGTGGACAATTTGCGCAAGGCCATCAATCGGCTGTTGCCGCTCGACATTCGCGTAATTGAAGTGGCGGAGGCAGCGGCGGATTTCCATCCGCGCTATCAGGCTCGCGCAAAGACTTACGAATACCGCCTCCATCGCGGCGAAACGTGTTCGCCTTTCGATCACCGCTATGTGTATCACTACCCCTACCCGCTCGACGAGGCGCGCATTTTTGAGCTCGCTCCGATGATCGAAGGCGAATATGATTTTTCGGCTTTTGCGGCGTCGGACGATAAGGACGACCTGGGCCGCTCCAAGGTCCGGCGGGTGTTTCATTCGCGCGCCAGCCGGTCTGGCGATTTGCTGATTTATAGCGTGCGGGGCAGCGGGTTTCTGAAGCACATGGTGCGCAATATTGTGGGCGTGTTGCTGGAAGTAGGGAAGGGAAATCTCACGCGCGCGGATATCGCAAAGCGATTCGAGCCAGGGTGCGCGATACCGCCGGGGCCGTCCGTGCCGGCGCTCGGACTGTTTCTGGTTAGCGTGGAATACTGATCTCGCTGACGGGAACGTCAGCGGATTTGCGGGAACGCCGCTCAATTACCTCGACCAGTCCTTCCGCCAGCTTTTTCCCGACGTTGATGCGATAAGGGAACCCGATCAGATCGGCGTCCTTGAATTTCACGCCGGGGCGGGCGTCGCGATCGTCGAGCAGGGCGTCGTGTCCTGCGGTCAGCAGCCGCTGATAAATTTCGCGGGCCGCTGCGAGGCGCTCCGGGTGCACGGGCGTCACTATAACAGTGAACGGGGCGATCGCGGCGGGGAGTATGAGACCGTCGGCGTCGCGATTCTGCTCGGCTGCGGCGCTCAGGATACGCTCGGGCGTGTCCAGCAGACTCACTCTTGAAAAATGCAGCGGGCCGCCATCGGTGATCGACGAATCTCCTGCGACCACTTGCCGCACATCCGCGAACTCCGCTGTGAAGTCCCTGCCGGGCGTCACATTTCGCAGGTGATAATCGGTGCGGTTCGCGCCGGCGATCATATTGCGCCGGCCGTGTAGCGCTTCGTCGGCGATAATTTTGATGCCGCGTACGCCCACGGGGCCGAGCGAGCCGGGATCGGCTCCGAACCAGTTACGGATCTCTTCTGCCTCAGCCTGCCGCGCGCCCGGTAGCTTTGCGGAACTCAATTGGTGATCGCCGCGCAGAAGTATTAGGAGCGGCTGATTATCCCGCAGCATGACGAGGCTCTTCATCTGCGAAGTCGCGGGCAAACCTGTGAAATCCGCAATCTGCGCGATGGTTTTGACGCCGGGCGTATGGAACTCTTCGGGCTGGAGATCGCCTTCGGGATCGGGAACCGCCGGTGCCTGCGCGACACCGACGGCCTTCGCGGCGAGAGCGGCGTAATTGGTCCCGCGCGCGAGCACTTCATCGCCTGAGGCCGACTCCGCCACGAAGTCGTCGCCCGCGGCGATGTAGGCCACGCCGCAGCGTTCGAGCGCCTGGCCCTCCGGCAAGACGCGGGCGATTTTCGCGAGCGTGCGCTGTCCTAGGAACAAATACTCTCGACCGCGCATGTAGCCGGCGCGCACCAACAGCGGATGATTGTCTTCGCGCAACGTGGCGATCGCAAGTTCGCTCCACAGCATATCTATTGTCATAACACGCGGTGTGATAGCATCCGAAACATGACCAAGGCATTCGCCGCCGTGCTGTTTTTGGCGGCCTCCCTACCGGGACAAACGCCCAACATCGACGACTTTTTCCGTGATTTCACGGCGACTTGGGTGCGCGGGAATCCCAACCTGGCCACTTCGGCGCGTTATTTCACCGGCGAGGAACAGGACCGTCTGGAACGCCAACTGACTCCGCTGACCGTCGCCTACCGCCGCGCGCGCATTCAACTCGCAAAGCAGGGATTGGCGCAATTGCAGAAATTCGACCGCAGCAAATTCACGGCGACGCAGCGTATTTCTGCTGACCTGATGCAGTGGCAGTTGGATATGGCGGTCCGCGAGGAGCCGTACCTCGACTACACTTTTCCGCTGGAGCAGATGAACGGCGCGAACGTCGGTCTCATAGAGACTCTGACCGTCCGCCACCCGCTGGCCAACGAAAAAGATGCCGAGAATTATGTCATCGCGCTGCGCCAGGTGAGCACGCGCATGGACGAGGCCGCCGCCGAAGCCCGCGCGCTGGCGGCCAAGAACGTAATCCCGCCCAAATTTATTCTCAACGCCACCATTAAGCAGATGCAGGGATTCGCCGATCCCTCACCTGGCCAGAGCCCGTTCGTCGCGATCTTCGCGCAGAAGATGGAGGCCGCGAAGATTCCCGAGCCGCGTCGCGAAGCCCTACGCAGCGAAGCGGAGAAAATTGTGGCTGTGGAAATTTATCCGGTCTGGAAGAACGCGATCGCGCTGCTGCAATCGCAACTGCCGCGTTCCACCGACGATGCTGGATTGTGGCGCCTGAAGGGTGGGGCGGACGCCTATGCCTACTTCTTACGCCGTTACACGACCACCACCTTGACGCCCGAACAAATCCATCAAATCGGCCTGAACGAAGTGGCGCGCATCGAAAAAGAAATGGACGCCATCTTCCGCAGGCTGGGGCGCACAGAAGGATCGATCAACGAGCGCTCCGAAAAACTCAAGCAGGACATGGCCTATCCGCGAACGGAGGAAGGCCGCATGGCGATTATGGCTGAGGCCGATGCCATCTTGCGCGACGCCGAAAAACGCGCGGCGGTGCTGTTCGATAAGACACCCAAGAGCCCTGTGGTGGTGCAGCCATTCCCGCGCTTTCGCGAGGCTAACGCTGCGGCCAATTACAACAGTCCGGCGCCGGATGGCTCGCGGCCCGGCGTGATTCAGATCCCCTTGCGCCCCGAGATGATGACGAAGTTTGCGCTGCGCAGCCTGGTGTATCACGAGGGCGTTCCTGGCCACCACTTCCAGATCGCGCTGACGGTAGAGAATAAGGACCTGCCGCGTTTCCGGCAGATAGGCGCGTTCGGAAACATCTCCGCGCTGGTCGAAGGCTGGGGGCTCTATGCGGAGAGGCTCGCCGCAGAGTCAGGCTGGTACGATGGCGACCCTGAAGGCCAGCTCGGGCAACTGTACGATGCATTGTGGCGCGCGCGCCGGCTGGTGGTCGATACCGGCCTGCATGCTAAGCATTGGACTCGCCAGCAAGCCATCGACTATGGCATCGAAGCCAGCGAAGTGGAGCGTTACGTGGTGTTCCCGGGCCAAGCGTGCTCCTACATGATCGGTCAGTTGAAAATTGTCGAGCTACGTGAGAAGGCCCGCAAGGCGTTGGGCGACAAGTTCTCGCTGCGCGAGTATCACGACGTGGTCCTCGACACCGGCACGGTCCCGCTAGAGATTTTGGAGCGCCAAGTCGACGCTTACATCGCCTCGGCGCGGAACCGTAATCCGTAGTCTGCCGGCCGTACATCCCGCACGATGGTTTGCCAGGGCGCATAGCCGCGCTTTGCGGAATAGGCGTCGTCTTCGAATTGGAGGGCCACATCGATACGTGTGCCGGGAGCGAACTCCGCGGAACGTTCCGCGAAATTCCAGGCTTTCGCGCGCAGTGTGCGTCCTTGCGATTTCAGGCGTAGGAACACGTGTTTGTCGTTCTTGATGTCCGGCGGCGCTGCTACCTCCATTCCGCGCGCCAGCAATGTGGGAGGCGGGTTGCCAAAGCCGAAAGGCGCCAGGTTCAGCAATTCCGCGATGGTTTGATCGGTGATTTCATCGAAATCGATCTCCGCGTCGATCTCGATTTCAGCCTCGAAATCCGCCACCGTAAGCCGTGCAGCGGCGTAGGCTTGGAACTGCACGCGAAATTCGTCCACCTGCGAAGCGAGCAGCGTCACGCCCGCCGCTTGCCGGTGTCCGCCGAATTTCGTGAACAGCGTTGGCATAGCCTCGAGCGCATCTAATAAATGAAACGCGCGGATGCTGCGGCCCGATCCGTACGCCACGCCGTCGTCGAGTCCTAACACGAACACGGGGCGGTGATAGCGTTCGACCACACGGCTGGCGACGATCCCAACCACGCCGCGATGCCAGCCTTCGCCTGCGAAGACTAACGCAGCATCGCTATCCGTTACGGGTTGCGCCAGGCACTGTTCGAGAATGGCTTGGCGGATGCCGTCCTCGGTTTCGCGACGGTCTTTGTTCAATTCGTCCAACTGGGCGGCGATAGTCCTTGCTCGCTCCGGATCCGAATTTGAAAATAGCTCGATGATGTCGCTGGCGCTGGCCATGCGTCCCGCGGCGTTGATGCGCGGTGCGATTTGAAACGCGACTTGTCGGGCGGTCGGCGCGGTGCCGGCTTCGATTCCCGCTACGTCCAGTAGCGCGCGCAGTCCCGGATTCGTTACGCGGTCGAGTCCATCCAATCCGCGCTTCACGATCACGCGGTTCTCGCCGGTCAACGGGACAACATCCGCCACTGTGGCAATCGCCACTAGTTTCAATAGTGAATCGACTAAACGTTCCCGCCGCGAGCGTTCCCAACCCAGAGCGCTCATCAAGGCCTCGGCGAGTTTCAATGCCACACCCGCGCCGCATAGGTTTTTCTCCGGATACGTGCAATCGCGCCGGTTGGGGTTCAGTACCGCCAGCGCCGGCGGTAGCTCCGCTTCGGGCAAATGATGATCGGTCACGATGACATCGATCCCCAATCCTGCCGCGTGCTGCACTACTTGGTTCGCACGAATGCCGGTATCGACGCTCACGATCAGCTTCACGCCCATGGCGGCGGCATCTTCCACCGCCTCGCTTTTCATCCCATAGCCGTCGCGAATGCGGTGCGGGACGAAACAAGTGGCGATCGCACCGGCCAGGTCGAGAACCTTCTTTAAGACGACTAGCGCACTGGTGCCATCGACGTCGTAATCGCCATAGAGCAAGATCGGTTCTTTGCGTTCGATGGCCTCGACCAGCCGCGCCGCCGCCTTCTCCATGTCGGCCAGCAAGAAAGGATCGTGCAGATCCGCGGCCGAGGGGGTCAGGAACCGGCGTGCGGCCGGGGGATCGCTCAAGCCGCGGGCGCACAACACTCGCGCTGCGGGAAGGGAAATACCCAGGGCGGCGGACAGCGCGGCCACACTGGCAGGTTCAACTTCGGTTAGGATCCACTTCATTCGCGTGCTTTATTGTTACATTCGTGGATGTAACCTGAGGGTCGCTCGCGGACATCAAAACAGTGTACATGAGGACGCTGGTAGTTACCGTTGTGTTTCTGGGCTCGCTTTCCGCGGCGCTGGCGCAGACGGGCGTGGTTAAGTCCGAGGGCCAGCCTTTGCCGGGCGCGACCGTGCGCGCGACCCAGGGCGAGCGCGTCCTCAGCACTTTGACCGATGCGAACGGCGAATTCAAGCTCGCGAATTTGACGCCGGGAACGTGGACCGTCGACGTCGCCATGTTCGGTTTCGCGCCGCAGCGGCGTGAAGTGCAAATCGCCGCGAGCCCTATTAAGATTGATTTCACCTTGCAGATCGGCAACTTCGCAGCCAATGCGGGGCGCGGCGGATTCGGCGCAGGACGTTTTGGAGCGGGCGGGCGCGGCGGCGGATTCGTCCCTGGCGGTTTGAACCGTGGTGCGAATCCGGCGACTACTCCCAATACAGCGCCTGATGCGGCGACCGGCGCAACAGTTCAAGCAGACGCGGCGCAGGGCACTCTCCCAGACGCGAGCGCGCCGCCTGCGGACCTGGGCGCACTGCAACAAGCCAACGCCGGTGGAGCCAACGAGTCGTTCTTAGTCAACGGC
>Ga0207703_10002064_pt1 | contig 17678 bp, 11 predicted proteins | sample KBSSwiS12_FD_184304 | JGI IMG/M metagenome (GOLD analysis project Ga0207703, IMG submission 184304) | Switchgrass rhizosphere microbial communities from Kellogg Biological Station, Michigan, USA - KBS Switchgrass S1-2 (SPAdes) (version 2) | ecosystem: Host-associated > Plants > Roots >...
GACTACTTCGTTCCAGAGACTGCGGTTACGCACGGCCGTGTGCGTGAGGTAGATGTAGCGCTCAACCGCAATGGCGGCGCCCACCACGAACACGATGGCAATGGGGTACATGAAGTCCCCACCACCCTGAAAGAAACGGACGATGACGTTCCACAGATCCATCGAAAACACTCCAGGTCAGTTCAGGCCACACACGACCACACCTACGCCAAACTGAATGACATAAGCTAAAAAAGCTGCGATCCAGCTCTCATCCCTGCAGCACAGCTCGAGCGACCAACCCGCACTGCAGCATTAATCTCACTTTTGCGACGCTCAGTGCTTCCCGGACGCCGGATCTGAAGCCGCGCCCGCCGCATCCTTGGCGTCGTCAGGCTTCAGGGCATCGTAGTAGCGGTTCTGGCGCTTGAATACGTCACGGTCGACAGGTGTGAGCACCTCGTCGAGCAGGCTGTTGACGGGCTTGCCCACGAGGTCGCCCAGGTCCGACCGCTTCCAGGGCACGATGTATAGCACCTTCGGAAGCTCACGGTTGCCCGTGATTTGAGTCGTATCGAGCTCGAGGCTGTCATGAGCCTTTCCGGAGCCACCCGGTTTGGACGCAGCGGCCTTGGTGCCGGTGCTCGCTGTCGTAGTGCCGGTGCTCGCTGTCGCGGCAGGGGCAGATGACGGTGCCGCTGCAGTGTTGGCTGGCCGGCCGACCGTTGGCGCTGTGTTGGCTCCCGCGGCGCCAGGCGGCTGGCTGGTCGCAGACGACGAGCTCGTGGCCGTTCCGCCTTGCGTGCGCTTCGATGCCGCCGCAGCTGGCCTGGGCGCGGGTGCCGCGGCTGGCGCCGGCTCCGGTGATGACGGTTGTGTTGCAGATGTGTTGACGCCGGGCTCCAGGTCAGCCGGCGGCGGCGCCACGTTCTTCGCAGGCGCGGCGCCCTGCTGGCCCCACGCAGCCACGCTACAAAGTGACAGGGTGGCCACAAAAACAGCCTGTTTGAGTGTCAACACGTTCAACCTCCTGCCTTGGGGGCTGGCTTGGTTGCCGGCGGCGCGTCCTTGCTCGGCGCCGAGTTGTTGGGCGGCGTGGCATTGGCCCCAGCACCGGCGGCTCCAGCGCCCGCGGGGGCTCCAGCACCGGCGGCTCCAGCGCCTGCGGGGGCTCCGTTGGCGCCTGAGTCAGCGCTGGCGCCCTGGGGTGCCGCTGCCGGCGCGGCCCCAGCGGGCTTCAACGGTGGCTTGCCCGTTCGCTGTCGCAGCTCCGCAATCCAGCTCGTAACCGGACGATCTTCGCCGGTCAGTTCCTTATACCGCTCGAGCGCCGTGAGCGCGCGCTCGGGATCACCCAAATAGAGGTCCGACACGACGCCGAGGTTCCGGTAGGCAGGCGCGTAGTTGGAATCCGCGGCGATCGCCTTTTCATACGAAGCAGCCGCGTCGGGGAACTCGCCCCGCAGCCGTTGCGTCGCTCCGAGCTCGTTCCACGCCACAGCGCTTCCGCCGTTGCGTTCAACCGCACCCTTCAGGGCCTCTTCCGATTGATCGAGGTGCCCCGCCTTGCGGTAGATGATGCCCAGATTGACGAACGGCGTGGACAGGCGTGGATACGCCAGCGTCATCTGTTTGAATTCCAGCTCGGCTTCGGTGTTGTTGCCGCTGCGCATGAAATTGATGGCGCGATTGAAGTCGGCCGTCGCCTTCGGTGACGGTGGGCCCGCCGGGCCGAACGACGCAGACCCCCCGCATGACGCTGGAGCGGGCTTGCCGCCGGGGCCGGGAGTGCACGCGCCGCCCGCGGCTTGCGCCGGACTTCCCGACGCTGCTCCAACAGGCGCAGCCGCACCCGCCGCCGGCTCCGGGGCCGCCGCGGTTGAATCAGGTTTCGACCATGGCATTGAAGCGCAACCGCTCAACAACGCCACGAGCGCAACCTCAATTGAGTGTCGTCGCCACATCCTGCGTAATTTCCGTCTTGCCATAGCGCGCCGGCTTCAGCTCAGCCAGCACCTTGAAACTCTTCTGTACCCACTCGTCATACACACCATCCTTCGCGCGCGTAGTGTTGATCTCGTGCGCCTTGATGGCCTGCTCCTCGAATGGGAATACCTGCTCTTCCAACAACGAGTTGTACTCTTCCAGCTCGTCGCCTTTCATACCCTTCGGCCGCTCCGAATTCATGACGTCCTTCGACAGCGTCCGATAAAGTTCTGCCATCTCATACGTTGCCGCGGTCGTAACCTCCGCAACGTTGTACTCAGCAGCCTTCTTGTAACCACTCATCGCGTCTTCGAGCGCCTTGCGCTTTGCGACCAGGCTCTTTTTCAAGGGCGCGGTCAGGCGCACGGCGCGGAAGGCATCACGAGCCGGCTGGGCAAGGGCCAACTGCGCTTTCGCCGCCAGGAAGTGCGTGCGATCAGTCCGCTGCGCGCCACCCTGGGCGTCGGCCTTGATGATCTCGCGATACCAGTAATCGCGCCTGGTGACATCGCCACTCTTGGCGGCATAGTCAGCCAGCCGCTGCCGCGCCTCTTCCGCATCCGACATCGGCGTGGGATTCGTGGCAATGAATTTCTCCAACATCGACACCGCCTTCGGTGTGTTGTTGGCCTTCGAATACAGGTCCGCCGACTGCAACAGCGCCTCGCGCTGCACCTTCTTGTCCTCGGCCGGGTTCGCGGCAATGGCCTCGAACTCCGTGGCCGCCTCGCCAGGCCGATGCGCCTCAGTGTAGGCGACCGCCAGCTTGCGGGTTACATCGGCTGACAGCTCACTCTTCGGGTACTGCTTGCGGAACTGCTCCAGCACCGTGATCGCGCGATCCCACTGCTTGAGATTGATCAACTGGGCCGCCGCATCATACTCCGCCGTGGACTTGATCTTCGAGTCAGGAGCAACCTTCGCGACACGCAGGAAGTCATCCACAGCGCCGGCACTGTCGCCGGACTTCTGCTTCGCCTCACCCTGCTTGTACACGGTGGCCGCCAACCGCTCGGTGAGGTCGTTCTTCATCTTGTCGTCGTTCACGACCAGATCACGAGCCTTGATAAAGGCCGGCTCCGCCTGGTCGAACTCGCCCTGGTCAAAGTGCGACTGCGCAATAATCGTCCACGCAATCCGCTGTTTCGCCGCCTCAACCGGTGGCTGCCGCGCCAGGATCGACTGGGCGAGTGTGATCGCGCGAGGCAGATCCTTGGCCGCGAACACCTCTTCCGCGGCGCGCGTCAACACGCCCGCACTGTCCGGGTGTTCCGGGAAGGTCTGTGCGAATTTGACGCCGGCATCGGTCGAGCGCTTGTGAAGCTCCGCCTTGGGCGCGCCCTGGAGCGATTCCTCCGCCTTCTGGAACGACACCAGCGATGCATAGGCCGCGGTGGCCGACTTGGCATTCTTCGGATAGCCGTAAGCGGTCTTCTCGTACTCGTTCGCGGCGTCGACGTACTGGTGACTCTCGAACAGGGTCTCGGCCAACAGATAGTTGGTTTCCGCGGAATCCGGATCGTCGGGGAAGGACTTCAGGTAGTCGCGGTACCACTTGGCCGCCTCCTGGTAATCCTCAACTTTTTTGGACTTCTGCGCGGTAGCGTGGAAGTACGTCGCGACGTCCTTCAGGTTGGTCTTGAGCTCCTGCACCACCGTCGGGTACTGAGCACGATCGCGGCTCTTCCAGAACGGCGAGCTGAAGTTGTAGTGCTCGACATACTCGTGCTTGCCATCGAGCACGAGCTGGCTGAAACCACCCTTGCGATAAGCCTCGATGGCCTGCATTGCAAGGTTGGGAGCATGGTCGGTGTAGGGGTCGCGCTGAACGTAGGCGCGATACGTCGTGGCAGCGTCCTGGAACCGCTGCTTGTCGACATACAGATCGCCGAGTCGCGAGTACAACAGGTACGAATACGACCGATCGCCATGCTTGGCCATGTACTGATCGAGTGACTGTGAGCCTTCCGCATAGGAGAAGGTAATACTCATCACTCGCAGCGTATCTTCCACGAGCTCGCGATCTGCGCGCTTGAGGTCCTCGATCCGGATGGGCTTGTTGCCTGCCCCGACGAGCTTGGCATCGAGCACGCCGCCGAAGGACGGCAGGCTCTCTTCGGTCAGCGACTGCTTGAACAGCGACCAGCCGTGCTTGTAGAGACTCTGCTCGAAGAAGTGCGAGCTCCTGCCCTGCTTGATGACAACCGCATAGGCCTTTTCGGCTTCGGCATACTTCTTCGCCGAGAACAACAGCTCACCGCGGCGGAACTGGACTTCGTCCATCTGCGGGCTGTTGGGATATTTCTGGACGATGCGATCCAGCGTGGCCAGCGCCTGTTCGGGCTGGCCGGTGGTCTCGTAGGCGCGCGCCAGCTGGTACAACACCTGGTCGTTGCGCGCGTAATTCGGGTAGGCCTTCAGCAGGGTCGAGTAGAGCTTGATGGCCTCGCCACCCTGCAGGTCGATGGCGGTGACCTCTTTCTCCATGCGCTCGACTTCACCCGCGTCGAGGTTGAGATCCCCCAGGCGGCGCAGCGATTCCGCGCGCAACTGCGGGTCGGTCTTCTGCAGCTCGAGGAACTTCCTGTAGTTCTCCATCGCCTTGCCGGCGTTGGTATCGAGCTTGGTGTCCTGTTTGACCGCCACCGGCTTTTTGGTCAGGTCCTTGATGGTGCGCTGATCCGTGTTGGAATCGGCGCCAACGGCCGCGCCGGAAACCAGCGCGCCGGCGAGCAGACTCAGGACGGCCATGCGTACTGACATCATGGCTTCGGCTCACTCGGCGGCGGCTCGGCGTGCAGCGGCGACGGTTGGGGCGCCGACTGTTGGCCAGACTCGGGCGGCGTGGGCGGCTGGCCCTGCGGCGGCTCGTTTGGCGCCGGAGCGGCGGAATCCGATTGTGGCTCTTGCGCCGGGCCCTTGGGCGCCGTGCCCGGCTGGGGTTCGTCCGAGCCCTTCTGCGTGGGCGCCACCTCTTCCTGCTTCTTCGCCGGCTCGGGATTGGCGGCGCGGTCATACATGGTGGCCAACGCGAATCGCGCCTGCACCTGGTAGGTCGCGAGCCGGTTCTTCTGCTGTTCCAGCTCTGCCACCGCCACCTGCGCGAGGTAATCAGCCTGCTTCTGCTCAACTGCGGCCATACGGCCCTGCAGGGCATCGATGCGCGCCTTCAGCGCGGCCACCCTGGAAGCAAACTCGCCGTTGTTCGTGGGAACGCTCTGCCGCGCCCGCTGCACACGGATCCAACGGTTCTGAGCTTCCTTCAGGGACAGATCGAGGTCCTTCATGGTGCGGCGTTGTTGCCACATCCGCGCCTTGAATGAGTCATTCAAGCGGAAATACATCACGCCCTTCACGAGGCGCAGCCGCGCCTCGAGATCTTCCTTGTCCTGACCTTCAGGAGCGGCAGCCAGCGCGGCTTCCAACCGTTGGATCCGCGCCCACTGGTCGCGTTCCTCGGCGGAGCCCAGGGCGGCCACATCGGCGCCGCCGTCGATATCATTCAACCGGTTGTCGAGATCGGTCTTGCGTTGCGCGAGCTTCTCCACGGCGCCCGAGCCGAGCAGCGCATCCACTCTCGGAAGCCGCTCCGCATAAGCACGCTCACGCGTATCAATCATGTCACCGAAGGCTTCCATGCTGTCGCCCCACCGATCCAACGTGTGGGCCATGTACACCAGATCGCGGTAGTTCTTCAGGCCTTCCTGGAAATCGTGGCCGGCCAGCACTGTGTAGAGATAACGGGACTCCGGAGCATCCGGAACCGCCTTCAACTGCCAGAACCACCCATAGCGTGACTCGCGCTCACTCTTGATCACATCCTGCAGCATACTGCCGCTGTTGATCCGGGTGATCGCGTCATCCAGCTTCACGGTTTCCGCGTCGTAGGACTCTACGGCCGACTCGTAATATTCGGCTGACTGCGAGTTGGCGCTGAGCTTGCCGAACGCAAAAGGAACGGCCAGCAGCGACTCCTGGACCGCCGCATCCAACAGGTTGCGGCCACGCAGCTCCATCCACGGGTTCAACGCCGCCTTGTAGTCACCGAGCGCGGCATCCGCCCACCCGGTTCCCAGCAGGGCCTTGTTGGAATACGGGCCATTCAACCGCACCCGTTCCAGGGACACCTTGGCTTTCGCGGGCTGTTCAGCCTGCAGCTCCGCAAATCCCAACGCCAGGTTGGCGCGATCCTTCAGAGCGAGCAGCTCCTGCGTCTCGGCATACATGGTGCCGACGGCAGTGAGAAACGGCTCCGCATCCGCCAGCCGCTTCTGCCGGACGAGAGCAACACCCAGGTTGAATCTCGCATAGGCGGACCACGTAGGTGATCCCTTCCAGCTCACCAGGAGCCGGACGGCCTCATCAAACTTGCCCTCGTACATCAGTACGTTGGCAAACAGGTGATCTTTCTGCGCTTCGAGCTCAGGTGAGAGCTTGCCCTGGATTTTGCGCAAGGCCTCCTCAGCCTTGTCCAGGTAGCCGCGGGCATACCAGACCTGGGCAAGGTAGAACCAGGCGCGATTGCGCACGCCAGTCGGCACGTCCTTGGTCAACAGGGTCTCAAAGCGGTCGCCCGCCTCGTTGTGCATTCCCAGGGACAGATACAACCCGCCGAGCAGCAGTTCCCCTTCTTCCTCGTGGTGAGGGATCAGGTTCCAGTGCTGGTAGGCCGTGAGGCGGGTGATCGCCTCGAAGTCATCATCCTGGTAGTAGTAAAAGAGCACGTCCCCGTAGTGCAGGTCGCGGATCCGCGTAACCGGCAGCTTCTCCGGGTCGTGCCGGCGGGCAGCCGCGGGCCCGCTCGCCGCGACTGTGACAGCAAGGGCAACCGAGGCCATGATCAGGGACAGGGGACGCATGAATAACTTCAGCCTATTCCCAGTCCTTGACCTCGAATTCCGGCTGCTGCTTGCGCTGCCGGTCGTTGATCTTGAGCTCCAGGTACTTGGCCCCGATGCCCTTCTCAAACTTGAGCGTCGCACCGCGCTTGTAATCGCGGTCGTTCGGGCCCTTGCCACTGAAGAATGCCACCAACTCGTGCTTGCCCACCTTCAGGTTGCCGAGATACAGCCGGTGCACGCCCCCTTTGAGCAGAGCCTCCACTTCGCGCGGCGTGTACAGGTAATTGATGACTTCCTTCTGATCGATCTTCAGGGTGACCGAGTCGAGCGCAAAAAAGTCGCCTACGTCCATGGAGACGAACACCGCCACCTGGGTATTGGCGGGAAACAGCAGCTCTTCCTCGAGAACAAACAGCTCGCGGTTCAGATCCACCACGTCTTTCTTGAGCCCCTGCACTTCCTGGTCGAGGCCGCGAGTATCCGGCGGTGGGGAGGCCGCGTCCGGGGCCGAAGGAGCAGCCTCAGCCGTGGCGGCATCGGCCGCGGGAGCAGCCTCGGTAGATGGGGGGGCGTCAGCCGCTGGAGCGACGGCGGCGGGCGCCGGAGCGGCGGCGGGCGCGGTCGCTTTCGGCTTCGTCGCGGCCTGCGCGAACGATGCCGCGGGCACCGAGAGAAACGCGCAAAGCAGGAGCAGGCGCGACCACGCCTTCATGAAAGAGAGCACATACTGCATAGTTGTTCCGATCATTCGTTCAGCAACGCTCGTAACTGCTGCAAAAACAATTCTTCGCTTTTCGCGTTGTAGTCCCGGATCACGTTGCGGACTACGCCGTTGCGGTCGATCAACAGGGTCATGGGCAGGTTGTCGACCTGGTAACTGCGGCTCACCGACTTCTCCGGATCCAAAAGTAACGGAAACGTCACTGACTCGCCGTGCGCGTAGGCCAACGCCCGGGTCTGATCGTCATCAACGTTGATCCCATACACCTGCAAGCCCGCCGACCGGTACGTAGCCAGCGTGCGGTTGAGTGCCTCGAGCTGCTCCCGGCACGGCGTGCACCTGCTGCCCCAGAAGCTGAGGATGACAACGTCACCCCGATGCTCCGACAACCGGACATTGCCGCCCGCGATGGCATGGAGTGCAAAATCCGGCGCCTCATGTGCCTTCAACGGATATGAAGTATCCGCCATTGCAGGCGCACAGAATGTGACCGCAGCCAGACACAGCCGCTGCATTGCGCCTTTCGGCCATTGCAAGCTCAAGAAATATCCTTCTGCAAAACATGCGCCTGCGAGCAGATCTTGCGCGCGCCGTGAACCCTCGCATAGCAAACTTCACACTGTCAACGAACGGCGCCCCGTTCGCAAAAGAATACGCCGGAGCGTCTGCGTTTGCAGACGCTCCGGCGCGAAGGTCGAGAGACAGGAACTCAGATCTTGCTAAACGCCGTCAAGGCCGCCTGCGCCGTCGCCGCACCCAACCCTTGCGTCGGGAAAGCGGTCTGGAACGCGGCATTGACGCCGTTGAGCGCCATCCAGTTCAGCGCCACGATCTGCGGTACCAGGTTGGGTGCGTTCGCACCCGGACTGGAGGTGGCATTGACGGTGCCATCCGCATTGAGTGAGCCGATCTGATTGACGGTCGCCGCAGGGCGGCCCTTCGGGCTGTAGACGAGGATAACGGAGGCAGCCACCTGCTGCGAATCACCCTGCCAGCCCAATTTGTTGCGACCGGCGGGGTTGGTGTCCACTTTGCCGGTCGAAGTCAGCGAGCCATCGCTGATGATGTTGATCATCACCGGCGTATTCGCCAGGGCGGCATAGGCAATGATGGCGCCGATGACCACACCAGCATGCTGGTTCTTGGTCTCGCCATCCGCGCGGTTGCCGCTGTGATAGTCATACCCGCCGAGAACGATCGTGCCCGCACCGGCATAACCATTGATGACGAGCTTCATGATGGCCGCGGTCTTCTTCAGATCGTTGTCCGTGTAGTCGGTGGCGGTGAAGATCGAGTTGGCTGCGCCGACGATCAGCATGTCCTTGTCGGGATTGACCGAGTCAGGACCCTTCGAGTTGGCCGAGGTGAAAGCGGTCTTCACGTAGGCGCAACGCAGCTGCTCCTTCAGTGCCAGGTCCGCCGCCGCCGCCGCCGTCATATCCGCGCCTGTGACGAACGTATTCGAGGCCACCTGGCTGCCGGTGTACAAGCTGGCCGCAAGCACCGGTTTGTTATTGGTCATCGTTGCAGGCTGGGTACCGGTACTGATGGCTCCCTGCGCCTGCTGAATGTCCACACTGAGCTGACTCGCCGCTCCTGACGCACCACTGCCACCGACGAGCGCCACGTTATCCGTGGAGCTGGCGATGCGCGTTGGCTGCAGAGTCGCATCGACGAACGCCGCCGGGGCCATTGAGTTGCCGCCCGACGTCGTTGCATTCGTACCGACCAATGTTGCGTACTGGCCGTACACCGGCGCCGGTGTTGCGATCTGATTGACTGCCTTCGCAACGAGGTACATGGCATTCAGCGGATTGCTGTTGGTGTCGTTCTGCGAAATGGCCGGGATCACCACGCCGTTGACATTCGCAAGAGCCGTCGCCGGAGCCTTCAGCTTGATGCCGCGAAGGATGGCCGAGTCCGCGTGGAACGGCAGTCCCAGCGACATATCGATGAACGCGCTCGAGGTCGGCACCATGTCGCCCGGCACGCCCAGCTTGTTGAAGCCGGCGGTGGAGATGAAGTTGGTGGGACTGCCGGCCATGCCGGCAATCGCCTCCGAGCCCATCAGGTTGGCGCCGCCCGCCAGGTCGATGGTGATGAACGGCACAGGCCCCGTGCTACCGAGGGCGCCGCCGCCATTTGGAGGTGCCTGCAGCGCACATTCCGCCTGCTGATCCTTCAGGGTCGTCAGAGCAGCGGCAGCATCCGCATTTCCCGACCTCAGGAGGGCGCCCAGCCAGGCGGGCGCCATCACCATGGCACCGCCGGACAGGAACCCGGCCCCAATCAGTTCACGTCGAGTGACCGGACGCGGATGGTTCTCATGCTTGAACGGCTCGTGGAGTCCGTGAGCGCGAGGAGTCTTCTTTAAGATGTACATGTCTGTTGTCTCCTTAGCCGATCACTGCAGTGACACGGCGGCACTACCCAGGATCGCGCTGCACGCGCCCTGAGTTGCCTGAGTTGTCGTAGCGGCGTCCGTCCCGACCAGAGTCGTGATCAGGGTGTTCAAGGCGTTCGTCAGATTAGTGGTCGCGGTCGCATTGACGCTCGCACCACCTGTCACGGCGTTCACCAACGGATTGATCACGAGATTACGGTTGGTCTGCTGTGTGGCAGTGATCGCGGCGCCTGAACTCGACGGACCGAAGTAGCTGGTAGCCGTCTGCGTAAGGTCGGGGGCCGTACCACCCGCGAAGAGTGACTTCGAGCTGATCGCCTGCGTGCAGTAAGCGTCAGCCAACTGCGCGATAGCGGTCTGCGAGGAGGCCACGAACGCCGACAGGTCGTTGGTCGTCGGCAGCGACTGCTGCAGCGAGTTGTACAACGTGTTTGTAGTCGCATTCGTCAGCGGAACACCTGTGATCTGGGACATCGCAGCATTGATCTGTCCGTAGAACTTCACCCCACCGAGCGGTGGCGACAGGGCCGCATAGGTGGCCACCGGAGCCGGGGCCGCGGCGTTGACGAATGGATGAGAGTGACTTCCCAACTGATCGAATGTCAGGAACATTACGTCCGTTTCGACACCCTTATCAGAAGCGACGATACCGCCCACCTTCGACAGCAATTGCCCGCCGGCCGCGGTGTAGGCCGAACCACCCAGCATCGTGTTGACCATCTGCCAGGACTGGCCGGAGGTCTGCACGTTGCCGTTCACACCGTAGCGGATACCCGCGATCGGGATGTTGTTCACCGTGGCATTCGGATTCAGGCTGATGAATGTCGGATTTGTGAACTGGTAGGCGTAGTTGTCCAGCACGCTGGCGGTCACTTGGATGTACGACTGCGGCACACCCGAGAGATCAGCGACGTCGAAGAGCATGAAGTATTTCTCGCCCACGCCGGCGTTGTAGTTCTGCTTGATCTGGTCAGCGGTCAAAGCACGGTTGTGGATGGCGACGAACTTGATGACGCCCAGCCACTGGTCCTTGCCGTTAGCTTCAGCGCCGAGTACCAGCGCGAACGTGTTATCCCAGCTTGCGAGGGATCCGCCCGGAGACGTGTCCGTCGCACCGGTATCCGCACCGTTCACGTACACCTTTTGGCCAGCGGTCGGGGTGTAAGTGAGCACGACGTGCTGCAGGGCAGCCTGCACGGGGAACATCTTGGCGTCGGTTTTCACCAGCGTCTTGTTGCCATTCGCGGTTGTCTTGTCGCTTCGAGTGGAAGCAGTCCAGGACATACCGGCCTGGCCGAGCGTCGTGTTGCGGGTCGTCTCGCTGCCGGAGTAGCTGACGATCCACGCGCTCGTCTGAGCAACGTCGTTCGGAGCAACCCAGGCCTCGATGGAGAACTCACCCGTCGACTGGATCATGGAGGCGATCTTCGCGCTGGTAGCGGTGGTGGCCTGTGCCTTGCCGCCTGCTGCGATGTTGATACCCCAGCCGCCTACCCAGCTCACGTTACCCGTGAACATCAGGTCGGCCGAGGGGCTGACGCCGCTGGTGTCGTACGCGGTGGTGCCAGTGCCGGACTTGAACTCGTATTTCGCGACCAGGTTGGCTTCAGAGCGGTTGCCGCCCGAGGCGACTGTGCCGTCCTTCATTTTCAGGCCCTTGGAGAGCAGCTGAGCGGCGTCGATCGCCTTCACCGGAATGGCGTTGGCAAACGTGTTGATCGCAGTCAGCATGGCAGCAGAGCTGCCTGCGCAATCACCAGGACCGGCAGCCGTCGTCCAGCAGTTGTGGTGCTCGTCACGCAAGCGCACGACGAAGCGCGACTGGTCGGGCGAAGTCAGGTTGATCTTGTCCTGAGAGGCGATGTAAGCGGCCTTGAGAACCATCGCATAATTCGGGTCGCTGGTGGCCGTCGACTGTGCGAAGAACGGAGTCTGGGGTGCAGCAGCCGTCGGCGTATGACACCCGGCGCAGAACTTGGTCAACAACGGATAGACGGTTTGCTCGAAGCTGGTGGCAGAGCCGCCGTCACCGCCCGCGCTCGGCGAATCGGGGAATACCTTGCTGCCCGCCACGTTGGTGGAGCTGGGCGGAGTAACCGTCGTGCCGGTGTTGGAACTGGCGGAATTGCCAACCCATGCCTTGATCCAGGTGAGCATGGTATCGGCGCAGGCCTTGGGATCCGCAACCCAGCAGTTGTGGCCACTGCCGACCTGCAGAACGAGCCTGGACTGATCAGGCTGTTGGAAGTTGACCAGCGGGTTGGCCGCCTGGTACGCGAGGTTCACGTCATCGGAACGCGCGAACATCGGCGACTGGCCGCCCTCGTGGTGACAGCCACCGCACTTGTCGGAGGTGCGGATGTTTTCCCACAAGTTGACCTTGAACGCCTGTACGTCCGCATTGGCTGCCGCAGGACCCGTGTAGTTGCTGGCGTTGTTGCCCGGGTTCGTGTTCTGAGTCGGAGTGGTTGACGGGCCGCCGGCGGTACACGCGACGACCGTCGTGAGCATTGCGAGCGCTGCTGCTTGACGCAGCATGCGCACACCTGCACTGATGCTTTGAAAGCGATTCATGAAATTCTCCCTGCTCATGGCGTGATCCCTCCGCCCTGAACGGTGGTGCAATAGAGCGCGGCGTCAGCAAATGTCTGCTTCAGCTTGTAACCACCCGCCGTGAATTTGCCCGTGAGCGTGGCAATCTCGCTGCCATCCTTGCTGCTCGAAGGCGCACGCAGACAGACGGCCTTGAAGGCCTTGGTGACCTGGCAGCTCGCAAACGCCATGCTGCCGGCGATCTCCGTGCCGAACGAGGCGGCACCGTTACCCTTGCCGGGCAGACTGCTGGAGAACTGGAAAATGTTGGCATCGGCGCCGCCCAGGCGCATGCGACTCTCCCAGCTGTCATCCGTCGTTACATAACCGTACGGATTGTTGGTTGCATTGATGAAGTATTTGGGCTGGACCTTGCCGGCCGTATACACCATGTTGCCATTGGTTTCGTCGTAGTCGTAGTAGGCGAACGCCCCCGCCATCGGATCCATGTGGGAGTGACATCCAACGCAGCTCTGCAGGCGCACGCGGCTGTCACCACCCGGGGAAGCAGCCACGTCCTGGCGGATGCGGTCGCTCGGCAGCGAGGTATCCATGACCTGCTCCATCTGGTGGCAGGTCTGGTTGATGATGTTGAGGTTGTAGCCGCGACGGTTGGTGCCGGCATCGAAGTGTTGAATGGCACCGGCGCGCGTCGTAATCAGACCGGCGACCGCCGCAGCGGGGTAGCCGTAGGCAGTCGTCTGTTGGGTCTTCACCAGGTTGGCGCTGATGTCGAGCACCATGTTGTCGGCTTCCTGGTAGTGCTTGTTGTCCTTGGCGGAAGGACCGTCAGTGGGACCCTTCAGCGTGTACAGGATGTCCGCGCTCAGCGCCGTATTGTACGGGACGTCATCGTGGACCATGCCGATCGCGGTGACGATGTAGTCATTGAGAGGCACGAACACCGAGTTGTCGCGGTTGCTCTCGGCCGCGAAGATGTTGCGCAGCGTGACGTTGTAGAACTGAGGCTGTTTCAGAGCCAGCGCCGCCACGCTCGCGAAGTCACTTGCGTTGGCCGATGTCGTCACCTGAGTGAGCACAGTGCCGGTCGGCGGCACCCCGGTGATACGCGTGTATAACGTAACACCTTGCTGTGCGAGGGACGGCGCCGTTTGCGCGACGGCGCCCGGCGATCCCAGCAAGGATATTAGTGCCAGCGCGCATAGCGCGCCCGCGGCCGGTGCGCGTGCGTGCCGCGCTCCCTCGAGTTTGAACGGTGTTCTAGTGTCCATAGCGCTGGTCTACTCCCAACATGATTACGATGCGCGCGGACCGGACTATACGGAGCCGCTGAACACATCCTGAATGTCTCAGGCAAATGACGTCGCCAGGGGCAGACACATCGGTTGTTACCTGTCGCGCAACGACCCTGGCGCGGCAAAATGCGAGGCCGATCACGACATTGCGGCCGCCGAAGGAATACCTATCGCCTACGCGCCTGCACTGGACCCGCACAGACGTTCAGAAAACAGCGAATGGCGCCCGGGTGTCGTGACGGACTCGGCACAACAAAAGAAAAGCATCACGGAAGCATTCAATCCGGGGACCGAATTACGTTACATTCGCCCGTCGCGGCATTGCGGAGGGCGGACCTGGAGTGACTTGCATGAGTATGGAGCGCGATATTGTGAACAGCCGCATGTGGATGCTGCGGGAGCGGGCTACCTTGCGCCGCTTCGCGGTTCCCGCCCTCATGGCGTGCGTCGCGCTCATGGGCGGTTGCAGCGGGAATGCCCACATTGACGTGGCGAACAGCCAGTCAGCCGATCCCGCGACCGTCGACTTCCCGATCTTCTATGTAAAGCGGACGATTCCCCCCGACACGGATGACCTGCGCATGCTGCGGTCCGCCGTGAAGCCCACCAATGACCAACTCGTGGTGCCAAAGGCGGACCTGTACATGCGCAAGAGCGCATCGCCGAGCGCCGACGAAGTCAACATCACCGCGCGGATGACCGGGACCGATACCTACGACGTCAAGGATGTCGATGTATCCCTCGATGGCAAGGCGGTTGTATTTGCCATGCGCGGCCCGCTCACCGAGAAGATGAAGCAGAAGGATCCGCCGACCTGGCACCTGTGGGAATACGTGATTGCCACGGATACCCTGCGGCAGGTGATCCCGCCGTCGCTGGTTCCCGATCAGAGCAACAACGTCGCACCTCACTACATGCCCGACGGCCGTATCGTGTTTTCCTCCACGGCCCAGCGGCAGTCGAAGGCCATCCTGCTCGATGAGGGGAAACCCCAGTTCGAAGCACAGGACGAGGATCGGTCCGAGCCGGCATTCGTGCTGCACGTGATCAGCGCCGACCGCACCGAGTTTCACCAGATCGAGTTCAACCAGAGCCACGATCGCGATGCCACCGTGCTCGCGAACGGCCGCATCCTTTTCACCCGGTGGGATCACGCTCCGGGCAAGGACGGCATGCATCTGTACACGTCCAATCCGGACGGCACCGACCTACAGTTGTATTACGGCGCCAACAGTCATATGACGGGAACGAACCCGGCAGGAACGAACAACGCCGTCATCGAGTTCGTGAAGCCGCGCGAGATGCAGGACGGCCGGATTCTGACGCTGGTGCGCCCCTACTCGAACATCGACTTCGGCGGCGACCTCGTGATCATCAACGGCAACCAGTTTGTCGAGAACACGCAGCCGCTGCTGAAGGACCTCGGCCTCCCCGGTCCCGCCCAGACCCGCGCGACCGAAAACAATGTCATCGATGTCGCCGGCCCCTCGCCGGGCGGCCGTTTCAACTCGGCCTTTCCGCTGTGGGACAGCTCGAGCCGCTTCCTGGTGAGCTGGTCGCAGTGCCGGTTGCTCGATACCGACGGCATCACGATCGTTCCCTGCACGGATTCGCGCCTCAAAGACCCGAACGTCCAGGTCGCGCCCCCTCTTTATAGCGTCTGGATGTTCAATCCCTCGCAGAACACGTTGCTGCCGGTCATGCCGCCGACCGAAGGTGTCATGGTCACGGACGTGGTCGCAGCGCAACCGCGGGCACTTCAGAACATCATTCTGGACAAGGTGCCGGGCGTGGACGTCGACCAGACCCTGGTCAACGCCGGCTTCGGCATCCTCGATATCCGCAGTGTTTATGACTTCGATGGCCTCGACAGCGCAAAGCCGCTGGGTGGAATTGCCGCCCTGGCCGACCCGCAGGCAACGACCGCCGCGCAGCGCCCTGCCCGCTTCATCCGCCTGGAGAAGCCGGTGTCGATTCCCAACCGCGATGTCCTCGATCTGAACGATGCGGCCTTCGGTGCCAGCAACTTCATGCGCGAGATCCTGGGCTACGCGCCGGTAGAGCCCGATGGCTCGGTCAACATCCGTATTCCAGCGAACGTGGCGTTCCAGATCAGCGTCCTCGATGCCAACGGCCGCCGTATCTCGCCTGTTCAGGCCGCCTGGCTGCAAGTCAGGCCCGGCGAGACGCTGACTTGCAACGGGTGTCATACCCCTGCAACCCAGCAGAACCCGAAATCACATGGACGAAAGGGTCTCTTCAATCCCGCCTATGCTGGAGCGGCCGGCGGAGCACCCTTCCTGCATACGGTCTCCACATTCGTACCGGCACCCGGTGAAACCATGGCGGAAGCCCGTGGTCGCACCAGCTGCGTAACGGATACGCCGAAATGTAGGCAAATGATGCCAAGTGTGAATGTCTATTACTCGGACGTGTGGACTGATCCGGCGGTGCGCACTCCGGACGGTCCACTCGTGTATTCCTACAACGACACGACGCAATTCTTCACGCCCCCGCCGAATGTCGGCTGCCTCGACTCATTCGGCGGGCCATCCAACTGGAGAGCCGGTTGTCGGATCATCATCAACTACCCGACGCACATTCAGGCGCTGTGGGACGTGAAGCGGCAGACGCTCGATGCCGCGGGCGCCGTGGTGACCGACCACACCTGCACCCAGGGCGGATGTCACACCCTCACCCCCAAGCCGGGCAGTGCGGTCACGGTACAAGTTCCCGCCGGACAGCTCGATCTGACGAACACGCCGTCGAACGACGAGCCGAACCAGCCACTCTCTTATCGTTATTTGCTGTTTCAGGAGCCGAAGCTGGAAGTTATCATGGGCGCCTTGTCGCCCGTTGCGGGGCCGCCCGATGCGGACGGCAACCCGACTGTGGTGATGGTAGGGCCGTACTTGAATGCAGGTAGCGCGAATGGCGCTCTCTCGAGCGCGTTCCTCAGTCGGTTCGCGCCGGGTTCAGGTAGCACGCATGCGGGCTACATGACTCCGGCCGAGCTTCGCTTGGTCTCAGAGTGGCTGGATATTGGCGCGCAGTTCTTCAACAACCCGTTCGATCCGGCCGCTCCCGTTAACTAGGAATACGTTGATTCGTTTTGCACTAGCCGGGTTGTTGCTGTCGTTCGTGCTCCTCACGGCGCCTCCCGCCGTGAGCCGCGAGCGTGAGCATCTGCAGGTGTACATCACCGCGCCATACCTGGAGCTGCGCTCGGGTCCAGGCCGCGGCTACCCGATATTCCACGTTGCGGAGCGGGACGAGAGTGTGGAGGTCCTGTTCCGCCGCACGGATTGGTTCAAGGTTCGGACGGAGCGCGGCGTGGAAGGTTGGGCCGCGCAGCGCGACATGCTGCGGACGGTGCTGGCCGACGGGACTGCCTTCAAGTTCGATATCGGCGATCGTGCCGGCTTCACATCACATCATTTCGAGATGGGTATTTTCGCGGGTGAATACAGCGGCTCCACGCTGGTGTCCACCTACGCGTCGTACTCATTCAACTCGCAACTCGCGGCGGAGCTGTCGGTGGGACAGTTCCTCGGCAAGTACACCAACGGCGTTGTCGGCGATCTGGGACTCACTCACGTACTGGTACCTGAATGGCGGTTGTCCCCCTTCCTGATGCTCGGCACGGGGCTCGTGCACGTCTCGCCGAAGGCGACCCTGGTACTGCCATCCGAGCGCACCGATCAGACCGCCTATGTTGGCGGCGGCGTGCGCTATTACCTCACGCGCCGCTTTTTCCTGCGCGGCGAGTACAAAAGTCACATCGTATTCACGAAGCGCAACGCAAATGAGGAAGTAGACGAATGGAAACTGGGATTCGCGTTCTTCTTCTGACTGCGGTCCTGATGACGCTTCCGGGCTGCGCCTCCGTGCGCAACTGG
>Ga0207703_10002066_pt1 | contig 17675 bp, 13 predicted proteins | sample KBSSwiS12_FD_184304 | JGI IMG/M metagenome (GOLD analysis project Ga0207703, IMG submission 184304) | Switchgrass rhizosphere microbial communities from Kellogg Biological Station, Michigan, USA - KBS Switchgrass S1-2 (SPAdes) (version 2) | ecosystem: Host-associated > Plants > Roots >...
GGCCAGCCGGCGTCGGATGGTGACGGCTTCGTCGATCGCGGCCAGGGCTCCGGCCCGGTCCCCGAGCTCCGACCGCCGGTTGGACTGGTTGTTCAGCGACATCGCGACGTCGGGGAGGTAGGCGGCGGGGTTGGCCTCGGCCAGCCGGCGGTAGGCGGTGACGGCTTCGTCGATCGCGGCCAGGGCGGCGGGGTGGTCGCCGGCGGCGGCGCGTCGGGCGCTGACCTCCAGGAGGAGACCGGCTCGTTGCTCGGTTTCGCTGGGCGGGCTGGTGGCGAGGCGGCGTTCGTCGACGAGTTGGCCGAGCCGCCACAGGCCGGTGGCCTGGTGGGGGATGGCGGCGGAGAGTTCGTCGAGGGGCAGCGGGCAGTCGGTCGCGGCGGTGAGGGTTTCGAGGGCGGCGGCGGTGGGGCCGTCGAGGGCGGTGGCGATGGCGAGGGCCACGGGCCAGCGGGCGGGTTCAGCGCGGATGAGCGCGGCGATGTGGGATGCGGCGGGGCCGGTGGGCTGGTCGCCACCGGAGCGGGTGAGGACCAGGAGGGCGGCGAGCAGCCGGCCGGTGTCCGCGCCGGGGGGTAGGGCCCGTTGGAGAAGTTGCGGGTCGCGGCCGAGGGTGGTGAGGAGGTGATGGTCGCCAATGGGGTCGGGTCGGATCGCGAGGTGCTGGCCGGGTCCGGGGTCGAGGCAGGTACGCAGGGTGCGGGCGACGTCGTCGCGCCAGCGGCCGTCCTCGCCCAGCTCGGGAACGGCCCGCAGGACGTCGGCGGCGCCGGCCGCGTCGGGGGTGAGGAGGGTGAGGCAGGCGGCGGCCGCGGCGAGGATGTCCTGGTTGATGGTGGGCCGGCCGGTGATCCGCTGGTAGGAGCGGGTCCAGTAGCGCTGCTCATGGTCGAGGACCTCGCCGTACAGGGCTTCCCGGCTGGCGGGCAGCGCGTCAGTGTGGGCGGCGATCCAGCCGAGCAGGACGAGGTCGAGGGTGGTGCGCCGCCAGCCGGGCCCGGGCGGTGGCAGCGCCGGGGCGGGTAGGCCGTCGTCCCGCAGCGCCTGGTGGGTGCGCCGGTAGACGTCGCCGGGTCGGGGGTGGCTGTCGGGAAGCTCGATCTCCTCGGGCCGGTAGGGCGCGGCGGCGGTCTGGTTGCCGACGATTTCCTTGAGCCAGTCACCTTCGGTCGAGCGGGCGGTGAGGATGACCAGCGCCGGCGGCCCGGGCCGTCCGGTCAACGTTTGGAGCAGGGCGCGGGTTTCGGCGGTGCGGGCGTCGGCGTAGTCGACCAGGACCGCGAGGGGGGCGGTGACGTTCACCAGCCAGCTCACCGAGGCCGGGTCGTGGAGGTCGTCGAGCAGCGGCCCGGCATACCAGCCCTCCACCCATAGGCGCTGAAGTAGTTCGAGGGCGAGCCGGGTCTTGCCCGCGCCGCCCGCGCCGTGGACAACGGCCAGGCCGGTGCGATCCCCGCCGACGACCTGGTCAGCGAAGTCCCGCAGGACCGTCAGCTCGTCCCGGGCCTGGAACGGCGTCACCTGGTACTCGGCCCGCAGCAGCCGCAGCGGGGACTCGGCGGTCTCCGGCTCGCGGTAGATCGCCCGCAGCGGCAGGACATCTGGCAGCGGCGCGGGCTGGTAGGCGTCGGGCCGCCGGCCGGCGAGCACCGCGTAGCGCCAGGTCCAGTCGCCGTCGGTCAGGTAGCGGTAGCCGGCCTGGACGGCGGCGGCCAGCGGCACGTCGGTGCCCGCCGTCCGGGTGGTGCCGAGGGAGCGGGCCAGTCCGACCGGGTCCACCACGACCACGTCGCGGGGCGGCCCATCGAGGCTGGTGCGGACCGCGTCGGCGAGCCTGTCGGGCGGCGCGGTCCAGACCCCGCCGGCTGGAGGGCCGGCCGGCCAGTCGCCGCGCACGGTCACCGCGACCAGGGCGTGCGCGGCCGACCCGCCGGCCGGCGGGTCGACGATCACAATCGCCGCCGGTAGGCCGGCGTGGACGCAGGCGCCGGCCAGCAGCACCGCCAGGTCCAGGCAGGTGCCGGCCTTCGGCGCGCGCAGCAGCTCGGCTGGCGGGCGGATGTACTGCGCCCGGCCCGGTCCGGCCGGGTCGAGCAGGCCGGCGACCGTGACCGCGGACGCCGTCGCCTCGGTGTCGGCCTCGGTCGGCGGGCGCGGATCGGCCTCGTCCGCCGTCGGTTGCTCCCCAGCCGGGGCGGGTGGTTCCGGGCGCTCGTGGGCGTAGCCGATCTCCGCGGCGTGCAGGACGTCCCAGACCTTGCCGAGCCGGGCCAGGGACGCCTCACCGGAGCCGGCGGGGACGGCGGCGTGCTGGGCGACCACGTCGGGGACGACGTAGCGGGCGAGCTCCTCCGGCGGGCCGGCGAGGAAGAACGACGGCCAGTGTGAGTGCGTGGGCGGGTTAGGCGAGCTGGTCACTGTCGACCACCTCCACGACCGCTGTGGTCTCCAGGTCCCCGCCGGCCGGGACTTCCTCCGCGCGCAGCGTCAGCCGGTACAGGCCGGGGTCTCGGGCGCGCAGCTCGGTGAGAAAGCCGCCGGTCGTCGGATCCCAGGTCAGCCGGGCGTCTTCCAGCCGGCGAGGAGGGCGGCTGTCGTCGGTGTCCGGGATCGTAGTGAGCTCTGCCCAGACGCCGACCTGGCTGACGTCGTCGGCGTCCACGCGGATCGTCGCGCCGATCGGGATCGGGGTGCCGGCCGGCTGGGTCTCGACAACGTCCAGGCCGAGAACGGCGGGGCGTTCCTCACCCGCGCGGGTGGGCAGCTCCGCTGGGACCCCTTCGTAGCTCTTGACCAGCTCCACTACTTCGGCCAGGTGGACGATCGGCATGTGCCGGTAGGGCACCCGCATCTGTCTGGGGGCGTGCCGGTCCATCTCCAACGGCAGGCCGCAGTACGCCGGGACGGTGCCGTCACCGAGATCGTCCGCCCACTGCCCGAGGCCGGCGCGGTGCGGACCGGCCTCCGAGTTCACTGTGATCTTCTTGCCGTCCCACACGCAGGACCGTGGGGTGCCGTGCCCGTAGCCGATCCGCGGCACTATCTCGGCGCCGTCCCGGGGCATCGTCCGCCAGCCATCCTCGATCTTCTGATGGACGGTGGCGAACGCCTGCTCGGCCGGCTTGGCCAGCCACGGCGCCGCCAGCTCGCCTGGCCGCAGCATCGGCCTGCCGCCCGCGGCCGCGCCGGTCTGCCGGGGTGACTGGTCCTCAATGACGGGATAGCGGGGCAGGAGCTCGGCGACCGACGGCCATTCCCGCAGCACCGTCCGCGGCAGTTGCCAGTGCCCCAACCGGCCCAGCGGTATCCCGTTCGCGAACACATCCAACGCCTTCGGCGCGCCCCGATGCGGCGTCCCCAACGTGATCAGCGCCCGGCACAGCTGCGCATTCCCCGGATCAGCCGCCCAGTAGCGAGCGACCAGACCACCCAAGGAATGCGCGACAATGATCACCCGTGCTGAGGCCGGCTTCTCCCCGGGCCACAGCACCGCGCACCGCTGGCGGATCTCGTCATCGAGACGCTGCGCCGCCACCGTCACACTCCGCCGGAAGTCATACGGCAGCGCGACCACCGTCGCGTCCAACCGACGCCCGGCCGGCGTCCCGTCATCGACCACCGCGCCGTCCAGCCCACCGAGCGCGCCCATCAGCGACTCGTAACCGTGGACATGCGTCCAGACCCCGAACGTCGTCAACGAGTCGATCAGCCCGACCGGCTCCAGGACCGGATGCTCGCCCAGGCTCAGCCCTCCCGGCCGCAACAGCAGCCGGCCGATATCCCGCCGGCCGGACGTCCACACCGGCTTGTCCGGGCGGCCTGGCGGCGCCAGCTTGCTGCCGCCGATCCCCGGCACCACGACCACCAGGTGCTTGCGTGCTGGCATCGCCCAATCCCCCGATTGTCCGCGACGGATAGTGAGAACGCCGCCATGCCAGGGTAGCCACCAGGTCGACGGGTGATCAGACGGGGCTCGATGACGCCCAGCGGACAGCCCCTGACCAGCCCGAAAAACGTCCTACGGGTCCCCGCCACTGTCGGCGCGGGTGGCGGTGGCCCGCACGACGTCCACCCAGATCCGGAACAGCAACGCGCCCATCGCCACCACCAGGCCGCCGACGACCGCCGCGCGGACCGGCGCCGCGTCCGGCACCACCCCGGCCAGCACGAGCACGTCGAGCAGGAGCGTGGCCATGACCAGGATCGCGATCGACAGGATGAACGCCCGCACCCGCGGCTTCGTCCAGAAGAAACCCGCTGAGCCGTTCCGGCGGGCCGGGCGGTGCTCCGAGCGGAGCCGGTCCAGGTAGGCCGAGTCCCACATCAACGCCAGCAGCAGCACCGGCACGATCTGCGCGACCGTCGTGTACAGATCCCCGTGACCCACCGGCCCCCCGAAACATGGAAGAACGCGGACAGTGCCGTGTCGAGCGGGAACCCGCCATCAGCGCCGAGGACCGATCTCGATCAAGCAGAAGCTTATCCCGGTCGCGAGCGCCGCCAGACGTGAACACCCGCGCCGGGAAGGGCGGCCCCAGGTGGCCTACCGACGGTCCGCAAGCCGAACAGCGGCCCAGGTAGCGCAGGTAGGAGGTGGTTACCCGAGGGACCGACAAAAGAGGTGGTGGGCGCCTATGCGGGGGTGATGAGTCCGTCGCCGATGAGGCGGGGGAGGTCGTTGCGGGAGAGGCCCGATCCGGGCAAGGTGATGAGTACGGCGTCCATGCTCGCCGCCGCGTTACGGCCTCCGGCCAGGCCGCGATAGAGCAAGGCGGCGAGGTCATGGCCATGCTCATCCGTTGGCATGCCGGGCCAGCAGATGACGGCCGGGATGAGATGGGCGAGGTGCGGAGCGAGGCTGATCGAGCCGCGGAAGTTCAGGACGAGGATGCGTGGCCGGTGCATGGCGGCTTTGAGAGCGTCCACGATCTGGGTCGGCAGCGTCGGACCAGCGGCGCCGTTGCGGTGAAATCCACCGAGTCGAGAACACTGTGCGCGGCGAGGCGCAGGACGGCCGGCCGGTGTGTGTTCACGGCTGGCGCCAACTCCGAGATTTTGATCATCGTGCGCTCGACCAGGGTGAAGCGCGGCTCGATATGGCCCCGGATGGCGGCGAGTTCGCGGGCGAAGTCGTTCCGGCCTGGTCGGGGGTCGCCAGTGCAGGCAAGCACGGCGCACGAGATCGCGTGCCAGTCGGCGTTCCCGCGCGATTTCTCGGCGGTGAAGCGGCGGGTCTTCTGGGTGGTCGCGTCCAGCCAGTCGCGTAGCTCGATGAGTTCGACGCCGAGTGCTTTCGCTAGTTCGGGATAGGTCGCTCCGCCGTCGTGGTACACGCGGGCCGCTCCGGCGGCGGCCTCGACGGCTGAACTCCGTTCTCCGGCGGCGTTGCGGACGCCGTCGCCGAGGCGGCGGAGGTGAACCAGCTGGCGGGTGGTGAGGGTGCGCGGGGGCACTTCTATGACGCGGTGTGGTTCCGGAAGGCAGCCGCGATCCGGGCGAGGATAGCCGCGCGGTCGTCTCGGATGCGGGTGAGCGCGGTGAGCAGTTCCAGCGCCTCCCGTCGGTCACGGGCGCTGGCGGCGGTGACGGCGGCCGCTACCGCGTCGTCGATGGTGCCGGCCCCTTCGTCCGGCTCGGCGTCGAGGGCCAGATACAACGCCAGGGCGAGGGGGGCGGCGAAAGGGTCCGCGGCGATGCGCGCCGTGGCGAACAGGAGCTCCGCGAGGTCCTGGCTGGCGCCCCGACGGGCGAGCGTGAACAGCAGTTCGCGGGCGTCCGCGGGGTCGAGGATCGCGTCGAAGACGGCGCCGGGTGAGACGTGGTCGACCAGCCGCAGGATGGCGAGGTGCTGGCGGGCGACCGGGTCGCCGCTCGCTCGTTCCAGCACGGCGCGGGCGACGGGGTCGCGCAGGCCGTGATGGGCGGCGAGGAATGCCTGCGAAGCGTTCCACGAGGGCGTGGCGATCCACTCCTCGACGAGGTTCGTCGCCGCGGCGAGAGCATCCATGTCGGCGAGCACGGCCTCGGCCCCGGCGCTGTCGATGGCGGCCAGAAGGGCGAGCCACTCGTCGAGGGCGGGGCGATCGCGGTAGAGGGCGGCGAGCACACGGAGTGCGTCGCGGTCGACCGGCCGCTCCTGGTCGGTCAACATGCGGCGCCGAGCGGGCCAGTCGCCCGTCATCCAGGCATTGGCCCGTTCGATCAGCTGGTCGGGCACAGGACGGGTCGCCCAGTCAGGGAAGTCGTCGCCGGGCTGGTGCGCGGTCGCGAGAACGGCCCGGACGTGCTGACGGGCGAGGGAGACCTGGGTCGGGTCGCCAGGGGGTGTGTCGCCGTCGACGAGCCGGGCGGCGCGGAGAAGGTCATCGCGGGTCGCGGCCGCGTCGCCCCGATCATGATGCCATCGGCCGCGGTAGGCGAGCAGGCGCGCCCGCACGGGCGGTGGGAGCTGGTCGGTCGCGTCGTCCCACGCGGTGACGGCCGCGGCCACGCCTCCTGGTTCGCCGACCATCAGGTCGGCTCGCGTCGTCAGTGACGTGGCGAGGTCGGGGAGGAACGCGGCCGGGTTGGTGTCGGCGAGCCGTCGGCGGATCGTGACGGCTTCGGTGATGGAGGTCAGGGCGTTGGCCCGGTCCCCGGCCTCCGCCTGCCGGTTCGACAGGTTGTTCAGCGAGCCGGCGAGGTTGGGGAGGAACGCGGCCGGGTTGGTGTCGGCGAGCCGCCGGTAGGCGGTGACGGCTTCGGTGATGGAGGTCAGGGCGTTGGCCCGGTCCCCGGCCTCCGCCTGCCGGTTCGACAGGGTGTTCAGCGACATGGCGAGGTCGGGGAGGAACGCGGCCGGGTTGGCCTCGGCCAGCCGCCGGCGGATCGTGACGGCTTCGGTGATGGAGGTCAGGGCGTTGGCCCGGTCCCCGGCCTCCGCCTGCCGGTTCGACAGGTTGTTCAGCGACATGGCGAGGTCGGGGAGGAACGCGGCCGGGTTGGCCTCGGCGAGCCGCCGGCGGATCGTGACGGCTTCGGTGATGGAGGTCAGGGCGTTGGCCCGGTCCCCGGCCTCCGCCTGCCGGTTCGACAGGTTGTTCAGCGACATGGCGAGGTCGGGGAGGAACGCGGCCGGGTTGGCCTCGGCGAGCCGCCGGCGGATCGTGACGGCTTCGGTGATGGAGGTCAGGGCGTTGGCCCGGTCCCCGGCCTCCGCCTGCCGGTTCGACAGGTTGTTCAGTGACATGGCGAGGTCGGGGAGGAACGCGTCGGGGTTGGCCTCGGCGAGGCGCCGGTAGGCGGTGACGGCTTCGGTGATGGAGGTCAGGGCGTTGGCCCGGTCCCCGGCCTCCGCCTGCCGGTTCGACAGGTTGTTCAGCGACATGGCGAGGTCGGGGAGGAACGCGTCGGGGTTGGCCTCGGCGAGGCGCCGGTAGGCGGTGACGGCTTCGGTGATGGAGGTTAGGGCGTTGGCCCGGTCCCCGGCCTCCGCCTGCCGGTTCGACAGGTTGTTCAGCGACGTGGCGAGGTTGGGGAGGAACGCGGCCGGGTTGGCCTCGGCGAGGCGCCGGTAGGCGGTGACGGCTTCGGTGATGGAGGTTAGGGCGCTGGCCCGGTCCCCGGCCTCCGCCTGCCGGAGCGACAGGTTGTTCAGTGACATGGCGAGGTCGGGGAGGAACGCGGCGGGGTTGGCCTCGGCGAGCCGCCGGCGGATCGTGACGGCTTCGGTGATGGAGGTCAGGGCGCTGGCCCGGTCCCCGGCCTCCGCCTGCCGGAGCGACAGGTTGTTCAGTGACATGGCGAGGTCGGGGAGGAACGCGGCGGGGTTGGCCTCGGCGAGCCGCCGGCGGATCGTGACGGCTTCGGTGATGGAGGTCAGGGCGTTGGCCCGGTCCCCGGCCTCCGCCTGCCGGTTCGACAGGTTGTTCAGCGACGTGGCGAGGTCGGGGAGGAACGCGGCCGGGTTGGCCTCGGCGAGCCGCCGGCGGATCGTGACGGCTTCGGTGATGGAGGTCAGGGCGCTGGCCCGGTCCCCGGCCTCCGCCTGCCGGAGCGACAGGTTGTTCAGCGACATGGCGAGGTTGGGGAGGAACGCGGCCGGGTTGGCCTCGGCCAGCCGCCGGTAGGCGGTGACGGCTTCGGTGATGGAGGTCAGGGCGCCGGCCCGGTCCCCGACCTCCGCCTGCGAGACCGACAGATTGTTCAGCGAGCCGGCGAGGTCGGGGAGGAACGCGGCCGGGTTGGCCTCGGCCAGCCGCCGGTAGGCGGTGACGGCTTCGGTGATGGAGGTCAGGGCGCCGGCCCGATCCCCGGCCTCCGCCTGCCGGCCCGACAGATTGTTCAGCGACATGGCGAGGTCGGGGAGGAAGGCGTCGGGGTTGGCCTCGGCCAGCCGCCGGTAGGCGGTGACGGCTTTGGTGATGGAGGTCAGGGCGCTGGCCCGGTCCCCGGCCTCCGCCTGCCGGTTCGACAGGTTGTTCAGCGACATGGCGAGGTCGGGGAGGAAGGCGTCGGGGTTGGCCTCGGCCAGCCGCCGGTAGGCGGTGACGGCTTTGGTGATGGAGGTCAGGGCGCTGGCCCGGTCCCCGGCCTCCGCCTGCCGGTTGGACAGGTTGTTGAGGGCTCGGGCGGCACGGTCCAGGGCCTCGTGATCGTCCACGTCGGATGTTTGTTGTCTCGCGACGTGGTCGGCGGCGATGAGCGCCAGCCGCGGCAGGGCGCCGTGTCCTAGCGGAACCCGCTCGGCGAGTTCGGCCAGCGGGAGTGGGGTGTCCTCCCGCTCGGCGAGGCGTTCCAACGGGCGCACGAACGGCCCGCCCTGGGTCCAGGTGACGCCGAGCGCGACCGGCCACCACTGTGGGTGTCGCCGGAGTATCCGGTCGGCCAGCGCGCCGGCCAAGCCGGCATCGCTGTCCGCCGCCCGGGTCACGTTGACGACGAGGCGGCCTATCCCGGTGAGGTCTGGGCTGTCGCCTGTGCCGGCAGCGACGTCGGTGCACTGGTCGAACAGCTCGTTCGGTGCGAAGGTGCGCGTAATCAGGTGGTCAGCGAGTGGGTCGGGGCGTAGAGCGAGCCCGCCCTCCTCGGGGTCGGACAGGAAGCGGCGCAGCAGGCCGGCCAGCTCGCCCGGGGCCAGGCTCGACAGTTCGGCGAGTTCCCCGGCGCGCAGCGCGGCGATCGTGGCCTCCGAGGTTGCCGGGGACAGCAGGCTCACCACGGCCGCGGCCCGTCGCAGCGCCGTCACGTCGGCTTCACGGTGGTACTTCTCCGCCAGGAAGGCGTTCCAGTTCGCGAACTCGCGATCGAGGATGCGCTCGTAGAGCGTGGCGCGGTCCGCGGGCGGCCCGCTCTGAGGGAAGCGCGCCGCCAGCCATCCGAGCATGACCACGTCCAGCGTGGTCCACCGTCTGTGTGCCGGGGGCAGATCGGGCGGTGTATCCGGCGCGCCGCTGGCCGGGGCGAAGCGCCGGTAGGACCGCCGGTACACGACCTCCATCCGGGGGTGATGAGCGTCGAGCCGAATGTCAGGGAAGGATTCGGGGACGACTCCCCGCGAACCGAGCGCGTTGTCCAGCTCGCGGCGCCAGTCGCCGGGGAACCGCGCGGTCAGCAGCACAACCGTCGGCCACCGTCGTCCCGCGAGGACCTTCAGATGCCCGGCGAGGGTCGCGGGGTCGGCCTGCTCCACGTAGTCGACGACGACCAGCAGCGGGCCGATCACCTCGGCCAGCCAGGCGATGTCGGGGAGGGGATCGTCGGGGTCGGTGCGCCGCCGGGTCAGGTCGCGGCGCAGGAACCCGCCATACCAGCGTTCCCGGTCGATCAGGCGATGCGCCAGCTCGGCGGCCAGGCGGGTCTTCCCAGCCCCGCCGACCCCGTGTACCAGGACCAGGCGCAGCCGGCCGGGTTCGTCCGCCGGCGCCAGGCACCAGTCCTCGATAGTGTCCAGCTCACCCCGGGGCTCGAACGGCACGACCCGGTTGCGGGCGCGGACGCTCTCCAGCGGGCTTCCGGTGTCGGCACGGGCGTCGGCATGGTACGGCTCCTCCAGCGGCACCACGGTCGGCCGCCGCGGCAACGGGTAGCCCTCGACCGACCTATGCTCGATCCCGACGTCGACCCCGACCTCCCAGGACCATGCGTTGTCGGTGAGCATCGCCCCGGCCGCGGCGACCGCGAGGCCGAGCTCGGGCTGGGCCTCGGGGTCCGGCCAGCCGCGGGCGACCCGCGCGACATCGACCGCGACGAACTCTCCGGCCGCCTCCCAGCTCGCGCGCAGGCCCATGCCGGGCCAGGCCGGCTCCCGCGCCGCAACCACCTCCGCCAGCGGGTAGTCCGGCGCGTCGAGGTCGCCGCGCAGCCACACCACCACGATCGCGTGCCGGACGCCCCCGCTGACCGGCGTCAGGGTCACCACCATCGGGTGCAGCCCGGCGTCGAGGCAGCCCCCGGCGAACGCCACCGCGAGATCGAGGCAGTTCGCGACGCCCGGACGGGTAAAAATCTGATCCGGTGGACGGATGTCCTGCTCGCCCCCGACACCCAGCTCCTCATCGGCGTACCGGACATCGGCCGCGGCGAACGCGGCGAACACCTGACGGAGCCTGACCTCCGGCGGTGCCCCGGACCGGCCCGGCGGACGCGACCCGGGCGGCAGCACGGTCGCGAGCGCCCCGGGCTGGACGTAGCGGAGAAGCTGCGTGGGATCGTCGCGGCGCCACGGCGGCCAGGCCGTCACGAGGACAACTCGACTTCGGGGGTGACCGCCGCCAATGGTATCGAGGCGTATAGCGACGTGCCGTACCAGGCGTCCTTGACCTCGATCGCCACCTCGTAGGTCCCTTCCGGCAGCGGCGGCAGGGTGGCGCGCCAGCCGTCCTCCGTGCGCGTCATCGGCAGCGACACCCGCTGGGATCCGCCCGAGAGCGCCAGAGTCGCGCCGGTGCCGGTGACCTCGTCCGGGCCCGCCGCGCCGTGATGGACCATGGCCGCTACGGCGGTCTCCTGCCCGGCCGGGACCGCGTCGTCGAGGTCCCAGCCCACCCACGGCGCCGGAGGTCGATCGGTGCCACGTATTGGTAAGTCGTCGCCTTGGAGGGTGACCAGCTTCTCGATGACCGCGCTCGTCACACCCATCGGGCCGTGCTTGTCCGGGACGGCCTGCGCCTGCTCGTGCCGCTCGGACAGCTCCGTGGGGATAGCGGAGATCGCCGGGACCGTCCCGTCACCGAGCCATCCGACGTTGCCGCGCCACTGCGCGGCCTTCTTCTCCACCAGCAGCCGGCCGCCCCGCAGCACCGCCCGGTCGAGCGTCGCGTGTCCACGGCCGAAATAGGGCAGCAGCGCCGGCCTCTCGCTCTCGGCGATGGCCGCCCACCCGGCCGCGATGTCCCGATGCACCCGGGCCGCGTCGTCCGCCCGACGCAGAAGATCCGCCCCCGCCGGGCCCGACCCGAACTCGCGCACCGCTTCCGGCGGCAACGCGGCCACCTCCACCGGAACACCGTCCGCGCCGAGTACCGCGGGGTACTGCGGCAGCAGCTCATACATGGACGGCCACCCGCGAAGAACCCGGCTCACCGACCCGATCCGCGCCGACCCGACGCCAGCACCGTTGACCAGCCAATCCAACGCCCGGGGCGCGCCCCGATGCGGAGTACCAAGAGTGATCAACGCGCGGCAATGCCGCCAGCCGCCGCCCGGGCCGAGCCAATACCGCGAGACCAGGCCGCCCAGTGAGTGACCCACCACCACGACCCGGCGCCCCGAATCACCCACCGCGGCGGTGACCGCCCGTCCCAGCAGTTCCGCCGACCCAGCCACCGAGCGGCGGAAGTCATACGGCACCCGCAGAACGTCAAGATCAGCCGGCACCGCCTCCGCCGCCCGGTAATCGGCCACCCGAAGACCCGCGCCGAACTGCCTGCGCAGCATCTGCGTCAGCCGACCGTATCCAGAGACAACCAGCCAAGGCCGGAGCACGGCCAAGTCATCGACCAGCCGCACGGGCGTGAGCTCTCGGCCGCTGTTCAGACGGTCAGGACCAATGAACGTGCGCCCTACATCAGCCGATTTCAGATCCCAGGCCGAACTGCCGTCGGGCTCCGCGAGCACACTGCCCCCGATGCCCGGAACAACCACGATCAGATGCTGAAGCAAGGCCACGGGTCCCCCAAGCCGCCGGCGGATTCCGATCTTATCGGGAGATCGTCGGGTGGCGTCGAGGCCCGGCGGCTCCGCCGGCGATTCGAACGTCAGCGTTCCCAGCGACAACCCCTCCGCGCCGACCATGCGCCCCGTCGAGGAACCCCTTCGCTGGTGCCGTGGATAGCGGGCCGTGCGCGCCATCGAGCGGCGTGCCGGTGGGCCGGTGGAAAGCAAGGTGGCCGGCGAGACCCGTGGGGGCGATCCGCGTACGGGCGGCTTCCTTCATCTGGAACCAAGGTCCTCCCCACGCCCGTGTGGGGTGATCCGGGCGCCGAGCCAGCCTGGTGGGAGGGTGCCGAGTCGGATCGCGGGGACGATGGCGTCAGGGGTCGAGCGGGCTTCCAATGATCGTTGGCGGGTGCCGACGCCACCCCGGACGCTGCCCGACGGGCATCTGCTGCTCCGGGAGACCAACACGATCAACACGCCTGATCGGGTCGCGTTCCGGCGGGGCCTGGTGGATCGCGTGATCGGCGACGCTCGGCCGCCGACGGATGGGCCGCCGAGGCTGGATGTGATGGGCGGCGGCGGGGCCTCGGGTAAGGGGGCGGTCCTGGACTATCTGGTTCTGGATGGCCGGGTGTCGACGGACAACGCCGTGCGGCTCGATCCGGACGGGGTGAAGGAGCTGATCCCCGAGTTCGGCGAGGTGGTTCGGGCCGGCGACTCTCGCGCGGCCGACGTCGTGCACGAGGAGAGCAGTCAGGTTGCCAGAAGCGTGCTGTCCGAAGCGATGGACCGTCGGCTTAACATCGTCTACGACGTGACGCTCGGCAACCCGACAAGTCCACCCGCGTCCTGCAGACGCGAAGGATCGCGGGTATGAGGTGAATCTGGGGGCGTGATAGCCGACCCGGAGGTCGCCGTCGAGCGCGGCTTCCCGCACTGAGCACTCGGGCCGGTACGTGCCCGTGGATCGACAACTGGAAGCGCACCGGGTTTCTCCACCGGCTTCGAGCGCTATGCGGCGATTGCGGACAAGGCTGGGCTGTTCGACACGAACGGCCCGGAGCCGCGCTGATCGCCCGGGCACGGGCCGGAGAGATCCGCGTAATCGACGAGGACGCCTACGACGCCTTCCAGACGAGGCGGCCATCAATCCGGAGGCCGGTGGGCCATCCGAGCTTTACAGCAGGAGGAGCACGCCGTGACCAGCACCGAATACCCGAAGCTGCCGGAGGAGCCCGACGAGCCCGACGAGCCCGAGGCCACGAGGGGGCGAACTGACGCGGATGATCATGACGCGGAGGTCGAGGAGCTCATGCATATCTCGCCGGAGAAGTGGGCGGAGGCGCGTCGGCGCGCCGACGAGGCCGAGCGAGAACGCACCAAACGGATCTTCGGCGATCAACCGCCTACCATCTACGTAGATCGCTACGAGGACATGTAGGCCAAGTGCGCCGGCGGCGCGTCCGTCACCGGGATGGGCGGCAGCCTGGCCGGCCAGTCGCGGGCCACCAGCCACCGGCAGGTCGGATGGAGCGCCTGGAAGGTGCTTGCATCAAAGATCGCTTCTGGGTGGACCTGGACCTGCCGGTCGATCTCGAGCAGCAGGACGATATTCCGCCAGTACGGATCGAGCCCGCGCAACTCCGCATCGCCCGGTGCGGCGGCGCGTTGATTGTTGCGGAGCTGGTGCTCCCACAGCAGCGCTGCGGCCAAGCCGTTCCTCGCGTCTGTGGGCATTGTTGGCGGCATGAATGCCGGTACCGTGTAACCCCAGCGGGTCACCTCTCGGATGGCTTCCGCGAGATGGTATGTATCGCGCTCCTGGACATAGAGCGAGTCGACGTGATGGCTGTAGGTACCGACGGCGACCCCGAGCCGTCGGGCCACCTACTCCTGCATCAGCGTGCAGGAGAACACGGATCGGGGTAGGTGGACGTACCGACCATGTTCGACGTCGGAATTCGCGCTGTGCCCCGGGGGATCGGTGCGCCGGCTGCACGGGCAGGCATGTGGCGTGGACGACTCCGAACCCGGTGGCGGGTCAGTCGTCGTCCTCGACAGGCCAGGTGAGCTCGGCATCCACCCAGCGCTGTCCGCGCCCGGAGAGCGGGGTGATTCTGAGCTGGTCACGGCCGTAGGAGACCCGGACGTCGACGATGGTCACACCGATCTCCACCTTCTCGGTGCCGCCCGGTGCGAGCCACAGTCGGTCAGTGCCGACCAGCCGGCGGATGTCCTCGAGGCTCATGGTGGTTCCCGCGCTTCCTCGATGTCTACCTCGGAATTGACCGGAGACGGTAGCGGTACCGGAGTCGCGCGCCTCGACCGGATCGGTCGAGAGGTTCGTCTCGGGTGGTCGAGGTCGAGCTCGTCCGCGCTCTTCCAGGACCGCGATCTGGGCGCGGGCGGTGTCCGCGTAGGCTGTGGTCACAAGGGCCGGGACGGCCAAATGGTCGCGGTGGAACGCCGCCCGGATCGCTCGGGCCTTCTCCGCGATGTTGTGCCGGCGGGCCGGCTTGAGCGCGGCCCAGCGGAGATCGTGGCGACAGTCAGCCGGCGGGCCTTGTCCGGTGTCGGAGCCCTGCCGAAGCGGCTCGCGGGTGTCGACGGCGGGCAGATCCTCGAATCGTCGAGCGCGGCCCCGCCGCCGCCGTCGACATCGCCTTCGTCGACCCCGCCGGCCTCGACCCCACCGACATCCGGAAGCGACGGCCACGTGGTCGCGATGGGCAGTGCATCCCGAACGGGAGCATCCAAGGGCCGTCCGGAACGTGACCGCGGTTGGGAGACCCCGGGGGGATCTCCGTTTGCTGGCCAGACGCAATAAGATCAGTCTCCTATGACTGATGCCGTGGCCCTGACGCTCGACGACCACGAAGCCGAATCAGCGGTGCTCGGGATATACCGACAGGTGTTCGCCGTGTTGGCGCGGAATGCCAACGCGATGGTCGATGACGCGGACTCGGTGGGGGTCGACGAGGCGATCCTGCGGGCGTTCGCGGGCGCGGGCCCGGTCGGGATGACGATCGAGCAGGTCGTGCTGGCGTGTCCGAATTCCTCGGCGGACGTTGTCCGGCGCCGTTTCGAGGTGCTCCGTTCCTACCGGGCGGTGACCCGGGTCAACGAGCGGGCGCATGAGCTGTACTACCAGGCGACGTTCGCTCCGTACGTGATGCTGCTGTTCCTGCGGCGGCTGTCGCAGACCGGGGGCCAGGCCGAGCTGCACCGGATGTTGTCGATGGCTCGGCTGGCGCTGGACGACGACGACACGACCCCGGAGGTGGTGCGCGAGCAGCTGCTGGAAATGACCACGGTCTTCCGGCTGCTGGCGAACCCGATCATGCAGTTGGCGAGGTCGGCGACGGTCGAGTCCCTGCGCGCGCAGGCGCAGCCGTTGCTGGGTAACAGCGACCTGCTCGACAAGGCGCGGATGTATCACAACGCGGCGGCGGACCGGCATCCGCGGCTGCTGCCGGAGTGCACGCAGTTGAGAATGGCGCTGGCCGCGTATCGCGACGCGGTCAACACCGCCGCCGGGCGGCTGCTGGCGCACGCCGGCAAGACCCTCGCCCTGGGCCTTCTGCCGACCGAACGGTGGCGCACGTTCGCCCGTGACAGCGACACCGAGGACCTGGCTCGGGCGCTGGATGGCCTCCTGTTCGACGCGCCGGAACCGTACTTCACCGCGGACGAGCTGCTAGAAGCGGTTGAGGAAGGCCTGATGGCCGACAGCGGCCGGGTGCCCCCGCCCCGATCGCGCAGCGACGACGAGCAGCCCCCGACCGAGGTCGACCCGGATCCGGAGGCGAAGCTGCTGGCCGCCCGGGCGGAGGAGCTGCTGGCCGGGCGTGACGTGGTCACGGTCGCCCAGCTTCTCGCCGACGCCGGTGACTGGCCGACCGGCCGGCGCGTGCTGTCGGAGGTCACCGCGATTCACCTGCGTCCGGAGCTGCCGTACACGGTGACCTGGAGCGATGGGTGGCGGGTCGACGTGACATCGACGCGGACGTGGGTGTCCGACGGGTGGTTGCGCCGCGACCGGCCGGAGTCCGCGTGACCGAGCGGGACACGGCCCTGTGGTGGGCGAGGATCCGCTCCGGCGGCCCCCAGCGGGTGTCCGCTGGCGGGCCGACGCCGACCGGGCTGCGTCGTCTGGTCGAGGCCGACGCCCAGGCGGTGTGGCTGATCCCGGACCTTCCCGACAGCGCGCGACCGGCTGTTCTGACCGAGTACGGGATGCAGGGCACCTCGATGCTGGACAGCCGGGGGACGCTGCGAGTGCTGGCCGCGTGTCTACGATGTTGTTGGCCCGATCCCGCGGCGGACCTGTGGCCCGGGCGGCCGGCGCCGACCGGCGACATCGACCAGGTGCTGCGGCGGCTGGTGCCGGCCCGTAACCCGGTGAGCCGACAGCAGCTGTTGGCCGCGGGGCTCAGGCGCCTCGCTGCCTCGGGCTGGATCCTGCTGGAGGGGACGGACACGGTGCGGATAGGCCCGCGGGTCGCGTCCTTCGGGTCGTTGGAGCTGAGCACGCTGCGGGAGCTGTGGCGGCTGATCCCCGACACCGCGCCGGACCGGCCGGAGACGTCGTGAACCGCCCGAACCCGATCTTCGAGGAGGTTCTCGGCCGGCTGCCCGATCGGCAGCGCGAGCTGGTCGAAGCCGCGTACGCGCTGCTCGAGCACGGCAACGGTCCGGTTCATCGGCAGCTCCTGCCGGCACTGCGGGACGCGACGAGCCGTGAGCGCCTGGAGGAGCTGCTCCGCCGGACCGGCCGGACCCTGGTGGAGGTCGATCCACTGCACGTCACGTCCGGATTCGACGACGCCGTGCGGATCGAGCTCGCCGACAGCGGCTGGCAGCCGTTGCCGCTGGCTGACCGGGCCGTCCTCGTCCTGGTGCTGGTCCACTCGGTCGCTATCCCGCGCAGCGAGGAGAGGCTCGCCCCGGACTCGTGGGACAGCCAATTCCCGACCACCCAGCTGGACATCACCCGGCACAGCAAGGTGCCACCGGGAGAGGCCAGAGCGGCCCTGAGCCGATTGACGGCATGCGGGCTGCTGCGGACGGTGCGTGGTGGTGATCAGGACGGCGGCTACGTCCCGGGCCCGCGATTGTCCCGGCTGACGCCGGCCGCCCGCGAGCAGCTGCGGGACCAGTTGATCCTCGCCGCGGCGCCGGACCACCCGCTGGCGGCGGCGATCCGGGAGCGCCGGCACAACCGCCTGGGAGGACAGCGTTGACGTCGGTAGCCGGGCCGTCCGACGGCGCGGTCGAGGACATCGTCGGCGAACGCGTCCTCGCCGGCGTTCAGATGATCAATATCTCGCGGTTGTCGACGCACCCGGTGCCGATCACTGCCCGTGGGCTGATCACCGTCGCGGGCCAGGGACCCTCGGATTCCAACGGTGCCGGCAAGTCGTCCTTCATCGCCGGGCTCAGCCTGCTGCACGCCGATGGGCAGTGGCGCCTGCAGTCGGGCGCGCAGGCGGCGGCCGAGCTGCTGTTCACCGCCGAGCTCGCCGGGCAGGAGGCGA
>Ga0207703_10002070_pt1 | contig 17645 bp, 14 predicted proteins | sample KBSSwiS12_FD_184304 | JGI IMG/M metagenome (GOLD analysis project Ga0207703, IMG submission 184304) | Switchgrass rhizosphere microbial communities from Kellogg Biological Station, Michigan, USA - KBS Switchgrass S1-2 (SPAdes) (version 2) | ecosystem: Host-associated > Plants > Roots >...
GGATATTTGCGAGAGCTGCGCAGGGACAACAGAACGATCGCGATCACTCCCGCCGGCGCGCGAGAGCGAATTTGTTGTGCCTTTCAAACGGCGTAGCAAAATGTCCAGGTATCGGCTAGTCGGATCAGGAAGCGATATTAAGAGAGCTGGCACATGCTTCTTCAAAAGAGAATGAAGGTACGGGCCGTCAATAAAGATCACCCGGCTGTGAAGCTGCTGAAGGTGCCCGCGGATACTCGCGATAGCTTGGCTCGAGATTGGAAATGGCGTGATAACGTACACCCTTTCGATGTTCACACTCTCGCCACGAAACGGGTCGATATAGGGCTCGATGAGAGCCTGGCTCACCTGGTGATAGACTTCGTGAATGCTACCGTGCTTACTGACAGACCCAGACAGTCTTCCGGACTTGACGACAGCCGCGCAGTGAATTGTCGATAGTTCGTCGGGTTTGTTAAATACGAAATCTTTCCCATATTCCAGGGGTCCATGGGTGTAACGGATGCTCTCGTAACCCATGGCCTCGAATAAAGGCATCAGCACGAGTTCCGACAACTCCGTCTCTGGGAGGTTTTGTAGGAATTCGAGGTCCGAGTGTGTACCGTCGGGCAATCTCTCCCCTTTCCTCGCGAGCTGTAGTCTTATCGAATCTACGTACTACCCGACCGCCAGTCAGAACGACTGTGTTTTTAGAAGTGCCCTTAGTCGCTTTAAGTCGAACGTCGGCTCAGACGCTGTGACAGACCGCTGAGGGTCCAGAGAATACTAGATTCCTACAGTAACAGTGACAGCTTATCGAATGCCATCAAGTCGGATGCAGTCCTAAACGAAATGACTTTTGAAGACTGAGAATCGTATGGGTCACCATATTTCCTGCGCCTCAGCGGAGAAGGACGGTATGCTTCCTGTTGTGAGCCAAACGTTCCTCGATGTTGCGCTCCGCAACAATTCAAACTTTCTCCTCATTTAGAGCAAGGAATCGCACAGAGCATCATGGATACACACGGGACTTTCGCTCCCTCGATAGCAGCTAGTGCAGGTTCACCGGCCGCGACCGCAGAGTCATCCGCAAATCCAACGCCGCCTCCTGGTGCCCCACCAATCCGCCTCTCGTGCGTTGAGATCTGCAATTTCCGCCGCCTTGAGAAAACACGTCTCGACCTCGACGAGGCCATCACGATCTTGGTGGGGGCCAACAACAGCGGAAAGACTTCCATCCTTACGGTCCTCCGTAATTTCCTGAGCGAGACACCGGGCTTTCGCGCTTTTGACATCAGCCTCTCAAGATGGTCAAAGTTGCGCGAGTTGAGTCAACTCTGGGAAGAGCTCGACGAGGATCCCACGACAGACCTCAAAGACGCCGACCGGTGGGAAGAACAGCTTCAGCAGCTCTTGGCTTGCATGCCGTTTATCGATCTTTGGTTGGATGCGAAGGAGGGAGCGTATAACTATGTCGCTCCCTTCATCACGTCGCTGAAATGGGCCGGTGGCGCAGTGGGGGTGCGCGTTCGACTCGAACCGGCGGCTGATGTCAGCGAGCTTCGCAAGCTCGCCTGGAGGTACCGCGAAGCGCGCGCTCCCGTGCGCAAGCTCCCCAAAAATGGCCACGCTTGGCCGACGGACCTGCTCGACTATTGGCTCAGATACCCCGCCGATCTGCGCCGCATCGCCGCTTACCGGCTTGATCCCACAAAGGGACCCCTCGCTTCCAGCAAGCGCCCTGTTATGCAGGATCTGCAGCCTGGCTCTCAGCAGATCGACTTGCAACATCTGCGCAAGATCATCCGCGTAGACTTTGTGTCTGCTCAACGAGGTCTCGGAGCAGAAGAAGACGAAGCACGATCCGAATCGGTGAGCGGGCGCCCCGGGCTATTTTCGAGCCAGCTCTTAAAATTTGCCCGCCAACACCTGAATGTAACTCCGTCCAGCCACGGGCGTAGCGATGAACTCGTAGCAGCCATAGCAAAGGCTCAGGCGGATCTGGACGAGTCGATTTACAAAGCACTCCAGCCCGCGATGCAAGATGTGGAAGTTTTGGGGTATCCGGGAATGCATGACCCCCAACAACTTCATTTTCGCACCCGTATTCAGACTGCTGACCTTCTCGCCCACAGCACGGCGGTCCAGTACCGTTTGGATAAATCCGCGGTCGACGAGTCACTGCCGGAGCACTCCATCGGACTCGGCTACCAGAATCTGCAGTCTCTGAGCTTCATGTTCGTCTCATTCCGGGCCGCGCGCCTCAACTCGCCAAACGGCCCACCCGCGGCAATTCACCTGGTGATGGTTGAGGAGCCGGAGGCGCACCTTCACGTTCAAGTTCAACGCAACTTCTCATCAAACGCACACGAGCTCATACGTCCGAAGGAGCCGATTCACAGTAACCTTCGCAGCCAATTGCTCATTGGCACCCACTCGAGTCATCTAGCCCATGGAGACCGTTTCACGCGCCTACGATATGTGAAAAGGGTGGGAAGTATCGGAGGCAGCGTCAAGCCCAGCACGGAAGTCATCAATCTAGGCGACGCTTTCGGCAAGGACACCCAAACCAGGACGTTCGCAGAGCGCTTTTTCCAGGTCCAGCACACCGATCTCCTGTTCGCGGACGCCGCGATTTTAGTGGAGGGCACCGCAGAGCGAATGCTCGTGCCACTTTTCATCGAACGAGACTTTCCCAAGCTCGCCAAGAAGTACGTGTCTTTCCTGGATATCGGAGGCAGCCACGCCCACCGCCTCAGACCGCTGATAGAACGACTGGGCATTCCAACGGCGGTGATCACGGATTTGGATCCGGTGTTACCTACAATAAACAAGAAAGGGCGCATTGTGCGAGCGGCCGTACACATCGCAGGCCAAGCGACCCTCGAATGCGGAAATGACACGCTAACTTCATGGCATCCGAAGCTATCGGATTTTCAAGGCTACCGTACACCTACTCCCGCGCAGCTGGAATGGTGCTCCGAGTCGGGCGTCAAAGTTCGCTTTGCCTGGCAACTTCCGGTGGCCGCCGCCAGCGACCAGTGGCCGAGTTCGTTCGAAGATGCACTGATACTTTCCAACATCGACTGGTTCAAGTCACTGGAACTGGAAGTGAACGAGACTTCTGGAGAGAAGATAGTCCACCGCGGCACCCTCGGAAAGGTCATCGGCCTCGTGATCGATCATCCTGACCACTCCGATTTGCTCAAAGAGCTTCATGAAATGCTGCATGGAAACTTCAGCAAAGGCGACTTCGCAGCAACCCTGTTTGAGCGACTGAATGCCGGTCAATCCCTGGCATGCCCTACATACATCGCTGACGCGCTTGAGTGGATGAGCAATCAACTCGAAGTTACCGTCGGAGAGATTCCTTGAGCGTCGCACAACAGGCTCCCGATCAACGCGATGCGCACGTCGTCGGAGAAATTGTCGGCTACGTTGCGAACTCTCAGCGTCGCAGCTTCTTCCTTTTTGCAGGTGCGGGCTCTGGCAAGACTCGCACATTGGTTGAGGTCCTGCGCCGACTCACCGGTGTGGAGAAAGATGAGGCAGGTAGCCGGTATGCCGAAAAGCTGCGATCTCGTGGACAGTCCATTCGCGTCATCACCTACACGAAGAACGCAACCGGCGTCATCACCGGCCGTCTCGGCGAGAACTATCTGACGGCGGTATCGACTATCCACTCTTTCTGCTGGGACCTCATCCAGGGGTTCCATGACGACATTCGGGATGCCCTGCTTGCGCTGAATGCTGAGAAGCTGGCTGATGCCAAAGCACACGCAATCAGTAAATCGCGAGGAGAGTCGGACAAAGACCGGGAGAAGTACGCCGAAATTGAAGCCGAGGCAGAGGAAATCCGGACGACCCCCGAGTTTATTTACCATCCGGATCGGGACACTTATGGACCGGGAGCATTGTCACATACCGAATTGGTGAAAGTGACGGCATGGCTCATGCGGGAACGTCCAACTTTGCAGCGAATATTGGAAGACCGACATCCCCTCGTCCTGATCGATGAGTCGCAGGACACGATGAAGGACATGCTAGAAGTTTTGTTCCAACTTTCCAAGAACCGTTCCAAGTACTTCACATTAGGACTCGTGGGCGATCATCGCCAACGTATCTATCCCCACGGCCACGACGATCTGCCAAAGTACGTGCCTGACGACTGGGCAAGGCCCGCCCTGCAGATGAACCATCGCAGTCAGCAACGAATTGTCCAGCTCATCAATGAGATATGGGCTGCGGAGATCGAAGGCCGTACGCAGGCCAAAACGGGTGTGCCTCAACATTCGCGGGCAGAAAAAAGCGCTGGAACAGTTCGAATCTTTGTTGGCGATACCCGCAAGAGTATGACCGAGAAGATTCGGCAAGAGGCGAGCTGCGCGCAGACCATGTTCGCTGCGACAGCCAACGTCGCTTGGCAAGATGGTAAGCGTGGCTACAAAGCCCTCGCCCTCGAGCACAAACTGGCCGCCCGGCGCGGTGATTTTTTTGACGCCTACAACGCGATGGACCTGCTGGATGCGAACGCCGCGTCCCCCAGTAGCGACCGGGAGGGGACTGGCCCCGCCATGGTCCGGCTGCTCCTCGGTCCGATGCTCGACCTTGCTGAGTGTCGGCAGGCAGACTGGTCGCTGAATGAGTTCGCCGCGACGGATGTCCTGCGTCGTCACGGCGCGCTCGCAAAGCTGCCGCAAACCAGCCTAGAGCGTCAAGCAGCACTCCACACCATTCATCATGGGGTTGTGCGATTCGTGGACGCCATCTCCAGATCCGGGGCAACCGTTCGAGAAGTTTTGACACCCATCCTTGCCGGAAACATCTTCGAGGCAGACGCTCGCCTTGAGCAGGCGTATGGGGACACATCGCCTCCGCCGCCAGAACCCAGGGGCCGGGGCAAGGAGACCAAGGAAGATAGACTCAAGCGCGGCTGGCACGCCCTCTTCGCTACTCCCTGGGAGCAAATTTCCCGCTATCGTGCCTACCTTCGAGGGGAAGCCGAGCTGGCGACCCATCAGGTCGTCAAGGGCTCCGAATTTGCACATGTCATGGTTGTCATGGACGATGACGACGCTCGCGGCACTCAGTTCTCCTACGACAAGCTGTTCGGCGCCGAGGAATTGAGCGAGACCGACCGAAACAACATTAAGGAGGGCAAGGAAACCACCATCGACCGGACCCTGCGTCTTTTGTACGTCACCTGCAGCCGTGCCGAGGAAAGTCTTGCCTTGGTTCTGTGGGCAAAGAATCCCATTGCAGCGCTCGAAGCCATAAAACGGTCAGCCTGGTTTGCTGCCGATGAAGTAATCGCTCTATAGGTTGCGCCGGGTGGCTGAGTTCCAAACTCTGTCAGTGAAAGGGAGCTTGGGGTCCGTGGCGAGTCCTCTTCTGTTCCCGCATATGTCTCACGAGGCCAGCATGCTCAGTTTCGACAGGCGACATTGAGTCGACGAATTCGCCAATGTCGCGAGCGAGGTCATCGTCGCCTATGGCACGCGCCTTGTCTTGCAGGGCACGCCAAGCCACCAATACCCGTCTTCTGGTTCGATGCATGATCGCAAGCCCAGGGTCCATAGTCCGGATCTCACCTGCGGCTTCCCTAAGTGCTTTGGTCTGCGCCTCTCGTATCCGGTAGGAGTCATTTCGCTGTGCGGCTCTGTAGATCTCTGTTCGCTTATGCGTGCGGATTGCTCCTCGAACCGCGCGCTCGGTGGCGTTCGCTGCCTGTCCGACTTCATTGAGCTGCGCGGCGAACTGCGCGCGCCAATTCCGCAATGTGGCCTTCTTGATGTTGAGGCGAACGCCCTGCTCGCTCACTGCCTTTACGACCACATGAACATGGGGGCGCGGTGTGTCGGTGTGAAGCGCCATTGCGTAGCGATGCTGCAGCGTCCACTCGTTCAGAGCGAGTCTTCTGACAGCCTCCAGGACAATCTTGGGTGACGTGCCCTGCGGCATAGAAAAAATAATGTTGTGTACGAGCTTCGGCGGCTTGCCACGAAGCAGCTTCTTCGAATGATGATTCAGCGCTTCGATGTCAAGATCCCAATCCCTTACCAGGTCGCAGGCAAAACCTGACCCTCCTGCCCTTGTCTCCATATCGGTTTCCAAACCAGATACCCCCTTCTTCTCGATGTACTTTAGGTGACCCTCCACCCCCGCTAACGTCCGAGCCCCGCCCGAGATCTTAACTACGACCTCGGGCACCCGGCGTACAGTCCGCGCGATGTATGGACCTGCCCCGATTCAGTGGACGGTCTTTAGTTAGTGGATTGCGTGATTGATGGATGTCCTCCTCTTGTTTGGATGTCTTATCTTTTCCTTCGTTTCCCCTCTCATCGGTCTTACACGCCGTGCGGTCTGACGCGAATGCGGCAGAAGCTCTGAGCTTCTGGACTCGAGTTCCGCAGCGAATTCATGTTCAAACTGTTTTGGCGAGAGATACCCCAGGGACGAATGACGACGATGCGGGTTGTACCACCCTTCGATCCATGAGAAGACCGCCGTACGGGCTTCCTCGCGCGTCCTGAAGTGATTTCGATCGAGTACCTCACACTCCAGGCTAGCGAAGAAACTCTCCGCCAGAGCGTTGTCGTACGCATCGCCGACCGATCCCATCGAAGGTCTGACTCCGAGCTCGTCGCAGCGCTGTCCGAAGGCAACCGAAGTGTATTGCGTTCCGTGATCGGAATGAAAGATCACCTTCTGACACGGCGCACGCTGCGTATACGCCATCTCCAGTGCCGCTAGAACCAACTCCGCGCGCAGGTGACTTTCCATCGCCCACCCGATCACTCGTCGGGAGAACGCATCGATCACGACCGCTACGTACAGAAAGCCGGCCCACGTCGCAACATAGGTCAAGTCTGCCACCCATAGTCTGTTGGCTCGCCTCACGGTGAACTTTCGGTCCACCAGATCCGGGGCCCAACGCTCGCTTGGATCACTCACTGTCGTGCGCACATACCGACGTTTCTGAACGCCCTTGAGCCCGGCGGCGCGCATCAGCCGCGCCACCCGCTTACGCGCCACATGCAAGCCCTGTCCCAAAACCAACTCCGCATGCACCCGCGGGGCACCGTACGTTCCCTTCGAATACTCGTGAATCGCTCGAATGACCGCTGTCAGACGCACGTCCGTGCGTGTGTGCGCCGACATCGGTCGCTTCATCCAGGAATAGAACCCGCTCTTGGAGACTCTCAGCAGCCGGCACATTACACCCACCGGGTAGGTGTCCTGATTCGCCCTCACGAATTCGAAGAGTTCTTCGAATTCGGTGCAGTCTCCTGGGCGAACCAGGCTGCGGCTTTTGCCAGTATTTCTCGCTCCAACTTCAGCCGCTTATTTTCGCGGCGCAGACGCACCAACTCCTCTCGCTCGCTCGTCGTCGGGCCGCCGTCACCGCGGCCTGCATCACGATCGTCTTGCTTCACCCACAGTGCTATGGTCCAGGGTGTCGGACCAAACTCACGCGACAGTTCCGGGATGCTCCGGCCCGCTCGATGTAACGCCACCAGCTCCCGGCGGAACTCTCGCGTATACCGCTTCGAAGTCTTTGGCTTGGCCATAACGGACTCCTCGTATGCTTACTCTACGGAGTCCACCGAACCGGGCCAAGATCAGTACGCACATTGACCTCGGGTCAACGGTCCACGTCCTCGCGCATAACTAACGATATCGAGTAGTGGAGCTTGAGAGCGGAGGTCAATGAGTCTCTTAGGCATCTCCAGCTTCCCAACTCAACGCGTTAGCCGCGATGAGTGCTTTGGTATGGTCTCGAAGTCCTGCGAGAACCTTCATCACGCCCTGAAGATAAGCAATTTCGATTTCGGCCCCTTGTTCACCGCGATTCGCGGCGCGAGCAATTTGGTTCAGGTTGCGACCGATTGCGCCCACTTCTGCAATGCTCCTCTTGAGCGCCAAAAGTTCCTCCGTAGGAAGTGGCGCCAAGTTTCTCAGATGGGCGCGGACGAAAAGGGTGACATAGGTTGCGGGACGGATTTTCCGAATCTCTGCACGATCGCGCAGTAGTCTGAAGTCATCAGGTCTCAACCGCACCGAGATTTTCTCGGGCGGCTAATGGCTCGGAGCTTTCGCGTGCCGCGAGACTGACTCTCCGGCGGTCACCAGGGCGTCTTCTATCAAACGCCGGAGCAGCACGGACTCAGACACACCGTGGCGCCCTGCGACAACCGAAAATCGCTCCTTGGTGGCCAAGGGCACCCGCGCGGCAATGAGTGAGTTAGCGTTCATTGAGTGTTAGTGTTAAACAATCGACGCCGAAAGGCTATCCTGCAAATCCAAGAAAAACTGCTACAACTGCAAACGACAACTTGTGTTGTCGGTGTGCGAGATTAATGCTGGCGCCCGGATTATTCCGGCAGACATCGACGAGCGGCTGATTTTCCTGATCCCTGCCGGCTCCCCGGGGCTGACCAACGGAATTATCAGAGTCCATCGAGGAAGGCGAGAAGACGATCGCCCGGGCGGTAGCGGCGGATTCTCGATTCGCTGTCAGATGTGCGGGCGAGTGCGGCCTCCTTCAGTTGCATATCAGCGTGCAGATACACGGAGGTGGTCTCAACTTGCTCGTGCCCGAGGAACAGAGCGATGACGGAGAGATCGGCGCCTCCGCGGAGCAAACTCATGGCCAGTGAATGTCGAAGACAGTGGAACGTGATGTGTTTTTGGCCGATCGATGGGCAGCGGCGCCGGGCAACGACCAAGTGTTTCTTCAGCAAGTAGTCCAAACCGTCGTGACCCAGAGCCTTGCCTTGCGTGGAGGGGAATACGGGATCGGCAGGCTTACCGTTGCGCTCCCGAAGCCACGCCCGTAGTACCGCCACCGTGTCCCGACGCAACGGTGTCCGGCGCTGCTTGCGTCCCTTACCCAAGCACTCAACGTAGGCCGAAGGGTGCAGCACGACGTTCTCGCAACGAAGACCCGTGAGCTCGGAGGCACGCATGCCGGTGCGTACCGCAAGCAACAACAGGGCGCGGTCACGACGGCCACTCCAGATGCTGAGATCAGGAGCTGCGAGCAGAGCATCGATCTCCACCGAGGCTAGGAACGAAATGGGTCGGCGGACATGCCGTTTGGTCGGCATCGCGAGCACACGCTGGGCGACACCGCAGTACTCCGGGCTGTGCAAGGCAACATATCGGAAGAAGGAATGAATCGCGGCAAGGCGCACGTTACGGCTGCTAGCGCTGTTACCCCGGCCCTTCTCGAGATGATCCAGGAACGCCCCGAGAAGCGGTGTAGCGCGGCGATCTGGCTGGGATTGCGCGACAATCAAGATGAAGGCGGATGTCGCGGCGAGAGGATGATGCCGCTGTTGTTTGTCGTTGGCAAGAGATCATTTTCAGGTTGATTGTCGCTCGGCGACACTAAGCCAACATTCTTAGGTGTCGCGAAGGTTGCGGGTCGTCCCATCCGGTTCCTTTGATTGACGGCGGTACGGCGCCTGAAGCTCTCGACGTTCATCTCGAAGATCGTGGCGTGATGTTAGGTGGCCTTCGAGAGTGTCAACACGCTTTCCTTCATGCATCGGCAGTCCTAGACTCGGGTCTTTCGAGTAGCCCCAGCCTCCATTAGAGGCGAGTAGCCGGGAGGGGGTCCGGGGAGGGTCATCGAGACCTCATCGGAGCCTGAGCTGTGCGCCGGTCATTTGATCGAGTCACGTTGGCAGCTCTTCGCGAGATGGCGAGCGAGGAGGCTTTGATGCGGCTTTCGATCTGCTGCCGACCGGACCGGTCCTTTCGACCCATGAAGCAGGCCACTACGCGTCGATGGCACGTGCTGACCACGAGCGGTGAGTTCGAGATCCTAACAACGGGGCCCAAGTGGTATGACACGCGTGCCAGGACCGGTGGCGGCGGTGCCATCGATCTTGCCATGCATGTGCGACAAGCCTCCTTCGTTGAGGCGGTCAAGCTTTTGACCGGTGGCGGAGCGGCTCATGGTTGAGATTATTCGGAAGGCGAGTTTGCCGCGACCTGAGGAGGTGCCGCCAGGGCTGCGCGCCGCGGCGACCGCCGCAAGCGGTATCAAGGTTCGCGAGCCGAGACCTGCAGGGTTTGCCCTGCTATTCACCTCACAGATGCAGTTGCTCGAGGCTGCAGTAGCCTTTCTGCACGAGCACGCCATTCAGCGCGCGCATACCGCTGACACGGTACGGACGTACACGGAGATCTTGTACGATTGGTTCGATGCGCTGGAACAAAGCGGGATCACCTGGCGCGATGCCGACGCGATTGACTTGGTGGCCTACCGCAACCGCATGCTCGAGCACCCCAGCGCACACACTACGCGCCCTTACAGCGTCCGGACGATCAACCATCGCGTGCGCGGCGTGCTGCGGTTCTACGCGTGGGCAGTTCGCAATGGCTGGCTGCACGACTCACAGTTGGTGGATCGAGGCAACGATCTCACGCTAGCCCGCCATACTCGCGCCAAGCGCTACACGAGAGAGCTCGATCGCTGCGTGTTTCTGCTGCGGCAGTTCGAGAGCCTTCCCCGCCCTCTAACAAGCGCACAAGTGCGGGAGCTGCTGGCCGAGCTCACCACGCCCTACGACCTGATCGCGCGCTGGCAACTCTACACGGGCCTTCGGGTCAGCGAAGCACTGCATCTGACGCTGCAAGATGTTTTCAAGTCGGCCGCATCGCAGGTAACCTATCGGGTGATCGATGTGATGCGCAAAGGGCGCAAGGCGGGCTATGTCATTGCGCCGATGAGCTTGTTGGAAGAGACTGCAGCGTATCGAGATCGGCACCGCCGTGTTTGGCAAAAGCGCGCGGCTCGCAAGGGTCGTAAACCAACCCGGTCCGCGCTCTTCCTCAACCGCCGCGGATCTTCGGTCAAGAAGCGCCAGTACCAGAGAGTCATCCAGCGTACCGGTCAAGCGTGCGGTTTCAAGGCGACGAGCCATCTGCTGCGCGCCACGTTCGGATGCATGATGCTCGCGCGCCTCGAGCGCCTCGCCAGAGAAGGCGCCGCCATAAACCCGCTGCTGATCGTCAAGATCCTGATGGGACACGAACACATCGACACTACGGATCGTTACCTTCGGGCGGTGGCTGTCGATACACATTCACTGAGCGAAGTCTTGGACTCACTTGTGTCGTTGAGGCAATGAGGATGAGCGCGCGTCATCGAAGGATGAACCGAGTTCTGCAGCGCCCGGCGTCGATGCACCCTCTGAACGTCCGCGTTCATGAGCCACGGCGAGTAGGCCGCTCGTGGATCGACTTCTCACTGTTGGTTCTACCGACTGACGTGCGCGATGCCCTCGCGCAGGCATTTTGGGGCTACGTGGGCGCACGATCCAGCGCAACACTCTGCTGTTACTGGCATCACCTGAGGACCTTTGCCCGCTTTGTTGGCGAGACTGGCGCAGTGCGGCGCCTATGCGATGTAAACAGCGAGACCCTGCTGCGCTATGTCGAGTGGCTCAACCGCCAGCGTACTGGGGATGGTGAGCCGTGGATGAAGGGAACGCGTCATTCGACATACATGTCGCTGCGAGCGCTCATTCAGTGGCTACAACGCTGCCGGCCTGGCTTGCTCGGGGAGATCGAGTTTCCCAGCAACCCCTTTCCTTGGAAGAACCGAGACCACGACAGGATAGAGACGATTCCAACGCAACAGCTGCGCGCGATCCTGAAGGCGTGCCAACAAGACATTGAGGTCTATCGTGCCCTGCGCGCGAGCGGCAAGCAGGCGCAAGCGGCAACCGAGGTATGCAACCCCGAGTCGATCGGTTCGCTCGGCGAACTTCTCAAAGTCATCGAACAGCATTTCGGCGGGATCTTGCCGCCTCGGGCCAACCTCGTAGGTCCTGCTCGGGCCGTCCGTCATGCATTGACGCGCTATGGCGGAGGGCACCATGTGAGTCTGTGTTTGTACCCTCGGGCGCAGTCACTGCTGCCTTACTATTTGGCCATCCTGATCCACACGGCTGGCAACCCTCAAGCGATTGCTGAACTCACCTGCGAGTGCCTGCAGTTCATTCCATTGCTCGATGATCGAGAGTTGCTCGTATGGCGCAAAGGCCGCGCGGGCGCGTTGCAACGGCGAGCCTTCAGTCGAACGCATTCCCTCGAGCCTCCAACCCTGGTGCGAGAGATCATCGAGTGGACCGCGTCGCTGCGTGCGCACGCCAATGCGGCCGACCGCAATCGGCTGTTCCTGTTTCGGGCGACCCGCGGGATACGCGCATTTTCGCCTTCAACGGTTAGAGCGATTCTGCCAGGATCGTTTCTGGCGCGGCACGATCTGCCGCACTTTTCCCCGGCCGCAATACGCGCCAGCGTGCTCAGCGCCTTCTATCGGAGCTCGGGGGATTTGCGTCAGGTTAAAACCATCGCCAACCACGCGCAGGTATCGACCACGATAGGCTATATAGCAGGCCCCCACCTTGGGGCACAAAACCGCTTGCGCGTGGCGACGCTGCAGAACGCCTTTCTGGGGCACATCGAGCATCCGTCGCAGAAGATACCCGCGCCCCGCACGGTCCTGCCACGCGCCGCCTCACCGGTTTCACCACTGGACCGCGTGACATCGATGTTTGGTTTTGACTGCAAGGATCCGTTTGCCGGCATTGCACCGGGTACCCGTCCCGGTGAGCTCTGTACGCATTTTCTTGGCTGCTTCACCTGTCCCAATGCCGTAGTTACGGGCGATCCGGCTTGCCTCGCGCGCCTGCTCCAGGCGCGCGAGCACCTGCGCGCTGCAAGCCCTCACTTACATCCAGCGCGCTGGGAAGCGGTATACGCGCCATCGCTTCGGATCTTAGAGGAAGACATTCTGACGCGCTTTTCCGCGCGCGAACTGGCAGCGGCAACGCCGCTCACCGCAACGCTCCCGCCACTGCCGGAGTTACGATGAACACTCATGGATCGTTGAGAAGCGAGCGCGTATCTGTGGCCCCGGGACTACCGCCGCGTGATTGGTTCCTGCGCGACTCGTCCTGGGACGATATCGTCTGGATCCTCGCACCAACCAACGTGCTCGAAGAACGACGAGTGTGGAGCATCCGTTGGGATTTCACCTTACCGCACGGGCAGCGCTTCACAGACACCTCCTATCGCGTATTGCTCAAGACGGCCAGGCAATTTGTCTCGATCGTCCGCACCCATTCATTGCATCTAAACCATCCGCAGCGGGCGCGCACCGTCTTCGTCTATTTCGTGTCATTGCGAAGACTGCTGCGGTGGATGCACACCGAAGGCTACGCCCGCTTTGCCGATCTGGATGCCGCTGCATTACGACGCTTTCAGCGCTCGATCGCCCGTCGCAAGAACAACCGCGGCGCCACGATTGCCGCCCATACCGTCGAGCGCTATCTCAACGTACTCGTCTATCTTTACCGTTTCCGAGATCAGCTCGATGATGGCCTGCCGATCGACCCTTGCCCCGGCCAGAGTGCTTATGAGCTCGCCGGGAACTTGGGGAGCGTGCGTCATCACTCTCCGGCCACGCCCGATGAGGTGGCGGTGCCGTTGATTCAAGGAGCGATTGATCTTTTGGAGAGTGCCGCAATCGACATTTTGCGTGCGCGCGAGATCTACACCGCCATCATGCCGCAGACAAGGTGCAAAGGCGGGAAGCTCTTTCAATGTAACGCCCGGGCTACTCGAGCTATGCAGCGCGTCATCCCGATCACACCGCGCGGACCGGTGCCGATTCGTTCGGTGGCCGACCTCGATGTGTTGATTGATATGCTCTACGCCGCCTGCTTTGTTGTGATCTCCTACCTCGTCGGTCCTCGGATGAGCGAACTCCTTCAGTTGAAGACGGATTGCCTGAAAAGCCGGGCAGTGCCGGAGGCTGGCGCTGCAGGCGAGTTGACAATGATATCGGGAGCGATCTTCAAGTGGGAACCCGATTACTACGGGCGACCCCACGAGTGGGTCGCTCCGCCTGCCGCCGTGCACGCGATCACTGTCTTGGAGTCGCTCTCATCTCCTCACCGCTTGCGCACAGGGCGCGATCAACTCTGGCTACGCGCCCGAAGTGCGGCACGCCATTGGGGCACGACCGAGTGGTTGCGTGAGATCGATGGACCTTTTCAGATCCCAAACACGCAGAGCATCAATGAACTACTCAACCGCTTTGCCTCATGGCTCGCTCTGCCCAACTATCAAGGCAAAGCATGGCGTCTCTCGAGTCACCAGGGCCGCAAGACTTTTGCCCGGTTCGTCGCACTTCGTGACCGCACATCCCTTTGGGCGCTATCCGAGCAGCTCGGCCACCGTGATCGATGGATCACCGACCAGGGTTATGTTGGCAACGATTACCTGCTCGATCGGGAGATCGATGCGGAGGTGCTCGAGCAGTCTGCCGCCGCGTGGGAACACATGCTTAGTGCGCCACAGCTCGGCGGGCGCGCCGGAGAAGAGATCCTCGTCAAACGGCCGCGTTTTCGCGGCGTGCGGATGAAGGATGATCTCAGAACCTATGCGCGCATGCTCGCTGAGGCCGGTCTGACTCTCGGTATCTGCGACTACGGCTATTGCGTGTATCGCCAGCAGTACAGCGCCTGCTTGGGTAATGCCTCGGGCCCTAATCCGATACGGCGCGAACCTTCCACCTGCGCTCGATGCAAAAACTTCGTAGTTTCAACCCACCACAGAGACTATTGGATCGGACAGATGCGCCGTTGCGAGGTACTCCTCAACGAGCCGGCACTACCCACCCAGAGCTTGAAGATCGCTCGCTCACGGCTCGAAGAGGCGCGCACCCTTCTTCGTTCACTCGATTCCGTTGCGAAGGATAACTCCCATGTCCATGTCTCCTCACAGTGATAAAACAACACGCCAACCGCAGGCTCGCCGCTCAGGCGAAGCACGACTCGAAGCGGCACTGCAGTCGTTGACTCGCCCACGGAACGCGGACGCCGCCGCAAAGTCCGTGACGGTGACAGAGTTGTGTCAGCTCGCAGGGGTATCGCGTAACAGTCTCTATCGCGACCACCCGGACATTCTCAAGAAGTTTCATTGTCATCAGACCCAGTGTCGTCAGGTCAGCGTGTCCGCGATTGCGGATCGCTCGCGACAACTGTGCCAGGAGAACGCAATACAGCGCAAACAGCTGGCCCAACTGGCCGCGCTTGTCGATCACTACTGCCTCGCATATCAGGAGGCCTCGAGCATGCTGGTCCGACGCGAACGCGAACTGGCGGATCTGCGACGGGCTTTACACCAACGCCCCGATCCGATGGTACATCCCCAATTAGCCGCCAGGAACCGTATGTTGACAACTAAAAATGACACATAACCGGTGCACGAGACGATCGACAGCGGCGAGCGTCATGGCGGGATCTGGGAAGATCTTTCCCCATTCGCCAAAAGGTTGATTGGCCGTAATGAGTAACGATCGCCTCTCGTATCGGGCGCTGATCAGCTCGAACAACACCGAGGTTTCCGCCTGATCTTTGCTGACGTAGGTAATGTCATCGAGGATGAGCAGATCAAAGTTGTCCAAGCGATTGATTGCAGATTCCAGGGAAAGCTCTCGGCGTGCGACCTGCAGCTTCTGCACCAGATCGGAGGTCCTGGCGAACAGAACCCTGTAGCCTTTCTCCAGCAGTGCCAGCCCGATCGCCGAACACAGGTGCGATTTGCCTCCGCCGGGCGGCCCGAACAGGATCAGGTTGGCGCCTTTGTCCAACCAAACATCTCCGGCACACAGTGCCATGACCTGCGCTTTGGAGATCATCGGGACAGCCTCGAAGTCGAAGTTGTCCAATGTCTTTCCCGGCACGAGTCTGGCTTCCTTCAGATGACGCTCGATCCGACGTCGGCCGCGCTCGGAGATTTCGTGCTCGGCGATGGCGGCCAGGAAGCGCGCCGCGGGCCAACCTTCTTTATCCGAGCGCTCGGCAAACTTCGGCCAGATTTCCTTGATAGCCGGCAGGCGCAAGTCGTTGAGCATCAGGCTCAGCCGCGTGGTATCGATGGCGGTGTTCATGCAGCTTCTCCCACAGAGTTGTCCAGTAGAGTTTCGTAACCGGCCAGCGAAGCGAGCTGTACGACCACGAGTGGTATGCGATCCGGGTCAGGACCAAAGCAGACGCGCAAGGCCGGCAGATCGGGCAATTGACCGGCTGCCAGCCCTTGGGACAGTTTCTCCCCGAGCTGCGCCTCACAGGAGCGGTCGTGGGCCAGGCTCAACAGTTCCACCATCGTGCGGCACGCCTCACGATCCGACAGACGCTCGCGAAGTTGCTCGAACGTGAGCCGATACGCTTCACGGGGAAAGAGCTGATCGCGATAAACGAGATTCAACAGCGCCATGGGCTTGCGGCGCAGGGCATGGATTACGTGGTGATAGTTGACGACATGCCCATGGGTGCCGTCGGCACCGGCGCGACCTCGCACCAGTTGCATCAGGTGCGTGCCACCGATGAACAGCTCCAGTCGGTCGTCATATACCCGCACGCGCAACTGTCGCCCGATCAGCCGGGACGGTACCGTGTAGAAGACTCTCTTCAAGGTGAAGCCGCCTGAGCTCGGCACGTAGACGACCGTTTCCTCGTAGTCTGACGTGCGGTTATTCGGCAAGCTGCGCAACTGAGTCCGTTCGGCCTCGATGCGTTTGAGGTGGCGCGCGTTCTTGCGACTGACGACCTCATCGACGAAGCCGCGGTAGGCGCTGAGGTCCTCGAAGTCGGTGGTGCCTCTCAACAACAAAGCATCCTGGATGGCGCGCTTGAGATGGCCATGAGCACTCTCGATCGAGCCGTTCTCATGGGCAACACCGCGGTTGTTGCGAGTGGGCTCCATTCCATAGTGAGCGCACAGCAGATCGTAACGCGTAGTGAGATCCTCGCGTGCGGTACGATCCAGATTGCGGAACGCGGCCGACAAACTGTCGCTGCGATGCTCGCGCGGTGCGCCGCCGAGCGCCCAGAGCGCGTTCTGCAGCCCCTCGGCCAGAGCCACATAACTCTCCCCTCCGAGGATGACATGGGCGTGTTCAAAGCCGGAGTAAACCAATCGGAAGTGGTAGAGCCGATGATCCAAGGGCTGTCCTGCGACGCGCACGCCCACGTCCTGCATCTCGGTGAAGTCAGACAAGCCCATCTGACCCGGCTCATGCACCTGTCGGAACATGACTTCCTGCTCTGGACCGTGCAGCGCGCGCCAAGCGCTGATGCGTCGTTCCAGTGTGCGGCGGATCCCGGGCGACAGATCCGGATGGCGGCGCTGCAGTTCCTCGAACACCGCAACTGCGCGTATTTCAGGGGCCGCTGTCAGCATCGGCACGACCTCTGGTTCGAAGATATCGACCAAAGGATCTGGCCGGCGTCGTGTGCGCGGGGCGGCCTTCTGAGAAGGCAGGCGCGGATCGTGTTCGATGCGGTACGCCGTCGAGGGGCTCACAGCGGCTCGGGCCGCCGCCTCCGCTACGGTATGCGTCAATCGGGTTTTCATATATATCCTGAATTGGTGATCGTTGATGTGTCGGCCGGGCATGCAGTCGGAGCTCTTGGTAGGAGTCCTGCCTTCATACTCGATCGGCCGCGATCACCGACGGGCCGATCCTCAAAAGGGGTCGGCTCGTCACCTGGAGGGCTGAGAGGTTCCCGGGCTACGCCCGTGAACCTCTCAGCCAGTCCTTCACCCGCTTATGCGTTACTCAGCACGGCGGGAAA
>Ga0207703_10002072_pt1 | contig 17633 bp, 13 predicted proteins | sample KBSSwiS12_FD_184304 | JGI IMG/M metagenome (GOLD analysis project Ga0207703, IMG submission 184304) | Switchgrass rhizosphere microbial communities from Kellogg Biological Station, Michigan, USA - KBS Switchgrass S1-2 (SPAdes) (version 2) | ecosystem: Host-associated > Plants > Roots >...
GTCACCTTCGCCGGTGACATGGACGAAATGTACGGGCAGCCCATCGATCTCGGCGAGGAACTGCGGGTAGCGATTGAGTGTCTCCAGCGCAGCGCGCCAGTCATAGGTGTCGCACCAGTAATCGCGGAAGCGCAGCAGGAAATCACGGTCGCAGCCAAGGCTCCAGCCCGAGCCGGCGGGGGCCGGGGGGATGACGGCCGACGCGAGGCGCTGCTTGAGCGCATCGATCTCAGCTTCGGTCCAGGTGATGCTGAATGGTTGCACGCGGGTGGCCCTCTCAACGGTTGTGCGGTGTGGTTATCGCCTGTGCGGCCCGTGCGGCAAGCGCGCGGCGTCCGAGGTCAGGGACAGGCTTCGGCGAAGGTGCGGCCTTCGCGAACCAGTCGCTTCAGGAGGTCGGACGGGACGATCCAGTCACCATACAGGCGATGAAGGTCCTCGACCCGGGCAAGGACGCGGTCGAGCCCGACGCGATCGGCCCAGTACATCGGGCCGCCACGGTAGGCGGGGAAGCCATAGCCGTTGACCCACACCACATCGATGTCCGACGCCCGCTGGGCAATGCCTTCCTCGAGGATTTTTGCCCCCTCGTTGATCGATGGGAACAGCAGGAGTTCCAGCATGTCGGCCTTGTCGAACTGCTGCTGCGCGACGCCCAGCTTTGCCGCGAGGTTCCGGATGAGCGTTTCGGCGACCGGTGAGGGAGAGCGGTTGCGCTGGTCGTCGTAGTCGTAATAGCCGGCCTTGTTCTTCTGCCCGAAGCGACCGGCTTCGCACAGGACTTCCTTGGCGGTCATGCCGGTCGAGGTGGCGGCCGACCAGCCGACATCGAGACCGGCCATGTCGGACGTCGCGAACGGGCCCATCGGGAAGCCGAACTCGTAGAGCACCCTGTCGACCGCGGCGGGGGCGGCCCCGGCAAGGGCCAGGCGCTCGGCCGACTCTCGGCGCAGGCGCGTCATGCGGTTGCCGATGAAGCCGTGGCAGACCCGCGACAGGACCGGCACCTTGCCCAGCTTCGCGGCGAGCTTCATCACCGTGGCGATGACGCTCGGCGCGGTTTGCGCGCCGCGGACGACTTCCAGCAGCCGCATGATGTTGGCCGGCGAGAAGAAGTGCATGCCGATGACCTGCCCGGGTCGGCCGCTGGCCAACGCCATCTCGTCGATGTCGAGATAGGACGTGTTCGAGGCGAGGATCGCGCCGGGTTTGGTCACCCCGGACAGCTGCGCGAACAGGGTTTTCTTCAGCGCCATGTCTTCGAACACGGCCTCGATCACCAGATCGGCGTCCGCGACGTCAGCGATGACGGTGGTCGGGTTGAGGCGAGCCATGATGGCCTCGACCGCCGCGGCGGTCAGCTTGCCACGCTTCACCTGCCCGTCGTAGCTGGCGCGCATTGCGGCGACGGCCTTGCTCAGCGCCTCCTGCGCGGTTTCGACCAGCGTGACAGGGAAGCCAGCATTGAGAAAGGCGAGGGCGATGCCGCGGCCCATCGTTCCGGCACCGATGATCGCCACCTTGTCGACCGGCAGCAGCGGGGTGTCGGCGGGAACGTCGGCGATCTTGGCGGCCTGCCGTTCGGCGAAGAAATTGTGCAGCAGGGCCTTGCTCTGGTCGCTGCCGACAACGGTCTGGAACAGGGCGCGCTCGGTGGCGATGCCGTCGTCGAAAGTGGGCGCCTCGATGGCGGACTCGATGCACTGGATGATCTTCTCGGCCGCATCGAGATTGCGCAGGCGTTTGGCGTTCGTCCGGCGATAGTCGGCGAACAGCTCGGCCTTGCCGCGGTCGGCGGCGACCTTGTCGTCGATCTCGCGGATGCGCTTGAGTGGGGAGCCCTGGGCCACGATCCGCCGCGCGAAGTCCACGCCCGCCGCGCGCAAGGAGCCTTCGGGCACGATCTCGTCGATCAGGCCGATGGCGAGAGCTTGGGCGGTGTCGATCGGGTCTCCGATTGTCATCATGTCGAGCGCGCTGCGGGCGCCGACCAGCCGTGTCAGGCGCTGGGTGCCGCCGCCGCCCGGCAGCAGGCCGAGCTTGACCTCCGGGAGCCCGAAGCGGGCCGATGGCACGGCGATGCGGTAGTGGAGTGTCATGGCGACTTCGAGCCCGCCCCCCAGTGCCGTGCCGTGAATTGCCGCGATGGTTGGCTTGGCGGATTCCTCGATGCGTCGTTGCAGTTCGAAGAAATCGACCGTTGGCCGGGCATCGGGATTGTTGATGTTCTTGATGTCGGCCCCGGCGATGAACGTCCGCCCGGCACAGACCAGGACGACGGCCTTCACGCCAGGTTCGGCGAGCGCCCGCTCAAAGCCGTAGTAGAGGCCTTCCATCACTGCGACGGACAGTGCGTTGACCGGAGGGTAATCGAGCGTGATCACCGCAATTCCGTCGTCCACCGCGTAATCCGTTACGGAATTGATCTGTACCATGAGTGCCGCCTTGCTGGATCCGAGCGGGGTCATCGCAGTGGCTGTACGGACAGGCAACAATCTGCCGAGATGATCATATATATGAGTGACTGTCAGCCATCGCGTGATGGGGCCGACGCGCCGGACAGACCGCGCGGGCAGCATAATCATCGCATGCATGGCATTTCATGGGTCGGCCTTGAGAGCGGTCGGCTGGTGGCCTAGCCGGGGCCAAGGGCCAAGAGTCGGCCGTGCAGGAGAGAGAGAATGCAGCTGCGGCTGTCCGACAGCGAAGTACTCCTTCAGGACACCGTCGCGCGCCTGTTCGGCTCGGAGGCGACGAGCGCGCGGCTGCGCGCGGCGGAAGCGACGGGGTTCGACCGCGCGCTGTGGGACCAACTGGTAGGGCTGGGCATCGTTGCCATGCGGGCCACCGCGCCGGACGCGGGCGGCATGTCGCTGATGGATGCGGCGATCGTTGCCGAACAGGCTGGCCGCTTCGTAGCGCCCGTGCCGCTGGTCGAGGCGATCGTCGCGACGGCACTGCTCAATCGCGCCGCCGCGCCCGAGGCGCTGCTGGCCGTCGTGGCGGAGGGAGCCCCGGCGACGCTGATGCTGGCGCCTGCGCAGGCCGGTCGGCCCCAGCCGGTGCTTGGCGGCTCGTCCGCGCATGTCGTGCTGGCGCTGGTTGGCGACGAATTGGTGGCGCTAACGGGATTTGCTGCGGAGCGGGCGCGCAACATTGCGGATGCGGCAGTGGCGATGATCGACATCGACGCCGCTCGCGAGCGTCACGTGCTGGCCCACGGGGCCGAAGCCCGCGCGCTCTATGAAGCGGCGGTGGAGGAATGGCGGGTGCTGACGGCGGCCCTGCTTGCCGGGCTGGGGCGGCGCGCGCTGGAGATGGCCGCCGAGTATTCGGGCGAGCGCCGGGCCTATGGCACGCTGATCGGCAGTTTCCAGGGCATCGCGCACCCGATGGCCGACGCCGCCATGGCCATGGACGGCGCCCGGCTGCTGGCGTGGCGCGCGGTCGCCTCGGTGGCCGCGAAGGACGAGCGGGCGGGGGCGCGGACCGCGATGGCCTACTGGTGGTCGGCGCATTCGGTGGACCGCGCCGTGCAGCACGCGGTGCGCACGTTCGGTGGCTACGGCGTGAGCCTCGAGTATGACATCCAGCTCTACTTCCGCCGGGCCAAGCTGCTGGCGCTGATCGCGGGCAACCCCGATCATGTGCTCGACCGCGTCGCGGCAAGGCTGTGGGATGGCGAAAAGGTTGCGCTGCCCGATGCCGGCGCGGTGGAGATCGAGTTCGAGTGGGGCGCGCGGGCAGAAGCCTATGCGGCGAAGCTGCGGTCGTTCGTGGAGGCCAACCTCACCGACGAGGTGCGAGCCAAGATCCACCACTCGACCGGAGGCCACCACCCGGGCTTCCATAAGAAGCTGGCGCAGGCGGGCCTTGCCTTTCCCGATCTGGCGCTGGACGGACAGCCGAAGCTCTCGCGCTACGAGGTCATGGCCGCGGCGCCCCTGTGGGAAGACATGGGGTGGAACCGGACGGTGCAGGGGGTTACCGAGTTCGTGGCCGGGATGGCGCTGCTTTGGGCGACCCCGGAAGTGAAGGCGGAAGTGGTGGAGTCGGTCGTGGCGGGCGATGCGCTCGGCTGCCTCGGCTTCTCGGAGCCGCAATCGGGTTCGGACATCTTCGGGGCGCGGTTCAGCGCAGTGCGCGATGGCGACGAGTGGGTGCTGAACGGACAGAAGATGTTCACCACCAACGGCCACCAGGCCGATTACGTCCTGCTCCTGACCCGAACGGATTCATCCGGCAAGAAGCACGAAGGGCTCACGATGTTCATCGTGCCGATGAAGCTGGCGGGAATCGAGATCCACCCGGTCTATACGCTCCAGGACGAACGGACCAACATCACCTATTTCACCGATGTGCGGGTGCCCGACCGCTACCGGTTGGGCGAGGTCAACGATGGCGCTCGGGTGATGACCTCGGGGCTTTCGTTCGAGCATGGCGGCTCCGGCTATCACGCCGCGCAGAAGGCGATGGTCCGCCGCGCGGTCGCCTGGGCGCGGCGGGCGGGTCCGGACGGGGTCTGCCCGATCGCCGACACCGAAGTGCGCCGGACGCTAGCGCGCGCGGCGGTGCGTGACGAGGTGGCGGACGTGCTGTGCCGGCGGCAGGAATGGGCAGGCGTGGAAGGCGTTCACGAAATCGCCTGGGGTCCGATGGCCAAGGTATTCACCACCGAATCGCTCTACATCGACGGTTCGGCAATCGTGGCCGCGGCGGCGCCGGCATCGCTGGTGCGTGGCCTCGACCCGGATCTGGACATTGTCGAAGTGAGTATGCGGCGTGGGATCGCGATGACGCTCTATGGCGGCACCAGCGAGGTGCTGCGCAGCCTGATTGCTGAAAAGTCGCTCGGCATGCCCAAATCACGATGAGTGCAAGCAAAGGGCGAACTGTCAGGAGGTTGCCATGAAAGCACGCTTTCCGAAATTCGACTTCGCGCAGGTCAAGGCGCACTGGGCGCCGAGCCTCGAGTTCTCGCAGAACTTCAACAGCGCTTCGCTGATTCCGGCTTACGTGGAGCCGTTCCTGCTCAAGGTGATGAAGATCGCCCAGGGCAAGATCGATCAGAAGAACGTCCGGTTGGTCAACGAACTGGACATTTTCTGCAAGCAGGAGATGCAGCACTGCAAGCATCACCTCGCCTTCAACAAGGCGATCCGCGCGCAGGGCTACGAAGGGCTGAAACCGTTCGAGGATGCCATCGCGGCGGATTACGATCGTTTCCTCAAGACCAAGTCGCTGCGGTTCAACCTTGCCTATTGCGAAGGATTCGAGGCGATGAGCTCGAGCGCCTGCGAGGAGTGGTTCGAGGTCTACGATGAGTTCCTCGAAGGCGCCGATCCGCAAACGGCCGACTTGTGGCGCTGGCACCTTGCCGAAGAGTTCGAGCACCGCACGGTCTGTTCGGAAGTATACCATGAGCTGAGCGGGCTCGGCCCGGTCCTCGGGTACTTCTACCGGGTCTACGGCTATTTCTACGCCATCAAACACCTCGGGGCGTTCCAGGCCGCGGCCTGCACCTACCTGCTGGCCAAGGACCGGGAGGCTATGACGCCGGAGGAGGTCGAGGCATCGGTGGCCCGCGAGAAGGAGCTCAAGAAGCAGATTTCGAAGCGCTTCCTGCCGATGATGCTGATGGTGATCTCGCCGTTCTACAATCCTGCGAAACGCCGTGTCCCGCGGGGGCAACAGGCATTTCTGGATCAGTTCGAGGTCCGCCGGGAAGCGCTGGCGGGCTGACGCCGCGGGGGGCCGCGGCGCAGCCTGCTTCAGGCGTGCCGGTCTCCCGATCCAGCCTGGCGGGTCTCGATGACCGCGTCGAGCGCGATCACGCCGCCTGACCCCGGCTGGACGACGAGCGGGTTGACCTCGATGGTCGAGATCGTGTCGGCGTGGCTCGCGGCGAGTACCGAGATGCCGGAAATGGCCTTGGCCAGCGCCTCGATGTCGTGGCGCGGACCGCCGCGATACCCAGTCAGCAGCGGGGCGGTGCGCACCTTGCCGATCATCTCCAGCGCGCGTTCCTCGCTCACCGGTGCGAGAGCGCAGACCGTGTCCTTGAGCAGCTCGACCAGCGTGCCGCCGAGACCGAACGTCACCACCGGGCCGAAGGCCTCGTCCTGGCTGATGCCGAGAATGCACTCGACCCCGCCGTTGACCATCTCGGACACGAGATAGCCGTCGATGCGCGCGGCTGGCGCGTGGCTGGGAATGGTGGCCGCCATGCGGGCGACGGCGGCTTCGACCGCTGCCGCATCGGCGAGGCCGAGGGCGACCCCGCCGACTTCGGTCTTGTGGAGGATGTCGGGCGAGACGATCTTGACCGCGACCGGGAAGCCGATCTCGGTGCCGAGGCGCGCGGCATCGGCCGCATCCCTGGCGAGGGCTTCACGCGGCGAGCGGATGCCGTGCCCGGCAAGCAGGGCCTTGGCCGCGGCCTCGTTGAGCTTGCCATCGGCGGGGAGATTTAGCGGCGCTGCGGGGGGGAGCGCCACGGGCGTGGGCAGTTCGGCCTCGAACGTCTGGCGGAAGCGCCAGAGCGCTGCCAGCGCGGACACCGCGCGCGAGGGATCCTCGAACGCCAGCATGCCCTTGGCATCGTATTCGCGCATCATCTCGGGCGCGCAGGTGACCGAGACCATGACGAGCCGATCGGGCGCGCGGGCGTGGGCATTGGCGATCGCCTGCTGCAGTGGCCCGGCCATCGACGGCGCGGCGCCAGCGATGCCGAGGAAGATCAGCACCGCGTCGAAGGCATCGGCCTCGAACACGGCATCCAGCGTCTTTTCCATGATGTCGTGATTGGTGGTGACGAGCCCGGTCATGTCGATCGGGTTGCGCGGGCTGCAGTGCGGCACGAGTTCGCGCAAGCGGGCCTGGGTGTGCTCGGGCACAGTGCCCATCTCCAGCCCGGCATCGCTGATGAAATCTGCAATCTGGACGCCTACGCCTCCCGAGATGCTGATGACGCCCACCCGCGGGCCTTTGGGCAGCGAGCGCCGCGAGAGCGCCGCGGCGACATCGAGCAGCTCGTCGGTAGTGCGCGCGCGATAGACGCCGTATTCCTCGAAGAGCGCATCGTAGACGCTGTCCTGCCCGGTCAGCGAGGCGGTGTGCGAGGCGGCGGCGGCGCTGCCCTCGGCGGTGCGGCCGACTTTCATCACGACGACCGGCTTGCGGTTCTCGCGCGCGCGCCGCAGCGCGGCCAGCAGGCTCTCGCTGGAGCGCAGGCCCTCGATGTAAGCGATCAGGACGTCGTTGTCCTCCTGCCCGGCCATCCAATGCAGCGCCTCGCCGACGTCGATGTCGGCCTCGTTCCCCGTGGTGACCCACTGCGACACGCCGAGGCCGCGCAGGAACAGGTGCCGCAGGAGATAGCCGCCATAGCCGCCCGACTGGCTGGCGATGGCGATCCGTCCGGCCGGAGGAACGCCGTCTTCGAGTGCAGAGGCGAACGTGCCGTAGAAGCGGGTGCGCGCATTGAGCGCGCCCATGCAGTTGGGGCCGAGCAGGCGCAGCCCCCCCCGGCGTGCGGTCTCCACCAGTCTCGCTTGCCGGGCGATTCCTTCTTCGCCAACCTCGGCAAAGCCCGCCCCATAGGAGATCACCGCCTTCACCCCGCGCGCGATGCAGTCTTCCACGGTCTGCTGCGTATCATCCGAGCCTATCGCCAGCAGAGCCAGGTCCACCGGCCCGGGCACCTCGGCGATCGACGGGTAGGCCTTCAGCCCCTGGATCTCGCTGCGCACCGGATTCACCGGATAGATCGGCCCCTCGAAGCCCGCTTCCAGCAGATACTGGATGGGCCGCCCGCCGAACCGCCGCTGGTCCGAAGAGGCGCCGATGATGGCGATCGAGCGCGGCGCGAACAGGGCGTCGAGGCTGTCGTCTGCCGATCGGGCGGGGTGGTTCGCGGAATTCATGGGCGCAGGCAGTCCTGATTTCGGGTGAGCCAGAATGCTGCTGCACTGCCGCCAAGCATCGCCCGAGTCCAATGTGGCCGACCTAAGCAGCACATACATGTTAAGCCCCCGCAACCCGATATACGAGCGCCTGCCGATCTGTGTAGATGCCGGGAATTGACGGGTATGTGCCCAATCGGAACTACAACCAGCAGACGGTGCCGGGTGAACGAAACAACAGTGAAGCAGCTGCCCGACGAGGCAATCCTGCGCGCCGATGGCGATGGCGTGGCCATCCTCACGATTCACGCGCCGGGCTACCGCAATGCCTGCTCGCCGGAGATGCGGGAAGTCCTGCTCGAGCACCTGCAATCCGCATCTGCGGACCGGGACTGCCGGTTTATCGTGCTGACCGGCGCGGAGGGGCAGTTCTGCTCCGGCGGGCGCGTGTCGCCGAACATGAAGCCTGACGTCGAGCGGACACGGCACAACGTCGGCGTGCTGCAGGAGATCGCGCGGCTGCTCCATCGCGGCCCCAAGCCTTCGATCGCGGCAGTGGAGGGCTCGGCAGTCGGCGCCGGGTTCTCGCTGGCGATGGCCTGCGACTATGTCGTGGCGGCCGAGAACGCGCTGTTCTGCGCCTCATTCGGCAAAGTGGGGCTGATGGCGGATGCGGGGCTGGCGTGGACCCTGCCGCAGCGCGTCGGCGCAGCCCGCGCACGCGACCTGCTACTGACGGCGCGCGAGGTGCGCGGGCCCGAGGCCGCCACCATGGGCATCGTCGACCGGCTCGTGCCGGCCGGCGAGTGCCTGGGGGCGGCGATCGAGGCCGGAGCGCGCTACGCGCGGATCGCGCCGCTGTCGCTTGCCGCGACCAAGCGCGTGATGGGCGAGGGCCACTCCTCGCTCGATGCGGTCCTGGCCGCGGAAGCGATCGAGCAACCGCAGCTGACGCTGTCACAGGACTATGTGGAGGGCCGGACCGCGTTCCGCGAAAAGCGCGCGCCCGTGTTCCGGGGCGCTTAGGGGGTTATCGCCCGTGGACCTGTTGATCGACGATAAGGTGACGGCGCTCAGGGCGGAACTGCGCGCGTTCTTTGCCGAGAACCTGCCGGCGGAGTACGCCCGCAAGACGCTGGCCGGCGAGAAGCTGACCAAGGACGAGCACATCCACTGGCACAGCCTGTTGCGGCCTAAGGGCTGGCACGTGCCGCTGTGGCCAAAGGAGCATGGCGGTCCCGGCTGGGGCCCGATGGAGCGGCTGATCTGGGAAGAGGAATCGGGGCTGGCGGGCGCGCCCCGCCTCAACCACGTTTCGCAGGATCTCCTCGGACCGGTGCTGATCGAATTCGGCACGCCCGAGCAGAAGGCCGAGCTGCTGCCGCGCATCCTGTCGAGCGAAGATTGGTGGTGCCAGGGATTCTCGGAACCGCAGGCTGGTTCGGATCTTGCCAACCTGCAGATGCGCGCGGTGCGCGATGGCGACGATTACGTCGTTACCGGAACCAAGCTGTGGACGAGCTACGCCCACCTCTGCAACAAGATCTTCTGCCTGGTACGCACCTCGGCCGAAGGGCCGAAGCAGGCCGGCATCTCGTTCCTGCTGATCGACATGGAGCAGCCGGGGGTCACCGTCAGTCCGATCTACACGCTCGGCGGCATGCACGCGGTCAACGAGGTGCAGGTCGAGGACGTGCGGGTGCCCGTGACCAACCTGGTCGGGCGCGAGGGTGGAGCGTGGGACATCACCAAGTTCCTGCTTGGCAACGAACGCCTGATGGGCGCGTGGATCGGCATCAACATGGCGCTCGCCCGTCAGGTGCGGGCGCGGCTGGAGCAGGTGGGGCCGGACGGGCGCAAGCGCAGCGCGAACGCCGTTCTGGCTCAGCGCGTGGCCGAGGCCGAAACCGATCTGCTCGCCCTGCGGTATACCACCTACCGCGTGCTGGCCGACGAGCTTTCTGGCAAGGCGCCGGGGCCGGAGGTCTCGGTGATCAAGGTGCGCGGGGGCGAGATCATGCAAAGCCTCAGCGAACTGCTGATGGAGATGGCCGAAGCGGAAGGCATGGTCCATCCGCTCACCCTGCCGCACGAAGGCCCGCCGATCGTGCCGCTGGAGGTCGAGCACATGGCCCAGCAGTTCTTCGACCGCCGCAAGCTGACAATCTATGGCGGCAGTGCCGAAATCCAGCGCAACATCATCGCGCGGCGGCTGCTGAACGTCTGACAGGAACCGGCGATGGACTTCACGCACGACGACAACCAGCGGATGCTGTTCGACACGGTCGATCGGTTCCTCAGCGACAAGCACGACCTGGCGACCCGGGCCAAGCTGCACAAGGACCCGGGCGCCGAGGCCGCGCTGTGGCGCGAGATGGCCGAGCTGGGCCTGATCGGCGCGGCATTTACCGAGGACGTGGGCGGCTTTGCCAGCTCGTCGGCCGATGCGATGATAATCATGGAGCGGTTCGGCCGGCACCTCGTCACCCAACCCTTGCTCTACACCGCAATCATCTGCGGCCGCCTGCTGACCGATGGTCTTTCCGGCGCGGCGCGCGCGGAGGCGATCGGGGCGGTCATCGCGGGCGAGCGGCAGCTGGCGCTCGCGGCGGGAAGCACGCACCTGCTGCGCAGCCCGGAGGACACCAGTTTCACCGCCCGCAAGGATGGTGCCGGGTGGGTTCTGGACGGGCGGATGCCAGTGGTGATGAACGGCGACCGCGCCGACCAGTTCATCGTTGCCGCCCGGACCGCGGGGAGCAGCGGCGAGCGCGACGGGGTCAGCCTGTTCATGGTGGACGCTGGGGCTGCCGGCATGTCACGCCGTCGCTTCCGCACCATCGATGCCTTTGGCGCGGCCGAACTGGTGGTGGAATATGTGGCGGTCGGGCAGGAGAACCTGCTCGGCCCGGTCGATGGCGGGGTGCCGCTGATCGACGTCGCGCTCGACCATGGCGTGGTGGCGATCTGCAACGAGGCGATCGGATCGATGGACTACCTGATCCCCGCCACCGCCGAATATACCCGGACGCGCATCCAGTACGGGGCGCCGCTGGCCAAGTTCCAGGTCCTGCAGCATCGCATGGCCGACATGTACATCCAGACCGAGATGGCGCGCTCCATCGCGCTGGTCGCCGCGATGTCGCTCGACGGCGATGCGGCGGAGCGTCAGCGGATGGCCTCGGCAGCCAAGGCGCAAGTGGCGCGTGCGGGGAAGTTCGTCGGCTACCAGGCAACCCAGCTGCACGGCGGCATGGGTGTTTCGGAAGAGCTGGACATCGGCCATCATTACATTCGCCTCAATGTCATCGGCCAACTGTTCGGTGACACGTCCTTTCACCTCAGGCGCTTCGGCGCGCTGGCCGAGACCGCGGCTGCGGCCTGACCCAATCCGGAGACGTAAGCCATGCAATTCGACTATTCGCGCTTTGACCGCATCAAGGTGGAGCTGGACGGCGCGGTGCTGCGCATCACGCTCAACAATCCGGAGAAGCGCAACATCATCACCGATCCGGTGAACGAGCAGATCTCCGATGCCTTCCAGGCCGGTACGTTCGACGAACGGGTCCGCGTGGTGGTGCTGGCGGGCGAGGGCAAGGTGTTCTGCGGCGGCGGCGATTTCGCGCAGATGAAGCGCAAGGTCGACGATCCGGGCCAGTTCTTCAAGAACCTGTGGGGCTCGCGCCGACTGGTCTTCACCGTGCTCGACTGCCCGAAGCCGACCGTTGCCAAGGTGCACGGCGCGGCGATGGGGCTGGGCGCAACGCTGCCGTTGATGTGCGACCTCGTGGTGGCGACGGACGATACGAAGATCGCCGATCCGCACGTCAACATCGGCCTCGTCGCGGGTGACGGCGGGTCGCTGATCTGGCCGCAGCAGATGGGCTATGCCAAGGCACGCAAGTTCCTGCTGCTGGGCGAGCCGATCCTCGGCAAGGAGGCCGCCGAACTGGGCCTGATCGCCGAATCCGCGCCGACCTTCGAGGCCATGCAGGAAACCGCCGAACGGTGGGTGGCCAAGCTCGCGAGTTCGGCCAGCAACGCGATCTACGGCACGAAGACCGCGATCAACCAGCCGCTGCGCCAGCTCGCCCAATCGATGATGGACACCGGCATGGCCTACGAAGGGCTGTCGAACATCAGTCGCGACCACGCCGAGGCGATCGACGCGATCCTCGAGAAGCGGACGCCCACGTTCACGGGCGAGTGACGGTGAGGGCGGGCAGACGGGGCGCGTGGATGGCGCCACCGCGTATGTGATCGATGCGAGGGCCGGCCTTGCCAGCGTGAGGCGCTGAACGCAGGACTTCAGCTTCGTTCAACCTGGATGGTGCCGTGCTCGACAGCTTCTTCAATCCCGCCAGCATCGCCGTGATCGGGGCCGCCGACGATCCGGCGAAGATGCGGGGCAAGCTGCTGAAGATCGCGCTGAACAGCGCCTATCGCGGCCCAATCCACCCGGTCCATCCCAAGGGCGGGATCATCCAGGGTCGGCCGGGCTTCGCCCGTGTGGGCGACATTCCCGGCGGCGCTGAGCTGGTGCTGATCGCAACCCCCGGAGAGACGGTGCCGGGCGTGATCCGCGAGGCGGTCGCCGCGGGAGCGAAGGCAGCGGTGATCCTCTCCTCCGGTGTGGACATGGCCGATCTGGCCGATGCCATCGGGGAGAGCGGGCTTCGCTACATGGGGCCGAACTGCGAAGGCTACGTGGCGATGGACGGGGCGGCGGCGACGTTCGCCGCGGTCGCTGATGCCGCGCTCTCGGGTGAGCGCGCGGCACGGTGCCCGGGGCGGAAGGTCTCGATCGTCTCGCAATCGGGCGGGCTAGGATTCGCCTTGTTCGGGCGGGGCCTCGCCGAAAACCTCGATTTCCATGCGGTGATCACCACCGGCAACGAAGGCGACGTCGAAAGCCTCGACTGCGTCGATCACCTGCTTGACGAGGGCGAGACCGGGGTGATCGTGATGTTCATCGAGGGGCTGAAATCGCCCGGTCGTTTCGCCGCGATCGCCAGCAAGGCGGCGGACAAGGGCGTGCCCATCGTGATGATGAAGGTCGGGCGGTCCGAGGCGGGTCAGCGCGCCGCCGTCTCGCACACCGCGCACCTGACCGGCGCAGATACTGCTTATGATGCGATCTTCGCGCGCTATGGCGTGATCCGGGTGTTCGACCAGGAGCAGATGCTCTCGGTCGCCGCGGCACTGGCGCGGTTTCCGCACGTGCCGGTAAAGAAAGTGGCCGTCGTCTCCACGTCGGGAGGAGCCGGGGCCTGGGTGGCCGACCTGTGCGGCACGGCCGGGCTCGATGTCCCGGTGCTGAGCGCAGCCCTTCAGCGCGATCTGGCGCATTGGATCCCGGAGTTCGGCTCCACCGCGAATCCGATAGACGTCACCGCCGCGGCGGTGGAGGCGGGCGGGCTGCCACTGGTGCATGTGCTGGAACGGTTGCAGCATAGCGACGAGGTGGACGCCTTCGTGGTCAACATCGGCCTGCACAGCCCGGGCCGGATCGACAAGCTGGCGGATCTGCTTGGGCCGGTGTTCGCCAAAGCGACCAAGCCCATCCTGTTCACCTCTCACATTCTGCCGATTGCCGAGAACATGGCCGCGCTCGCCCGGCTGGGGGGGCAGGGCTTTCACAGCTATACCGCTTGCGCCGCGGCGCTTGACGGGATCGGGCGATATGCGGCGTTCCAGGCGCGGTGGCGCGCGCGAGCTCCCGTGAGTCCGGCAAGCGCCCCCCGGCTGGCGCACCTGAAACCCGGCGTGCTCGACGAGGCGGATACAGCTGCGCTGATCGACGCCTACGACATCCCGGTGCCGCCGTCGGCCCTCGCAACCGATCGGATCAGCGCGGCGCGCTCGGCCGCCGCGATGGGGTTCCCGGTCGTGCTCAAGATCCAGTCGCCCGACATCGCCCACAAGACCGAGGCTGGCGGCGTGCGGCTGGGCGTGGAGGCCGGCGGGGTCGAAGCTGCGTTCGACGAGATCATCGCCAATGCGACGGCCCATGTTCCGCAGGCGCGGATCGAGGGCGTACTCGTCCAGAAGATGATGCCCAAGGGTCATGAACTGGTGATCGGGGTGATCCGCGATCCTGATTTCGGTCCGCTGGTGATGCTCGGCTCGGGCGGGATCTACCTCGAGGTGCTGAAGGACGTGGTGTTCGCGCCGCCGCCGATCACGCCCGCGGAGGCGAAGGCGCTGATCCTCGGGCTCAAGACCGCGCCGATCCTCGGCGGCGTGCGCGGGCAGCCGCCGGCCGACATCGATGCGCTGGCCGCGCTCGTCTCGCGCGTGGCTGAGCTCGCCCGTACGGAAAGCGGGATCGAGCAGATCGATTTCAACCCGGTGTTCGTCTACCCGGAAGGCGAAGGCGTAGTGGCTGTCGATGCGCTGGCGGTCGCCGTCGATCTGTTTGCACCGTCGTCCGCGGGCCATCAGTGAGGGTCGCGCCGTGACCGAAGTCATCCATCCCGATGCCGAGTACGCAGCGTTCGTTGCGCAGGGCCGGCTGATGCTCCAGCGCGTGGTGAGCACGGGCGAGCTCGTGTTCTTCCCGCGCTTGGCCCAGCCCGGCACTGGCAGGACCGACCTTGAATGGTTCGAAGCCGCGGGCCGTGGGACGGTCTACAGCTATACGATCATGCGCAACAAGCCGCCCGCGGGCCACGAGGTGATCGCGCTGATCGATCTCGTCGAAGGGGTGAGGCTCATGAGCCGGGTGGTTGACTGCGAGCCCGGCGAATTGCGCATCGGAATGGCGGTGCGCGCCCAGGCGGGCGAGGTGGATGGTGTCCCGGCGATCCTGTTCGCTCCGGCGGGAGAGCTGGACCGATGAGCGGATTTCCACGCGGCCGCACCGCCATCGTCGGTGCGGCGGTTACCGGGATCGACAGCAAGCCGGGCTTCTCCGCGATGGAGCTGCTGGCCCGCGCGGCTCTGCTGGCGATTGCCGATGCCGGGCTGACCCCTGCCGATATCGACGGCGTGTTCTCCACTCTGCCCGAAGATCCGTTCAGCGCGATGAGCGTGCCCGAATACCTCGGCATCCGCCCCAAAATGGTGGACAGCACCCGCACCGGCGGATCGGCCTTTCAGGTCCAGGCGATGTGGGCGGCGCTGGCGCTCGACGCCGGGCTCTGCGACGCCGCGCTGATCTGCTACGGCAGCAACCAGCGCTCGGGCGCCGGCGGGCTGGTGCGCAGCGGGGGGACGCCGTTCCCCTACGAAGCCATCTTCAAGCCCCGCAACCCGACCACCTCCTATGCGCTGGCCGCGCAGCGCCACATGCACGAGTACGGCACCAGCCGCGAACAGCTGGCCGAAGTGGCGGTGGCCGCGCGCAAGTGGGCCCAGTTGAACCCGGATGCGTTCGTACGCGATCCGCTGTCGATCGAGGATGTCCTCTCCGCACGGATGGTGTCCGATCCGCTCACCGTGCGTGATTGCTGCCTGGTAACCGATGGCGCCGCCGCCGTCGTGATGACGCGGGCTGACCGGGCGCGCGACCTGCCGCGGCCGCCGGTCTATCTGCTTGGGGCAGCGAGTGCGACCTGGCACCGCAACATCTCGACGCTGGACGACCTCACCGTCACCGCCGCCACCGAGGCCGCGCCGCGCGCCTTTGCGCAGGCCGGTGTGACCCCAGCCGAGATCGACGTGGTAGAACTCTACGACGCGTTTACGATCAATACGATCCTGTTCCTCGAAGACCTTGGCTTCTGCCCCAAGGGCGAGGGGGGCCGCTTCGTGGCGGATGGCGCGATCGCGCCAGGCGGGCGGCTTCCGGTAAATACCAATGGCGGCGGCCTGTCGTGCGCGCACCCGGGCATGTATGGCCTGTTCACGATGGTCGAAGCGGCAACCCAGTTGCGCGGCACCGCGGGGGATCGCCAGGTGCCCGGCGCCCGGCTGGCGCTGTCACATGGCAATGGCGGCGTCCTATCGAGCCAGGCGGTGACCATCTGGGGGACGGACGAGACGCTGTAGCCCTGCGCCCGCCAGCCTCACGCCGGCGCGGCCATCCCTGCATCGGAGACCGCCGGCCAGAACGCATCGCGATCCAGCATGGTGAAATCCGCGGCCAGAGCCTGCCGCCAGAACAGCACGCTGCCGAAATCGTCGCGCCACGCCATCAATCGCCGGGTGCGCGAATTCAACGCGTATTCGAGGCTGAAACCCATCGCACCATGCACCTGGTGGGAGATGGTGATTGCCGCATCGATCGCGTCGCCCACCCGGGACCGTGCTGCGGCGATCATCGTCGCGTTCGGTCGTTCAGCGGCGGCCTCGGTGATCATGGCTCCGGCGAGGACGTGACCCGCCAGTTCGGCCAGCATCTGCTGGACTGCCTGGAATTTGCCGATCTCGCGTCCGAACTGCTTGCGCTCACCCGCGTACTCGACGCTGCGGCGGAACGCCCATTCGACTGCGCCAAGGCTTTGCGCACAGCGCAGGATCGCGGCCGTTTGCAGGACCTCAGCATAATCCGGCAAGTCCAGCACCTGGACCGGGATGGAGTGTGCCGACAGGCTGTCGCGCGGTTCCCCGGCAGCGTCGCGGCCCTCCACGATCGTCCAGTCCGCAGCCCGGGTCACCAGCAGGCGGCCGCCGTCCGCGGTCTGAGCGGCGACGAGGACGTGCTCGACCGCTGTCGGCCACGGCACCTCGCAAACCGCCGCGTCCTTCCATTCGGTCGCGCCCGGCGCGGGCACGGCGATACCTTCCGCGAAGACGAGGCTGACCAGCCCGCGGGTGACGCCCAGTCCGGTGCGGGCCAGGAGCATCTGGCCGAGCATGGTCTCCAGCAGCGGTCCGGGCGCGGCGGCTTCGCCAGCGGCCCGCAGAACCGCGGCGGCGTCAGCCACGCTGGCGCCGATGCCGCCATGGTCCTCAGGCACAAGCATCTGCGTGATGCCGTTTTCGGCCAGCGCATCGTAGAGAGGACCTGGAAGCCGGCGCTCTTCGGCCGCATCGATATCGAGCTTGTCGAGCCTATCGGCTAGGATCCGCTCGACGGTTTCGCAAATGAAGGCTCTGTGCTCGCTCATCGCATTCCCAGCCCTTTGGCAATGATGCCGCGCAGGATCTCGTTGGTGCCGCCGCGGATGGTGAAGGCCGGTGCGTATTGCTGCGCGTGAATCAGGAGGGCGCGAAGCCGCTCCTCCCGGCCGTTGGCGATCAGGTTCTCCGCGCTGACGATGTTGCGCACCACGCGGACCGCTTCCTGCTCGAACTTGGTGCCCAGATCCTTGACGATCGAGGCCTCCATGTTGGGCGACCGGCCCTGCTGGATCATGCTCGCCACCGACATCGAGAGTTGCCGAAGCGCAAGCAGGTGCGACAGCAATCGCCCGAGCTCCTGCTGAGTTGCGGTTTGCACGTCGGGACCGAGTGCGCCGACCAGTTCGCTGACGAGCCGAAAACTGGAGAGCCAGCGCTCGGGCCCGGAGCGTTCGTAGGCAAGCTCGGCCGAGACCTGATTCCAGCCGTTGCCTTCCTTACCAATGAGTGCGTCGTCGCCAACCACGACATCCTCGAACAGCACCTCGTTGAAATCGTGCTCGTTGGCCATCGAGACGATCGGGCTGATCGAGATCCCGGGCAGCGACATGTCGACGATTAACTGGCTGATCCCCTCGTGCCGCGACGTGGTTGCGGGCGAGGTGCGGACCAGAACGATCATGTACTGGGCATGGTGGGCGTTGGTGGTCCAAATCTTGCGGC
>Ga0207703_10002073_pt1 | contig 17627 bp, 16 predicted proteins | sample KBSSwiS12_FD_184304 | JGI IMG/M metagenome (GOLD analysis project Ga0207703, IMG submission 184304) | Switchgrass rhizosphere microbial communities from Kellogg Biological Station, Michigan, USA - KBS Switchgrass S1-2 (SPAdes) (version 2) | ecosystem: Host-associated > Plants > Roots >...
ATCGAGGTGCAGTTGCACGATGGCCGTTGGGCGCGCTTCGACGCGGAACTCCCCACTGTGCCTGATGCGTTGCCGTGGCGCCTGGTCCTAACGCTGGCCGTGCTGCTGGCGGCGATGTTGCTGCTTTCGTACGTGGCGGTACGCTGGGTGGTGCGCCCGCTGCACGTGCTGGCCGGGGCCGCCGATGCGCTGGGTCAGGACCTCGAGCGCGCGCCGCTCCCCGAGGATGGCCCGCGCGAGGTGCGGCAAGCCGCCCGTGCTTTCAACACCATGCAGCAGCGACTGTCCGGCTTCATCAACGACCGCAGGCGCGTGCTGACCGCGCTGTCGCATGACCTGAAGACACCACTGACTCGGCTGCGTCTTCGCACCGAGCTGCTCGACGACGACGAACTCCGCGAGCGTTTCGAGGCCGACCTGCGTGAGATGGAGACCATGGTCGCGCAGACGCTTGAATTCATGCGCGGATTGGGGCAGAACGCGCCGCGCGTGCCGCTCGATGTCAACGGCTTACTGGCCACGCTGAAGGCGGACAGCGCCGCGATGGGCCGCACCCTGCGTACAGAGGGTCAGGCCGCTACGCCCTACGTGGCCGATGCCTCCCTCCTCAAGCGTGCGTTGGGCAACCTCGTCGACAATGCCTGCACCCACGGCAGCGGCGCCACGATCAAGGTGCAAGACAGCGCCGAGCGGCTAGAACTGCAGGTGCTGGACGACGGCCCGGGCATCCCCGAGTCCCAGCTCGAGCAGGTCTTCGAGCCCTTCTTCCGCCTCGAGGCATCGCGCAGCCGGGCCACTGGCGGCACCGGTCTCGGTCTCGGCATCGCGCGCAACATCGCCCGCAGCCACGGTGGTGATCTTGTGCTGCGCAATCGCCGCGAAGGCGGGCTGGCGGCGGTGCTGACCCTGCCCCGCCGCGGCGTCGAATCCCTGTAGCCGCCCGCAACGCCTGCGCGCCGCAATCCCCGCCGGCGTTTGCCCTGGCCGGTGGATTTGGCTATCGCGTCTCTATTGCCGCGGGGCCACTTCGCTGTCGGTGCGGGCGGCTGGTTTTGAATAGTCGGTAGGTCCACCGCTCCTCTGCAGCGGTTGGACCTGCATGAGTCCCGGCGCGAGCGGACCGCTCCATCACTCAGGCTGCCCTGGTCACGTGTTCCCCACGAACAGCCGCGCGGGCGAAGAAGAATGAGATCGTGTCGGCGCGCCAGATCTGCAGAGGCACCTTGACGCTTCTTAGTCCGTCCGGTGAGGCGATCGTTCTGACCCGACGCCGAGCTGTTGCGCGCCTCGATTCCCAGATGTGTCGATCGATGTGCTCGAGCTTCGCCCGTACATGAAGCCGTGATCCTGCCGAAGCGCTCGCGTCGGTCGCCGAGCTTGATGTGGTTGGCCATCAGCACGCCACTGAAGTGCCCTTCCACGTGGACGCGCCTGCCGGCGGGCGTCGCAGAGCTGACGCCCTCGAACGGCGTCGCCGTGCTACACGTGACTTGCGTTGTCGCGCCGGCGGTCTCACCGGCGCATCGCAGCTGCTTAGCGCGAACGCCGGTGGCGTCAGCGAGCCTTCGAGCCCGACGTAGATGCCGTTCGCAGGCCCGCTCGCGGGGCAGTCTCGATCGTTGCGCCGCGGCGCTCTAAGCCCGGGCGACCAGCTGAGCAAATGCAGGGCTCTTGACCGCCTTGCCAACCAGGTTCTGGACAGCTCTAGAAGACGCCTCGGCTGTATTCCGGCAAGCTTCGTTCGCGGCGAATCCGCTGCTGAACCCGTAGTACTCGCTCACCGTCAGCGAACTTCCATTTGAAGACGAAGATGGTCCAAGAACCTCCCGTCAGCCCACGACTGGACGAAAACTCGAGCTTGTTGACCTTCCCGTTGAGCGACACCTTGGCTGCTCCGTCCGCGAAGGCGCCCGCGATCTTCAGTTCGTCTTCAAACGCTTTGCGAATGTAGTCCGTGTGTGAGAGGCCGTCGGCGACTTGCAGTGGCCCGAGTGCGCGACAGTTGGCGTCGAAATGCGCCGGGGCAGCGAAGGTTCCCAGCCCGACACCTGAGGCGTTCAACGCCTTGATCGCTTGGTTGTTGTCTGCCGAGATGGCGTAGCGTTGCGTGGTTGGCGTTTCGCATGCCGTGAGCACACAGGCAGCAGCGATGACTAGAACTAGGCGTGAGAGGGAGCAATCAGTTGATGGCGCGCAAGGATTCGCAACGCAAGACACCGTTTGTCAGTGCGTCTCGAGAGTTATCGCTTCGGCGACGTCTCAGCGGCGTCGCTATCGCGATACTTCGACAGCCGCATTCGTGCGGCGCGACGATGTTTTGTCTTCGGGCAGGCTCGTGCGCGTTTGGCTCGGATACCCTCGATGTCAGAATCGACCGCGCAGGGCGCCCTTGCGGCAGCGCTGGGTGTGCAGCGCGAACTCAACGCTGCCGCGGCGCCACTGCGGTTTCGCATCGGCGTCCACTTGGGCGACGTGATCGAAGAAGCGGACGGCTCGCTCTTCAGCGGGGCGAAGGAGCCTGTCGGTTCGCCGATCTCAGGTACCGCAAGCTGCACGGCGTCGCCAGGACCGCTGCCAGAGACGCCCTACACTGCGCGCCGATGCACAGCGACCCTCACTCCCTCATCGGCGACGAGCACGCCGCGCTGATAGAGCACCGCGTCTCCATCATGGTCGGCAGCCGCGACGCCGGCCTGCGCCCGCATCTGTTGCGTGCCGTCGGCTGCCGGCTCTCGGCCGACCGTCGCCGTGCCACACTGCTTGTGCCCGAGCGCAGCTCCGGCGAGGTGCTGAGCGATCTGCGTGACAACGGCCGCATCGCGGTGGTGTTCAGCCAGCCGACCAGCAACCGCACGCTGCAGCTCAAGGGCAACGACGCGAGCATCGGACCGTGCGGGCCGGACGACGCGGCCCTTGCCGACCGCTACGTGCAGGGCTTCGTGGAGGAGATCGGCCGGCTCGGCTTCAACGCCGGGTTGGCGCACACGATCCTCAGCCGCGACGACACGCTCGTCGCGGTGCACTTCACGATCGCCGAGGCGTTCGAGCAGACGCCCGGCCCGTCGGCCGGCGAGCCCGTCACGTCGCCGGCCCGCTGAGCGCATGGCCGAGGACGCACCGAAGCTCGACGCCATCCGGCCGTGCCTCGAAGGCGCGATCCCGGGTGTGATGTGCACATGCGCGCCCGATGGCACGCCGAACGTCACCTACATCTCGCAAGTCGAGTACGTCGACGCGGGCCACCTCGCGCTGTCGTTCCAGTTCTTCAACAAGACGCGCCGCAACGTGCTCGCCAACCCGTTCGCCGAGCTGATGGTGATCCATCCGGGGCACGGCGCGATGTTCCGCATCGCCGCGCGCTACCTGCGCACCGAGACCGAAGGCGCGCTGTTCGAACGGATGAAGGCCAAGCTCGCCGGCATCGCGTCGCACACCGGAATGAGCGGCGTGTTCAAGCTGCGCGGCTCCGACGTCTACGCCGTCGAGCGCGTCGAGCAGGTCGTCGCGCCTGCGCGCGTCGAGCCGCGCGGCGAGCTCAACCGCCTGTCCGCGCTGCGCCGCGCGTCGCAGCGCGTAGCCGGTAGTGCCGACCTCGACGCCCTGTTCGAGCGCACGCTCGACGTTGTGGTCGACGAGTTCGCCGTTCGTCATGCGATGCTGCTGATGCTCGACGCCGCCGGCGAACGGCTGTACACCGTCGCCAGCCGCGGCTACGGCCGCTCGGGCGCCGGCTCGGAGATTCCGGTCGGAGAGGGCGTCGTCGGCGTCGCCGCGCGCATGGCGACGCCAATCCGCATCAACCACGCGACGCTCGAATATGCCTACAGCCGGACGATGCGCGAGGGGCTCGCCGGCCACATGCTCGAGCGCGAGATCCCGTTTCCCGGCCTCGCCGAGCCGGGCAGCCAGCTCGCCGTGCCGCTCGTGTGCGGCGGCCAGCTGCTCGGCGTCCTCTTCGTCGAGAGCCCGCACGACATGCGCTTCAGCTGGGACGACGAGGATGCGCTGCTGGCGCTCGCGACGCAGGTCGCGGCGCAGTTGACGGTGTTCGCGCGCGTCGCGCAGGCCGGCGCCGATGCTGCCGACGACGACGCCCCGGTGGTCGCCGCGGTGAGAGAGGGCGCGGACGGTTCACCCGCCGCGGTGCCAGCGCAGGCAGCGCTGCGTGTGCGCCATTACGACCACGACGACAGCGTCTTTCTCGACGATGACTACCTTATCAAGGGGGTCGCCGGCTCGGTGCTGTGGAAGCTGCTGCGCGACCATGCCGAGCACGGCCGCACCGAGTTCACCAACCGCGAGCTGCGGCTTTCGCCCGACATCCGGCTCCCCGAGGTCGGCGACAACCTCGAGGCGCGCCTGGTGCTCCTGACCCGGCGACTCGTCGACCGCCAGGCCTGCGTGCGCCTGGAGAAGACCGGGCGCGGCCGCTTTCGCCTCTGCGTCACGCGGCCGCTGCAGCTGCTGAACGTCCCACGCTGACGCGTTGACCTCACGCTGCTGCAGGCAAGCCGAGGTCGCGGAGCAGCCGTGCGTAGTCGCGCGGTACGAGCGTGCTCCGCGCGACCTCGAGCACGGCGCGGAACGGCTCGGGCGGCATGCCCTGTTTCATTCCGGCGAGCATGCCAGCGCGCTCGGGCGCGCTCAGGGCCGGCAGGAACCAATGCAGCGACTCGAACATCGTCGCCGGCGCAATCGACGCGACGAGCGCGCCCTCGATCGCTTCGAGCTCGGCGTTGGAGTACGCGGCCCAGAGCACGGCGTTGTTCGCCGTCTCCTCGGCGTGCATGTGCTGGAAGTTGTCGGCGACGAAGAGCGCCAGCGTGCGATACAGGCGGGCGAGGGCGGCGGCGCGTGCCGTTTCCGCGCTGTCGGCGACGAGCGCGGCGAGGTCGCGCAGGTCGGCGAACGCCTCGACGTGGCGTTCGTGCTCGGCGGCAGTGCGTGCTGCGCTGCCGCCGCGCGCGCGTTCGAGCGCCGGATGCACGAACTCGTTCTCGTGGTGCAGGTGCGCCTCGCAGAGCGCGAGCAGGCGCCCAAGCAGGTCGAGTGTCGCGCGTACTTGCTGGCTGTCGGCGGGGTCGGTGCTGCCGACCGCGCAGAGCGTGTGCGTCATGAACAGGCGCAAGGCCTTGTGGATGGGGGCGTAGAAGTCGCGCCGGCCGGCGGCCGGCGCGGCCGCCGCGTCGCGAGCAGCGGGGATGTGGGGCGCGGGATGCTCGATGGTGTGCGTGGGCATGTCGTTCCTGGTGGATGCGGTGGCCGCCGTGCGAAGCGCAGCGGCGTGGCGGCACTCTAGGAGGCGCGAAGAGCGAACGCTCTTAAGAATTCAGTCAGCGGACCTTAAAGATTTCTTCACCGCGGCGCGCTGTCGCGCACGGACATGCCGGCCGGATCACTTGCCGGCAGCCGGCGCGCATATTGGTACGGCGAGTTTGCGTCGCAGGAGCTTCTTTCGGAACACCTACATCGAAGGCCCGGCGCCCGGTGGCCCTTCGGTGGCTACGCCCAACGTCCGGTCTCCCCTAGACCGAGCACCGCTCTGGTCGATTAGCGTTGCGAGCCGAGCGGCTCAGCCCGGCCATGAGCGGCCGGTCGGTCAGGCGCCTTCAAGCAGCCGCTCAAGACCCGCGTCGAGCGCAGAGCCTACTCAATCACCTTGTCAGCACGCAACACCAGCGACTGCGGCACCCTGATTCCGAGCGCGCTGGCGGTCCTGAGGTCGACGATGAGCGCAAAGTGGCTCGGCTGCTCGAACGGAAGTTCGCCCGCCTCCGCACCCTTCAGGATCTTGTCGACGTACGTCGCAGCACCCCGGTACAGCTCGATGTTGTCGACGTTGTACGCCATGAGCACGCCCGGCGCGTGGTAGCCGGCCATCATCGGTAGCCGACGGCTGAGTGCAAGCGTCCCGAGCTGCGCCACGTTGGCTTGAAACAGGATGTCGCTGCCGACCAGAACCGCTTCCATGTGGGCACGCGACATCTCGTCAAACGCTCTCTCGAAATCGCCGAGATCGCGGGCGTCGAAGACCTCGAGCGCGATCCCGAGCGATCGACTCGTGGTCAACGACAGCCGTGTCGCCTCCGCAGAAAATGGGTTCGCATTGTTCATGAGGAGCGCGACACGCGTGATCTGCGGCAGCGCTTGCGTCATGAGCGCGAGCCGCTTGGCATAGAGCTCGCTGGCCAGGTTGGTCGTTCCGGTCACGTTGCCGCTCGGCGTTGCGAGGCTTTTCGCGAGCTTGCTCGCCACCGGGTCACCGACAGCTGGCGCGACGATCGGAATCTCGCGCGTTGCGTTCATCGCGGCGACGGCTGCGGGCGTCCCGTTGAGTGCCAAGATCACCTCGACCTTGCGGGCCACCAGCTCGGATGCCAGCGCCGGCAGACGTTCGTAGCGGCCCTCGGCTGAAAGTTCGTCGAGCGCGATCGTCTGCTGCTCGATCCAGCCAAGTTCGCGCAGACCCTGCAGGAGCGCGTCTCTACGAGACCCGTTCTCGGCCGTCGTACCACCCCACAAAAGACCGATTCGGCGTACCTTTGCGCTTCGGGTTTGCGAATGAATGTCTAGCGACGCGGCGAGCAAACACGCGCTTACGACAAAGCCAGTCAGGAGCACTGTTCTTCGCAGCATCCCACCTCTCCGCGTGGACGTCCCGGGAACAGACCCGGGGACGCTACGCTGATGGTCTTGGAGGGTCAAGCAAAGGTCGCTGACGGACGCGCCGATGCTGTTCAACAGGACTCGCCATGACATGTCTGAGCGTCGCGATGCAGAAAGTCTGGACCTCGCAAATGAGTCAGGTAAGCGACGATTTCGCTGGGGATTCGTCGGCTCGAAGTCTCCGAAGCGCGGCCGAGGAAGGCACCTCAGCTACGGTTGCAGGCTGGACAAGCGGTGTGGAATGGTCGGCCCACCGGTGGAGGTGACAAGGTCGACGCGGCGAACGTCGTGAAGCTGACGCTCGCGAATAGCCGGACGCGGCCAAGACCGGCCGCCGGTGAAAGTCAGCTTTCGGGCAGCATCCCTCAGCACGCAGGTGTTTGCCTCTTGTCGGGGCCGGCGATGCAGACCGTGGTCGAGGTGGAGAAGGAGAGATCGTTACCGTCGCTGAAGGCAGTTTCAGCGAACACGGCGGTGTAGCCCTTCTCGCCGCGTGCCGACGAGCAGACGTAGCCGCCATTCTTCTGCGTGCACTCACTTGACGACCAATGCGCGTCGCGGAAGTCCGGCGTGTCGCTGCGCGCGCTCCAGATGAGCACGCGACCGGCGGGCCGATCCGTCTTCACCCGAATATCCAACGCCCGCGGCGAAGTGGCGAACGACCAGGTGGTGCTCGGCAGCGGCCTGCCTGACGCGGCGTAACGATGCGCGGCGCTGACCGCGCCCACGACGCGCTCGAGGTCGCGCAGTCCATGCCCCTGGTTGGGCACGTAGAGCACCCGCTTGGGGTCTGGCAACGCCGTCCAGTAAAGGTTCAGCGCATCGAGCGGCCAGTAGCGGTCGTTCGTGCCCAGGATGATGAGCTTCGACTGAGTGAGCTGCTTTCGATAGCTGAACGGATCGACCAGCGACAACAAGGCCGCGCCCCGCTCGCCCCTGAGGCGGGTCGGCAGAGCGAGCGAGTCGTAGTCGCGAATCTGCTCCGACAGCGCGCCCCACGTGGCGCGCTGATGCTCCATTTGCGCGCTCATGTTGAGCACGTCGATCACCATCGGGACGACTGCCGTCACGCGCTTGTCGGTGGCGGCGGTGAGCCATGCCGTCCATCCCCGCTTCGAAGCGCCGGTCAACGTGAACGATTCCAGCGATGCGTTCCATCGCTCGCGCGCGATCTTTTGCATCGCGTCCATCGCACGCACTGTGCTCTTGACCATCGGCAGCAGCAGTGGCCAGTCGCTCTCGCCGCTCTTCAGGTACTGATCGAACGTGTATGCGATCAGCGCATCTTCCTTGAGGTCGAACATCGGCTGAAAGGGCACCTGCCGCAGCACGCCCACGGGCGTCCCGAGCTGCTTGGCCAGCTGCGCGAACAGCAGCGCCTGCATCGGAAGGTCGGCCTCCTTCCGCTCGTGGTCGTATTCCGACTTCCAGCTTCCACCGGTGACAAACAGCAGACCCTGCCTCGCATCCTTCTGCGTGCTTGCCGGCCGCAGCATGAACAACTGATGCTTCCACGGACTGCCCCGCCAAGTCTGCGACGTCAGCAGGTACTCGACGTATTCGACGTCGCCCAGCTTGCCGGACGCGACCTCGCGCCAGCCGAAGCTGTCGTCGCGCGTCGCGACGTACCTGGCGAGATCGTCGGAGGGTTGCGGGACGTTGTCGCTCGCCCACGCGGGAACGAGCAACGTGCTCGCGAGCGCCGCGGCGAGCGCGACCCTGCGAATAGCCAAAATGAGCGGGGCCATGGGTGCGTACCCTACGCCTCGTCAGCCGCCGATCGTGGTCGTGACGGGCAATCTGGAACCGCCCGTCCACCTGCCCCCGCACTTACGGGGATCGGCCATTCAGGAGGAGGGGTGGCGGTATCCATTTGTTTCGATGTGAATTTAACGCAGAAGACGCGGGTGCTTCTCGCACGCCGGGCCCAGCACTCGGGTCTGCCGACTCAACGCTGGGCCGGCGCCGGAACATCTGCCGGCATCGCCGGCAGCAGCACGTAGCTGTCGTATTCGCCACCGGCGTGCAGCGTTTGTCGGCCGCCGTAGATCTTGCTGTCGCTTCCCTCGTGCATGAACGGCGCGGAGCCGCGGAACACGCCAGCGGCGAGGTGGGGAAAGGCGAAGTCCTGGCCTTGCACGGTCAGGGCAAGCGTGTAGCCGGGCGGTACCACGATGCTCGTCGGCCAGATCTCGACGTCCGCTGCGTAAGGCTTGCCAGCGTCGACGACAGCGGGTTCACGATGCGCATGCACCGGCCGGTAGGGCCTGCTGCGAGCACTGTCGAGCTCGCGATGCGACAGCCGCAACCAGCCCTGCGCGACCGGCACCGCGGGAGCGTTGGCCCCTTCGAAGGTGACGTCTTTGCCGCTCGGGTCCAGCAGGCGCAACGCGACGAAGAGATCGGCGTCGGTTGTGGACGAGCTGACCCACAGGCGCGCCATCAACGGCCCGGTGAACTCCCGCGCCTGGCTCGACGGCGGCAGTCGGAACGTCAGTCCCGCTGAGCGGGCCTCATAGGCCGCAGTGGAGACAGCGGTTGAACGGCTCTTGTCGAGCGTTCCATCGTCCGCTCGGAGATACCAGCGTTCGAAGACGGTTCCTTCCAGCGGCCACGTGTTTCCGGAGCGCACGCGGTTGCCTCCGACCGGGTTGCGCACCGTGACGGCGACACGGGGCTCGTCCTTGAACGAGTCGGGCTTGCCTTTGAGGAACCGATCGAAGAACGCCTTTTGCAGGTCGAAGCCCGCCTCGAGGTAGAACTGCGTGAAGTGGTCGCCGGAATGCACGCGCAGCCACTTGTCCTTGCTCGCGATCTGGTCGAAGCCTTCGATGTTGCCGCGAAGGTGCAGTCCGGCACCCGCCCAGTTGCCCTTCGACAGCGTCGGCACGACGATGCGCGAAGGGTCCGCCGTGCGTTGCTCGTAGTACGCGCCGTCGAAAGGGTTGGCCGACATGCCGTCGAACATGGTCGTTCGGCTCGTGGCAAGAACCGTTTGCGGCAGCGCAGGTCCGACCGCGGACCCGCCGGTCACCGCGTCCACCAGCGAGCCCGCCACGTTGCCGTGCTGGTTCGGCAGGATCTGCCGCTTGAACCAGTTGGGAACGAACATCGCGGACAGGATCCCGCCGTGGTACGAGACGTCGCGGTAGGCATCGAATGCGCCTTCCCACGGAATGATCGCAGCCAACCCCTTGGGCTGGAGCGCAGCGACCTGCCATTGGTTCATCGCGTAGTAGGAGATGCCCAGCAGGCCCACCTTGCCGCTCGACCACGGCTGCACCGCGGCCCACTCGATCAGCTCCTTGTAGTCCTGCGTCTCGCGAACGCCGAAGACGTCCAGCAGTCCTGCGGTTTTGCCCGAGCCGCGAGAGTCGGCATGGATCACGACATAGCCTTCGGGCACCCAGCGCTCGGGGTCGGGCATCTCCCAGCGCATGAAGCTGCAGCTCGATTGCTTGCACAGATCGGGGATGTTGGCGCTGATCTTTTGCCATGCTTCACGGTACGGCGCGGCGGTCTGCCAGGCCACGTCCTTTCCGTACGGGCCGTGGGTCACGATCACCGGGTAGCGGCCGGGCGCCGACGGACGAAAGACGTTGACGCGCAACGCCAGCCCGTCGCTCATGACGACGCCGCGGTTGTATTCGAAAACCGCATTCGGCTTCGGGAACGGACGCACTTCTCCTTGGACGTCCGAGGCGTCGGGCCGAGTCCCTTGCGCCCAACCCGATGAGCAGCCGAGCACTACGCCGAAGAGACCGAGAAGGGCTCGCCAACGCGACGGCCGTCGGCCATGCGAGGTCGCGCGGTGGCTGGTGCCGCGAGCGGCGGGAACCCAGAGGGATGTGGTCGGCATGGCGTCTCCTCACTAATGCACAACTATGTGCGTTAGCAGACTATAGCGGCAAAATGTGCGTTAAGCAACAATGCCCGCATGAACCACGTTTCCCCTCGGCCGGCAGGGGCGCCGGCGAAGAAGCCCCGGCTCGGCGGCCGCAGCGCGCGCGTGCTGGAACAGGTGGCGCTTGCGGTCGCCGACGAATTCCGGCTATCGGGCCTCGCCGGCTTTTCAGTGCCGCGCGTCGCCCAGCGCGCCGGTGTGCACACCGCGACCATCTATCGCCGGTGGCCTACGACCGCGGCTTTGATCGCCTTTGCGGCGGCATCCGTGGCGAGGCGTGCCATCCCCGTCCCCGACACCGGTTCGCTCGCCGGCGACCTGCGAGCTACGCTCGTCCATGTGCGCGCGTTCCTCGAGGGCGCCGACAGCGCGATGCTGGTGGCGATCTTCTTCGCCGGCGGCGACGCGCCCGAGCTCGAGGAAGCGAGGCAGCTCTACTGGAGCGAACGCATTGCCGGACGCGACGCGATGTTCAAGCGGGCGCGCTCGAGAGGGGAGATCCGCCATCGCAAGGATCTCGAAGACCTGATCGAGATGGCAATCGGGCCGCTCTACGTGCGCCGCTACATCAGCCGACGCCCGATTGAAGATGCCTTCATCGACCGCATCGTTGCGAGCATCAACCCTTCTGCTCAGCGCTGAACTTCACTGTGCGGACAGCCCACCGTTTCCTACTGCCGATTCGGCTCGTCGCCCGAGCCTGTCGACTGTCAAGGTGTCCAGCGTGGATGAAGTCAGCACACCGCGCGCTTCGAGGACCGAAAGGAAGTGATGGACCAAGACGCCTCGTTCCGGCCAATCCCGGTCGTACACGACAGACCGCTTCTGGTGGTGCGCACTTCCGCATGACCAGGCAGCTCGTCGACCATGCGTCGGTGCGGCACGGCGGCCGACGCCGATTGCGCGGTCCGGTTCACCGCGTCTGCTAGTTGCCGTATTCGTACAGCGGCTTGCCCTTGTCGACGACATGTACCGCGAAGTAGCGAAGCGGCGTGTCGCCCGTCACCTTGAAGGCGCCGTGCTTCACGTCGCGAAGATTGAGCAGGGTCGCGCCCGTCGGTAGCGCGCCTGGCGGTTGACCCGGCGACTGCACCGTCGCACCCTGGATGACGTAGGCAGCCTCGATGCCGTTGTGCGTATGCAGCCGCGATTCCTCTCCGGGCTTGAGTTCGATGATCGACGCAACGACCTCCATACCCGGTGCGCCGCTCAGGTCGGCGCGCTTCTGCTCGACCCGCTGGGGCAGGTCGCCGACGGTCTGGGCGACGATGCCCGTGCCGACGCCGAGCGCAAAGACTAGCGACCACTTCATAGCCGACGCGAGCTTGATTGTTTGCATTTGGCACTCCCTGTGCGCGGACCCTCCGCGCGGTCATGTTGCGTGCCAGCGTGGGTCGGGTCAATTGGGATGCAGGGCAGGGTGCGGGGCGAAGCGCGCGCATCCTCGACCGCGATAGACAAGGTGCAAGCCGCCCCCAGGGTTGGCGTTTCGGCGAACACACTCAGCGCCGTGTAGGTTCAGGAACCGGTGGACTGCCGTGCGTCAGCCCAGCGGCTGAGTGCGGCCAAGACCCGCCGAAGACGAACGTCAGCTCTCGGGCACGTGGGGGAGGCTCCTGGTCGCTCGATGAACACGTACGAGTTTCACGCCAGGCTGCGTGCAACGCCGTCGCGAGTAGCTGGACCCGCCCACTTCGGCGCGCTAGCGGACGATCGCTTCCGGGCCGGTCGCCACTGCCTCAGGTCCACTCGGTATCCCGCTCATCGACCAACGCTTCGTAGCGAATTCGAGGAACTCTTCGGATGGCAGCGCCGGCGCCCAGTGCAGCCCCTGTCCCTCGTGGCAGCCCAGCTCGACCAGGCGAGCCAACGTCGATTCGCCCTCCACACCTTCGGCGATCGTCACGAGCTGAAGGCTGGTAGTCATCTGAATGATCGCCCTCACGATGGCCTCATCGTGCTTGTCATCAGTCAGCCTGCGGATAAAGGACTGATCGATCTTCAGGCGTGAAACCTCGAAGCGCTTGAGGTAGCCGAGATTCGAATAGCCCATCCCGAAATCGTCGATGGAAAAGCTCACGCCGAGACCCCGGAGGCGGTGCAGCAGCGCAGAGATCGTGCTGGAGTCTTGGATCAGCAGCGACTCCGTCAGCTCCAGCTCAAGCGCCGACGCCGGTAGGCCCGAGGCGTCGAGTGCATTGATGATGTCGGTCTCGATGACGTCGCGCTGAAACTGCAGCGGCGAGACGTTGACCGAGATCTTCAGATCGCCAAGCCCCGTGGAGCGCCAGAGCTGCATCTGGCGGCAGGCTTCTTTAAGCACCCAGGCGCCGATCTCGATGATGAGCCCCGATTGCTCGGCGATGGCGATGAAGCGACTCGGCAGCACCAGACCGAGCTCGGGATGGCGCCAGCGTAGCAACGCTTCGGCGCCGATGATGCGGCCGCTGGCGAGATCGAATTGTGGCTGGTAGTACAGCATGAACTCGCCTCGGGCGAGCGCAGTGCGCAGGCCAGAGATGAGATGCACATCTTCCAGAACGCTCGAGTTCATCTCGTTGGCGAAAAAGCGGACAGCGTTGCGTCCAGCGTTCTTGGCGCCGTACATCGCGATGTCTGCCTTCTTCAGCAACTCGTCGAAATCGGCTCCGTCCTCGGGATACATCGCAATTCCGATCGAACCCGAGGTGGAAACTGCCAATCCGTCGAGCGGGAAGGGCGCGGAAAGTTGCTCGAGCAGCTTCACGCCGATCTCGGCCACGTCGCTCCTGTCGCGCACGTCGCCGAGAAGAATCAGGAACTCGTCGCCGCCCTGGCGGCAGACCGTGTCGCTGTCGCGCACGACCTTGCTTAGCCGGTCGCCGACCGCACGCAGCAACTCGTCGCCCCTCGGGTGACCGAGCGAATCGTTGACGTTCTTGAAGTTGTCGAGGTCGAGGAACACCAGCGCCGCCATAGTTCGATGGCGCCGGGCGAGCGCGATGGCATGGCTGAACCGATCACGGGCGAGTACTCGGTTGGGCAGCCCCGTGAGGGAGTCGTGAGTTGCCAGGAACTCGATGCGCGCCTGCGACAGGCGCACTCGTTCGTTCTCGGCCCTCAGTTCTGCAAGCGCGGCCCGCAGGTCGCCGGCCGTGAGCCAGATCAGAAACGCGGTTAGCGAGAGCACGATGCCCACGTTCATCATGCTGCCCAGAGTGTGCGTTGGCACTGCATTCACGTGCCAGCCCTGCAGATTGGAGACGCCTATGAACGCAACGACCAGCAGGATCATGGCGAACAGAGAAAGGAACAGCCGCCGGCCGCCCATCGTGCTTGCAAAGACCAGGATCGCGGGGTAGGCGAGCATCGCCGGATCGCGCAGGCCTGAGTTCTGCCAGACAAGCACGCTGATCGAGACCGTGCCTGTGACGAGCAGCACGGTGTTCGCGAGCTCGAAACGCGCTTTGCGCAGCGCCCAAAGCGCACCAAGCAACGCAATCTGCGCCGGCACGTGAACGTTGAGGTTCGTCCAGTCGCCATCGACCAGGTTGATCGTGGCGCTGATCGCCAGGCCGATCATCGTGGCGACGATGACCTGCAATAGTCGGCGCGACTTGTGCCGCGACGCGATGAAATCAACGTTCGCGTCGGTCTTGCGGCCGGGGTCTTTCATCGAAGGTAATTATCGGTCCGGAGCCTGGCCGCCGCCGTTTGTCCGAGATGCCCAAGAGCCGGCTGTGGCCGATGCGAACTGCCGGCCAGGGGCAGTCATCTGCCGGCGACGGCTCGGGACAGCGCCGGTGTGTTTCGTGCAGCCGTTCCATCCGATCGCCGAGCGCGACATCATCGTTCATGGGATGCAGGATGCGGCGCGCCTTGGGCTGGATCTGCGCGTCTTCGAGATCGCAAAGGCCGAACATGTGGACGATGTGCTGGCTAAGGTTGCCCTCGACCGCATCGAGGCGCTCGTGCTGACATCCGCACCCGCGATCCATGCCCGTCGGCACGACATCATGCGTTTCGCCGTCGAGCGGCGTCTGCCGACGATTACAGACGCCGGATGGGAGAGTGCGGGTGATCCTCAGCCGTTGATGGACTACGAGCCCGATTTCGGCGTGCTCATGCGACAGGTCGCGCCGTACGTCGACAGGATCCTTTGACGCGCCGCCAAGCCGGGAGACTTGCCGATCCAACTGCCGACACGCTTCGTATTCAAGATCAATCTGAAAACCGCTCAAGCCACCTCGCGATTCCACGACCGCTGCTGTCGCGTGCCGATCAGATCGTCGAGTGAGCCGGCCGAATCCTCTCAACAGTCAGCTCGCTCCCGCAGGCGCGAGTCCGCCTCTATGAATGAAGCATGTGGTGGATGGCGAATGAATCCGAAGGGACTTCCCGCAATCCAGCAACGGCATCGAGTGCCGAGATTGCCCTCATACCCTTGCCTTAAGAGATGACCGGCAGACGCCGCCGTTGCAGGGCGGGCTTGCCTGCTCCACGGCTTGGCAACGACGTACGGACGCGCAGGTCGCCGCTGCCGACCCCACGGCCGTGATCGGCCCACTCGTCCCTCGAGTGCGAAGGCAGACAGTCACCACCCTAGGCGATACTCGAGGCGCGGGATTCAGCCATCGTGTGACTGGAAAGGATCTTCGCCGAACACTAGCTCGGCCCAAGCCGGCACCGTTGCACTGAACCACGCATCCACAACACAAAAGTCGGAGCAAAGCATGTTCGCAACCGTCATGTGCCGCATCGGCCTCGCGGCGCTTCCCTTCGCCGCCGCTGCCGCATTCGCTCAGTCTGCGCCACTGGCACCGCGCGAGGTGCCAGCCAAGACCATCCCGGTACCCAACACCGTGAGCCCGGAGCTGCAACAGATCATCGCGCAGCCGCTTCGCACGGCGTGGAACACGCCGCCCAGCACGCCCGAAGGCTGGAAACAGCTCGCTGAGTCCCTGCGTGCCGCAGCGGCGCCCAACGTCGAGGCGATGCGTCAGCGCCTAAAGGTGAAGGTCGAGCCCGGAATGATGGCGGGCGTGAAGATCTACACCGTCACGCCGGAAAACATTCCTGCGGAAAACCGCGATCGCGTGCTGGTGCAGATCCACGGTGGTTGCTACGTGCTGAATCCCGCCGAGGCCGCGTTGCCCGAGGCCATGCTCATCTCGGCGATTGGTGGATACCGCGTCATCGCGGTCGACTACCGCATGCCGCCAGAGGCCTACTTCCCGGCCGCACTCGACGATTCGATGGCCGTCTACAAGGAGGTCATCGCCAAGACGGATCCGAAGCGCGTCGGGCTCATCGGCACGTCAGCGGGCGGTGCGCTCGTCCTCGAGATGGGCCTTCGTGCCAAGCAGCTGGGCCTGCCGCTGCCGGGGGCCATCGCTTCCGGCACGCCGATGTCGGACAGCACCAAGACAGGCGATACCTTCTACACCAACGCCATGCTCGACAACGTCCTGGTATCGACCGAAGGCTTTTGCGACGCTGCGGCGGCCTTCTACGCCAAAGGGCACGACCTCAAGGATCCATTGATCTCGCCGATCTACGGCGACATGAGCGGCTTTCCTCCCACGATCCTCACATCGGGAACGCGCGATCTGCTGCTCAGCAACACGGTGCGCGTACATCGCAAGCTTCGCAACCTCGGCATCGATTCCTTCCTCCAAGTCTACGAAGGGCAATCGCACGCGCAGTACGGGCGAGACGACCGGATTCCCGAGGTGCGAGAAGCGTTCATGGAGATCGGCACGTTCCTGAACGGCCATCTCAAGAAATGATTCGCTGAACGAATTACAGGGTTGTGCGCTTGTTCATGGCGCACGTGCGCGGCGACCCATCCATGATTCAAGAGATCTACGCGGCTGAGACAGGCGCGTATCTGGCGTTCACGGGACCTCTCACCTTGCAGCGCGATCACCCTCAGCGGCCATTGTTGCCTCCCGGCCCCCTCACGCACCAAGCGAGAAGGGAACTCGCTTGCGAACTCGCCACCCCCACTGCCCCGTCACGAAAGCTCAGGATCTCGGTGTCCACGGTGGTGGGAAAGGGCGGCACGCCTCCCCCAACTTCTTCGGGAAAGCTGCTGGAGGACCAGTAGACGACCTGGAAAATGGGAACATTGAACTGGACATTGGTGAACGGGTGGCCGGCAGGCAGCGCCGGGTCTGCCTGCCCGGGGTCGACCAGGCTCGACAGTTCGGCGATGGTTGGGAGACGCCATCCCTTGCGACCGCCGACGGCCTTGTTGTGACAGGCTGACGCTGCCTGGCGAAGGTTCCGCCGTGTGGACTCAGGCGAGCGCTCCCACACCAGGCCGGTCTCCCGATCCAGGACGGCCTGCCCAGTGAAGTTGGAAAGGACAATGAATCGCGCCGGAACCGGCAGCGTCCGATCCCACGACGTCGTGACGGAGAACGGTCCGTTTGCCGTCGTCTGGGCATGCGCGCAGCCGCTCAGCCCCGACAGTGGGCTTAGTGCCAAAAGTCCCAAGATGACTCTCAATAGCCGTTGCATCGCTTTCCTCCGACGGTTAAGGGATCTTCGACATAGCTGCACGTCGCCGGTCAGTGGCGCGTTGCCCGGCATCAGCGTCTGAAGTCAATGGTGGCGGAATCGCGGTCGACGCAGCCGACACGACGGGATCCGCGCCGCGCCAGCGGTGACATGACAGTAGCCCATCGCGAGTGAGGATGCCGCCGAGGCCGAAGCCGCCGGCGCGGTTGCGCTCGATCAGCGTGCCCTGCGGCACCAGGTCGACCTCCATCTCGCCGGCGATCATTTGCTGCTGCGTTTCGGGATTGAGGGCGATGTGGCTGGCGATCGCCTTCTTCACCAGGCGGGCACGCACCAGCTTGCCGAGCCGCCGGGCATCGCGGTGTCGTTGCCGATCACGGTGAGATCGCGCTTGCCTTGGCGCACCAGCTCGTCGACCACCGACTCGGGAGTTCCCACGGCCATGAAGCCGCCGATCATCAGGCGCTCTGGATCTGCTGGAGCAGGGCGTTGGCCTCTCGCACTAACAATCCTGGACCCGAAGCTGGATCAACACCGGGGCCACGTGTGATCT